>Ga0209172_10002282_pt1 | contig 34740 bp, 42 predicted proteins | sample LarsenN4metaG_FD_184113 | JGI IMG/M metagenome (GOLD analysis project Ga0209172, IMG submission 184113) | Hot spring sediment bacterial and archeal communities from British Columbia, Canada, to study Microbial Dark Matter (Phase II) - Larsen... ... | reverse complement strand
CTCCAACCACCTCCACTATGGTTGATATTTTAATTGCTACTGCACTTAATTTAGTCAATCCCAATCATCTCAAAAATTGGTTTATTCACTGCTGTTACTGTACTTCATAAACTTGCAATCTGCTGTATTACTCTCAAGAGTCGGGTTATACCGTGGCACGTTTGCAACGCCCCAGTGCCAAGGAACTAACTACAATTACTAGCAGCTTTGCAGATATCCAACCAGGACAAACCCTACAACTAACAGGTTTTTGGCGCGAACATCCCCAGTATGGTTTGCAGTTTCAAGTTGTGAACTACAAAGAAACCAAACCAGCCACCCTCACAGGAATTGAAAAGTATTTAGGTAGCGGTCTAATTAATCGCCCCCCATCAGATTCTTAGAGGAAAAGTGTACTAGAGCGATGGCTTCGCCGGTTCGCAAAGCGACCATCGCCCCCATCAGATACTAAGGAGCTATCTTTGTATAAAAATCTTCATCGGCACGCCCAAAAGCAGGTCGCTGCATCAAGCTATTGATATATTCAGCTAAGGGGTCATCATCTTTGAGCATTCCTAGCTTCTTAGCCCATAGCAAAACTCCTCCAGTGACAATATCAGCAGCTGTTAGTCTATTTCCTACTAAATAATTTTTGCCAACTAATACTTCTTTTAGAGGTTGAGCAACGCGGTCAAACCATTGTCGAGAGTCTTGCAGTGAAGTTTCAGCCCTGACAAAACCCGGCAGTAGTTTTTCTGGCAGATTTGGCAGCACATTAAACATATAATGCTCAACCGGCGGCTCTAGAGTAACTGCAGCATAAAAAAGCCATTGCTGATAATAAGCACGTTCAGGACTATCTAGCGGTGGAGCAAACCCCATTTCTATATATTTGTCTGCCAGATAACTACAAATAGCAGCAGACTCAAAAATCGTTACTTCCCCATCTACCAAGACTGGCACTTTACCATGTGGGTGCAGTTGTTGATATTCTGGTTGTTTTGTCATGCTCATATTGACTCGCACTAAGTCATAAGCAATTCCCATTTCTTCTAAAAGCCACCGGGGGCGTACTGCTCTTGTTGTGGGAATGTAATATAGCTTCATCGCTCCTCCCAAAGCCAATGTCTATTATTCTTGGGCATAAAATTCTTCCCACCCAAAAAACTTAGTAAAATTTTGAAATTCAGTCTAATATCGCTTCTATTGCTCAATAAAACTCATTAATTCCTGTTTATAATCTTGGTCATCTGGTCATTGCTTGGGCTTGGCGATATTCTGAGAGGAAAATCAAGAAGTGCGTAGGCATTGCTTGTGACAAAGCAGTACACTGGTACTATGAAAATTCCAATGTGCGCTCGCTGTCTTTTATATGCCCATGACCCCCACCTCGTCTGTGCTGTTCATCCAGATGGGGTAGATGATGATAGTTGCCTAGACTTCAGAGAAGATCCCAACGCCGAACCTGTAGAACTATGGCAACCAGAAGGCGCAACCTACTATAACGGCGAACTGATTTTACAGCCCCGGCAACGTTGGACACCAGAGGAACAATTAGAGTTACTTGATTGGCATCCGATGTTTACTGGCAAGTGTCCCCAATGTGGTGCTGAGTATGAACGCGACTACACCTCAAGGGTGCATTGGGATTGTCTAGAGTGCGGTTGGATGGATAATAGCGTGTAGAGCGATCGCTGTTTTTGCGTGATGACCTAAGCCAAAAATTACCCATAAGAGGGCTGGCTGAGTGGGGTTCAATGCCCCCGAAGTCAGCCCTCTTATGGGTCGGTTGGGCTACTTTGCTTCTCAACATAAGATTTAAGTTGTTCAAGGGTAACGCCTCCACAGGATGCGACAAAATACGCACCTGTCCAAAATACGGGCTGATTGTAGAACTGGCTAACCTGTTCATGGAACTCTTTACGAATTAAACGACTAGATACAGTTTTGAGGTTATTAACTAACTTGCTAACTTCGACATCTGGTGGGTAGCTAATGACTAAGTGAACATGGTCTGACTCTCCGTTAAACTCTGTTAGCTTACTCCTCCACTTACTACAGGTGTTTTCAAATATCTCTTGAAGTCTTGACAGCATTGTTTGGTTAATAATTTTTCTGCGGTATTTCTTGACAAGCACTAAATGAATATTTAGGCTATATACTGCCCTATGACCTATGTTGTAGCTCATTCCACTAATGGTATAATTGGTCTATGCTACTAACTTACCAGTACAAACTCAACCTCACACCACAACAGGTTGTCATAATGGAAACCTGGGGTGAGTTACTGCGTCGTCACTACAACTATGCGTTAGGGCAAAGACTGGATTGGTTAAACCGCACAAGGTCGCAAATTGACCGTTGCAGTTTGGTTTGTGAACCAATTGGGGAAATTCCACAAAAAGTTGATTATTACGCACAAGCGTCTGACCTCAAGCAAACTAAAGAACTGTTTCCTGAATACAAAAACATCTACGCCGACTGTCAACAGCAAAACCTCATGAGGTTAGACAAGGCATGGAAACGGTGGTTAGTGCCTGACAAGAAGGGCTTTAGGGGAGGACGACCAAGGTTTAAAAGGCGTGGTGACATTTGCTCATTCACGTTTCCGCGTGTTAACTCTCCTAAAGCCGGCGCACATCTAACAGACAGATAATATTCTCAAGCTTTCTAAGATTGGTGAGATTGAAGTTATCTTGCATCGCCCAATTCCCGATGGATTTGAAATTAAACAAGCAACTATTCTCAAAAAAGCTGATGGTTGGTATGTCAGCTTTTCCTTTGAAGATAAAGCTGTACCCACTACATTACCTATTGATGAAATTAAAACTGCTACTGGCATAGATGTCGGATTAGAAAAGTTTTTAACAACTGCTGATGGGCAAAGCGTGACCGTCCCTCAGTATTACCGCAAAGCACAATTAGCTTTAGCTCGTCAGCAACACAAACTTGCACGTAAAACAAAGGGGTCTAAAAATTACGCCAAGCAAGTCAAAAAGATTGCAAGACTTCACTTGCATGTTGCAAGACAGAGGAAAGAGTTTCATTATCAAGTTGCTCATTGGTTGCTTAAATCCTATGACTTAATTGTTTTTGAAAACCTGAACATTAAGGGACTGGCTAGAACACGATTAGCTAAGTCAATACTTGATGTTGCTTGGGGTGCGTTCCTTCAAATCATGCAAGCAGTGGCAGTAAAATGCGGCAAGCATACGAGGGGAGTTGACCATAGAGGCACAAGTATTAATTGTTTTGGTTGTGGTGCTAGGGTTGAGAAAACTTTGGCGATTCGTGTTCATAGTTGTTCTTGTGGATTGGTCATTGACCGTGACTGGAACAGTGCGCTTAATCTGTTAAAACTTGGGTCGGTTGGACTACCGATTCCTGGCTGTGGAGGCTTAGACATTAGTCAGCCCGTGAAGCAGCAAGTCTCTTATGTGAATTTGAGATGCTCCCGCTATATTGCTTGCAATTAGCGGGAGAGTTGTCACGATAATGATGTAGTTTTTTTGGTAATTGAGTTTAGGTCTTCTGACAAAGTTATGAGTGATCATTATGATTAAAGACAGAGTGGCGTACTTGGCTGCAAAGCGTAATATTTCCCCTGATGAGATGTGGCGGCAGATTCTAAAGGGTGAAGCTGTCAGGCTTGATGATATTGCTGATGAAGAATTGAAGTACAAAAGCTCTGATGAGGGATAGCTTTATCTAGCATAAGCCAGAAGACTCCCGTTACACCGCTTTGCGGTTAGCGGCGAGAGGATGTCAAAGTTAATAAATAAGGCGATGCCTCCGGCGGGTTGCGCCTAAGCATACACTTGCAGCTAAAATTTCCGCTTGCTCCTAGATACGTCTTTCTTTGGTGCATTTGTGGGTAAAAAGTGTATTCAATTCACCCCGTCAGGTTTTCTATACTTTCAGTCTCCTAATTTAGAAATCATCTAGGATGAATGTGCCGTCTAGTTCCCCACCCTGGATTAAAAATAGCTGCCATCTCTTCATCCGATAGTTTGCTGATTTCATCATCCAGTTCCTCGATTGTAAAGTCATAGCCGGATTCTCTAGCAATCTGGATGAAAGTTTCTGGATTATCTGTTGCTTTGAGTCTTGCTTGTAATGCTTGATCTTCTTTAACAGCCTTCAAAAGTTGGGCAGCGTTTTGCTGTGTCATGATAGTTGTTTTCCTGTTTTAAATATTAAATTAAAAGGTGAGCAGATGAGCTTAAGAGTAGCAAGCCATTTACTAGCATCTATATTTATGTTGCTCTACTCTTAAATTGCACCATTGTCATTCATTCGTCTTGTACCGTTAGAAAGAATAAGTATAAGGAAAAGTCTTGACCAAAATAATGGGATACAAGCCCCGTCCTTCTAGGACGGCTTTTCTTGGTTTTTAATGTACTGCTTTAAAACGTCTATTGGCGCACCGCCTACGGAGACAGCAAAATAGCTAGGACTCCATAGTGCTTCTGCGTGGGGCTTTTTGTACCCAGCCTGCCCATATCTGCGACTTGATACACCTTTTAATGCGTTTACTATTTGGGAGACGGACAGCTTAGGCGGATACTCAATCAAGACGTGAACGTGGTTGTCCTCACCATTAAACTCCATTACATGAAAATCCATCTTTTTGGCTACTTCTCTAAATGATTTCTCCACCAGTTCAAGACTCTCCCTTGTAAATACAGACATACGGTATTTAGTAACACAGACCAAATGAATTTTTAAGTCTGTAACACTGTGTCTTTCTTTGCGAAACTGGCTTGTCATTATGTGTAGACAAACGTATAATAATAACAGACCAATCTTAGCATAAGCGATGAAAGCCAGATATAAGTTTCGGTTCTACCCAACAGACCAACAACAACAGAGTTTAGCTCAGTTATTTGGCTGTGTGCGTGTAGTTTGGAACGACGCTTTGGCAATCTGCAAGCAATCTGAAAAGTTGCCCAGCAACAATGACTTGCAAAAGCTTGTGATTACACAAGCTAAGAAAACCGAGTCTCGCGCATGGTTATCAGATGTTTCAAACATCCCATTACAACAGTCGGTTACAGATTTAGGTGTTGCTTACAAAAACTTTTTTGATTCGCTAAAAGGCAAGCGCAAAGGCAAGAAAGTTGGGACACCGCAATTCAAGAAAAAAACAAACCAGCAGTCGGCAAGGTTTAGAATTGGCGGTTTTTCAATTAAAGGACAGCGTGTTTATCTCGCTAAGATTGGCGAAGTTAATCCGATTTGGTCGAGAGAACTCCCATCATCGCCTAGCTCGGTAACAGTGATTAAGGACTGTGCAGATCGCTATTTTTTAAGCTTCGTGGTGGAAATTGAACCTACTCAAATCGATGCCAACAACCAAAGCATCGGGATTGATTTAGGTATTAAAACTTTTGCCGTGATGAGTAATGGCGATAAGGCCCAAAGTCCTATCTACTCAGTTCTTGATAGAAAAATCCGCAAGCTTCAAAAAAAGTTAGTGCGGCAATCCAAAGACTCAAAACGCTGTCTTAAGACTCGCATCCAGATTGCAAAAGTGCATAACCAGATTGCAGATACGCGCAAAGACTTCTTGCACAAACTGTCTACCAAAATTGTTAGTGAGAACCAAACTATTGTTTTGGAAGATTTGAATGTCTCCGGATTGCTGAAAAACCGTAGGCTTGCTAGGTCAATCAGTCTTCAAGGGTGGAGAGAGTTTCGGACACTGTGCGAAGCTAAATCAACAAAGATGGGTAGGGATTTTCGCGTTATTAGTAGATGGGAGCCAACCAGTCAAGTCTGCTCAGAATGCGGTTATAAGTGGGGCAAGCTTGATTTATCGATTCGGTCGGTTTTCTGCCTCAGCTGTAGTGCAGAACACGACCGAGACGAAAACGCCGCCAAAAACATAAATAAAGTCGGGATAGGGCATTGCCACGACTCTAAATGGACGCAGAGACGGGATAAGACTACTTCGGTAGCGTCTGTCAGCGAAGCGTCAAGAATCACCTCGCCTTTAGGCAGGTGAGTATGTCAACAACCCATCTTACTATCAACACTCAAAGAAGAATTTAACCCTGAAGAACTAATGGTGGTGAGAACAGGAAATCGCTTATCGGTGATGCCTGTTTCTTTAGCAGTGGCTAACAAGATTCTGGCGATGAGGTGTTCAATACCAACAAATAACTATTAACTATGAAGTGCTTGTGTGGTTGCTTGTGTACTTTGCGAGTATGCAGATACTCAAGTATCCGAGTATTTAAAGAAAATCAATGCAGTAACAGGCTTTGTATAGGAGAAAACATTACATTAGATAGGAACTGCGATCGCCTCCGGTGGGCGGAACGCCATCACGACTGCACTTAACTAAACAATTTTCTTAGAGGAAAGGTGATCCGGTCTTTGTAACTGCGATCGCTCGTTAGACTTTCCCCCCACAGATGTGCAGTAGACAAACACATACTACAAATGTATTATTGAAATTAGTCCTAATTACAAATACTACAAACATTCAATGACCACCAGATTCTCTTCAACCATGAGTAGCGCAGCGCATTGCCGAACCAACAAGGGTTTAGGCAGAGCGGTTGCGCTATTTACGTTTGGAGGAATTTATCTGTTCATTGGCGATCAATCTATAAAAATTGGCATTTTGGGAGCCTTAGCCTATTGGCTGAATCCAGAGCAACTGAAGGAAAGCGGGAGGTGCAAATGTCTTATAGCACCGATATAGGGCAAAAAGTATCAACTACCTGACCCCCGCTTCTTTTCACCAGAGGCGGGGGTTATTTTTTTAGAGCGATGTCTGACGACCAGCCGCGATCGCGTCTACGCTTGCCTTCTACTTTCTAAAAAAAAGTTTGTAGTACACCCTTGACACTTTTGTAGTGTTTATGTAGCATAAATGTAGTGAAGCAATCAAGCCTCCCAAAAAGGCACAGAGCAAACACTATCAGAACCATGAAAACTAAATAATTGCCACCCAACGTGGGGGTGTAACTCAGTGGTTAAGAGTGCCTGTCTGTCGAACAGGGAGCCGTGGGTTCAAATCCCATCATCCCCGTGTAGCCTTGTGGACAAATAGACAAGTCGTTTTGATTCTCAGTCAAAGAGAAGCGGGTGCAACTCCCGTCAAGGCTTCCAAATGCACAGATGGTGTAATGGCAACACCACAGTCTCCAAAACTGTTGTTCTGGGTTCAAATCCTTGTCTGTGCGTTGATGGTGCAGAAGCGAAGTGGTCGAGCGGCAAGTCTTTCAAGCTTGTAATTAGCGGGTACTCTTCGAGAACGCTTACGCGAACGAGTCCCGTCTGCACTACCAAATTTATGGGTCGGCTCACCTATTGGTGTGGGTAACGGTCTGTAAAACCGCCGCGTTCAGTATTGCTGGTTCAATTCCAGTCCGACCCATTACGGAGAGATTGTTATTGGCAGAACAAGCTGTTTGCTAAACAGTCGTGAGATTCATCATCTCACTGTGGGTTCAACTCCCTCTCTCTCCGCCTTATCCCCTGGTAGCTCAGTTGGTAGTAGCGTCTGTCTGAAGAACAGAAGGTCGTCAGTTCGATTCTGACCTGGGGGGCTGGCACATTGCCCTATAGCTCAATGGCAGAGCAAGCGGCTGTTAACCGCGAGGCTGTAGGTTCAAGTCCTACTGGGGCAGCCATTTATGGGGAAGTAGGCAAACAGGCAAAGCCGTCACACTTTGAATGCGAAGTTTGAGGGTACCCTTCGGGAAGCAAGCTACGATTCCTTCCTTCTATGTACACTCCTGTAGCCCAACTGGAAGAGGCGGCTGTCTCAAAAACAGTCTGTGTATGGGTACTGCTCCGCAGAAGCAAGCTACAAATCCCATCAGGAGTACCAACCAATGCGGGATGTAACTCAGTGGTCTAGAAGCCTTGTTTTGGGGACAAGGAGTCGTAGGTTCAAATCCTACCATCCCGACCATTTGCCCTTGTGACGAAACTGGCAAACGTGCTGGTCTTAGAAACCAGATTTTGTGGGTTCGACTCCCACCAAGGGTACTGATGCTCCCGTGGCGAAATTGGTAAACGCTTCCGTTTGAGGGACGGAATTATTACAGGTTCAACTCCTGTCGGGAGTACCAATTTGGGTCGTTGGCAGAGCGGATATGCAGCCGCCTTTTAAGCGGACTTATCCAGGTTCAACCCCTGGGCGACCCACCAAGCAAAAATGGGCTGTTAGCTCAGTTGGCAGAGCAACTGACTTGTAATCAGTAGGTTGCGGGTTCAACTCCAGCCACCAGCTTAACTAACGCGATCATGGTGTAGTGGGAAACACCCTTGGCTTCCAACCAAGAGACACAAGTTCAAATCTCGTTGATCGCTCTGAACCTTATTAAGTTCTTCAATGCGGGTGTGATGTAGTGGCTAGCATCTGAGTGCGCCATATTCAGCGTATGGGTACTCTTCGAGAACGCTGCGCGAACGAGTCCCATCACTCGCTTTTATAGCCCTGTAGCTCAATGGTGGAACAACTGTCCTACAAACAGAGGGTTACAGGTTCAAATCCTGTCAGGGCTATCAATTTATGGGAGTGTCGTCTAATGGATGGGCATCGATCTTCTAAATCGACCGATGTAGGTTCAAGTCCTACCACTCCTGCCAAATATGGGTCTGTAGCTTAATTGGGAAAGCGTCTGCCTTGCAAGCAGAAAGATGTAGGTTCAAATCCGACCCAGTATCCACTTATGGTGTCTGTTGGCGTAGCCGCTCCTATCGAGCTAGCCAAAGCGGTCGCGGCACTGGTTTGTGAAACCAGTTATGAGGGAGTTTAAGTCTCCTCAGACACCCCTTATATGGAAGATGCTGCTCACGGGAGGGCAACTAGTCTTGAAAACTAGAGCAGGGTAATACCTGGGGGTTCAATTCCTCCATCTTCCGCCTTCCACCAGAGGCTAAAAAGTGAAGCACCGTGCTGATAACGCGGCAACAGGAGGTGCAGTACCTCTGAGAGTGGATTTAAGTTACGTTACCAAGTCTGCTTTCCGATGGAAAGATGGACAAGTTTACTTGGCTAAATGCTCTGAACCATTTCCGATTAAATGGTCTAGACAGATGCCCAAGGGATGTGAACCTAGTACCATCACCGTTAGACTTGAACCTTCTGGACGCTGGTTTGTCAGTTTGCGAATCAATGATCCGACTGACCAAACCATGCGGCCAGTTGATAGTGCTGTAGGGTTGGATGTTGGGGTGAGTAGCCTTGTTCTGAGTACGGGTGAAAAGATTGCTAACCCTAAAGCCTTTGATAAGCACTATCAAAAATTGAGGAAGGCGCAGAAGTCTTTGAGTCGCTGTTCCAAAGCCTCTCGCAACCGAGACAAAGCCTCGCTCAAAGTAGCTCGGATTCAAGCCAAAATCTCTGACTCCAGAAAAGACCATACCCATAAACTGACTACTCGACTGATTCGTGAAAACCAAACGATAGTGGTTGAGGATCTGGCAGTTAAGAATATGGTCAAAAATCCCAAATTCGCCCGTGCTATCAGTGATGCTGCATGGGGTGAGTTGGTGAGACAACTGGAATATAAAGCAAAGTGGTATGGTCGAACAGTAGTGAAAATTGACCGATGGTTTCCTAGCTCTAAACGCTGTGGGAACTGTGGGTATATCGTTGATAAATTGCCGTTGAATATCAGGGAGTGGGACTGTCCTAATTGCGGAACACACCACGACCGAGACATCAATGCAGCTAAAAACATTTTGGCGGTGGGACACACCGTTACAGTCTGTGGAGCGAACATAAGACCTGATAGGCATAAGTCTAAAGGGCAGTTGCGAAAAACCCGTAAGGGACAGAAGCAGAAACCCGAATCGTGAAGTTTGGGAATCCCCCGCTACACCCGTTCGCGGAGCGTTCCGCAGGAAAGGGTTAGCGGCGGGAGGATGTCAATTGAGTAGACCAAATCTTCACATATTGAGGCCGCATAGAATGTCAATGACCTCTAGGTTTAATCTTGCTTTATGGCTGAGGAACGATGTAAATACTGTTACTGGTGTGAGATGGTAAATATGAAAGGTGGAATTAAGTTTACACCTGGGCAAAATCAGTGAAGATTTCATTCAAAGTATTTAATTATGTTCCCAGTTGCAGAGGTTGTAAGACAAGGTAAGAAATATAATGAGAGAACTGTTACTCAATACGACAGGGTTGAGCAGCAATTTTTACAACTTTTGGTAACTGAGAATTTAGATGATCAATTAGAGAAAAAAGCTGCAACTATCAGAGATTTTGAAAACGCAGTGTCAATGGCGATTGATGCTGCTTACCACAATGATAGCGAAGACAAGTTAGCACACCGTTTTTTACAAAGGATACTCTATCGTATTAATCGCCTGAATCTGTTTTGGTATGATGATTTACGGCACTATACTAATGAGCGATCGCTCTATTTATTCTCATGTCGTAACTACATTGAAGCAATTTGGCAAAAGTGGGAACTGACGCAAATTAATGTTGCAGGATTAAAAAATTTAAATGTTAAGCAAGCTCTCACGGAACGCGCTCAGGCCGATTTAGAGCCACCGTTATCGGTCGCTAGTCGTTACATTCGCGAAGAGATGACTAAAACTGGCTATCTTCATCTGTTAGCAATTGGCTCTTTTGATGGCTTAGTTGAGGGTAGTCGTCTTTCCCGAATTTTAGGTGGTGCAGCTAATGAAGTGCAGTGTACCTTGGTACGGGTACTACTGGAAGAATACGGTAATGGACGTTTATCGCGCAAGCACTCGACTTTTTTTGCCAAAATGCTGGAAGAGTTTGGGATGAAGACTCAACCAGAAGGATATTTCGATTTAGTCCCTTGGGAAGTTTTAGCTTGTGCAAACCATAATTTTCTGCTCACGGAACGGCGACGCTATTACCTTCGTTACAGTGGGGGATTGACTTATTTTGAGGTGGCTGGGCCTGCGGCTTATAAGAATTATCTAACAGCTGCACAAAGATTGGGACTATCAAATGCCGCAATGGGTTATTGGGATCTACATATCAAAGAAGATGAACGCCACGGACGTTGGATGTTAGAGGATGTAGCCTTACCTTTAGCAGAACTTTATCCCCATGAGGCCTGGGAGTTATTACTGGGATACGACCAAGAGAAATTCATGAGCGAGCGCGCGGCTGAAGCTGTAGTGTCTTCGATTCATAATACAGAACCAACTAGTTAGGAAATAATTAGGAATTAATTTTGATTTCCATCTGATTAACTTTGTGCGATCAGCCCAATATTTTAGTGACAAAATTGCTCACTAAAATTGATGTATTAATCTAATTTTTGCTAATAATTTTACAGTAATACCACATGAAAGACATATTTTTTTGTCCGGAAGAATCTAATTTCTACTCAAACTGCATAGAAAATTTCGTCTTGAGAAATTGTGACCAAACAGATTCTATTGTTGAATTTGGTTCAGGAGATGGTAGCCCTGTTATTAATTTATTATTGAGAACTAGATTTAATGGCATTATACATGGGTTTGAGTTAAATACTTCTGCCTGTAAATCTGCTATTTCCACCATTAATGAGTACAATCTTAGTGATAAATATATAATTAATAATTCATGTTTATTTCAGTCTTCTAAGCCTAAAGCTAAATACCTCATTTCTAATCCACCATATTTGCCTACACTAGATAAAAATATTTATATGCCATTACTGTCAGGTGGAAAAGATGGATCTGCAATTACGAATCGACTTCTGTCTTTAGGGTATGAAAATGTATTAATATTACTTTCCAGTTTCTCTAATCCTATAAGGACTATTAATCAGGCATTAGCCAAAGGTTATAGTGTTAGTAATTTTGTCATTTTACCTTTAAAATTTGGTTACTATAGCTCAGAGCCAAAGGTTAAAAAACACATAGATAACCTGCGAAAAAAGAACATGGCATTCTATTCTGGTGAACATTATGTTCTAGTAGGTACTTTATTTCAAAAACGAGAAACCGCAATTGATTTATCTCAAGAATTAATTCAAATGATCACAAGTTTATCTAAATTACCATTGCTTGCTTAAGTAGGATATAGAAACGAAAAAATCACCACTCATCTTTCAAGCTGACTTTTCACTTTATGTGGAAAGCGTTGGGCGGCTCTGCCTACTTGTAGCGACTGCCGTCTCACCGCCAATCCTTGAAGGATATGGCGGGAGTCTCTTGGGGGTGCTAGATGATATAAACGAACGTCCATTTTTTGGGTAGAAGCATAGTAGAACCAACATTGTTAGGTTACTGATATTATTGGGCATTTTAATAACAATAATAATCCTCTACAACAATTATCAGTCCTCCAGGTTATGAATCGCGGTATCGATTATCGCAGTGATTTTTATGCCCTCGGTGTTACCCTATATCAATTACGGTATAAATTCCAGTATGACGTTGAAAGGAAAGGCAATCCCTTGGGTAAAGCTGATTGTACCAGGATTTGTTGCTCGTATTGTTGATGCTACCATTTGTAAGACAACTTCCATCTGAAAGTAACATTTCGGAGTAGCAGATTTATCAGTATCAAAGCAAACTCAACTGCCTGCCGTACTCCTGCTCCAAACACTCAGCTTTCAGCTTAAAGAAACACACACCACCTATCGCACAGCACCCGATCAATCCCATGCGACTGCTTGTTGTCAAAAACAATGCAATCGCCTTCCAAAAAACCAGTATGATTCCATCCTATGTGTATCCTGGCAACCGAAAGCAACTATTAAAAGCAGATTGACTCGTAAAAATCTAAAATAAGCGATGTTCAGACTTGAAACACCGATCATGAGCTTTGCGAATAAAACCATTGTTATCACAGGTGCATCGGCTGGAATTGGCCGAACGCTGGCAATTTCGTTAGCCCAACAGGATGCGAATTTAGTCTTGGCTGCTCGCAATCAAGAAGCATTAGAACAGACAATTACTGCTTGCACAAACTATCCAGGGAAAGTGATTGCAGTACCTACAAATGTAACTCAAGCAGAAGCTTGCCAGCAGTTGATAGAGAGAGCGATCGCAAAGTTTGGGCAGATTGATGTCTTAATTAACAATGCGGGAATTGGAATGCTGACATGTTTTGATGAAGTGAGCGATGTGTCCATTTTTGAGCAGGTAATGCAGGTTAACTATCTAGGTGCTGTTTACTGCACCTATTATGCCCTACCCTACCTGAAAACCAGTCGAGGACTATTGGTGGCGATTTCGTCAATTTGTGGAAAAACAGGTGTGCCAACTCGTACAGGTTACGTTGCCAGTAAACACGCTATGCAAGGCTTCTTTGATACATTGCGGATTGAATTGCACTCAACAGGAGTAGATGTATTGGTTGTCTCACCGGGGTTTGTGGCAACTGATATCCGACAACGAGCGTTGGGAGGGGATGGAAAACCATTAGGCAAAAGTCCGCGTGATGAAACTCAAGGCAATATGTCAGTAGATGAGTGTGTGCGTCAAATTATCTGGGCAATGGAGCGGCGTAAACGAGAACACATTATGACGTTGAAAGGAAAAGCAATCCCTTGGGCAAAGCTGATTGTACCAGGATTTGTTGATCGTATTGTTGCTACTACCATTCGTAAGACAACTTCCACCTGATAGTAACATTTCGGAGTACCAGATTTATCAGTATCAAACAAAACTCAACTGCCTCCCGTACTCCTGCTCCAAACACTCCGCCTTGAGCCTAAAGAAACACACGCACCACCTGTCACCCGCTACCCGATCAATTCCATGCGGCTGCTTGTTGTCGAAAGCAATACAATCGCCTTCCTCCAGCCAGTATGATTCCAGAGAGCGAGTATCCTGACATCCAGAAATTGAGAACTTCGCCCGACCCATCATATTAATCTGCGCTGCTCCCGAAGCATAAGCAGGCGAATCCCGATGTACTTTGATTTGCGTCCTGGCTGGATAAAAAAGTACGAGTGCTTGATGAAAATCCGGCAGCAGCTTCTCGCCCAATTCCTCAATCACATCTGCGCCAGCATAACGCCCCGGCTCAACCAACTTAACTTCAGCTTTTCTACCGGACTTGGCACTAGCCAAACTAACGAACCGCCGCAGATGCAACTCTAGACGACCATCGGCGTATTGAGAAACAGAGGGAAACATCTGGTTTTTGATAGACTTGCACCAGTTCTGAATCTGGGCTAACTCATCGCCCTCAAGCTTGCCCAGCCGAGTAATCAAACTGGGGGATTCGGGTTGTGCGGCAATTGGATTAAAAATTCTCTAGTATTTGCTCAGATTGCTGTTCAGTGAGCCACTGCCGAGCGATCGCCTTGGAATCAAGGTGAGGTTGTGTTGTTTTGTAACCACTGATGTCGTCAAAAATGGACACAGCAGAACGCCAGTGCGATTTATTACGCATAGAAAAGCGGAATTTAGCTAAAAACTGTTGCTTTTGGTCTTCATCCATTGCTAGAAAGTAATTCAAGCGATGTTCATCAATTTCCCAACCATATCGAGCAAAGGTATTGGCATAGACTTGCTTGATGGGAATTTCCACACCTTGAGAACGCAGATTAAGATTTTCGATTAAGCGACGAATTGATGAGGGTTTTGCAGACAAGTCAATGGGTGCAGATGATGTCTGAGTTTCGACCACCTCAAACTGAGATTGACTAATCGGCGCAGGAGGTAAAAGCTTCATACCACTGGGAGCATCACAATAGACGGTGATGAACTGCTTCTCCATCTTGCCCAACTGCCAATCATCAGCCAGAGCAATAGAACTTAAACCACCAATAACCGCAAGTGCAATTCTTGAGCGTTCTTTAAGGGGTTGGAGAATCTGTTGTTGCCATTGTTCATTGGATGTTCTGGCCGCAGAGAGAATTATTTGCCAATCAGCGATCGCAGTTACTTCCTTGGTGGCGGTGGCAAATTCTACAAGTTTTTTAGCACTGGGAAAGAAATCAAGCCCGATGATGGCTTCTTTGACAGCGAGTGTAAATGAGTCGTCATCCAGATGCTCGTTGAGGTATTCAGACCAAATAGCGATCACGCTGGGGCATAACTCACGGTTGAAATGAGTTTGCAGTAGTGCCATTCCGTTCTCAAACTTAGCTTGAGTAATCATAATTTCTCCTAAAGCTCGAATTTAGTATTAGCGGCTTGTCGAATACGCTCGATTTGCTGTTGTTGATTGAGGACAGCAGCGACATTCACTTGCTGTCCGGTCTGCCGTAGCTGTTGCCATTCCGTCACCCAAACCACCAACTTCTGCCAAGAACGCGGATCTTGTTCGCACTTGTTGATGACGTTGAAACCAAGGGCAATAGTGGGTTGTTGTCCCTTACGGCAGTTCTGTTTGGCGACATAGACAGCGAATTCACCTGATACGTCATTGCCACCGGTGAGGATGAATCCGCTTTTGCGGTAAGTGCGAACATAGTCGCCAATTTCAAGACGCGCCCAGTCCCTGAGTTCTGGCTGTTTAAGTTTGATGCCCTCAGCATCGAGTTGTTGGTATCTCTGGAGTTTGGCAGCATTACGAGATGAAAGGCTATCGGTCACTACGGTTGAAGAATTAGCTAAATTCGTTTGTTCGAGATTACCGAACGACCCTGGCACAATTGAACAGAATGAAGTGTTTTCGTTTTGGTGCAAAGATTCTGAATTTGACAACGAAGAAGAAAAATTTGAATTGGGTTGTTCAGTTTGAGGTAATGGGGTGGTTGGATCTGGTTGTTCGTTTTGGATCTGAGGTGTGGAAAAATCTGTTTCATTGTGTTGAGCTTGTGGAGTGAGAGAAGAAATTTCATCATTAGGCGAAAAATCAGGTGAGGGGGAGTGCTGTTCTTCTCTCTTAACTGTAGTCTCTGTAGTAATCTCTGTTTCTATTAGATCATTTTCACCTTTTCGGCATTTGAATTTTACCCTTTTGGGAATTTCCATTTTCACCTTTTGGGAATTTCCCTTTTTTGGAAATTCACCTTTTGAGAAATTCACCTTTTGGGAATTTCCATTTTCACCTTTTGGTAAATTTCCTTTTTCGTCAGAACCAGAAGCCACGGAGGTTTTAATACGTTCAGGGGATAGTGGAGGGTTTTGTACAACTTGAGTGAGTGCAGAAAGAAAATTCTGCCAGTTAATGCGTAGATGTTTAGTAGGACTACTACCAAATTTGTAGATAGCAGTTTTGATGAGATTTTTGGCTTCTAATAATTTGGTAGCAGTATCAAACTGCTTGGGAGTAATTCGGCATTCCTGCCACCAATCATCACGCTTTTTAGCTAACCATTGGTAGCCATCACGCACAATCTTGAGGCGAGATTCGCCATATTCATCAGGTAGATTCCAGTAGATGATTTGACTTAATAAAATGCCGGCTATTAAGTCACCACCAGCTACATCAATATAACAACGCTTGACTTCTATGGTATCTCTTGAACGAGCTTCCCAAGCGAGAAAACTATTTTGATCACTGAGCCAATTCATGTTAAACCTCCTGAAAAATCTAGTATTTTTTTGATAAACTCATATCAATAACACCACCAAATTAGAAATTTACTATCCCTCACTTTGCTCCTAAAAATGAGGGATTTATTTTTCATGTATACATTGCCTAATCCTGAATTAATTGGAAATATGAGTTGTACACTTCTTTGCTAGATTAGATAATCTGTGAATCCTTTAACGACAATCAGTCTTGGCTTTTTTTATGACTAATAAAACACCTCAAACCCAATATGATTCGCCCTGGAAGCAGATGTTGCAGTTGTATTTTCAGGACTTTATGCAATTCTTTTTTCCTCAAGCTCATGCTCAAATTGATTGGAGTAGAGGTTTCGAGTTTCTTGACCAAGAATTGCAACAGGTAGTCCGCGATGCCGAGCTAGGAAAACGACTGGTTGACAAATTGGTGAAAATTTATCGCATTGGCGGAGAAGAATCTTGGTTGTTGATTCATGTTGAAGTTCAAAGCCAAGAAGAAGACGATTTTCCCAAACGTATGTTTGTATACAACTATCGGATTTTTGACCGTTATGATCGTTCTGTTGCATCCTTAGCGATATTGGGTGATGACAACATTGAATGGCGACCAAATCAGTTTGGTTACGAGTTGTTTGGCTGCACGGTTGATTTTCAGTTTCCTGTCATAAAGTTGTTAGACTATCAACAAAGGTTGTCAGAGCTAGAAACAAGTCGCAACCCCTTTGCTACGGTGGTAATGGCTCACTTAGCGGCGGTACAGACCCGCAGTAATAGGCTAGAGCGCAAGCAGCAGAAACTAGTTTTAGTCAAAAGGTTGTATGAGCAAGGGTTAGGGCGAGACGATATCATAAACTTATTCCGATTTATTGATTGGATGATGACCCTACCAGATCAATTCGAGTTGGAATTTTGGCAGGAATATCGAGACTTTGAGGAGTCTAAACGTATGCAGTATGTTACTTCGGTTGAGCGCAGTGGTATTCGCTTAGGACTGTTAGAAGGGATTGAGTTAGGTTTAGAACTTAAATTCGGTGCTTCTTCACTCTTTGTGATGGATGAAGTTTCCCAAATTTATGACATTGAACAATTACGAGAAATTAAAGAAGGTATAAAAACAGCGACTTCAATTGATGAATTGCGTCAAATCTACCAGTCCTCTACAACTGAAAATCCTCCAGAAAATTAGCATTGTTTATTTGATATTTGGTTTTCAAGGTTCAGTAAATTGTGAGTGCCAAAATTAGCGTTAATTACGCACTCAATTCATCAAACAAATCCGCCTCATCCCCCCAACAATCCCAGCCGTCTCTAGACTCGCGCGCGAACATCTCCAGCTTGGTCATGTTTGGACACAGTTTCTCTACCAGTTCAAAAAACTGTTCAGGCTTACGGGAATGCTGACGGCGTGGTGCGTGTATGATGGTGGACTCGTTTGTGAGTGTCCGTCCTGCAAAAGCCTTCACATTGCCACGAACAGCCAAAGCGCAATGTTCGGTGCAGTTTCTCAGCCAGTGGCCAGTTCCCAGGTGTGTTTTAGTGCCATCTTTGGTAACTTTTTCCCAAGTTAGGATGGTTTTGAGGTCGAAACCCCAAGTTTGTAAGCATTGCGACGCTTCTACCATGTGATTGTTTGTGAACCATAAAAATAAAACGCAGCCAGAGCGATCGCTTAAGTCACCAATAGGCAGTGCCAGAATTTCTTCAGTCCGCAGTGACGTTCTCTCCCGTTAACCTTGCGGTATAACAGGAGCTTCTAATCTAGAACCAGATAGTTGAGAACCATCAAATTCTAAAAAAGCTTCGCGCTTCCCAGGCTGGGCAACCCCGAAGCCTCCACGCGCAGGCAAGATGAGTCCCACCTCGCTAATTGCCCGATTTAAAATATTGACTGCGGCATTCTCATCTCTATCCATCAATAACCCGCATTTCGGACAATGATGCAAACGAACAGAGAGAGTTTTCGGGACTTTTTGACCGCAACCGGAACAATCCTGGCTAGTAGAATGGGGGTTAACTTTCACGACTCGGACACCGCGTTTGACCGCCACTGCCTCCAAGATATTGATAAATGCTCCCCATGCAGCATCCAGAATTGATTTACTCAATTTTGTTCTAGCAAGACCTTTGATATTCAGGTCTTCTACGGCGATTAAATCAAAATTTTTGACTAATTTGTGTGCTGTTTTATAGTGAAAATCTTTCCTAGTACGCTCAATTTTTTGATGAATCCGGGCTATGTGGTTCTTCTTTTTAGCTTGTCGCCGAGAACCTTTTTGTTGACGAGCTAGTTGACGTTGTTGTCGTGCTAAGTGATGTTGAGTGCGACGATAAATCTGTGGAATAGGTACTGTATCACCATTTGATGTCGTCAAAAATTCTTTTAGCCCAACATCAACCCCTACAGCAGATTTAACCTCATCAAGAGGTAATAATTGTGGCACAGAATCATCTTGCATGGAAAGGCAGCAATACCATCCATCAGCTTTACACACAATCGTACAAGTTTTGAGTACAAAACCGAATGGTAGTGGTCGGTGCAGTCGGACTGGCATTTCACCAATTTTGCTCAGTTTCAATATGCCGTCTTTGAGGTTAGCACCTGCCTTTGGGCAATTCACTCGTGGATAAACAAAAGACCTTAATTCTCCAGGCTTTTTAAATCTGGGACGACCACCACGTTTTCCTGATGCGTCTGGAACTAACCACCGTTCCCACGCTTGATTTAAACGCTGTAAATTGATTTGCTGAGATTCTGCCCAGATATTTTTGTAATCGGGAAACAGTATCTTTGTTTGCTTTAAATCTGCTTGCTGAGTATAGTAATTAACTCTTTCAGGGATTTCTCCAATTGGTTCACTAATTATTGAACATCGGTCAATTGGACAACGACTTCTGTTGAGTGCATCTAACCTCTGCCCCAATGCGTAATTCCAATGACGACGTAGTAGCTCTAATGTATTTGACATTAAAGCTATTTGCGCGGCATTAGGTAAAATTCGGTAGCAGTAAGTTAAAATCATAATGTCATATTTGTATGTGGTAAAGTTAATAGTGTTAAAGCAAATTCCTCGTATTTGCAGAAGTAATACTGGTGGTCTTCGCTTAATGGCTGTCCTTGTTGCCAAGTAAAAACTTCTTCATCGCCATTACCAGCTAGTTCAAATTCGACTTCTTCAATTGCAACTAACGCCATTGCTACACAGGCTTTTTCTGCCGGATGGGTAGAGTCTTGCATTCGGTAGTTATCTCTAACTACATAGCCTTGAAGTCGGTAGAATGCTTTGGCTAGTTTTTCAATGAGTGCGTCTGTTTGAAATAATCCGAGTTCTTTCATGTTTAAACTCCAAATTCAAAAACCATATTTCCATCAACATCAACAGGACTGATGTTAATTAATCCACCTCCAGCATAGTTACAAGGAATCTTACGTTTATCCTTGTCATCAAAAGCTTCTTTATGAATTTTCAACCATCGCCCCACACAAGAAAACCCAACGGCGGTTGAAGGTGCGCCAGCTTTTTTATAATCTGCAACGGTAGCTATATGACCACAAGAGGGACATCTGAATTTCCATTCCATCTTGTCTTGTCCGAATAGTGTTTGTCCTTGTAAAAGCCATTCTTCTTGAGTCATTTGCTCCAGCCTTTAAATTCTGTTTTGATGTTTATTATCTGTTTTCCACTGTTTGGATCAATCCCTTTATCCTCGAAAACAACATTAATAATTCGTGGGGGGATTTTTGGATTGTCTGAATATTGAGATTGAGATGCTGGTTTTATAGCCATTAGTTCACTCTTTAGAAAAATAATTATTAAGCAGTAACCACAGTTTTTCTATTGAAAGCCCCCGCTTTCTTGAGTACCGCCGCCGGATTCGGGTGATTGAAAAATTCTTCTATCGCCTTGGCCAATCCCTCAGCAACAATCGGGTCATGACATGGGTAGACATAGATGGGTTGCTGAGTACCGTTAACCAGTCGCGTTTCCTGGCGCGAACCTAGCTCTGGGTAGAATGTGCGAACCCAAGTACCCAAGTGTCCGCGATAGTGCGAACCCTTGATTGGAACATTCTTCCCCAGTTCGTTTTCTGCGAAGTTCACCACACCCAGCCATTTTTCTTGTGTGCAAGTGAGGGTTTTTCGGTTGTATTCCGCCAGAAGATTAGCGGCGAAATCTTTGAAATGCTGTTCCATATATGGGTTAAGTCTGCCACCAGTCAATTCAGCTAAAGTCTTCATGGACTGAACGAGAGTATGCAGACGTTGCTCGACTGGGGGAAGAACTGGTGTGGAGGGTTGGGGCGTGATGGTTGGTATAGCTGCAACCAACTCTAAAATGATGGTGCGGACTTGAGCAGCAATCTCAGATTCAGTCAGCAGCATTGCAACTCTGAGTGTACCTAATGCCGAAAAGACTCTGGCTTGGGATGTTCTGGATGGTAGCTCCAAGTTGGAGCGAGCATCGGATAAGTCTTGCCCAGTCAGCTTTTTGGTTTCTTTAGTCCGAAATTCTTTGCTGTTTCTCTCGTAGATATGCTTAATGGCTGGTGCAGAACATTGAAAGTAATTGGCTAATTGCTCAACAGTAGCCCAACCATCACCATCCCAGACAGCAAACACAATTGCTTTGGCTTTGCTGAGAATTTCTTGAGCGCGTGTATCATTCAAGTTGGAAATTGCAGATGTCCTTAAAGAAAGAGATTCAGTCAAAACACTTTGATTTAATGAAAAATTCATCATTGACTCCTGGCAGAATATTTGTGTTACAACAGCACTCGAATTAAATCTCGTTCGCTAACTAACGCAAACCTATGGGGTGTAGTTAACGTTTGGGATAAAGTGGGTGACATCATTTCCACTGCGTAACACCAAGAATTATTTACCAGTTGAATACCCAGAATGAGCCGTTGCTTTGTGCCTGGAGGAAGACAACGGAGTATGACGCGATCGCCTATAGCAAAAGCAGGTTTTTTTAAATTGGTGCGCTGTGTATGACCTAAAGCAATAATCTGGTGCTTTGTTGCGCGTAAGATTTCCTGATTGCAGATAACTTTATATAGCCAGATATCGTAATGCCACTCAACACCACAGCAATAGCCAAAATTTCTGGTAGTTTTGAGGTACACTCGTTCTAATAAATTCGCTTCGAGATTCGGAGTGCTTTGACCCCAAGGAGGGGAGATATACCAGTTTCTTTCTAGCGCAGAGATTGTACAGGTCATAATTTCATCCAACTAAATACTTAACGGCTTGTTGATCAAAAGAAGCGACGAGATTTCTAATTCGTCGAGGAGGGTTTTGGAGAAATCGTTTTAAATCTCTGCTTTTAATTTGGTACTGATGAACAGATGGTTTAATGGCTTTGAGCCAACCTCGTTTTACCCAAGCCGCGACAGTACCAGAATCTACCTGCAATACTTTAGCGACTTCATTGCAGCTATAGTTATCAAGAATGGGACGCACAGAGTAACCCAAATAATGAAGTTTTTTCCTGATGCCTTCGAGACTGCGGTAATAACCACGTCTTTTTAGTCTGTATGCTATCTGTTTTGCAGTGTAAGATTCAGCCATCTCTTCCAAAATTTCTATCTCTTGGGGAGTCCATTTGTAACTCATGATTCACCTCAAATATTCTGAATTATTGGGAAACTACTGCTGTTTTTGTTGCTTGTAAATGCTGCATCCATGACTTAATAGCAGTTAACTCATCACCACCATTAGCAACTACATCAATAACTTGCTGCTGATACGAATGTTCAGCATAATTGGGATTATCGAATTTGTCAGCAGCCCATGCTAAACACATAGTTTTTACGAGAGAATCAATTTTACTAATGGGCAATTGGCTAGGACTACTAACTTCTTGAAAATGCAAATACTCCTTGACCAAATCCAGGGGATAATTCAACAAAGTGCGAATTCTTTTTATTCGCAAATCTTGAGGATGTGCTACAGTTTTCGGTTGTGTTTGTTGTTCTGGAATTAGTGGAATAGACGAAAATGATCCACCCAAACGGGATTGAATATCAGCAATGATTGATGCCCAGTCTGCATTAGCATCCCATTCTCTGCGGATTCTGACTTTAGTAGTGGCATCATACAATCGACAGAAAACTGTGTTCTCATCACCGCTAGTAACAGCAAGAATTAAGGGTTTGGAGAAGTCGTAAACTTGGGATGCTGCGAGTAGAAATGTCTTGGCGAAATTGGTTTCTATGCCAGTTCTGACGACATATACTTGATCCGCAGAGACAACGATATCTAATTTGATGTTGTCTTTACCCTTGAATTCTTTCGCTGTCACTCGTAATTCTGATAAATAACCAGTTAATCCTCTTTGTTGTACAGGAATGGTTTTATCTTGTTCGATGTTGTAGTGATACCACAAGTAGGATTCACCACTTGATTCCCCATTTTTGACGTATAAGTAAACTGGTTCTGGAGGATTGCAAAGTCCTAATTGAATTTCTGACATAATTTTAAAATCTGTAGTAGGCAATGATTAACAATTCGCAATTCGCAATTCGCAATTCGCAATTGAAAATGCGTTAGCGTTCGCGGTAGAGTCTCGTAGAGAAGCGGGGCGGGAGCATCGTTGTGAATTAATTGATTAATTGCCTAACCTTGGAGTCAAAGCCCCCACCAATACAATTCGCAATTGAAGAAAAAAAATGCGAATTGCGAATTGACAATTGTTTTGGTAGGTACAAGCCCCCAATAATTGTCTTAATTGCGAATTGCGAATTGCGAATTGGAAATGGCTAGCCTGCACTAATTCAATGAGACTGATATTAGACATTAGTTAATCCTCCCGCTAATTGTTCTTGCAGTGCTTTTATCTGCTGCTGATGCTGGTCAATTTCTGTCTGTAGTTGTTCCTGAAGTTCTGCAACAGAAAGCAGTTGAATTTGGTCGTCGAAATAAGAGCGAACTTCCTCAGAATTCTTGTCAGTCAAAACAAAATAACGCCAGCCAAAACAATTCAAAATTAATAATTCAAAATTCAAAATTGAAGAGGAAGCTAATTTTGCATTTTGAATTTTGCATTTTGAATTGGAGCAAAGCGACTTGCCGTATTCGTGTGCCAAAAGAGTATCAGTAGCGTAGTATTGGATGCCGATGATTAGCCCTTGTTTGGTGCGCTGTCCGATGCTGAATCGTGGATATTCCCAGCCCTTGGGAATGCTAATAGTTGGTTGCATGATTTTGGTGAAGGAAAAAGTGGAACTAATTGATGCTTTCTGTGGCAAAGAGCAGGTAAGTGTTTATACTGGGAGCAACTAAACAGTCAAATTGAGTGGGCGACGAAGCCCACTTTTTGTTTAAACTGCGACTAATTCCCGACTCTCTGATGCTGGTTCGTACTCTCGCAGCATTTCCCATTCCTCAGTCGTCAACAAGTGAAAGGGTTGGTCTAGTAGTTCCTCGCAAGACACATCCTCAGACAGCAACTCAGAGACTATTTGCTGGGGTTCTAAAGAAGCTCGTACATAGCAACAAACGCCGTTCTTGTAGACAAATTCCACTAGTCTTTTGTCGTTGTGGTAAATCCCATCGTCTAGCAATTCCAAACCTAACTGTTCGCAACCAGCCGCAATCTGACACATGATTTCGTTTTCAGTCGTGTCAGGTTCAACAAACGGTTCTTGCACTGGCAATGTGCCTTGCTGATACTGCTGCTTGACATAACTGTGGCATCTGGCAGATGTGGTGTCGCGGAAAATCTCTTTTCCGTTGATCATGACTCGCCAGTACAAGTCTTCGCGATTCTCAGAGTCAAAGCTGATACTGGCTACCAGTTCCCCGTCAACCAAGGCTTCCTGCTCGTAGAAACAGATTTCAGAAATGGTCGGAACTTCTGGAATTTCTCCTTCAATTGGTGGGTTAAGTGTACCGTCTTTATGATGCCACTCGATGAAGCGTTGGCATCTGGTAAGGGTGGTGTAGCGGAAAATCTCAACGCCGCACACCATGACTACCCAAGGTTGGGTTACAAATTCGCCGTGGTCGTAGCTGATGTAGGCAATGAGTCTTTTACCTGCGTAGACTTCAAAGTGGTGAGGGTTGATTTCTTGGGTGGTCAGTTCTTCGGGAGCAATCGCTTCGGCTTGGTCAGCAATGAAATTCTCTAGCTCGTCTTGAGCAATCGCTTGTTCATCAACTTTCTGAACTTGGGTGGACTGATGGGTGATGATCGCACTAATCCAAGAATCCTTGCATCGTCTGTCTCGTACCGTGGTTGTGCAGCCGATTTCGCTGTAGATTTGCTTGAGTCGGGCAATGGATTTCAGTTGCAGGTGTTGATGAGAGTATATCGGGTGGGTCATAATGATATTTCCTGCCTCGACAGGGGTTAGGTTTTTACAGAAGGCGATCGCTTCCAATTTGCGAGAGAGGGGCGATCGCTTTTTGCTATCTAGAATATAGCGACCTCGCTATATATTTGTCAAGCTTGCATATTAATTATTATCCCTGCTATATTTAAGTGAATTGCCTCAAGTCAAAAGCGATCTAGCTATAAAACCATTAGTAGAGGAAACTATGAGAGTAAGGAAAACAAAAAAAGACTCTCAAAAGATGATTCGTTGGCGGCTCAGAATATTAATGGCAGAGAAGAAAATCAGCAATAAAAAACTTGCTGAACTTTCAGGTATCCACCCAACGTCCATTTCAAAGCTGAAAAACACTGATGAGATCGAGCAGATCAGTGGGAGAGTTTTAAACAGCTTATGTAATGGTTTGACGAAAGCGTATCAAGCCGCAGGTGATAACCGGATAATTACGCCTGGGGATTTATTTGACTACACTTTCGATGATGAAGGCGACCCCATAACAGAAAATATTCAATCAACAGCCTTAAAAAAAGTCGAAAATGGGCAAATACCTAACTCTGCTGCATCAGCTAAAAATAATACTCAGGTGGTATGGTTAACACCTAATCAAGAAGCATCATAAGTATTTTGCTTTTGACCAATTTAACCTATCAACCTTGCCATCACTTGATTTAAAAGAGGTGGACTAATGAACCTCCCACCCCGTAAGCGCAAAGCCACCTCTGCCGCATCTATCAATTCAGAATCACCAAACTCAGACATCTCAACAGAAAATCCCACATCAGTAACGATTGACGTGGCAGCTGTTGAAGTTCCAGAACTCACCGAGCAAGAGCAAAGTGATCGCCTGCTTTTGGAACGGAAGGTGGAACGGGCATTTTTTGAAGCTGGTAAAGCACTGGCGGAATTACGCGATCGCAGACTGTACCGTTCCACGCATAAAACTTTCGAGGAGTATTGCCGAGATCGTTTTGCCCATAGTCGTCAAAAATCTAATTATTTAATAGCAGCAGCGCAGGTCTACGAAAATTTGACAACAATTTGTTGTCAAAAATCCTCGGATGATAATTTGACAACAAAAGAATCACAAATCTTGCCAACTAGCGAAGGGCAAGTTAGACCTATAACTAAGCTAGAACCCCAGCAGCAGCAAGAAGTGTGGCAGCAGGCAGTAGAAGAAGCTGGTGGTAAAGTACCGACTGGTAGGATTGTGAAAGATGTTGTGCAAAGGATAATAGAACGCACCCAAGTACTCAACAGCTACCAGATTGGGGAGGTATGCCAAATCTTAGCCAAAGATAACCCTGAGCTTAGGGGCAAAGGTGGGTGCTGGGCTATTGTCACGGCAGTAAATGACTTCAGTTGCACCGTCAGAACTTGGGATGGAGAACTGACGGTTGGGCTGAAGCATTTGAAGTCCTTCGATTACTTACCTGCGGAATGTCAGCAGATGCAGGTGATCTGCGATCGCATCAGTCGGGTGTATTCGAGTGGGCTGGAGGAGTCGGTGCAGAGGTTCTTGGAGTCGTTGGGGAAGTTGAACAGACCTTATTTGACCCAGTTAGAGGAAAAATTGTTGAGTTTGTTAGAGCTAGAGATTAGCAATTAATGTAACAAGATTGTTAATGATTTATGTAATATTTCTGTTTGAGAATCAAAATATTTTTTTCCGTGGAGTAAAAATATTATTTATAAACTTTATTCTTCACTATTACACTCTGTACTTATTTGTCTTTCTAGTGAAGTATATACTTCTCTTGCCCACACAGATATTTCAGGTATTTGATGTTGAAACCATGTTTGTAACGGTACTAAATATGCTTCAAGGTAAGGAATTATAGATCCAAACCACATTTTAGGACAAAAGCGGTTTTCCAAGGCTACACGAAATTCTGCATAAGCCCCAAACTCATAAGTAAGATTTTGCATAGCTAAATGCCATCTATAATTGCCTGCTTCATCTTTTTCCAGAAGAGGATAAAACACGCACAAGAATGATGCACGAATTTTTGGATTAACTTTAGCCCATTTTACACATTCATCATGAGGAACACCGAACAATGAACCTTGCCTATTATGAACTTCTTCATCAACAGAGTGTCTTGGAGTTCCAATAAAAGCTTCTAAGTAATACATCTCCATTGGAGTTGCAATTTCAAAGAAGTGTGATATTTTTTGCCACAAAATTAGCGGCTTTTCTTTAACTAGCAAGCAAATAATAGTTCGCAAATTATTACCTAGCGAATCTACTATTCGATAGTCACAAGTTTTGCATATGTTTATAATTTGATTAATAATACTGATTGCCAAGTCATCTTCAATCCCATAATGTTGTTGAATTAGTAAAATAATCTGCTCCAATAAAAATCCATCTTGTGTAATTGCGATTGTATTAGTAATAAGTTCTTTAGAGTCGATTATTTCTTTAATTCGTTTGGCAATTTCAATGTTTAGTTTGTCTCTACTGGCTTGATACATTGAAATAATTTCGAGAGATGACCACACTCCTTCTGCACCGTGATTATTGCTTAGTTCATCAATTAAAGGAATGATGTCTTCAGGGTTAAGCCTGTTTAGTCCTTGCCCAGAAGAAAAAAATCGACAATCTGTTGCAGAAATACTTTTTTCTCTTACACTTTGAACTATTTTGTCTAATCTTTTAACTGAAATACCAACTGATCTATAAATATTAACTTTTTCATGCTTGAGAGAGTTAGATTTAAGAGCGATATCAATGCACTTATTTGCAGCATTAGGGTCTTTCAGATCAATACCAGACAGTAATCCACGTATAAAATTAAACCCTTTTTTCTCAGGAGATACTTCAAATTCGTTAACGGCAAACTGAAAGGACTCTACTGGATTTTCTAATTTCATGGCTAATTCATGAGTGAACGGAAAGATATTATTCAGTTCTTCCTTAATCATTGTTTGAATAGCAAGCTTTGTAAGTTCTTTATCTCCTGCAATTTCAGCAGCAGTTTCCTTAGCTTTTCTAGCAGAATATTCAAAATCGTGAGTAGAGTTATTTCCCGGTTCGTATTTTATATCAGGATTGCGAATGTGCGAGCGCCAAAATTTAGTATAGAGCAGTGCTTTTTGAATTGGATTAGTTGGTAATAGTTGCTCGTAAAGGTTTCTTACTTTTTGTGAAAACTCTTCTGATGCTTTTGTGCTATCAAAATAAAGCCAATCACCAACCCCCTTAATACCTTCAAGCCAAATTTCTTTCTCTTTAGTAATTTTATGTAAAATACCTTCAAGGTCATTAAATAAATTTTCCGAGAGGAGTGAGCGAATTGCTTTAGCAATAATATTTTCACATCGAATTGCAAATTTTTGATTTTGAAATCGTATATAATTCAGCTTTTTAAGGCCATTTCGATGAAAATCAAACACTTCATCCTGTACTTTTGGTATCCATTCTTTTAGGGGAGATTGAATCCCGATATCCCCAAATATACCTAAACCAGTCCAATAATTCCTTTTAAGCGTATTTTCTAGTGCTTCAATGCAAATAGATATAATTCTTTCATCTCCAGATGATATTCCTTGTTCAAGAATTAAAAATCTATCATAAGGCTCAACTTCAGTTTCACTTAGACGTAGTTGGAACAGTTGCTTGAATCGATTAGCGGCATTTTTAAAATAAGTGTTATTTTCGACAACAGCTAATCGCATAAGTAGTGGTGCAACTGTATAAAAGTATCTTTTTCTGGAAACAAGTATTGACAAAACTTGTACAAAATATTGTTCTTTTGTTACTGCTTTTTGTAAATCATCTATGGACAAGTTTCTATATATTTTATCGATTAAATTGGCAACACCGTCAGGATCGATATGTACTATAGCATTTAAACACTGAGAGCCAATATCGGTTTTTAATTTTTCTAGTGAGCCACACAAATTATCTATTGCTAAAAATCGTTGAGCAACTGTAAGGGCTGTTTTTGAACTATCAAAATAACGCCATTGGCTTAAAAAAGATGTGCGTAGTGTTGGAGGTGCATTTTCTATAAAGTTAATAATGGTTTTCGCTCGAAGTAAATCTAATCGCCTTGTACCCAGAAAAGCAACTATAGGTTGAAGTTGCAATGCAAAATAACAGTTACGATAATCTAGAAGATTTTGTTTTGTTGCATAAGCTAAATGTTCATACATTTCATCACCAGTTTGTCTGGCTAAATTTTCAGCAACAAAATCAATTTCATCACTGATATTTTCATCCGCACCTAACTGTTTGAATAATGCAAGGCACTCAATTGCTCGAATTTGTTCGGGTCGATTTATGCCACAACCTGCAAGAATGCGTTCTACGACATCTTCAATAGATTTAAGGATTGGTAATCCTTCTGAATAATTATTTGTAGCTAATACTGCAATACGTGGATATCCAGCACTTATCTTTTGAATAAAGTTAACATCTGAGTAATCAGCTTTTGGGTATCTTTGCCGAATAATCCCCTCAATAAGATCATCATCAGCACGAGTAACAGAAATATTTAGGCAGTTATCTTTTTCAATACGTTGGGTATCATTACCAATTGTAATAACTTTGAGGTCGCTACCTTCACTTGTGATAATTTCACAAATTTTAACGGCAGTATCGCGTGGGCATTCATCTACAATCATGAGTGCAGATTTTTTAGACTCAGCAATGCTCTGAACTATTTGAAATATCTGACCGCCAATATCCCTAAAATCACAATAAATAGTAGAGGTTGTTAATACAATTTTTGCTGTTGTAGTTGCATCCCTCAACACCTCATAGACAAACCGAGTTTTTCCTAAACCTGATGAGCCAATTACTCTGATCGATTTTTGGGAATCAGCTAGGAAGTCTGCAATCCGCTCTTTTACTTTGTCAAAATTTAAGGAGTTACTAATATTGTTTTCACTGCCAATAAAAAAACGGCTTGCTTTGTCTTCTACTTGCAAAATAGATATGATTTCAGCTTTCTTTCCCCATGTTTCAACAGTTTGGAAGCCTTTTAAATTCAGCCCAGATTGTTTTTCATTAAGCCAGAGAGAGACCGCAGGATGCTGTGATACCCAGTCAGCTATCTTATTTGCATCATAAATGTCAATAGCTTTTAATTGATCAGGATCAGCATTAGCATCTCGAATACCTTGCTTGATTCCTTTAATTCGTTCATCGTACTTAGAACCAATCAACACAGCAGTAGTAAAGCCGATGTAACAACCATTTTCGCTAATTGCTTTTGCAACTGCTTCATTTAGCTTTGCTATTGCTCCTCTTTTCTTGCTATCTTTTGTCCAAACCTCTTTCTTCCAACCTGCTGGTTTTGGATCAGTAGCTTTAGCCTGAAATATGCAAAATCTAGAAGGCAGATAATCTGTTTGTTCCAAACCTCCAGCCCACGAAATTCTTGCATCCTCTCCTCCGTCTGGAACAGTAATCTGAAGGGGTACTGAAACTCCTCTTAAACTTATACCTGAGCGTTGTGCTTCGGCGTGTAGTAATTTTTTCAGTAGTTCAACAAGCTGTTCACTATTTAATTTCTCAATCTGAGACGGAGAGACACCGAAAATCATGCAATTATTTGTTGTTTTTGACTTTAATGCAAATTGTAGCTTATTTAACTAGTGTGGGTGTTTTTCAAAAAATGTCCACAAATTGTGGACATTTTAGCGACGGCAGAAGGACAAGTTCGACCTCTCACTAAGCTAGAAACTCAACAACAGCAAGAAGTATGGCAGCAGACAGTGGAAGAAGCTAGTGGTAAAGTGCCGACTGGTAGGATTGTGAAAGATGTAGTGCAGTGCATTATGGAACGCATCCAAGTACCCAACACTTACCAGATAGGTAAGGTATGCCAAATCTTAGCCAAGGACAATCCCGAACTCAGAGGTAAAGGTGGGTGTTGGTGCATAGTGGTTGCTGTCCATGACTTCAGTTGTACTGTGAGGCTTTGGGATGGCGAATGTACTGTTGGTGTACAGCATCTGAAGTCATACAACTATCTGTCTGCTGAATGTGAACAGATGCAACAGATTAGCGATGGCGGAACGCCCAGCTTCGCTAATCGCATCAATTGGGTTTATTCCAGTGGGCTGGAGGAGTCGGTGCAGAAGTTTCTGGAGTCGTTGAGGAAATTGAACCGCGCTTGTTTGACAAGATTGGAGAAAAAAGTGTTGAGTGTGCTGGAGTCTGAGGAGATCCCAGGCTAATGCAACAATGCTGTAATTGATTTATTGCAGTTATGAGAGAACTGAAAACAAATTTTACGGTTAAAAATATTTTGTGTAAGTAAGTCGTGGTGAAAATTTATAAGTATGTAACAAACAATTAAGCAGAAGAAGAAGAGTTAAATTTTACACGTTTTGTACTGTAGTTTCTCTTTTCACCTTTTCTTTGAACTCCATCAATGACAGCATAAGCAAGGTCTAATTCGTCATCAAAAGTTTTCGAGGCAAGTTCATCTTTTTTGAGGTGTTGCCACTCTAATTCAATGGGATTCATTTCTGAACAATATTTGGGTAAAAAGAAGATGTACAAACCCATATCTTCCCACTTTGACCATAATTGCTGAACTTCTTTACACCGATGTATCGGGCCATTGTCCTGCACGATGACTCTGATGCGTCCTGATTGTTTGGCTTCTGCTGCTTCAAGCTCCATCATTTGGATATAGGATTTGCGTGAAACGCCTCCAATCACCAAACCGTACACAAAGCTAACTGTTGCGGCTCGCAATTATAAATGCTCTGGCTCGCAAACAAGGTAATTTCTGGCTCACATTATTTGCAAATAGAAAAGCACTTTGGCTCAGATTAATTGCAACTCGGCTCAAGTGAATTGCAAATGGGCTTACAAACAGAAAAGTAGGCTCAAATTAATTGCAACTAAACTAGTAACAGAAAACTGGTTACAGAATATTCTTTCCGTTGCGAGTGTTAAAGTCCAATTGAATGTAAAATGGGCATCTTACCTCCATAGTCATATAAAATGACTTACTAAAACTCGCAACAGAAATTTGTGAAGAACAAAATGCACTTGTTGGATTACACTGTCCCTAATTGTTGTACCTAATAGCTTCTAGCTTATTTGCAATTAATGTGAGCCTTGTCGGATGATTGCAAGCCCGTTGCAAATAATAATGAGCCTGTTTGCAAATAATGTGAGCCGAAGTGTAATTTTATTTGCAATTAATGTGAGCCAACAATTTTCTTGTTTGCAAGCCGGAGCGTTTATGTTTGCGAGCCGCAACAGCTAACTAGGGGTTGAAGGAACCCAATAATACTTAACCTTCGCCCCCGGCGTTTACTTTGCTCCAAGCGTTTTTGCTGTCCTCGAAAGTAATAACTGTAACTCGGTTCACTCCAAGCACAAAACCCTGATTCATCCACATACTTTAAATCGATTTCGCCAACAGCAGCAGATAATTCCAGCATTTCTAAGTCTGCCTGTTTGATTTGCTGTACTACCGGGTCTTGTTTCCCCTTATGGCTTTTTCTGGTTCGTTTCCAAATGACCCCCTTTTTTTAAGTACCTGTCTTAACCAGTCAGGACTTAATTTTACCGAGCGTTCTTGTTCTAATTTTTGAGCTAACTGAACACTGTTATATGTACGTGGCTCTTTCTCCAAACATTCTTCTAAGAAAATCATGTCAGCTTCCGCCCACCTTGATTTTCCTCCCCGCCCTGCTTTCTCCCAAAGCCCTTCTAAACCTAACTTTTCCCATCTATGCAACACTTCTCTCACTGTTTGGACAGTCCAGTTAAAGTGTGCTGCTATCTTCTCTACATACCAACCATGTGCGCTCAATCTAATTACTTCGGCTCTGTCTTTCACCTTCTGAGGCACATCTGCTATTCTCAGGTTCAAAAGAGTTTTATCTTGCTCTCTAGTCAGAAATACCCTTAAACGACTGCCCATATCGCTGTTACCTTTGTAGAAACTTTATACGTATTTACTTATCTTCACATAGTTTGGTTTTTTCACCTCGTTCTACTAAATTCTAGACGATGGCTCATATCTTGCCTGGATTTATCCTGATGGTAAGTGCAAGAAAAAGGGTTTTAGCAAAATTCTGTGACGCGTCATTGAGTACACGATTGAAACAGAACCAGAACAAAAAACTTACCGTCTTATCACCAGCCTTCTCAACCATCAACTTTACCCCGCTTTAGTCCTAGCTCGTGAATACCATCAACGTTGGGAAGTCGAAAACACAATTGATGAGTTAAAAACCCATCTTAATGGTCGCAAAACGCCTATCCGCTCGCTTAATCCTCGTGAAGTTGTCCAAGAAGTTTATGGTTGGCTCTTAGGACACTGGGCAGTACGCTCTCTAATGTGCCAAGCTGCACAGCAAGCAGGTATTTCTCCTCTGCGCTTAGGGTTTACCGGCACTCTCAAGGTTATTCGTGCCGCAATACCTGAGTTTCAGCATACTCCAACCGAACAACTCCCTTTTTTTGGGCATGGTTGATCATGGAGATTTTGGATGAGAAAATTCCGCCTCGTCAACACAGAAGCAATCCTCGACTGGTCAAAAAAACTCGTTCCAAATTTCCATCTAAAAAGCCTGTTCATCGCGGCACTGGGACTCAACGCCAACCACTTAATTTCTTCATTATTAATAGTGCTTAATTCTTAACCGAAAAGTATTGGGTAGATAGCTCAAAACCGCTATTAGTACCAATTAGGCCAGCTTGGTAAGCACTGTTGTCAAGAACTGTCTCATCAATATCAACAATAACGGCTGGTTGACGTACCTTTTTAGCCTTGGCTTGGTCAAAGACAATTCTGGCTATGTTAAATGCTTGGTAAGTAAGGGCTTGATACTCTCCTGATTGCTGTACTCAGTTAATAGCTAATACTGATTGTTCATTTAGCTGTGCATTAGTTATCTCTGCTGTATCTTGTTTGAGGCCCAAAGCAAGCAAACTGGAAGTAACTAATGTAGAAAATGTCACAAGCTTCAAATATGGATGATACATTTTATTGGCTGATCCTTGAGTTACTTCAGGGGGGATGTGCTGTTAGCAAATTGATCTGTACACTTATAGCACACTTAGAACAAATATCACTCAATTAAATTAGCTGGGCGATGCCGTTCTGTCCACGCCTCGGCGATCGCACACAGCTTAGAGTTGATCGCGCTCTACGAAGTGGGAATTATAGAAATAGTTAAATTTGCGATCGCCATGAAGTTCTTGAATTTCCTCAAATCCAAACCAGCGCAACCAACCATCGAAAGCTATGGGCAAGCTAGTAGTGGACTTGAACAGCAGCAGATTCAATCAATAATGGAATGGATGTTTGCAAGCTTGCTCAATGCTGAGTATTCTGGCAAATCGCATATCATCTGGTATAACGGCGATCGCTTAGACTCCGGTTTAGAGCAAATGGTTAAGAAAGCAATGCGCCGGGGTGAGCCAGTTTTTCTGTATCGCTGTGGTGGTAGGGTGTCACCATTGCTAGAAGGGTTTTACTGGCGGATGATGGGCGAACATCCGTCAATGCGGATTTATCAGTTAGAGATTAAAGATAGCGATTAGTTCCGTATTTTACTTATTTATACTATTCGCCACTGATCCAGATCACAGGCTGAGGGATAAATCCTGGTTACGCTTGATACCGGAAAGCCTTTAAATGCGGATTGCGGATTATAGTGAGAAAAATAGTAATTTTGTACCTGCTTGAAAAGATATTGGGAAAATTTTATTCAAAGCAATTCTAATTATGTCTACATTTGACTCTACAAAAACAAGACTGCAAACACTCTTAAACAGTATTATCACGGGTGAAATTCAACTACCTGATTTTCAAAGAGGCTGGGTTTGGGATGATGAACATATTCGTTCACTGTTAGTCAGTATTGCGCGTGCTTTCCCCGTAGGTGCAATTATGTGTAGCGACCTGCAATGCTAATCGCTAAAACCTGCAATCATGACATTTTCAAACCAGGATTATTTGCAACTATAATTACGCTTCAGCCAGGATTATCTGCAACTGAGCCAGGATTATTTGCAACTAA
>Ga0209172_10002281_pt1 | contig 34741 bp, 31 predicted proteins | sample LarsenN4metaG_FD_184113 | JGI IMG/M metagenome (GOLD analysis project Ga0209172, IMG submission 184113) | Hot spring sediment bacterial and archeal communities from British Columbia, Canada, to study Microbial Dark Matter (Phase II) - Larsen... ... | reverse complement strand
TGCCGACGCCCGACGACGGCCGCTTCCTGCTGGACCTGCGCCAGCTCTCCGGCAAGTCCGGGCCGATCAAGTTGACGCTGGTCGCCGCCAACGACGACAACGTCATCGTCACCCGCACGGTCGAGGTTACCGTCACCCCGGAGTCGCCATAGCCCACCGACCGGCCATCCACGCCCACTTTCCAGCGAGCCGGGCGGCTGCGTCCAAAGTGCATGCCACGCCCTTCATGGAGGCGATCGTCGAGCGGGCCCACGCCGCCGCCGAGTGGCTGCTGCGCTCGATCGCCGCGTGCGGCGGGCAGGGGTCGGCGGTGTACTATTCGCGTTGGTTCCGGCCGCGGCGGGGCTGGGCCTGGCCGTATCCGGAGACGACCGGGTACATCATCGAGACGCTGATCGCGTACGGGAGGCAAACCGGGCGGCGGGAGTTCATCGACACGGCGATCCAACAGGCGGAGTGGATCCTCTCCCTGCAAAGCGGCGACGGGGCGCTGCCGGGCGGGGCTGTGGTGCGCGGGCGAACGGGCGGGCCGTCGGTCTTCAATACCGGGCAGATGGTGCTGGGGCTGGTAGCGGCGTTCGACGAGACCGGGCGGCGCAAGTACCTCGACGGCGCGGTGCGGGCGGCCGGCTGGCTGGCGGACGAGGTGGATGACGCGGCGGGAACCTGGACGAAGCACGCGTACGTCCGGAATTACAGCCCCGCATACTACACGCGCGTCGCGTGGCCGATGCTGGAGGTGGTCGCCCGCGCGCCGGACACGCACGTGCACTCGCAGGCGCTCCGCGTGCTCGACACGATCGCCGGCTGGCAGCGTGAGAACGGCGCGATCCGCAACTGGGCCTTCACGCCGACCGCGCCCGCCTTCACGCACACGATCGCCTACACGATCCGCGGCTTCCTGGAGTCCGCGCGCCTGCTCGGGGATACGGGACGCCGGTATGAAGATGTCGCCGCACGCGCGGCGTACGCGCTGTTGCGGCGGATGGAGCTGCGCGGGCGGCTGGCGGGCGCCTACGATCTGCAACTCAAAGGTCGGTACTGGTTCACGTGCCTGACTGGCAACTGCCAGATGGCGATCATCTGGATGAAGCTGTACGAGCGGCTGGGCGACGGCCGCTGGCTGAGCGCGGCGCTCAAGGCGCTCGAGTTCGTCATGCAGCGGCAGCGGATGCGCGCGCGCGACCCGAACGTGCGCGGCGCGATCGCCGGCTCCAGCCCGTTCTGGGGGCGCTACCTGACGCTGCGCTATCCCAATTGGGCGGCGAAGTTCTACCTCGACGCGCTCCTGCTGGCGTACCGCTGCCTGCAGCACCTGCTGGAGAACGGCCCGTGCGCCTCGCGGTGACCGCCGCCTACGGCAGCAGCCTGCACGCCGTAGCCCTGCTGCACGAGCTGGCGGCCGGGGGGCACGACGTGGCCCTGGCGCTGCAGGTGGGGTTGTTCAGTCCGGCTCGGCTGCGCGCCTACGCACGGCAGCTCGGCTGGGGAAAGCTTTCGGCGAAAGTCCGCGCGCGGCTGGCGCTCGGCCGCTTCGGGCCCAGCGACGAGATTGCGCCGATGCGCGAGTACCTGCGGGCGCGCGGCATCCGGTCGCGCACGGTCGCGCGGGCGTGCCGCGCCGTCGGCGCGCAGTACCTGCGCGTCTCCAGCCTGAACGCACCGCGCGCCCTGCGCGCCTTGCGCGAGGCGGCCGTGGACCTGGTCGTGTACGCGGGCGGCGGCATCCTGCGGCGTGACTTCATTCGCACGCCGCGCTTCGGCGTGCTCAACGCCCATGGGGGTCCTCTCCCCGCCTTCCGCGGCATGAACGCAGGCGAATGGTCGCTGTTCTACGGCGTGCAGCCCACGGTGACGGTGCATTTCGTCGATGAAGGCGTGGACACGGGACCGATGCTGCTGGAGCGGCCAGTGGACGTGCCGCCCGGCTGCACCGTGCCGCAGTTGCGCGGCATCGCGACCGTGGTCAGCGTGCGGGCGCTGCTGGAAGCCGTGGAGCAGGTGGCCGGCGCGCGGGCACAGACGACGCCACAACCGCCGGCAGCCGGCCGCCAGCACTTCGTGATGGCCGAGCCTCTGGTAGAGGTTCTGGAGCGTTGGCTGGCGGAGGGGCGCACGCCCGTGATGGCGGCCAGGGACTTCGCCTTCCCGCAGGCGGCGGCATGATCTCGGCGGCACTTCCGTACCTGCGTGTGGCACAGCCGCCCTCGGCTGTGTTTGGAGAACCGCCCGGCTGCGCCTGGCGGGGCCACAGGCACGATCTTGACGACCAGACCGTGGACGGTCGCGAACCATGAACACGCTGATGCGCACGTACTACACGCTGCAGGCCATCGGCTGGGAGAACCTGCCGCGGCGCGTCCTGGACCTGTTGCGCCGCCGGCTCGGGATCAGCCAGCGGCGCCTGCCGGGCGGCGAGGTGCCGGCCGACGAGCTGCGCCGCCAGTTTGTTGCAGACTACCGGCCGGACAACGCGCCGCTGTACTGGCGCCAGCGGGCCGAGCGCTTCTTCTTCACCCCCGACCAACTCAGCGGCGTCGCGTCCGCGCTGCGCGAGCTGAGCAGTGCGGCGGATTGGCACGAGCGCGTGGGACAGGTCGGTGAGCGCCTGCGACGCGGGCAGATGCGGTTCTTCAGCCGTTTCTACGTCGACGTCGGCTGGCCGCCGCAGTTCAACCGCGACCCGGTGCACAAGCTGGACTGGCCGGTGCCGCGGCACTGGAGCACGTACTTCCAGTTCGACCCGGCGCTGCGCGACATCAAGTGCATTTTCGAGGCCTCGCGCTTCTCGTGGGCCTACCCCCTGGCCCGCGAGCACGTGCGCAACCCGCAGGCCGGAACGGCCGAGCTGTTCTGGCAGCTTTTCGACGAGTGGGACCGCCAGAACCCCTACGGCCTGACGCCGCAGTGGAATTGCGGCCAGGAGGGCGCCTTCCGGCTGATGGCCTGGCTGTTCGCGGCAATGACGACGCTCGGGCATGCGGCGGCCGGCGCGCGGCGGTTGGCACGGCTGACGGAACGAGCCTGGTACACGGCCCGGCACATCGAGGGCAACATCAACTACGCCCGCAGCCAGAAGAACAACCACGCGATCAGCGAAGCCACCGGCATGATGACCGTCGGCCTGCTCTTCCCGGAGCTGACCCGCGCGGAACACTGGCACGAGCAGGGCCGGCGCGTACTGCAAGCCGAGCTCGCGCGGCAGATCTACGACGACGGCTCATACGTGCAGCACAGCACCAACTATCACCGCGTCATGCTGGACGACGTGCTGTGGGCGGCGCGGCTGGCGGAGATCAGCGGGCAGCCGCTTTCGCCGACGACGCTGGAGCGCGTCGGCCGGGCGCTGGCCTGGCTGCTGCACCTGATCGAGCCGAGCAGCGGCCGCGTGCCCGGCTACGGCTCGAACGACGGGGCGTTGGTGCTGCCGCTGTCCACCTGCGACTACACGGATTTCCGACCGCTGGCCCAGGCCATGCACTACCTGCTGCACCGCACGCGTTGCTTCGAGCCCGGGCCGTGGGACGAGACGCTGCTCTGGCTCTTCGGACCGGGGGCGCTCGATTCGCCCGTCCGCCGCTTCGACCGCCGCAGGCCGCTGCGGGCCGACGCCGGCGGCTACTATGCGCTGGCCGGGCCGCGCTCGTGGGCCCTGATCCGCTGTCATTCGTACCGCGATCGCCCGGCGCAGGCCGACATGCTGCATCTGGACCTGTGGTTTGGCCCGCACAACGTGCTGCGCGACGGCGGCACGTACATGTATTACTGCGACCAGCCGTGGCAGCACTACTTCCACTCGACCGCGGCCCACAACACCATCGAGGTCGACCGCCAGGACCAGATGATCAAGGGGCCGCGCTTCCTGTGGTTCCGCTGGACGCGCTCGCGGCGGCTGCGCTTCGACTCCCCGCCCGACGGCCGCGTCGCGTACTTCGAAGGCGAACACTACGGCTACACACGACTGCCGGACCGGGCTGTGCATCGCCGCGGCGTGCTGCGGATCGACGATGCGTTTGTGATCCTCGACGACGTGCTGAGCAGTGCGGGCGCGGCGGGCGCCTCGGCCCATTGGCACGAGATCACCCTGCGTTGGCGGCTGTGCGCGGGCGAGTGGAGCCGGCTGACCGATGCGACGGCGTGGCAGTGCAGCCTGGACGGCCAGCGCTCGACGGTTTCGGTCGCCGCACCGCCCGGATTCTCCGCGGACCTGCTCTGTGGGCAGGAGCAACCGACGCCGGAGGGCTGGGAATCGCTCTATTACGCCGAGAAGCAGCCGGCGCCGACGATCCGCGTGCGTGGTTCGGCGGCGCTGCCCATCCGGCTCGTGACCGTCGTGACGCCGCACAGTGGCGAGATCGCACCTGTCGCCGGGCCGCCGGCGCAAGCCACCGAGCCGCTCGGCCTGCGTGGCGTCCACGACGCGGCGCTGCGCGCGGCGATCCAGGCGGCCACCGCCGGGCGCATCCGCGCGGTCTGACGGTTGACGGCGTCGGCGTGGTTTGACGCCGGCCGCGCGTCGATCGAGGATTCCCGGGGACCGTGTCCGCTGCGCCGTTTCGCGCCGTGCACGAGATGACAGGTGCCGCACTTGCGAGCCAGACCGTTGCCCGCAGAGCCGCGCGGCCTGGCGTTGCTGTGGCTGGCGGCGTTCGTCGTCGCCTTCGTGCTGTACGCCGCCAGCGCCCAGCGCGGCATGCAGTCGCAGGATTCCGGCTGGCAGCAGTACCGCATTGTCAGCGGCCAGCTCGAGCACCCGCGCGGGCTGGCGCTCTCGCACCCCATCCATTTCTACCTGAGCCGCCTCGCCATCAAACTCTGGTTCGGCGAGCCGGCATTCGCCATCACACTTGTGAGCGCCTTCGCTGCGGCCGTCGCGGTGGCGAACGTGCTGCTGACGCTGTATGTGCTGCTGGCGCGACTCGCCCCGGCGGTGATTGCGTCCGCGGCGCTGCTGTTCGCGCACACCTTCTGGCAGCACGCCACGCACACCGAGTCGTACGCGCTGGTCGCCGCACTGCTGACCGGCGAGTGGTTGTGCCTGACGCTGTTCGCCACGACGGGCCGGCCGGGCGCGCTGCTGCTGGTCGCGCTGCTCAACGGCCTGGGCGTCGCCAACCACCTGCTGGCGCTGCTCGCCACGCCGGCCGACGCGGCCGCGATCCTTTGGGCGGCCCGCACGCGCCGCGCCCTGCCGCCGCTGGTTCGCAACGCCGTGCTGCTCTGGCTGCTCGGCCTGCTGCCATACGTCTGGTTTGTCGGCTCGGTCGCGTACCGCACGGGCGAAGTGACCGACACGCTGCGTTCGGCCGTGTTTGGCGCGTACAAGGACGACGTGTTCGACTGGCATGTCGGCTTGCGAGCACTGGGAATGAGCCTGGCCTTCGTCGCCTACAACTTCCCCAACCTCACGGTCCCGCTGGCCATCCTCGGCATCGCCCGCCGGCAATGTCTGCCGACGCTGCTGCGGCGGGTGTGGCTGGCCGAACTGCTGCTCTACGCCCTCTTCGTGCTGAGCTACTCCGTGGCCGATCAATACACCTTCTTCTTCCCGCTGTACGGCCTGCTCGCGCTGTTCGCCGGCGCCGGCCTGGCGGGTGTGCAGCGCTGGCGGCGACGCAACTGGCGGCAGACCCTGCTCGCCGCGGCTGCCGTCAGCGCCCTTTGGCCGCCGCTGCTCTACATCGCCACGTACCAGCTCCTCAGCGCGCGCGGATGGCTGTCGCAGGTGGTGCGCAACAAGCCGTACCGCGATGGCTATCGGGCGGTCTTCATTCCGTGGGGCGCGGGCGATGACGCCGCCGAGCGCTTGAATCGCGACGTGGCCGCGCTGGTCGGCGACAACGGCCTGATCCTGTTCCCCGACCACATGCAGCGCTTCAGCATCCTCTACGAGCAGGCCATCGGCCGATTCCCGGCCGGGGTGGAGCTCCTCAAGCTCGAGCCGCCCGACCCGCCCCCGCAAGTCATCGCCGAGCGGCAGGCGCTGTTGGAGCAGTATCTGGCGGTCGGCCGGCCGGTTGTGCTCGTGCCCTACGACCGCGACCGGCCCGACGCAGGCGTCGAAGAGGCCCAGTGGAGCCGGCACGGCGACGTGTATCGGCTGGAATCGCTCGCCCCGCACGTCGGGCCGCGCTGAACTGCGCGAGACGCCGCCCGCCCAAGTCACATCGTCCCGCCCGCAAGGCTATACTGGCGCATCGCGCGGGTCGGTGCGAAGTCCGCGCGCCAAAGGCCCGGAATGCCGGCTTCACAGGATGTGCTGGTCGTCGGCGGCGGCGTGATCGGCTGCGCCATCGGCTGGCGGCTTGCGCAAGCCGGGCTGGGCGTGACCCTGCTGGAGCGCGGGCAGTGCGGCCGCGAATGCTCCTGGGCCGGCGCGGGCATCCTGGACGCCGGCAGCTTCGCCCGCAGCGACCCGCTGGCCGGGCTGCGCCGCCTCAGCGTCGCCCGCTGGCCACGGTTCGTGGACGAGCTGCGCGAACGCTCCGGCATCGATCCGCAGTTCCTGCGTTGCGGCGGCCTCGACCTGATTACCGACGACAACCAGGACGCGGCCGCCGACCGCGAAGTCGCCGCCGCCGCCGGTTTGACGACGCCAGCCGGCGAGCCACTGGTGGAGCGGCTGACGGTCGAGCAAACGCTGGAGCGGGAGCCGCAGCTCCGGGCCGAGATTCGCGGGGCGCTGCTCGTCCGCGACGTCTCGCAGGTCCGCAACCCGCGACTGCTGGAGGCGCTGCGCGTCGCCTGTGCGCATGCCGGCGTGCGCATTCTGGAACATACGCCGGCGATCGAACTGGTCGTCGAGGACGCGCGCGTGGTCGGCGTGCGCACGCCAGGCGGCCGCCTGAGCGGAGATCGCATCGTCCTGGCGGCGGGGTCATGGTCCTCGCAGCTCAGCCCGCGACTGGCGGGGCTGGTCGAGGTGCACCCGGTGCGCGGGCAGATCGTGCTGCTGGAGAGGCTGCCGCCGCTGCTCAACCAGGTGATCCTGTGCGGGCGGCGCTACCTGGTGTGTCGGGCGGACGGAAAGGTGCTGGTCGGCACGACTGACGAGCCGGACGCCGGCTTCGACCAGCGCAACACGCTTGCGGCCGTGCGAAAGCTGACGCAGTTCGCCGAGCGTTGCGCACCGATGCTGAAGGATGCGACGCTCGTTCGCACCTGGGCGGGCCTGCGACCCGGCACGCCCGACGGCAAGCCGTACCTTGGCCCCGTGCCCGGCCTGGACGGGCTGATCGCCGCCACCGGGCACTTCCGCAGCGGGCTGACACTGACGCCGATCACGGCCGATCTGATGGTAGAGTTGATCGCCCGCGGGCAGACGGAGATCGACCTGACGCCGTTCCTCCCCGGCCGCCCGCCGCGCGCCGACTGCTCCCAGTCCGATCGTCTGAACCGGTTGTTAGACTGACTCATCACCCCCCCAAAAGAGCCGCCGACTTCAGTCGGCGCGGCGTAAGCGCGCGGAGAAGCCCGCGGCTCTTCGCGTGTGTGTTGGTGGGTCTCAGGGCCTCGCGGAAGAGCCCGGACCGCTGCGCAGCACGCGCAGCCTGGAGCTCGGTTCGTCGTCGAACAGCATGCCGAGCTGGAGCTTGGCGGCCTCGGACATGCGTTCCGGCGTCCAGGGCGGGTCCCAGACCAGCTCGACCTTCGCGTCGGTCACGCCTTCGATGCCTTTGAGCTTGGCTTCGATCTGCCCCGGCAGCGAACCGGCCACCGGACAGGCCGGCGACGTGAGCGTCATCTTCACGCCCACGCGGCCGGCGTCGTCGACGTTGAGTTCATACACCAGGCCGAGCTCGTAGATGTTGACGGGGATCTCGGGGTCATAGACGGTGCGCAGGGCCTCAATCAGCCGCGAACGAACCGTGTCAGCAGCGGTAGATTCCATCGCGCCCTCACGCCAGTGATAGGTGATAAGGTGATAACGTGATAACGTGATGAGGTATCAAGGAAGCTGCTCCGGTCGTGCGGTGCCTCTGCGGATCGCAGCGACTTCCTTTATCAGGTTGTCACGTTATCGCGTTGTTCACTCCGTCGTCACCGTCTCGTGCCGGTTCTCCAGCGCCGCATCGAGCGTGTGCCACGCCAGCGTCGCGCATTTGACCCGCGCCGGGTACTGGTTCAGGCCCCCGAAGACCTCCAGCTTGCCCAGCTCGGGGCCGTTGTTTCCAGGCGGTTGCGCTCCAGTCACCATGCCGTGGAACTTGCGGAACAGTGCGCGGGCCTCCGCCAGCGACTTGCCCCGGACCGCCTCGCTCATGAGCGATGCGGCGGCGGTCGAGATCGCACAACCGCTGGCCTCGAACTTCACGTCGCGCACCACGTCGCCGTCCAGCTTGACGAACACCGTCACCCGGTCGCCGCACAGCGGGTTGTAGCCTTCGGCCCGGCCGCTGGCGTCCTCCAGCCGCCCGCGGTTCCGCGGCCGGCGGTAGTGGTCGAGGATCAGTTCCTGGTAGAGGTCGTCGAGATCTGGCATTATGCGTCCAGTTCAAAGTTCAAGAAAAGTGCAGAAAGGGCGGACTCCGCCGGAGTCGGCCCTGACCGCGAAATCTGAACTTTGAACTTCTCACTTTGAACTTTGCACTACGAGAACACTTCGACCACCTTGCGAACGCCGGCGACCAGGGCATCGATCTCCGCCCGCGTGTTGTAGAAGGCCAGCGACGCCCGGCACGTGGCCGGCACGCCGAAACGCTCCATCACCGGCTGGGCACAGTGGTGTCCGGTGCGGATGGCGACCCCTTGCTGGTCGAGGATCGTACCGGCGTCGTGCGCATGCACACCCTCGACCACGAACGACAACACCGCCGCCTTCTGCCGCGCCGTGCCGATCAGCCGGACTTGCGGGATTTCGCTCAATCGCCGCGTGGCGTACTCCAGCAGGTCGTGCTCGTGGGCCTGGATCGCGTCGTAGCCGATCCGCTCCAGGTAATCGATCGTCGCCCCCAGCCCGATCACGTCCGCGATGGCCGGCGTGCCGGCTTCAAACCGGTGCGGCAGCGCGTTGTACGTCGTCTTCTCGAAGCTGACGGAGGCGATCATCTCGCCGCCGCCCTGGTATGGCGGCATGGTCTCCAGGATCGCCAGCCGCGCGTAGAGCACGCTCGCACCGGTCGGCCCGAACATCTTGTGCCCGCTGAAGACGTAGAAGTCGCAGTCGATGTCGTGCACGTCCACCGCCTGGTGCGGCACGGTCTGCGCCCCGTCCAGCAGCACCGGCACACCGCGGGCGTGCGCCAGCCGCACGATCTCGTGCACCGGGTTGATCGTGCCCAGCGCGTTGGAGACGTGCGCGATCGCGACCAGCCTGGTCCGCGCGGACAGAAGCCGCCCGTACTCGTCCATGAGCAGCTCGCCGGCGTCGTTGATCGGCACGACGCGCAGCACGGCGCCGGTCTGCTCGCAGACGATCTGCCACGGCACGATGTTGGAGTGGTGCTCCAGGTGCGAGATCAGCACCTCGTCGCCGGGCTTCAGCCGCGGGCGGGCGAACGACTGTGCCACCAGGTTGATGGCCTCGGTCGTGCCGCGCACGAAGACGATCTCCTCGCGCCGGGCAGCGTTGAGAAAGCGCTGCACCTTCAGCCGCGTCTGCTCGTAGCCCTCGGTGGCCCGCACGCTCAGCGTGTGCACGCCGCGGTGGATGTTGGCGTTGTCGCGCTCGTAGTAGGTGCGGATGGCGTCGATGACCTGCCGCGGCTTCTGCGAGGTCGCCGCGTTGTCCAGGTACACGAGCGGTTTGCCGTGCACCTGCTGCTGCAGGATGGGGAAGTCGCGGCGGACCGCGTCGACGTCCAGCCGCGGGGCGGCGGCCGGCGGCGGCGTCTTCGCGCGAGCAGTCGCGGCGGTGCTCATACCAGCTCCCTGAGGAGCTCGCCCTGCGGCAGGCGCTCAACCACCAGTTCGTGCAGGCGCGTCCGCAGCGGCAGCAGCTTGACCTGGTCCATGCTCTCGCCGGCAAAGGCGTAGATGAGCAGGCTGCGCGCGGCGGCCAGGTTGATGCCTCTCACCCGCAGGTAGAACAGCGCGTCGGCGTCGAGTTGGCCGATCGTCGCCCCGTGGGTGCACTTCACGTCGTCGGCGAAGATCTCGAGCTGCGGCTTGGTGTCGACCTGCGCCTCGGCCGAAAGCAGCAGGTTCCTGTTGGTCTGCTTGGCGTCCGTTTTCTGGGCGCCCTTGTGCACCTTGATGCGCCCCGTGAACACGCCGTGTGAGCGGCCGTCGAGGATGCCCTTGTAGAACTCGCGGCTGTTGCAGTTCACCCCGACGTGCTCGACGCGCAGGAAGTTGTCCACGTGCTGCGAGCCGGCGGTGACGAACAGGCCGTTGAGGTCGACATCGCAGCCTTCGCCCTCCAGCACGGCGTGCACGTCGTTGCGGACGAGCGCGCCGCCCAGGGCGATCGAGTGCGAGGCGAGCGTGGCGCTGCGCAGCGTGTGGACGCGCAGCGTGGCGAAGTGGAACGCGCTCTCCAGCTCGCGCTGCACCTTGCAGTGGTCGACCACCGCGCCCGCGCCGGCGATCAGCTCCGTGACCGGGTTGGTGAAGTACGCACAGCCGGGGGCGGCTGTGCCACGCGTCGTCTGCCCCAGGCCCACGTAGCTCTCGACCAGCGTGACCTGGCTGCCCTCCTCGGCCACGATCAGGTTGCGGGGATGCGAGACGGTCGGCTGCTCGGCGGCAGTCGAAACGAACAACAGGTGAATCGGCCGCTCGACGATCCGCCCGCGCGGCACGTGCACGTACGCACCATCCTCCAGGAATGCGGTGTTCAGAGCCGCGAACACGCTGTCCTGGTAGGTGACGTAGCGGGCCAGATGCGGCTCCAGGACCTGCGGCGACTTCTCCAGCGCCTCGGCCAGGCTGCCCACGGCCAGGCCCGCCGGCACGTCGTGCAGTTCAGAAAGCTCCGCCGCGAAGCGCCCGTTGACGAACACCAGCCGCAAGATGCCCGCGTCGCCGAACAGGTACGGTGTCAGGTCGCGGACCCTGACGCCCTGCGTGCCGGGGTTCGCGGGCGCGAACTGCATTCGCGTCAGCGGCGCGATGTTCGTAAACCGCCAGTCCTCGTGCCTGGTGGTCGGAAAGCCCAGGCCGGCCAGGCGCGCGACGGCAGCCTTGCGGATCGGCGCCAGAAACGCGTCACGCCCGCGCCGCTGACGCTCGAACGTCTCGAACGCCGCCAGGTATCGCTCAACCGGCTTGTCGAGAGTTGTAGTGGTCATCTCTGAATGCGCCAACCCGTGTGTGGCACAGCCGCCCCGGCTGTGCGCTCCCGCCGCCGCCGGGGGTTACGCCGTCGCGCCCGCGGGTTCCTTCTCCAGCCAGCTATAGCCTTTCTCCTCCAACTCCAGCGCGATCTCCTTGCCGCCGGAGAGGACCAGCCGGCCGTCGACCATCACGTGCACGAAGTCCGGCACGATGTAGTTCAACAGCCGCTGGTAGTGCGTGATGACCAGGAACGCCCGCTGCGGGCTGCGCATCTGGTTCACGCCGCGGGCCACGATCTTGAGCGCGTCGATGTCCAGCCCCGAGTCGGTCTCGTCCAGGATCGCCAGCCGCGGCTCCAGCACCGCAAGCTGAAAGATTTCGTTGCGCTTCTTCTCGCCGCCGGAGAAGCCCTCGTTGATCGAGCGGTTCAGCAGCCGCTCGTCCATGTCCACCAGCTTGAGCTTCTCGCGGGCGAGCTTGAGGAAGTCCATGGCGTCGAGCTCGGGCCGGCCGCGGTACTTGCGGAGCGAGTTCAGGGCCGACTTCAGGAAGTAGCTCGTGGTGACGCCCGGAATCTCGACCGGGTACTGGAAGGCCATGAACAGGCCCTCGCAGGCGCGCACTTCGGGGTCCAGCTCCAGCAGGTTGCGGCCATCGTAGAGCACCTCGCCTTCGGTGACCGCGAACGTCTCGCGCCCGGCCAGCACCTGCGCCAGCGTGCTCTTGCCGGAGCCGTTGGGCCCCATGATCGAGTGCACCTGGCCGGAATCAACCGTCAAGTCGATGCCTTTGAGGATCTCGTGGTCCGCGACGCGAACATGCAAGTTATGAATCTCAAGCAATCCCATTCGTATTCCTCAGCCGTCATCGCGATCGTCACTCCGACGCCGCGCAGCGGGCGCGGAATCTGGCCGCGAATTCAGGGCTGCCGCACCGGCCGCCAGATTCCTCGTCGCTTCGCTCCTCGGAATGATCGGGGTGTTCTGCGTGCTCGCACTTCCGGATTTCGCATTTCGACGCACGCTGCATTCTGACTTCTGACTTCAGACTTCTGCCTCACCCCACACTGCCCTCCAGGCTGACCTCCAGCAGCTTCTGGGCCTCGACCGCGAACTCCATCGGCAGCTCGCGGAAGACCTCCTTGCAGAAGCCGTTGACGATCAGGCTGACGGCGTCCTCGGTCGAGATGCCGCGCTGGTTGCAGTAGAACACCTGGTCCTCGCCGATCTTGGACGTCGTGGCCTCATGCTCCATGTGCGCCGTGCTGTTCCGTACCTCGATGTACGGGAACGTGTGCGCCCCGCACTTCTCGCCGATCAGCATCGAGTCGCACTGCGTGAAGTTGCGGGCGTGGTCCGCGGCGGGGTTGATCTTCACCATGCCGCGGTACGTGTTCTGCCCGAACCCGGCCGAGATGCCCTTGGACACGACGTAGCTGCTCGTGTTCTTGCCGATGTGGATCATCTTCGTGCCGGTGTCGGCCTGCTGGCGGTGGTTGGTCAGGGCCACCGAGTAGAACTCGCCCACCGAGCCGTCGCCCAGCAGGACGCAGCCCGGGTACTTCCAGGTGATGGCGCTGCCGGTCTCCACCTGCGTCCAGGAGATGCGCGAGTTGCGCCCCAGGCACTTGCCGCGCTTGGTGACGAAGTTGTAGATCCCGCCACGGCCCTCCTTGTCGCCCGGGTACCAGTTCTGGATGGTCGCATACTTGATGGTCGCGTCGTCCAGCGCCACCAGCTCCACCACCGCCGCGTGAAGCTGGTTCTCGTCCCGCATCGGGGCCGTGCAGCCCTCCAGGTAGCTGACGTAGCTGCCCGGCTCGGCGATGATCAGCGTGCGCTCGAACTGCCCGGTGGCCCGCGCGTTGATGCGGAAGTACGTGCTCAGCTCCATCGGGCAGCGCACGCCGCGGGGCACGTACACGAACGAGCCGTCGCTGAAGACCGCCGAGTTCAACGTGGCGAAGAAGTTGTCCGAATACGGCACCACCGAGCCAAGGTACTTGCGCACCAGCTCCGGGTGGTTCTGCACCGCCTCGGTGAACGAGCAGAAGATGATCCCCAGCTCGGCCAGCTTCTCCTTGAACGTGGTGGCGACCGAGACGCTGTCAAAGACCGCGTCGACCGCCACGCCCGCCAGCAGCTTCTGCTCCTCCAGCGGGATGCCGAGCTTCTGGTACGTCTCGCGGATCTTCGGGTCGATCTCGTCCAGACTCTCCGGCGGTTTCTGCTGCTTCGGGGCCGCGTAGTAGGTGATCGCCTGGTAGTCGATCGGCGGATAGTGCACGTTCTGCCAGGTCGGCTCCTTCAGGGTCAGCCAGTGCCGGTACGCCTTCAGCCGCCAATCCAGCAGCCACTCCGGCTCGTTCTTCTTGCGCGAGATCAGACGGATGACGTCCTCGTTGAGGCCCGGCGGAACGCGGTCCTCTTCGATCTCGGTGACGAAGCCGTACTTGTATTCCTGTTTCGCCCAGCGTTCGAGCGTTTCCGGGGCGGTTGCCATCTCTCGTCACTCCCTTCAGCCGGGTGGTACGGGCGTCGCGTCCGTCCTGCCCGTGGCCGAAGACTGCGGAGCGGACGGGCGGTACGCCCGTACCACCCCCTCAGTCAGGCCGAGTAGCTCGAGCCGCAGCCGCAGGTGTGCTTGGCGTTGGGGTTGTTGAAGACGAAGCCCGCCCCCATGATGCTCTCCTGAAAGTCGATGGTCGTCCCCGTCAGGTTGCCGACCACGTAGCTCTTCAGGTCGCAGACGACCGTGATGCCCTGCGACTCGAACACCTCGTCCGTGTCTTTCACGGGCATCTGGGCCTCGTCCCGCAAGTCCAGCACATACTGCAAGCCGCTGCACCCGCCGCCACGCACCCCCACGAACAGGTACATCGTGTCCGGGTAGCTGTCCTTCTGGAGAATGGCCTTGATCTGCTCGGCCGCCTTCTCCGTCAGGTGGATGTCCTTGCCCTCGCGCGCCGGCTTGGCCCGCTGTTTCGCGACCGGCGCCGGCTTGGCTTCCGCCTGCGTGACCTGCTCGTTGTTCGTCTGCGCCGCACTCATGCCAACCCCTTTCGAGTCCTGCGCACCGGCCCGCGGCCGTGCGGAACGCGGGCACGCTAGCCGCGCTGCGTCGTTGCGTCCACCACGCTGAATCGGCAGCACCGGCCGCCGTCCAGCAGGCACGAATCCAGCGTCACCCGCGAGCCGACCAGTTCGCTGACGCTCTCACGCTCCATCTCGCAAATCTCGCGGTGCCCGTCTGCCAGGTCCGGATACGGGCAGGTGAACACGGTCAGCCGCAGCCCGCTCGGCGACAGGTCGTCGTCCACGTCCACCAGCAGCCCGTGCTCCTGCCACAGCGCTGCCAGTTTCCGCAGCCGCTCCCGCAGCGGCCCGCTGCCGATCATCGGATGCGTCTGCCGCGCGATCCGCCGGCTGACGCCCCGCAGAATCTCACGCGCCCGCTCCGGCCCCTCGCGCTCGCTGATCTCCTCCATCAGCAGCCGGCACAGCTCGTCGGAATGCCCGCCGAACAGTTGCCGCCCGCGCTCGGAGACCGAGATCACATCGGCTGGCCGGCCCGGACCCTGCCGCCGCTTGGTGCGCACCACGAGCCCTTCCAGCAGCAGCCGGTAGACCTGCTGACGAACCGCCGTGGTAGTGACACCCGATTCTGCCACAAGCTGGGCCACCGTCATCGGCCCTTGTCGGATGAGCAAGTCGATCATCCGCCGAGCCGGGGAGCCGGGGTCCGCTGCAGCGCGCTGCGCCGTCACCTTTGGGCACTCCCTGACACTGAAAGAGGATAGCGGGGCGGCGACTTCTGTCAATATCTACTGTCTAAATTGTGAGAACAGAGTTTGCTATCTGTCAGGGTAACGGACGGCCGCTCCTGACGGCGCGAGAGTCGCAGCGGCTGCCGTGCCATGCGGCCATTGAATCCGGATGGGCCTCCGCCGTTGATCGCTCCGCCTTCGGTCACCCGCTCGCGACCTGGTATGCGTGCGCCCCCCCGTTTGGGCCGGCTGGGCGCCCCGCTGAGGTCTGAACCTGGGGCGGCGCGGGCCACGCGGCCTGACGCCGCGGAGGTCGGCTCGGCCATGATGCTTGATGTCGCGCATTGACGTAGCCCGGCGCGGTGTTATCCTATTCTTCACGACCCGGCTATTAATAAAGCCACACGCGGCGAGGTTCTGCACCAGCGTACACGGGAATACCTGGCATCGCTGCGCGGTTGCCGCGGCGGGTGAGCCCGGGAGAGGCGGGCCGGCCGCCGCCTGCATGTCTCCGCGGTTCGCCCTGATGATCAGGTGTACTGGTGTCCGATCCAGCTTATGCTAGGAGAAAGTTTGTGAAGCAGCGAGTGCAGCGGAAGCGGCCCAACATTGTCAGCGTTCAGCTCTCCCCGGAGGGCAAGCAGCAGCTTGACGACGTCTGCGAGAAGCGCGGCATGACCATCAAGACGCTGCTGGGACGCCTGATCCTGTGGTTCGTCAAGTTGGACAAGACCGAGCAGTCCATGGTGCTCGGCCAGATCGAGGAGACCGACGTGGAGAAGGTCGGCGCCTTGATCCTGCGCCGCCGCGGCCGGGCCGCCGGCGAGGGGGTCGTCAGCGCCGCCAGCCTCACGGCTGGGCAGAGGGCTCGTCGCCAGAAGAGCACGGGCTGAAGCGCGCGGCCGTGCCCGGCGAATCCGGCCCGTTTTTTGGGACGACCACTGCCGCCGGCCGGCGAAGCTGCGACCGGCGCGCCGCAAACGCCGCACCATCGCGCGCGCGGGGCTTCAGCCTTCCGGCTTGCGCCGCACCGCCAGACGGTAGAAGCCGCGCCCCTCGCGCTGGTACTTGATCTCGAAGTTCGTGAGCACGCCGCGGCCTTCCACGCCGCTGGCCGGGTCCTCGAACGGGATCTGCTGCAATTCGTCGCGACTCAGCAGCAGGCCGCGGATGAGCTCGAAGTACTCGACGTGGTCGGTCTGCACCGCCAGCCGCCCGCCCCTTGCAAGGCATGCAACGGCTGCATCCACGAACGACTTCTGGAACAGCCGCCGCTTGTGGTGCCGCTTCTTGGGCCACGGATCCGGGTGGTACACGTGCAGCACGGCGATGGACTCGCGCGGGCAGAGCACGCGCATGAAGTGGGCCGCATCGGTCCGCACCAGCCGCACGTTCCGGACGCCCCAGCGCTGCATGCGGTCGACGGCGTACTTGAAGTACCGATTGGCCCACTCGATCCCGAAGAAGTTGCGGTCCGGGTTGGCCCGCGCCCGCCGCAGCAGAAAGCCCGCCTTGCCCGTACCGATCTCGACCTCCACCGGGGCCGGATTCCCGAACAGCCGGGCCCAGTCGAGGTTCTGGAGCTCGCCCGGCTCGACCGCGACGACGGGCCGGGTCGGCTGACGCGTCTGCTGCGCCGCTGATCCGCTCATGCGTTCCCTTCCCACCGACGCCGCGCGGGCGCCGCTGTGCTCGACCTTCGCGCCGGCCGCGCAGATTCCATTTGACTTGCCCCAGGCCAACCGATTCAATAGTCCCGCACAAAGAAATTGCGCGCGGCAGCCGGTTCAGGCCAGGCTGCCGGCGCGTCGTCGCCCGGCCGGTGTAGCGGCCGGCCTCACCTGGAGGAAGCCGCCATCGACCGCCTGTTCCGCGACATCACCCAGACCATCGGCAACACGCCGCTGGTCCGCATCAACCGGCTGATCGACGCCGAAGCCGAGGTCTACGCCAAGCTCGAGTTCTTCAACCCGCTCTCCAGCGTCAAGGATCGTATCGGCGTCAGCATGATCGAGGACGGCGTCCACCGCGGGCTGATCAAGCCCGATACGCATGTTATCGAACCGACTTCCGGCAACACCGGCGTCGCGCTGGCGTTCGTGTGCGCTGCCCGCCGCCTGCGGCTGACGTTGACGATGCCGGAGAGCATGAGCATCGAGCGGCGGTTGATCCTGCAAGCCCTGGGCGCGGAACTGGTGCTGACGCCCGCCGCTGAGGGCATGCGCGGCGCCGTGCGGGCCGCGGAGGAGCTTGTTGCGCGGGTGCCGAACGCCTTCATGCCGCAGCAGTTCCGCAACCCGGCTAACGTCGAGATTCATCGCCGCACCACCGCCGAGGAGATCTGGCGCGACACGGACGGGCGGGCGGACATCCTGGTCGCCGGCGTGGGCACGGGCGGGACGATTACCGGCGTGGGAGATGTGATTAAGGCCCGCAAGCCGTCGTTCCGCTGCATCGCGGTCGAGCCGCAGGACTCGCCGGTCATCTCCCAGACGTTGGCCGGCCGGCCGGCCACGCCCGGGCCGCACAAGATCCAGGGCATTGGCGCGGGCTTCGTCCCGGAAATCCTGAACCTCGATGTGATCGACGAGGTGGTCTGCGTCTCGAACGACGATTCGTTCGCCTGGGCCCGCCGTGCCGCCCGCGAGGAGGGGCTGCTGTGCGGCATCAGTTCGGGCGCGGCGCTGTGCGCGGCCAACCAGGTCGCCCAGCGATCGGAGAACCGAGGCAAGATGATCATCGTGGTGCTGCCGTCGGCGGGCGAGCGCTACCTCTCGACGCCGCTGTTCAGCCACGGGTAGGCGCTTCACCACGAAACCGCGACGGAGACGGGAGAACCGTGATAAGGTGATAAAGTGATAACGTGATCATGGGACGTGCCCGCCTCCGCAAAGGCGCCGCATAAGGGCGGAGGCTTTCCTTTGCCACCTGATCACGTTTTCACCTTATCCCGCTGTGGAGTGGCCGGACACGCTGCGAGAAAACGGAGGGCTGGCATTGACCAAGCAGGTCGCGACCAACATCACCTGGCACGAAGGGCACGTCGACCGCGAGCAACGCTATCGGCTGCTGCGGCAGCGCGGCGCCACGGTCTGGTTCACCGGCCTGAGCGGCTGCGGCAAGAGCACCGTCGCCTACACGGTCGAGCACGCGCTCGTCGAGCGCGGCAAGCTCGCCTATGTCCTCGACGGCGACAACATCCGCCACGGCCTCAACAAGAATCTCGGCTTCTCGCCCGCCGACCGCACCGAGAACATCCGCCGCATCGGCGAGGTGGCCAAGCTCTTCGCCGACGCCGGCCTGATCACCATGACCAGCTTCATCAGCCCGTACCGGGCCGACCGCGACCTGGTGCGCAAGATCCACGAGCAGGCCGGCCTGCCCTTCATCGAAGTATTCGTCAGCGTTCCGCTGGAAATCTGCGAGACCCGCGACGCCAAGGGCCTCTACCAGAAGGCCCGCGCCGGCCAGCTCCCCGAGTTCACCGGCATCTCCGCTCCCTACGAGGAGCCGCTCCAGCCCGAGCTGGTCCTGCACAACGATCGCGTGACACCGCAGGAGTCCGCCGCCGCAGTGCTCCAGTATCTCGAGAGCCGAAAACTGCTGACGTTCTGACGGACTTCCGGGGGATCAGAACCACAGCGCGCAGCGCGCACAGTGGCTCGTCCGTCGCCGGGTTGGGTCTGCCGGCTCCACCGGCCTGCCACATTGCGGACAGTACAGACGCTTCGGCTGCGCGGCTTCCTGCGCGACCGTGAGCGCTGCCTCCCGCGCGACCTTGAACGCGGCCTCGCGCGCGGATTGCAAAGAACCGCCGGCGCGGACGCGCGCCGCGCACGACGCCGCCATTTCTCGTCCCGCCGAATACGAAGCCACCATCCGGCCCGGCCGTCGCGGCGCACGCGGCGCCGGAACGATCAGCAGTGCATCGCAGCCGGTGCAGCGCTTCTGCGCCGCGATGTCCCACACCCGCGCCCGCTGCAACCGCCCGCACTGCCCGCAGTAGAACTCGAACCGCCGCCGCCAGCCCGCCGGCAGCTTCTCGTCCGGCACGAACGTCCGCTCGCAGACGAACAGCAGGTGCGAAAGCGACCAGCGCTGCTCGTAATGCGTGATCACCCGCGCCACGCGGCGGCGCCACTCGTCCCACGGCGGCGGAGGCTGAATGAACTGTCCGCCACACGCAGCGCACTCGATCGTCCGCCCGCGGGCGTGTTCGCGCGCCGTCAGCGCCCGCCGACAACGCGGACAGCGGCACGTGTACTCCTCGTCGCAGGACTGCGGCGGCGGGTCCCAGAAGCTGCGCAAGAAGTCCGGGCCGGGAAACGCGGTCTGGCATGCGTCGCACGTGAGCACGTGCCCGCGCTGCCCGGCGTCCATACGCAGCCGCACGCCACAGGCCGGGCAGTCGAAGATGAAACACGTCGCCGCGGGCATGGGCGCCTCGCCAGGCAATCGCATGGCCAACACATGGTATCACGGACGCAGAGGGCCTGGACCGCGAACCGCTGTGTGTCGCCGTGGGCGGCGAAACGGGGGGGGCTAGCCGCCTTCGTACGCAGGCCGGCAAGCCGCCGGCCGGCCGGGCAGCTCCAGCCGGCCGGTCAGCTCCGAAATATGCCGCAGGCCGCGCTCCTGCACGTACGCCCGCAGGCCGTCGGCGATCTTCAGCGGCAACGTCGGGTCGATGTACAGGGCCGTGCCGACCGCGACGGCCGACGCGCCCGCCAGGAAGAACTCGAGTGCGTCCTGCGTGCCCTGGATGCCGCCCATGCCGATCAGCGGCACGCCGGCCGGGCCGGCCACGTCGCGGTACACGCGGTGCACGTTGTAAAGCGCCAGCGGCTTGATCGCCGGTCCGCTCAGCCCGCCGGTGACGTTCGCCAGCCGCGGCCGCCAGGTGTGCACGTCGATGCTCAGGCCGATGTAGGTGTTGATCAGACTGAGGATCTGCGCCCCGCCGTCGATCGCCGCCCGCGCCAGCTCGGCGATGTCGGTCACGTTGGGCGAGAGCTTGACGATCAGGCGGCTGCGGCGGACCACGTCACGCACGGCCTGCACGAGCTGGCGCAGCAGCGCCGCGTTCGTGCCGAACATCAGACCGTCCGCCACGTTGGGGCAGGAGACGTTCAGCTCCAGGCCGGCGATGCAGTCGTACGCGTCAAGCGTCCCCGCGACCTCGACGTAATCCCCCAGCCGGTAGCCGGCGACGTTCACGATCACTTTGGTCGGCATGCTGCGGATGAAGGGGATCTTCTCGGCGACGAAGCGCTTCAGGCCGACGTTGGCCAGCCCGATCGCGTTGAGCAGCCCGGCGTGCACCTCGGCGATGCGCTCCGGCTCGTTGCCCGGCCGCTCCTCGCGCGTGACGCTCTTGGTGGTGAACCCGCCCAGCCGCGTGTAGTCCAGCAGGTCGGCCAGCTCCGGGCCGTAGCCGCACGTGCCCGAGGCGGTCAGCACGGGATTCCGCAGCTCCAGTCCCGCCAGGTTGACGGCCAGCGGGTCGCCGATCGCGGCCGTCGCGGCAGTTGCACTCATGTCGGCAGCATCCGCGGCGTGCGGGGCGTTGTCAACGCCGGCAGATCGTGCCAGGGGGCGCCGCAGGGGTCGGTAGTCATATCGGTCGCGGATCGGGCCGATGGATTCAGGGATTCTGCCGCACCGGAACCGCAACCTCGGCGGCGTTGCCGTGACGAATACAGTGCCCATCGACAAGTTCTACGACTGGCTGGTGCAGGGCCCGGCGCCGGACTGTGACCGGATCTGCGCAGCGGCGTTGGCGCAGGCGGAGCCGACCTGGGCGGAACGGATCGAGCGGGTACTGCTGCGGCGCGGGGAGCAGGCGTGGTGTGTGCTTATCGGGCGTTACGCCGCCCTCTCCGAGGACGTGAAGGTCGGCCTGCAAGCCAACCCGGCCCAACTGCAGGCGGCCATCGCGCTGGCCGTCAAATCCGGCTCGCACGAGGAGCGCGGCAACGCACTGCTGGCGCTGGAGGCGGACCTGCCGCTGCGGCTGGCCTATCTGCTGCCGGCCGTCCTGCGCGATCCGTCGCCGGAGAACCGGCTGCGAGCCGGGCGCACCCTGCGGAAGATGGCCAGCGCGCTGCTGGATCGCGCTGCGCCCGACCCACAGGCCGGGCCGCAGGAGCGACGCGCGCACGAGCAGGACCGCGAGCAATTCGTCGAGGTGTTGGACGAGGCCCTGCGGACGTTCGACCTGCATTTCCGCGTCGAGGTGCTGGAGGCCTGCCTGTGGTTTGCACGGCAGCTCGGCGAGCGGCTGTGGGGGGTGCTGGGGTCGCGGCGCTCACGGGCGGGACTGGTCGTGAGCGAGCATTTCTACGACTGGAACTCGCCGCGCCTGGCGGGCTTCCTCCTCTCGGCGCTCGAGCAGCCCGGCTGGACGCCGACCGTCGCGAACGTCCTGCGTACCTGGAAGAGCGCCGAGCAGATCGCGGCCCTGCTGCGCGAGACGTCGTACCTGGAGAGCCCCCAGGTCCGCGCCGCGCTGTTGCTGATCCACCGCCCGCAGTGGTTCAGCGAGCTGGACGCCGAGCTGCACGCCCTCCCCGCCGAGCTGCGCGTGCACGCGCCGCGCTGGGTGCGCCTGGCGGGCTACACCAGCGACCAGCGGATCCTGCTGCTGACCGGCTGGGCCCGCGCGGGCGACCCAAAGCTTCGCCGGGGCGCCGTCTACGCGCTGGCCGACCTGGAGATCCCGGAGGCGGTGGCGGCGCTGCGCCAGGCGACCACCGGCGATTCGCCCGTGGCGCGCTTCACGCGTTGGTGCGTGCACGCGCATGACAGCGGACTGCTGCGGCGGTCGGCCGGTGCGGCGGCGGAGGCGGCCGCCCAGGCAGCACACGCCGACGCCCCGGATCGGGACTTCGGCCTGGTGTGGCAGGCGTGCCGACGGGCGGAGCCGGCATCGCGCGGTCCACTGCTGGAGCTGCTGCGTGAGCACGCCCGCGTCTGGCGGCACCGGCTGGCGGCCAGCTTCCGCTCACCGGATCCGCGCGACCGCGCTCTGGCCGTGCAGGTGGTCGGCACGGTCGAGCTCGCGCCGCTGTTCCGGCGGGATGTCGAAGCCCTGCGCGACGATCCGGTCGAAGCCGTGCGGCGGCTGGCACAGATACTGCTTACGGCGACCAGCAGTCGCAAGCTGTTGGATGACTCGGCCGCCCTGTCGGCGGATGGCGCCGGCGGCCCGGGCGCCGTGCCCGAGACCATCCGCGGCGAGCTGCAACCCTTGCTGTCCATGCTGGCCGACGGGTCGGCTGGCGGTGACCTGGAAGTGATCGCGCGGGTGAGGCGCTTGCTGCAACAGGCGTATGGGGCGGAAACGCAGGCCCAAACCGGCGAGACCCAGGCGACGGAGTCGCGGGCATGATCCTGCTGGCGGACGCGATCGACAACGCGACCGGCTACGAGGCCCTGCGCGCCTTCCGCGACGCCCTGACGGCCACGCACGATCCCCGCACGATCGTCCTCTCGCTGCTGGGACTGGCGGCATTCATCCTGCTGCTGGGACTGGTGGCTCGCCATTACACGCGCGAAACGGTGGCGACGCCCGCCAGCCCCGACTACCTCACGCTGGCGGTTGACCTGTTGGGCCTCTCCGAACAGACGCGGCGCGATCTGCGGCTGATCGCCCAGCGGGCGAAGTTGGAGCAGCCGGCCGCCATGCTGCTGTCGCCGGCCAACCTCGCTTCTGCGGCCGCCCGCGCCTTTCGGCCCCACGACAACCCCGGGCTCTTCGAGCGCCTGGAGCAGCTCAGCCGGCGGCTGTTCGGGCAGCCGCTGCCGGTCCCGCCTCCGATCACGCCGGAGCCGACGCAGCCCACCGCGCCCTGAGATTCACCCGGCAGCCAGGCGCTTGGCCACGCGGGCGGCCCGCGCGGCTTCGCCGATGTGGATGCGCACGCGACGCGTCTGCGGGTCGACGTGCTCCAGCTCGATGCGGATGGCGTCGGGCGGGACCAGCTCGGGGAAACGGTCGGCCCATTCGATCGCGATCACCACCCCGCGCTCACGCCGCAGCTCCTCCAGCCCGAGGTCGATCAGCTCGCGCGGGTCGCGCAGCCGGTACGCATCGCAATGCAGCAGCGGCAAACGGCCCTGATGCTCGCGCACCAGCACGAAGGTCGGGCTAAGGACCGGCTCGTCCAGCGGCACGCCCAGCCCGTGTGCGATGCCGCGGATCAACACCGTCTTGCCCGTTCCCAACGGCCCGCACAGCGCCAGCACGTCGCCCGGCGCCAGCAGCTCGGCCAGCGCGGCGCCGATCGCCTCCGTCTGCTGCGGGCTGGTCGATTCCAGCTCGATCGGCCCTTGACATACGTGCCGATCGGAGCCGGGCGAGTCATCGCACGGCCCGACCGCCGCATGACTGCGGCGGCTCAGATCGGCCCGTGCATCAGGGGTCGGCATGCTCACCGGAAATGTTCCCAGCCCCGTCGCTCGACCGGCACGCGGCCGCCGTCCGGGCGCTGCATCCAAAGCCCTTGGTCCATGACGATTTCGCCCAGCGGCAGAAGCCCGAGCGAACGGCAACGGTGCACGTCGGCCTCGCGCGGCAGGACCACGATCAGCTCGAAGTCCTCGCCGTCATACAGCCCGTGCTCGCTCGCCGGCCGGCCGCTGGACTTGGCCAGCTCGACGGCGTCCGCGTGAACCAGCGCCGCGAGCTGCCGCTCGTCGATCACCGCGCCGCAACGCGAGCTCTCCAGGACCCGCCACAAATCCAGCGCCAGGCCGTCGCTGATGTCGATCATCGCGTGCGGCGTCAGCTCGCGGTTGAGGGCCAGCGCGGTCTCGATGCGCGGCTGTGGGTGCAGGTGCCGCCCCGAACGCGAGCCGCCGACCGGTCCGGTCAGGTAAACGTGATCGCCCGGCTGCGCGCCGCTCCGCAACACCGGCGCCCGGCCTTCTTCCGTCCGGGCCACGACCGTGATCGAGACGACCGTCGGCTCGTTCCAACTGTTGGTGTCGCCGCCGACGATCGGACAGCCGAAGTCCACCCCGCAGTCGCGCGCCCCCCGATGCAGGTCAAGCGCGTCCTCCATCGTCATGGCGTCGCTGAGCGCCACCGCGCACAACGCCGCCAGCGGCCGGGCCGCCATGGCGGCACAGTCGCTCAGGCTCGCGCCCATGGCTTTGCGGCCGACGTCGTACCAGGCGTGCCGGCCGGACTCGAAATCGACGCCGTCCATGAGCATGTCGACCGTCCAGAGCAGCCCGGGTATGCCCGGCACGGCGGCCATGTCATCGCCGAAGGGGACATCACCGGCGGCCGGCGCACCGGATTCGGCGGCCGGCGCCAACTCGCGTCGCAGCCGCGCAATAAGTGCAAGCTCCCCTTTGGTTTGCGGGTCAGCCGGCGTCATCGCAGTCGATTATCGAAGGGCCGCGGAAGGTTTTCCAGCCGCGCTGCCCCGCCGCCGACCGAGCGGCCGAGTTCGGCTTCACAGGGCCGCAAGTGTCCGTATAATGGGCGGGGTCGAGTCAAAGCCCAGCGAGGTGTCACCATGGGGAAGCGCATCGTTCTGCTGACGCTCATCCTGACCGGCCTGGCCGTGGCCCAGACCGTGACGAAGGTCGAGATCAAGGAGGGCGTCCGCTACAAGCTCTACCGCGTCAACGGCGACCCCATCGAGGGCTACGTCAAGGAGCTGCCCAACGACTACCAGGTCGAGCTCCTGCCGGGCGTGCAGCAGAAAGTCCCCAAGACGCAGGTGCTGCGGATCGAGGTGGTCGCTGACCGCACGAAGTCCGCCCAGCCCCTGGCGATCGAGTCCGCCCGCCGCACCGTCACCGACGAGGAGATCGCGCAGATCCTCGGCAGCGAGAACATCGATCTCGAGAGTCTGACCGAGGAAGAGCACGTCGACCTGATGGCCGAGCTGGAGGTGGACCAGGAATCGCTGGCCGAGATGCTGCGGATCGCGGGCCAGAAGGCGCGCACGTTCGACACGGACCATTTCGTGTTCGTCTACACGTCCGACATCGACAAGGCGCGGACGCTGGCCGGGCGGCTGGAGTCGGTCTACGACTGGGCCGTCAAGTACATGGACCTGTTCAGCATTCCCCACAAGCGGCCCGAGGCCAAGCTCGAGATTTACTTCTTCGGCACCTACGAGGAGTACGAGGCCTACCAGACGCTCAACGGCTTCATGGAGATGGGCGCGCTGGGCTTCTACATGCGGACGGTCAACCGCTCGGCCTTCTTCGACATGAGCACCTGGCCACCGGTCAAACGCCGCCTGGAGGAGATGAAGAACGCCCCCGCCATGGAGCGGCGGAAGCTGCAGAATCAGTACGACCGCTGGACTGAGCACATGAACAAGGCGGTCGTGCAGCACGAGGCCGCGCACCACATCCACTTCAACGTCGGCATCTTCCCCAAGGGCGGCGACCTGCCGCGCTGGATGACCGAGGGCCTGGCCACGCACTTCGAGGTCCCGCCCGGCGACGTGGGGGCGGTGCTGGCGGCGGTCAACCACATGCGGCTGGGCCAGTTCCGCAAGTTCTACGGCCCCAAGGCCCAGAACCTGCCCTGGCAGCACGTCAAGGACGTGATTCTGCTGGAGCGCTACGGCAACGGGCTGGAGCCGTACGTGCTGGGCTGGGCGCTCAACCAGTACTTCCGCCGGCAGCTCAAGGAGCAGTACAGCAAGTGGATGCAGCTCCTGGCGGACCGCGAGGACAACTGGGTCGACATCGACCCGACCGTCAAGCAGAAGCAGTTCGAGGAGATCTTCGGAGCGGTCGACGAGGCCTGGGTCAAGAAGTTCGTCGAGTACATCAACAGCATCCAGTACCGCGAGAGCCTGGACTACAACGACCTGTTCCCCTGAACAGCCGTTGCACCACATTCACCCGTCGCGCGTCTGGCGCGAGCCGGGCGCGCCGGCGCCTCGCGACCCTGCCACGTTCGCCTCCACGCGGTTGGGTCCGAGCCGCCGCAGTCATGCGGCGGTCGGACCGCGCGATGACTCGCCCGGCTCCGATCGGGGGCCATGCGACTCTGCGGGGCTTGCGGGCTTGGGCTGCACGTTCCGGTGCTGCGGCGCGGCCGACAGCAGCGTGCGCGTGTACGGGTGCTGCGGGGCTGCGAAGAGCGCCTCGGCTGGGGCGTGCTCCACGAATCGCCCGCCGTGCATCACCGCCACCTCGTCGCAGAAATGACGCACCACGGCCAGGTCGTGGGCGATGAACAGGTAGCTCAGCCCGTACTGCTCGCGCAGGTCCAACAGCAGGTTCAGGATTTGCGAGCGGATGGACACGTCCAGGGCCGAGACCGGCTCGTCGCAGACCACCAGCTTTGGCCCCACCGCCAGCGCCCGCGCGATCGCGATCCGCTGCCGCTGCCCGCCCGAGAACTCGTGCGGATACCGCCCCAGGTCCTCCGCCGACAGACCCACTTGCCGCAGCAGCTCGGCGGCGCGCTGGCGCCGCTCGGCCCGGCTGCGGCCGATGCCGTGCACCGCCAGCCCCTCGGTCAGGATCGCTTCCACCCGCAGGTAGGGGTTCAAGCTGCCGGTCGGATCCTGAAAAACAACCTGCATCTCGCGCCGCAGGCGGCGGAGCTCGGCCCGCGGCAGCGCGAACACGTCGCGGCCGTCGAAGAGTACGCGGCCGGACGTGGCCGGGATCAGCCGCAGGATCGTGCGGGCCAGCGTCGTCTTGCCGCTGCCGCTCTCGCCCACGACGCCGAGCGTGCCGCCGCGCGGCAGCACGAACGACACGCCGTCGACGGCTTTGAGAACATCGTCTCCGTCGGACGGCCGGCCGCGTTGCGCCAGCCAGGTGCACAAGTGCTCGACGCGCAGGATCGGATCGCCGTTCGTGGGCGGCATGCGGGTAGTAGTGCGCCAGCGCGGCGGAGAACGCAACTGGCAGCGAGCTGCCACCCGCCGACGCAGCGACCGCGGGACGGCGCGACACCGGCGGCCGCGTGCAACGGCTGGCGGCGTCCGCTAGATTCCTCGGCCGATGCCGATCCCGACGCCGTTTCATGAGCGCACCGCGCCGTTGTGCACCTCCATGCGCTGGAAGGATTGGGCGGGGTACCACGCGGTGTGCTCGTACGGCACGTACATGCCGGCCGAGTACTTCGCCATCCGCCACGCGGCCGGGCTGGTCGACGTCACGCCGCTGTTCAAGTATGACGTGCGCGGCCGGGACGCGGCCGCGGTTCTGTCGCGGATCATGGTGCGCGACATCACGGCCCTGAAGGTCGGGCAGGTCGTTTACAGTTGCTGGTGCGACGACGACGGCAAGGTGGTGGACGATGGCACCGTCTGGCGGCTGGAGGAGCAGTATTTCCGCATGACCTCGGCCGAGCCGGCGATCGGCTGGCTGATGCGCTTCGTGCGCGGCTGCGACGTGCAGATACAGGACGTGTCGCGCCAGATCGCCGCCCTCTCGCTCCAGGGGCCCAACGCGCGCGAAATCCTCAAGCAGGTCGCCGGACCGGAGCTTGACCGCCTGCGCTTCTTCCGCCTGCTGCGCTGCCGCATTGCGGGCTCGGCGGGAGCCTCGCCCTCCCGTGTGGCACGGCCGCCCTCGGCGGTGGGACCCTCGCTTGTTGCATCGAGCTTCGATGCCATCATCACCCGCACCGGCTACACCGGCGACCTGGGGTATGAGATTTGGGTTGAGAACCGGCACGCTCTGGCGCTGTACGACGCGCTGCTGGCGGCCGGCAAGCCGCATGGCCTGCTCCCGGCCGGACTCGACGCACAGGACGTCTGCCGGGTCGAGGCCGGCTTCATCCTCAACGGCGTAGACTACTACAGTGCCCCGCACTGTCTGATCGAGAAGCGCAAGAGCACGCCGTATGAACTCGATCTGGGCTGGATGGTCAAGCTCGACCGCGAACCGTTCGTCGGCCAGGCGGCCCTGCGTCGCGAGCATGCCCGCGGGCCGAGGCGCGTGCTCGTCGGCCTGGAGATCGACTGGGACCACTTCGCCGCCCTGCACGCCGAGCACGGCCTGCCGCCCGAGGTGCCGACGGCGGCCTGGCGGACGCCGGTGCCGGTGTACGACGCACGCGGGCGACAAGTGGGCTACGCGACCAGCGGGGTCTGGTCGCCGACGCTGAAGAAGAATCTGGCGCTGGCGACAGTGCGGCCGGCGTTCGGCAAGGTCGGCACGGAACTGCGCTTCGAGGTGACGGTGGAATACGAGCGGCGGCTGTGCAAGGCCTTCGCGGCGGCCAAGCCGTTCTTCGACCCGGAGCGGAAGAAGGCCACACCTGGAGGCGAGCGGGTGGAGTCCGCACCGGGCAGCAGCGAGCGTTGACTTTTGTTGAAATCACAATTTGTGATTTCGGGCTGAGGTCACGATTCGTGAACTCAAGCGTGAACCCGCTTTCGATGTGCCGAATTGGCACCTCAATCAGCGACCTGAACCAGAGGCGATGGGGAGTGACCGGCGAAGACGTGCCCCTGCCGAACGGATTGGGCGGATCTTGAACGGGAGCTACGACACGATCATCGTTGGCGCCGGCCACAACGGCCTGGTGTGCGCCGCATATCTGGCCAGGGCCGGCCGAAAAGTGCTCGTGCTCGAACGCCGGCACGTGGTTGGCGGAGCCGCCGTCAGCGAGCAGATCTGCCCCGGCTTCACGTTCTCGGTCTGCTCGTACGTCGTCAGCCTGCTGCGGCCGCACATCATCCGCGAGCTGGAGCTGGCCCGCCACGGGCTGGAGCTGATCCCGCTGGAGTGCTCGTTCCTGCCGCTGCCCGACGGCCGCTCGCTGAACCGCTCGGCCGACTGGCGCGAAACGCACCGCGAGATTTCCCGATTCAGCCCGCGCGACGCCGACCGCTACCCCGAGTTCCGCCTGGCGATGACGCAGATGGCGCAGTTCGCCAAGAGCATCATCGACGCCCCGCCGCCGAACCCGACCTCGCTGCGGCCGGGCGACCTCTGGCAGCTTCTGCGGCTCGCACGGCGGCTGCGGGCGCTGGGCGGCGACCTCGGCTACCTGCACCTGAAGCTGCTGACCATGAGCGCGGTGGACTTTCTGGACCTGTGGTTCGAGTCCGACGTGCTCAAGGCGCCCATGTCCGTCAGCGGCATCATCGGCACGTTCCTCGGCGTTCGCAGCCCTGGCACCGCGTACGTGCTGCTGCATCACTACATGGGCGAGATCGACGGCGCCTACCGCTCGTGGGGCTTCGCCAAGGGCGGCACGGGCAGCGTGAGCCAGGCGATCGCCGCCGCCGCGCAGCAACATGGCGCCGAGATCCGAACTGGCGCCGCCGTCGATCACGTGCTGATCCGCGACGGGCGGGCGGCCGGCGTGGTGCTGGAGAACGGCGACGAGCTGTGCGCGCGCACCGTTGTGTCCAATCTCGACCCGCGTCGCACGTTCCGGAAGCTCATAGGCGACAAGCACCTCGACCCCGCGTTGCTCGCGCAGATCGACCGCTACAAGCTCCGCGGCAGCTCCGGCAAGGTGAACCTGGCGCTCGACCGCCTGCCGGAGTTCGCCTGCCGCCCCGGCGACGGGCCGCACCTGCGCGGCGACATCGCCATCGCCCCGAGCATCGACTACCTCGAGCGGGCCTACGACCAGGCCAAGTACGGCGAGTTCTCGTCGCGGCCGTACCTGAACGTCGTCATCCCGTCGCTGGTCGACCCGAGCGTTGCGCCGCCGGGCAAGCACGTGATGTCGATCTTCGTGCAGTACGCGCCGTACCACATTCGCGAGGGGCCGGCGGCGTGGCCGCAGAAGCGCGATGCGTTCGGCGACGCGGTGATCGACACGCTGGCGGAATACATGCCGACGCTGAAGAGCGACATTCTCTACCGTCAGGTGCTGACGCCGTGGGATTTGGAGCAGGAGTTCGGTCTGACGGAAGGCAACATCTTCCACGGCGAGCTGAGCCTGGAGCAGCTATTGTTTCTGCGGCCGGCGGCCGGCTGGGCGCGCTACCGCACGCCGGTGCGCGGTCTGTGGATGTGCGGCTCGGGCACGCACCCGGGCGGCGGCATCATGGGCGCACCGGGGGAGCTCTGCGCGAAGACGATGCTGGGTCGCGCTTCAGTTCCTCTATAAATTATGGCAAGGTCTGGACTTCGACCGATAGAGCGGCCGGAAGATCGCGCGCGATCGGCGTCCACGTGTCGCCGGCGTCCGGCGAGGCGTACACCTGCCCGCCGGCCCTTTCGCCTTGTCGCCGCCCCCCGCGGGACCGTATCCTGCTCGGAGCACGCCAGGAGCAGGGCATGTCCTCGCGGAACGATCCGGCGGCGGCCATGGGCCGTGGTCTTCTCATTGCGTCGATCAGTCTCGCGCTCGCGCTGCCGCTGTACGGGCAGCGCGGCGACCTGGGCAAGCGGCTGAAGGAACTGAACGTCCGCCACACGACCGCGCACTACGTGCTGGCGGGCACGGTGACGGACGCACGGCTGCGCGAGTACGGCCAGGCGCTCGAATGGATCCACGGCGAGTACGCGCGTGGCTTCGCGGGGCTGCTGACGGAGGGGCCGGGTTCCTCAAGCGCCCCCGTCGGCAGCAGGCCGCCGGCCGAGGGAACCAAGCCGGCGGGCTCCTCGCGCGAGGGTGGCGCAACGGACGGGCCGAGTGGGTCGTCCGGTGGACTGTCAATCACGGAAGGGGACAAACAGGGCCGTTTCCGGGTGATCGTGCTGGCCGCGCGGCATCAGTACGACCAGTTCGCCAAGGCCTTTCTCGACCAGAGCGCCGAGCACACCAACGGGATGTACCTGCACGCGCACCAGTTGCTGCTCGTGCTCGACCAGGGCAACCCGGACGACACCTATGAGACGCTCTTCCATGAGGCCTTCCACCAGTTCCTGCGCCGCTACGTCAGCAACCCCCCCATGTGGCTGAACGAGGGGCTGGCCACGCACTTCGGCAGCGCCCGACCCGCACGTGACGGGGTCGTGTTCAGCCGCCCGCCCACGGCGCGCTGGAAGCTCGTCCGCGAACTGATCGAGGACCGCAAGGCGATCCCGCTGGCCGACGTGATCCATGCCGACCGCCGGCAGTTCTACGACCGCACGCCGATCCGCCTGGCCGACCTCGACGGCGTGACGCGCAAGCACGCCTGCTACGCCGAAGCCTACACACTCGTGCACATGCTCCTGAACAAGCCGCAGGCGCGCCAGCGCCTGCACGACTACATCCGCGACCTGGCTGCGGACGAATCCGGCGACGCGAAGGCGATCACGGAGAAGCATTTCGATCGCAAGACATGCGATAGCCTCGCCTCGCATTGGGTGGAATATGTCCACAGCCGGCCGGAGACGCGCTCGCCGTAGCCTCTTGCGCGCGACGGCCGCATCGAGCGCGACGGTGCACGGCAACTCGGTCGGGCCCCATCCCCTGGCGCCGTTTCCACTAGAGACGAGTTTCGCGCGGTTGTCGGTGTAGCGTCGGCCCCCCGTGGCGCCCCCCGTGGCCGACGTAGGCGTGCGGGGCGTTTCCGCCGTATACGTCCGGCACAGGGGCGCGCGAAACTCTGGGAAACGGCACTAGCCCAGCGTTTTCAGCGGGGCCGGCTGCTCGTTACGGCGGACCGCAGGCAGGCGTTCAGCCCGAAGCCGCCATCCCGGCCGTTTCCGCCGGCCGGTCGTCCCAGGGCGTGTGCATGTAGAGCACGCCCTCGGGTTTCTCGGCGTACTTGGAGCTCGGGCCGGAATAGAACCACACGCTCTCGCGCGTCGGCAGCGGGCCGCGCAGCCGGCGGATGATCCGCTTCGAGTAGCACTCGCGGATCAACCCCTTGCGGGCCAGCCGACGCATGGCCGAGCGGATCTTCGACCGCCCGAACTGACCGTCCGCCAGCCGGATCAGGTCGGAGGCCGCCAGGCCGAACGGGAACCCGGCGTGCTGGTCACGCGTGAGCTGATAGATGACGAACTCGTCCGCCGTCCAGTCCGGGCGGTACATCATCAGCATGGCCCGGATGCGCGACCACAGCCGGGACGCCGTCCCCGCCCCCCCGTCGCGCAGGCCATTCAAGCCGATCAGCGCCTCGGCGATCTCCTGGGCCCAGCGCACGAGGCGCTGCGGCGTGACCAGGGCCGGGTCAAAGGGCGGCTCACGGCGCTCCTGGCCCGGCGGCCGCCAGCGGGTGAGTCGAACGAGGATATCCGCCTCCTTGCGGGCCAGCTCCACGACCTGCTCCAGCAGGTCGGCCTGCGAATGCTGTCCCGACAACATGGCTTGCATACCTCTGCATTGGTTTCGCCTGCTGAAACAAACAACGTGCGGGCCGCAATTATAGGGTGCAGGCCGCGCTTGTACAGGCCTTTTTGATTGCCGCGGCGCGCCGTTAGCGTCAAGAGCGTCGGTGCGGCTCCTTCGGACGCCGGTCCACTTGTGGCACAGCCGCGTGTGGCACAGCCGCCCTCGGCTGTGCATACGGCCACCCCGCGGGCTGGGTTAGTGCGGCATTCCGCGCGAGCGCAGCGAGCGGGGAATCCTGCCGCCGAACATCAGGCCGCTGAGCGCGGCGGCTAGATCCCTTGTCGCCTCACCCCGATGGAATGACGTGTTCGGAACCCACTCCACACGCGACGAAGCCAAGCTTGTAGGCATGCCACGTCCCGCGTGATACGATCGTGCGCCCCATGAATGCCCCGATCGCGTTCGATGCTTCGCCGCCTCCGACGGAGTCCGCCGGGGCCGCGCCGCCGACACAACGCTTCCTCATCACCGGCGGCGCCGGCTTCCTGGGCATCAACCTCGTCCGCTGCCTGCTGGCCCGCGGCCATCCCGTCGCCTCGCTCGATATCGCCGAGTTCGACTACGACGACTGTCGCGACCGCGTCGCCGTCTTCCGCGGCGACATCCGCGACCGCCGCGCCGTGGACCAGGCGATCGCCGGCTGCCAGGTCGTCGTGCACGCCGCGGCGGCGCTGCCGCTCTACAAGCCGCGCGACATCTGGACCACCGACGTGGACGGCACGCGGAACGTGTTGCAGGCCGCGCTGGAGCACGGCCTCGAGCGCGTGATCCATATCTCCAGCACCGCGGTCTACGGCGTGCCCGACCATCATCCGCTGCGGGAGGATGACCCGCTGCACGGCGTCGGGCCGTACGGGCGGGCGAAGGTGGAGGCGGAGCGGCTGTGCCGGGAGTACCGCGCCCGCGGACTGTGCGTGCCGATCCTGCGGCCCAAGTCGTTCGTCGGGCCGGAGCGCCTGGGCGTGTTCGGGCTGCTCTATGAGTGGGCCAGCGAGGGCCGCGGCTTCCCGCTGATCGGCGACGGGACCAACCGCTACCAGTTGCTGGACGTCGAGGACCTCTGCCAAGCCATCTACCTGTGCGCGACGCTCGACCGCGAGGGCGTCAATGACACGTTCAACATCGGCGCCGCGGAGTTCGCCACCATGCGCGCGGACTACCAGGCCGTGCTCGATGCCGCCGGCTTCGGCCGCAGGATCCGCACCTTCCCCGCCACGCCCGTGATCTGGACGCTGCGCATCCTGGAGCGGCTGCGGCTGTCGCCGCTGTACAAGTGGGTGTACGAGACGGCGGGCAAGGACTCGTTCGTCTCGATTGAGAAGGCCGACCGCGTGCTGGGCTTCCGACCGCGCTACTCGAACCGCGAGGCGCTGCTGCGGAACTACGCCTGGTATCTCCGGAGCCGCGCGCAACTCCGGCGGGCCCGCGGCCTGACGCACCGCGCGCCCTGGAAGCAGGGCGTCCTGCGGCTGGTCAAGCTCTTCTTCTGACGTGCCAGACAACCGCAGAGGCGCAAAGAGCTCTGCGGTTTATCCGCGCTGGGAAAGCCCGCGCAGCGCCGCCGCTCGCCGACGGGCGCGGAGCCGCTGCGACGGCGTCAGCCGCGCGTCACGCGCGGCCTCCTCAGCCTGCGCCAAGACCTGCGATGTGACTTCCTCTTCGCCCAGCGCGCTGTCGCTCAGCAGCGTAATGCGGTTTTCGTGCACCTGGGCGAAGCCGCCGTCGATGAACACACGCCGCGTCTGGCCGCCGCTGCGGAAGCGCAGCACGCCGACGCCCAGCTCGCACAGCAGCGCGGCCCGGTTGCGCAGGATGCCCAGCTCGCCGTCGTGGGCTGGAATCACGGCCGACTCGGTCGGCTCGTCCAGGACGCGCCGCTCCGGCGTGATCACCGTGATGCGCAGGAAAGAGTCTTTGCCCATAGTCGATTGTTTACGTGGCGAGGCCATCGACGTCAAGCTGGCCGGCCGGACAGGGGGCTTGCGCCGTGAGCGGCAAACCGTGGTAGGACGGTGGGCGCCGGCTCCTGTGTGGCACAGCCGCCCTCGGCCGTGCAGTCGCCTATCCGCGGTCGGGCCCGGTCACACCTACGATGTGGGCCTTACGCGGGCTTGTCTCATGCGCCCGCGCAAGAAAAGCGCCGCGGAGGCGAACCTCCGCGGCGCGAATGGTCAGACGTCAGCCGGGACGCAACCGACCGTTAGCCGGTGCAGCCCCACTGCGACAGCAGGATCGCCAGGTCCTCCAGGTCGAAGGTGACGCCGAAGCCGGCCAGCAGAATGGCCAGGTCGGCCAGGTCGACCACGCAGTCGCCGTTCAGGTCCGCCGAGCACGGGCAGCCGGAGATGTTGGTGAACAGCTCCAGGTGCCACTGCGCGAACGGGTTGAGAGGAGGAGGAGGACCCCACGGCGGCGGGCCGAAGAAGAACGACCCGGCGTAGATGCCGTCCTCAGGCAGCGAGACCACGTTCGGGTCGAACGGGTTGTTCACGTCCTCGGCGAAGGCATCGAACGCAGCCCGGATGCCG
>Ga0209172_10002279_pt1 | contig 34754 bp, 19 predicted proteins | sample LarsenN4metaG_FD_184113 | JGI IMG/M metagenome (GOLD analysis project Ga0209172, IMG submission 184113) | Hot spring sediment bacterial and archeal communities from British Columbia, Canada, to study Microbial Dark Matter (Phase II) - Larsen... ... | reverse complement strand
GCTCGACGCCCTGAAATAATGAAAAGCCTGGGGGCACTAGTTTCCTTGCCCGCTTACTTGCTAGGTAGTGCAAGGCTGAGCAGGCAAGGATGAAAGGCGCTCCCAGGAGAGGGGTCTTTCAGACGGCTCGCGCGACGCGAGGGAAATAATGAGAACAGCGCAGTTGGAAAAAGGAGCGCCTGCCTACTGCCTTCTGCCTACTGCCTTCTGTTTTCTGAGGAGATGAACGGCTGAGTAAGCAAGTGATGGCAACCGTTCTCAGCGGAAGCAGTATGGGGATGTGTGCCCTTAACTTTGTTGCTCTATTGAGCACAGGTAACTATAATATGGACGGCTTTCACGTTCGAGTGAATGTGGTTCCATTAAAGCTGTGAATCTTATAAGTGATGGGAGCAGACAATTCATGAGATCAATTATCAAAAGAGTAGCGGCGCTGACCATCCTGGGATTCTTCCTGCTGGCTGCTCGCCAATCTGCTAACATTGCGCAACAAACCGATGAGCCATCGCGCGAAGGCATCGAATTCTTCGAGAAGAAGATCCGCCCGATCTTAGAAGAGAATTGCTATGTGTGCCACAGCTCCAAGACCAACAAGCCGCAAGGCGGGCTGCGACTCGATTCGCGCGAAGCGATGCTCAAAGGCGGCGCATCAGGCAAACCTGCCGTTGTCCCCGGCGAACCGGATAAGAGTCTGCTTATGGAGGCAATCCGCTATACCGATGCAAAATTGAAGATGCCGCCATTTGAGAAGCTGCCCGACGAGCAGATCAAAGATTTTGAAACCTGGATCAAGATGGGGGCCCCTTTCCCGAAGAAAGAGCCTTCGTCCGCGCCGGTCACCTGGGAGTCATATAACTTCGATGAGGCGCGCAAATTCTGGTCATTTCAACCAATCAAGGACCCTTCGCCGCCACAAGTTAAAAATGAGAGATGGGTTAAAACTCCTGTTGACCGATTCATCCTCGCCAGGCTGGAAGAGAAAGGATTGAAGCCGGTACGAGAAGCAGATAAACGGACCTTGATTCGTCGCGCTACATTCGATTTGACCGGACTCCCGCCCACGCCTGAAGAGATCGACGCGTTCTTGCAAGATAAATCTGAAATCGCTTTTGAAAAGGTCATTGATCGACTGCTCGCCTCGCCGCATTACGGAGAACGATGGGGCAGGCACTGGCTGGATGTAGTGCGCTATGCCGATACTTCAGGCTGCAATTCGGACTTCCCGGTCCCGTCAGCCTACAAGTACCGCAACTACGTTATCAAATCATTCAATGACGACAAGCCTTATGATCAGTTTGTCCGCGAACAGATTGCCGGGGATCTATTGCCAGGCAAAACAGACGCGGAAAAGTATGAGCGCATTATTGCTACCGGGTATCTAGCTATCTCTCGGCGCTTCGGCTCGCGCAACAACGAATTTCATTTGACTATCGAAGACACCATCGACAATCTGGGCAAAGCATTCCTCGGTCTCAGCGTCAGTTGTGCGCGTTGCCACGACCATAAATTCGACCCCATTCCCATCAAGGACTACTACGCGCTCTACGGCATATTCAGCAGCACTCGCTATGCTTTTCCCGGCACTGAGATCTATCGCCACACAAAAGATTTTGTTCCACTGGCTCAGGGGGCCCAGGCAAACAGATTGATCCGATGGCAAACAGAGCTTGCTGAACTCGATGATCGGCTGGAGAACCTCAATGTGGAGAAGGCATCTCTGGAGCGAAAGGCCAAGCTGGCCAAAACAGCAGCAGAAAAAGATGGCAAGGCGGCAAAAGAGGAGACTGCCAGCGCAAAGCCCCCGGCTCGAACTCTGGATCAAGTCAAAGCGGAACTGGCTGAGGTCAAAGCCAGAATAGCAGAGCTGGAAAACCAGCTCCCTAACGTCGAAAAAGCCTACGCTGTCTCCGAAGGGAAGAGCGGCAATGCCAAAATACATCGCAAAGGGGACCCCAGGAGTCTGGGAGAGGAAGTGCCGCGCGGCTTTTTGCAGGTCCTCGGCGGGCAGCGATTGCCTAATAATGAAAAAGGAAGCGGCCGCTATCAACTGGCCCAGTGGTTGACCGATCCTAAAAACCCATTGACAGCGCGGGTGATGGCCAATCGGATCTGGCAATACCATTTCGGTCGCGGAATTGTGCAAACACCTAACGACTTCGGCGCGCGAGGAAAGGCCCCTACTCATCCTGAGCTGCTGGATTGGCTGGCCAGTCGTTTTATCGAAAGCGGCTGGCGAGTTAAAGCGATGCATAAACTGATAATGCTCTCCCGCGCTTACCAGTTGGCCAGCCTCGATGACCGGCACAATGCCGCTATCGATCCTAACAATGACCTGCTCTGGAGATTCAACCAGCGACGGCTCGATGCTGAAGAGATCCGCGATGCAATGCTTGCCGTCAGCGGGGCGCTCGACCGCACCATGGGGGGCCCACACCCGTTTCCGCCGGAGAATCAGTGGCGCTATACTCAGCATAAACAGTTCTTCGCCGATTACGATACTGATCGCCGCAGTGTTTACTTGATGCAGCAGCGCATCAAGAAGCACCCGTTTCTGGAGATATTCGATGGAGCAGATACCAATGCTACAACTGCGGGACGAGCGGTCAGCACAACTCCCATTCAAGCTCTGTTTATGATGAACTCTCCATTTGTCCATAAGCAGGCAGACAATTTCGCTGTTCGCGTCGGTATGGCTTACTCTGAGGAGTGGAAGCGAATCGATTATGCCTATCGACTGGCGCTGGGGCGACCGGCTACAAAAGAAGAGATACGCACCGGCGCAGACTATGTAAGGCAAGTCCGGCAAGACTTGAGGGAGATTAATATTGCCGACGATCAACTGACGCGGGCCGCTCTGGCCAGTTATCTCCGGGTATTGTTTAGCAGCAACGAGTTCTTGTTTGTAGATTGACCGAGCAGGGCTAACGCACGGCGCGAGTACTTATTTAGAGTAGCCAGAAGCAACGGCATAGCCGCCAAAGGATATAGAAGGTAGGTCTCCGGAGAGTCGGAGACTCTCCGCACATCCGTAGCGGCCACAGCCGCGCTTCTTACGATCATGCTAAACCTGTATCGGAGCGAGTGCTGTGCGTAAGTTCTGGGAAGGAGATTTATATGGATCATTCAAATTGTGAATGCTCACGACGCCAGATGATTCGCTCGCTTGTCAGTGGCTCAATTTTGCTGCCAGCAATAATCTCTCAATTGCTCACTGATGAAGCCAGAGGAGCAATAGCAGAAGACCCGAATCCTCTGGCCCCCAAGGCCCCTCATTTTCCCGGCAGAGCCAGGCGAGTCATCTTCATGTTTATGACGGGCGGCGTATCGCACATGGATTCGTTCGATCCCAAGCCCAGACTTGTCGCAGACGCCGAGAAAGGGACTCCGGCTCCCAATGGGCGCCCCTATTTGCGACCTCTCTGGCAGTTCAAGCCGAACAGCAAATGCGGCACAGAAGTCAGCGATCTGTTCCCACACGTTCGCGAGTGCATGGATGACATCTGTCTGATCCGGTCGATGAAAGGGGACCACAATGATCATTTCCAGGCGACTATGGGCATCCACAGTGGTTCCGTGACATTCAAGCGTCCGAGCATTGGCTCGTGGGTGAGCTACGGCCTGGGCACTATGAATCAAAATCTTCCTTCATTTATCGTGCTGGCGCCGCAACTGCCTTATGCTGGCAGCCAGGTATGGGACTCAGACTTTTTGCCTGCATGTCACCAGGGGACGCGCGTGGTGGCTGGAGAGGAGTCCGTCCCCAATCTGAATCGCCGTTCGCCATCGGCCAGGATTCAGGAACGAGAGCTTGGTTTGTTGGATCGTTTCAATCGTAAACACTTGCAGAAGCGCCCTGCCGACCCGGTTTTGGCCGCGCGGATTAAATCGTTCGAGACTGCATTCGGCATGCAGAGCGAAATGCCTGAAGTGCTTGATCTATCCAAGGAGAGCGATGCCACTCTTGCACTTTATGGCCTTGAGCGAGGCAGCACTAAAGGTTTCGCCTGGCAGTGCCTGGTAGCGCGACGATTAATCGAGCGAGGAGTGCGCTTCATCGAGCTGATTGATGTGGGGGCCTCAGATAACTGGGATGCACACGGCGATATGAAGACTCACGAGCCGCTGGCAAGAAATGTAGACAAGCCGATTGCAGGTCTAATTAAGGACCTTAAATCTCGCGGGCTGTTTGAAGATACTCTCATTGTCTGGACAACTGAATTCGGACGCACTCCCTTCACTGATGGCCCCAATGGCAGAAGCCATCATGCTAATGCCTTCTCTTCGTGGCTGGCAGGAGGCGGGATAAAAGGCGGGATTGCCTACGGCAAGACAGATGATTATGGCGCCAAAGTTGTCGAAAACGAGGTGCACGTTCACGATTTTCACGCCACGATTCTGCACCTGCTTGGCTTTGATCATGAGAGGCTGACCTTCCGCCATGCAGGCCGCGATTTCCGCTTAACCGACGTTCATGGCAAAGTAGTCAAAGAGATCCTGGGCTGAGCAGATGTCCTACATTCTACGTTAAAGAACGAACGTTGAACATCTACTTTTTGTCCGCTTTTTTTCGGTCATCTTGTCCTTATCTCCTAAAACCGGTTTTCGAGCCTTCTACGCTAGCTTCAATTAAACCAATGTTTTGCATTGTTACGATTGTTATGGCATGAGATTTGTTTATCCTTCAGCCGTCAAGATTAATATCTCACATAAAAAGTGAGAGGGAATGACAGGTTTCGCCGATAAGAGCAACCCGGAGTCGAAAGGCCGGGGCGCAAAGCTTCTTGCCTAAATCCGAAAGGAGATGGTGGTAGAGGCTGCCGAAGCGAAAACAGTCTCAGGAAAGTTCAGGGGCTGGCTTTTATCGGAGTCAGCCCTTATTTCTTATGGCTAGTAAGGATATGACAATGAAAAACACAAGAAGCGTAGTTAGAACGTTGATGGCAATTATCCTATTGTACCTCTCTGTGGGAGTAATTCCCTTCGGTTACCAGATTGAGCCTGTTGCTTATGCTGGCGGGTCGGCTCCGAAGATGTCAGAGGATCTACAATCCAAGATTAGCAAATCTCCCCGAAGCATGGTGTCAATAATCATCCAGACTCCGGCAACGCCGACAAATAGTCTTTTGTCGGCAGTCAGCTTTTCCGGCGGGTTCTTGAAAAGGATGTACAAGAATGTTAATGCGCTGGGAATCCAACTTCCTGCCTCTGTAGTTGCCATTCTAGCATCTCGCCTCGACGTGAAATATATATCCCTTGATAGGCCAACCGAAGTAACAGGACATATTGAGACTACAACCGGCGCACTTCAGGCAAGGAACTATGGCACCTTCTCTACCGGCACAATTAACGGCTCAGGCATTGGCATTGCCATACTTGATTCCGGGATCTATTCTAGTCACCACTCATTTAATAACTCCAGAGTAGTGGCAAACGTCGATTTCACCGGCGAAGGGAGGACCGATGACGTTTATGGTCACGGCTCTCACGTAGCGGCTATTGCTGCGGGAAATGATCACGTCTCCAATGGGGAATATACCGGCATAGCTCCCTCGGCCAGGATTATCAATGTCCGCGTGCTTAACTCTCAGGGTCAGGGCTTAACTTCTAATGCTATTGCCGGCATTGACTGGTGCATCACTAACAAATTGGCTTACAACATTCGGGTGATGAACCTCAGCTTTGGCACCACGGCGGTTGATTCTTACAAGAACGATCCTCTTTGCCTGGCAGTTCGCCGAGCGTTCAATGCCGGAATAGTCGTCTGTGTAGCGGCAGGCAATTCAGGCAAAGATTCCAATGGACAGAAGGTCTATGGAGCCATTCACTCGCCTGGGATTGAACCATCGGCAATCACTGTTGGAGCGGCCAATACTTTCGGGACAAACTCGCGCGCCGATGATGTAGTAGCATCTTACAGCTCTCGCGGGCCGACGAGAGGCTACTACAGCGATATTTTAGGAATAAAGCATTATGACAATCTGATCAAACCCGATCTGGTGGCCCCGGGCAATAAGCTCATTGCCGTTCAGGCTAAGGACAATCGGTTAGTGGCTGAAAACCCCTCGCTCGACGCCAATGTAAGTAGTCATGATTATCACGAGATGATGTATCTGAGCGGGACATCAATGGCCACGCCGGCAGTAGCAGGAGCAGCCGCTCTGATCTTGCAAAGGAACCCGGTGCTCACTCCCAACCTGGTCAAAGCTGTGCTCCAATACACGGCTCAACCGCTCAAAGGATTCAACACTCTTGAGCAAGGCGCCGGCCTGCTCAACGTAGAAGGAGCAGTGCGACTGGCGGGGCTAATTCGTCAGGATCTATCGCTGCTGTCAGTAGGGATGCCTCTTCTTACCAGCTCGGCCCCTATTCAGACGACGACAATAGCAGGAGCAAGCTTCAGTTGGGGCGGAGGAATAATCCAGAAGTGGAACTTTATTACCGGAGTGAACCTGATAACCAAGTGCCAGGGGATCTACAGCACGGGAGTGCTGCTAACGGATGGAGTGTTGCTATCGGGTGGGGTGCTGCTCGCTGATGGAGTGCTGCTATCGGATGGGGTGCTGCTATCGGATGGGGTGCTGCTATCGGATGGTACAACACTGGCAAGTGGGACGCTGGTTACTCAAGGGACGCTGCTATCGGATGGGACACTGCTATCGGATGGAGTGTTGCTCGCCGATGGAGTTCTACTGTCAGACAGTTTGCTGAGCTTACAAACATCCACATCAAGCTCAGTAGCTATTGTAGGTCAATCGGTGCTGGCAAATGGCGATGCTACTACTTGCATGACCGCTGTTTCCGATTCAACTATCGACTAGGCAAACTAGACATAGGTTAGAGGTGGCGGGATAAGTGTATTCCCGCGAAATATTTGGGGAAAACTTTTCAGGAGAAGATCGTGAAAGCGAACAAGACAAACCCAAAAAGGAACTCCTCGACGGGGCTGGCCGTGCTGAGCGGGATTGTAATCCTGGCCGGAGCAGTGATAGTTGCTCTGACAGTAGTAAGGCAGCTACTGGCAACTGAATATGCCTGGTTGATTATGGTCGCACTGGGATTACTAGCTGCCTCAATGAGCACAATCGAGATCCCTGGAGTAAAAGCTAGAGTGGTGCTGGGCGATGTAGTGACTTTTGCCTGTGCCGCCCTGTTCGGCCCATCGATTGGCGTCATTGCTGCAGCAGCAGACGCAGCAGTCACATCTTTGAGAATTACCAGGAGCCCCCGCAAGTTCCTCTATAATGTAGCTACCTGCGCAATCTCGATGACCGTAGCCGGTTCTGTAACTAAAGCAGCATTTCCGTTGTTTGGAACTGGCATCGGACAGTTATCTATTGCCAATATGATTACTGCTGTCGTGTTGCTCACAATCTGCTATTTCATCATCTCAAATTTACTTATTGCCGGATATATAGCAGTAGCGAAAGGGGAAGGGATCTTCAAAGTGTGGAGAGAAAGTTTTCCGTGCGCGTCCCTGAGCTACATTGCTAGCGGCATATCAGCATTGGTTGCTTATCTGCTTATAGGGCAAATTGGCTACATGGTGTTTTTAATTCTGATAGGAGAGATAGTGCTGGTATTCCAGTTTTACCGCGCCTACTTCAAGCCAACGGAAAGCGTTTATTTGCAAAACAATTCGTAATCTTTCTACTGTTTCAAGGCTATTACGATGTGCCTAATCGTTCTGCCCCCATCAGTCACGGTTAATCTGCTTCAACGTTTTCTTATATATCCAATAACCTTCGCTATTGAAGACGATCAAGCCTCCGCTTCCATCAGCATTTATGGAGATCTCGAAGCGAGCTGCTTGCAGCTCCAGGAGATGGCATAACTCAGCCGCTTCATGCATCAAGTTGTTGACACATTCTTTCATTGTTTGTGAATCAGGTTTATGCGACATAACATGCTCCTTTGCGCAAGGATAAGCGTTTCAAACGAAAATATCCAGGTCTCCGGTCTGCTCCAAGCCGACCATCCTGGTTTCTGTAAAACCTCAGATCAATTCCAGAAACGCAAAATAGTTGAAAAAATCCCGCTTTTCCCCGGAGGAAATCTCCGATAACTGATATGTAACTCAACCTGGGCAAGCAAAGAGATTGGCGCTCTCCAGGGAGGTTCTCCTCGGAGGAGTCTTTCAGACGGTCGGCGACAATGTGAGAGAAATAATGAGAACAGCGCAGTTGGAAGAAGCCTGCCCGCCTGCCTTCTGTTCTCTGAGGAGACTTCTGATATGCAATTGCGCAGCAGTGAATTGTTAAATTACTGCATTCAGCAGCGCTCTGACAACAGAGCAGATAAAGAAACTGGAGCAGATTACCGAAATAAGTGATATGCATCTAAACTCGCGCGGGAAAATCTTGTTGATCGAGGGCAATTCGGAAGAGACGCAATCAATAGTAGATCGCCTTCGACAACGCGGCTACGAAGTCATCTGGGCGCAAACAGGCGTCGTAGGTTTGCAGTTAGCCGCTAATGAATCGCCTGATCTGGTTCTGCTGGATGTCGATCTCTCTGACATGAACGGCTATGCTGTGTGTCGGTTCTTGCGGGTCAGCGAAAAGACCAAAGAGATACCTGTGCTTATGCTGACCGATAGAGGAAGCGTGCAGGATCGCATTATGGGCCTGGGGGTTGGAGCCAACGATTATTTGCCCAAACCGCTTGACCTGGGCGAGCTGGAGGCGCGCATCTATGCCAATCTGAGGACATTAGCTCTTCAGGCCGAGCTTAAACAGAAGAATCGTCAGTTGGAAGAGCTACTGGCTAAGTTCGAGCAATTGGCTTCAACCGATTCGCTTACAGACCTCTACAATAGAAGACGGTTCTTCGAGGAGCTGAGGCGGGAATTCTCTCGCTCCAAACGCTATCAGATGCCGCTCTGCTGCATGTTGATCGACATCGACCACTTTAAAAATGTCAATGATACTTTTGGTCATCACTGGGGGGACTATGTCCTCTCTGAGCTTTCCAAGATCCTCAAAGAGACCTTCCGTATCTCAGACATTGTAGCCCGTTACGGCGGCGAGGAGTTCATTGTATTGCTGCCTCAGACGGATATGGATGGCGCATTCACAGTGGCAGAGCGGCTAAGGGAAAGAGTAGCAAAACACTCCTTCTGGTTTGAACACCAGCTAATTCATATCACCATCAGCGTCGGCATCGCCTCTTTCTTCGATCTTCTGCCTGGTCAAGCAGAGGAGACTCTGATACAGTGCGCTGATAAGGCGCTCTATCAAGCTAAAGCCAATGGTAGAAACAGGGTCGAGATATTCAGCCGAGAAGCCTGCCCTACCTTCAGCCAGCAACCTTCTTTTTGATATTCTTCCAGCAAGAATATGTTACACTGTCTTGCGAATTGCTATTGCGCGGATTTGATACTGGGAGGAAATCAACATGAGGAAGAAGCTCCTTTTAGCAATCTTACTGAGCTTAACCTGCGCTTGCTCGGCCAATCAGTCAGGGGGACTACTTGAAAAGGCAATGAACGGGCAGGCACAAATCATCGACCTGACCTATCCACTTAATGCCAGGACCCCCTACTGGCCCGGCGGCACATACACACCGTTCTCATTTGAGACTATAGCCACGATTGAAAAGGACAAGGTCTTCTCCGGGCGATTTACCACTCCTGAGCATCTAGGCACACACGTAGACGCTCCAAACCATTTCGTTGCTGGTCAGATACCGGTCGATCAAATACCAGTGAGCCAATTGATCGCTCCTGCTGTTGTCATCAACGTTAAAGAGAAGGCGCAAAACAACGCTGATTATCAGCTCACGCCGGAAGATATTCGGCAGTGGGAAAGCGAGCATGCGCAGATCCCGACAAATGCTGTTGTCTTTCTCTACACCGGCTGGAGCGACCGCTACTGGGATTATCCTGCTTATAAAAATCAGGATAGCCAGGGAGCAATGCACTTCCCCGGTTTTTCCCCTGATTCGGCGCGATTCCTGGTCAATGAAAGGAAGATAAGCGGTATCGGAATAGACACACTTAGCGTAGATTATGGCCTGTCAAAAGATTTTCAGGTTCACCATATTACTCATGGCGCGGGTAAATATCACGTAGAGAATGCAGGCAATTTAGACAAGCTTCCAGCGCGTGGGGCAGTAGTGATAGTTGCGCCGATCAAAATAGAAGGAGGATCTGGGGGCCCCGCGAGGATCTTTGCCATCATCCCATAGAGGCGCTGGGGAGCAAGGGGGCAGAGGTGCACTGGCGCAGAGGAGAATAGGAGAGTGAGAAAATACACAATATCGCCCACTCACCCATTCTCCCTGTGCACCCTGGCTCTTCAGCATCCCCCACTCTCCCCTGCTCTCTCAGGCGCTAGCGGGTTTTTCTATAGTTTCCGGTTTCTCACAACCGGCTCGCCTGTCACTAACACGGCGATCTTGCCCACTACGCCGCGAAGCGCGACCTTTCAAGATCATTTCAATATTAAAGCTATCCCGGCATCGCCTCTCGCCTTTACGGCGATCGCTGCCGGATCTTCTTTCTATTCCGTCCCAATCACTGTTCACTTCGATCTCCTTGAAGCTCTTTCACATTTACTGCTGCTCCGACCTGCCCACAGAGCACAGTGGTTGAGGCTGCTATCTTTAGATGCCCGGCATAACTTCAATCTCTCTCTTAAAACCGAGAAGCAAGCAACATAAAGCCTGAGTAAGTCAACCAATCTTCGGCCTCTTCGGAAGCGCCCTTGGCAGAGCAATAAAATTGTCATAGAGATTTATGTGGGAACCCGTAAATAATAGAGCTGTGATAATAGGTCTCAGTCTTCTGATGTGGCACCAAACAAGAGCGATACGACCTGAATCCTGCTGAACAGCGGGCGCCATCAAACTGAGGCAAGGCGATATTACCACAAATTTACTGATTTGCAGAAGGATTTTATGATAGATTTAGGTCGCCAGCCATGATCGTTGCTGAAGAGCTAATAAAAGAACTCAGGCCGCAGATCGAGGAGTCGTACAAAAAGCTCGACTGCTCCTATAGCATTTCCCTCCAGGAATGGTCCGCCGCGCTATTGCGAGGAATGCAAAAGTTTGTGACCGCCGAGATGGATCTGGAGCAGATGAAAGCCAGTATGCTATCTCATCTTCAGCAGTTGAATCTGCCGGATCTGGTTCTGGCAGTAGCTTGCGCTAAAGGAGATTCCAGAGCCTGGGAAGATTTCGTGCGCCAGCACCAGGCATTCCTCCTGAGCATAGCTCGCAGTCTCTGCTCAAACGACGCCGAAGCTCATGACCTGGCCGCTTCCGCCATCGCCGATCTTTACGGTCTGCGCGAAGGGCAGCAGGGCCGCATCAGTAAGATGAGCTTCTATTCCGGTCGCGGCTCGCTCAGAGGCTGGCTGCGCGCCGTTATTTACCAATTGCACATAGATCGCCGGCGTCAGGACAGCCATTTCGTGCAACCCGAAGAGGATTGCGATCTGGATTTAGCAGCCAGTTATCAGGCGCAGACGCGCAATTGCGGCAATGAAGAGACGGCGCTGGTCGAGCAGCGTTATCGAGCGGCTGTCGCTCAATCGCTTGAGCGGGCGCTCAAAGAGCTTGACACCAGAGATCGACTGTTGCTCAATTATTATTACTACGACGACCTGCGGCTGCGGCAGATAGCTGTTCTGCTGGGAGTTCACGAAGCAACTATAAGCCGCTGGCTGAGCAAAGTGCAGAAGCGCATTCGTAAATCTGTGGAGAAGACGCTCCGGCGAGATTTCAAATTTAATAGGACAGAGATACGCGAATCGCTCAGCCTGGCTGCGGAATCGCTCGATGTCAATATTCGCGAGTGGCTGGGTGAATCGGCAAAACAGTGGGAGAGTGAAACTTCTCCAAAACGTTCGACGTTCGACGTTCAACGTTCGACGTTCGATATTTAACATAGAACGTGAAATGTTCAACGTTCGATGTTTGATATTTAACATAGAACGTAGAACATCGAACGTAGAATGAATTTTCGCAAGAAGCAATTTCAATCGCCGTTCACTGAATGGACAACCGATAAGCAACCGAGTACGTTAGGCAAGATGATAGGGAAGACAAAAAAGCTAGAAGAGACTGATAGCTGGCTGCGCCACGCGCTCAAACGCGGTGGTGAGCCACAGCCGCAGAGCAGTTGCGCCGGATTTGATCCTGACACAGCAACCGCATATATCGAAAAGAAGCTCTCTGCTAGCGAGCGCCATAACTATGAGATTCATCTGGATCGCTGCCCCCCTTGCCGCGCTTCGGTTGCCTGCCTGGTAAAACTGATCTTTCAAGATGACGAGAGAGAAATGGCACTCGCGACCGCAACTACTTCGCGCATTAGGTTAATAGTAAGCTACTTCAGGTTGACACCCGAAGCATTATCACTCAGGTCGATAGCAAGCTTATTCGGGTTGACACCGGAAGCATTGCCAATGTGGAATCATCTGAAGTGGGCTCTGCCAGCGACTCTCGCGCTGCTTGTTACCGCAAGCGCAGTTATTGTGTGGCAGACTTCAAAGCCAATGCCTAACGAGGCAATCCTATCACGGGAAGATAGCTCCGCATCTCCAAGCAGCAGCCCCGGCCTCCTGGCTCCCGACGAGCAAAGAAAATCTTCGCCGGAGCCTGAGCAATCTCAAGCCTATCAGGAAAGACAACGGACTGTGTCCCCGTCTGTTTCGACACAGGGAGAATCCCCTTCAGCAGCGCCCGCCCGCCATAGCGATGAAGCGAACAAGATGGCTGACAAAGCGGCTGGAAGGGGTACTGTTGGAAAGCTCCAGACAGAAGCCTCACAAGAAAACAGGCCAGGTGAGCTTCAAATTAACAGGCCAGAATATATCAGCACAAAACCGCAGCCCACTCCTCAGCCGTCGGCAGTAAAGCCGGAAGGGGCGGCCATCGGCCAGGATGCGACTGCTGGCGCGCAAAAGGGAGCATTAGCGCGAACGCCGGAAGGAGCGGCAGTAGTTCAAGGCGTGGTAACTGATCAGCGAGGCGCTGCTATAGCGGGCGCGCAGATTGCCCTGACTAACTCGCTTACAGGCCAGAGCCAGAACACAGTGGCTGATGCAAAGGGGTTCTTCCAGTTTGCCCCCGTCCCCGCCGGAGATTATAAGTTGACGGCTCAATCGCAAGGATTCAAGTCTTATGAGCAGGAAAATATCAAGGCCGAAGCTAGCCAGACAGTCAATACTCAGGTGCAACTACAGGTTGGAACAGTCTCGGAAACTGTGGCTGTAACTCAACCAAAGAGCCCCCCTAGCCAACCGGCACAACTGGAAAGGAGATCCGAAATTGCAAAGGGGCAGGGGAGCAAAGAGGCAAGGGAGCAAACACGTCAGCAGCCCACCCCTCGCAGTAGAACAGCATTGCAAGTTCAGAGTGATCCATCTCCCGCCGGGTCACTCGTCAAGCGCGGTGATGAGACGGGCGTCCGAACAGAGATAGGACGCGATGAGACAAAACCCAAAAAATCCATGGATGCCGATGCCATCAGCGACGCTCCTATCAAAAGAGAAAGCGCCGGCGCAGCTAAGATTGAGATTCCTCCTCTGGTGAGCCGCCGAGTTCAAGGCAGGACATTCTACTTCAAGCGCGGCGTCTGGATTGATGCCGTCTATGCCGATGATTCTCACCTGCCTGTCATTAAGCTCAAACATAACTCCGAAGAATACAAGCGAATCCTCAAAGAGAATCCTCGCCTCAAACCATTCTTCAAGCTTGGCAAGAATGTGATTGTAGTCTTCGAGAAGAAGATCTATATAGTCTCGGAGAAATAAGGAAAATAGTTTAAGTTCGGGCGCCCAGCGCCCTCAAAACAATCTAACGAAAACAGTTTTGAGGACAGATGCGCTTCATCGGCGAGGGTGCATCACTGCCAAAGCGCCCTCAAAACAATCTAACGAAAACAGTTTTGAGGGCGCTTGGCGCCCGAACCGACCGTTAGTGAATTTACCACGCGCGGTGCAGCATCTGTTACCATTTCCGACAAACGACTATTACTGTGTCGGCTCACGTGATCCATATTGTGAAGCAAACGGGTTGACAAAGCTACCATTTCCGGCAAACGACTATTACGGTGTCGGCGGTGGGCTCACCATACGAAGGCGATTATTGACTTGATCGACAACAATGAACTTGCCGTCGCTTGTCAACAATAGATCGCGCGGGTTGCTGAAGCGCGCATTAAAAGCCGAACCATCCACATATCCCCTCTCTGCCAGACTCCCGGCGAGGGTCGCTATTGATCCATCGTTGGTATTAACCATTCGAATCGCCTGCACGAAGACTTGAGTTGGCGAAAAAGCATCTGGCACAAAAGTATCTGAAACAAAGATGATTCCATCTTTGCCCAGGGCAAGTCCTGTTGGCCTCATCAGCAGGCCGCTTCCTGGGCCCCCATCTATCGGTATTGCAGAAGAGGCGCTGGCGTAAACGGTAAAGACGCTGCCGGTAGCAATCTCTACCCGACGTATCGAAAGATTATTGGTATCGACCACGTAAAGGAATGTGTTGTTTTCATCGATTGTGATCCCGGTTGGCGTGTTGAACCGGGCATTCTCGCCCACCTCATCCACGTTGCCTGGATCTTTGCCTGCCAGCGTGCTCACCTCGACAGTGCCATCGGTATTGATCTTTATCGTCCGGATACGATTATTGTTTGCATCAGCAAGATAGATATTTCCATTCCTGGCTACTACTATCCCGTCCGGCTTGTTGAATTGAGCCTCGTTGCCTGTGCCGTCTTTGAATCCGGCCACGCCGACCAGCACATTAGCATTCGACTCGCTCGGTTTCACCTCTCCTGCCAGAACATCGACAATAATAGAACCATCTATCTGGGGAGTGAGCCGGCGGATGATGTTATTGCCGAGTTCCGTCACATAAATAACGCCTTTGCTATCGACGGCAATGCCGGCCGGATTATTAAGCCGTATCGGATTCAGAGCCGGGGGCCCGGCGATCACATCGGTGGAGACGGTTCCATTGACGAGCCCCGGCGTGCCGTTACCGGCAAGAGTGATTACATTGCCGGTCCTGGGATCAAGGCGGCGCACTGCGTGATTGAGCTGATCGGTGATGTAGATATTCCCATCAGGACCGGTTGTCATGCGGCTCGGAGCGGTGAAGCGCACCTCTGAAAGATTGCCGTTGCTCAGTCCGACGAATCCGCTTCCGGCGAAGGTGCTCACCTGAAATGGCTCCCGGACATTGAACTCGAATATGCTGGACAGATCATCTTCATTGGTCTGTGAATCGGTATTGGCTACCTGAATGGTAAATTTGCCCGGCGAGGCCCTCAACTCAGGCGCTAAGATGACTCTGAGTACATTCTCTGAAAATCGCGTTACGCTAATCCTGGAATCAAGCAATCCATTGATAAGAACTTTCGAGTCATCTCTAAAATTCTCTCCATTGAGATGGACGGTAATATTCGGCCCCCCGGCGAATGCTTGATTGGGAGCTACGGAAAAGAGCCTCGGCACCGCCTTGACTATATTGAGCGTAACTGCGTTAGACACCCTTCCATCAGGATTCTTAGCAGTGATCTTCACCTGCTTGATCTCGCTGATGACGCTGGCAGGCACATTAGCAGTCATCTGCGTCGTGGTGACGCTCAAAGTCTCAAGCGTCGTCTCATCTGCGAATGCCTGCGCTCCGGCATCGAATGGGCCGCCGTTTATGGTAAGAGTGAAACCCGGTTTGCCTGCATCCACCTGGCTCGGCGAGATGCTGACAATAGCAGGCGCCTGATCCGGGGGGGTAACAACGAGGGTGAAGAGATTTGATAGCGTAGAATCTGCATTCAGCACCTGAACGGGCAGAGAGGCAGAAGCCTTGAGCAGGTCGGCATTGACGGTAGCGATAAGCCGCAGCTCATTGTTCTTGAGCTTGGGTTGAACAGGGGCCTCGCTGCCGCCGATTAAAACCTTTGAATCATTAGCAAACCCTGTCCCTCTAACTCTCAAATCAAAACTGCTTGAGCCGATCGATACGGGCGTCGGCCTGATCTTGGTGATTGTTAGCGACGCGCTCTTCTGTTCGATTGTCAAAGAGACCGAAGCAGTCGGGTCCCCCGAAGCTGGTTTGACCTTGATGTTCTTTGTGCCGGCGCCGGCGAGGGCGCTGGCGGGCACGGTGGCAAGCAAGCGGGTGCTACTGACAAAGCGAGTGGCAAGATCGCTATCATCAAGGGTAACCACATCCGATGCTTTGAACCCGGAGCCGGTGACAATAAGAGTAAAACCTGGATCTCCGGCAACCACTCGCGCCGGGGCGATAGCACTAAGAGTGAGCCCTCCGCTCTGAGCCAGAGCTACACCGAAGTTAGGGTTGACAGCGATGCCAAACCCTCCTGCCAGTATCAAAGAAAAAGCAAGAAGTGCTGTAGTAATTGTAAGAACTCTCGACCTCTCCATTGCAAAAATCTCCTCGACTGATCGCTGCAAAGCTACGGTCTCCTGTACGCTCTGGTCGCACCACTCTTGTGATGCGAATTCTTGCTGTCTGCATCGATGACGCACAGGAAGCCACCATTTGTTTGATAGGAGTGCTAGAAATTCCTTATACTCCTGCAAAAATTAGACTCGCGCCTGAGAGCGGAATTCAGCGCTAGAGTAAGCAGATTATACCGGAGTCGCAGAGTTTAGCCAAATGGTTTTAACAACCTTGCGCAAGAAGTCCCCTGCCTTCAGGCTGAGGAGGATGTCACACTGACTTGAGCACAACAAGGGTCATATCATCATGCTGCGGCGCGCCTGAGCGAAAGCGCATCACCTCTCCCAATATCAATTCTTGAAGCGATTGCGCCGACAGATGGCGGTTGGCTACAACCAGATCAATCAGTCGTTGATCGCTGAACTGTTCATCAGCGCCATTGAAAGCTTCGGTAATTCCATCAGTGAAAGCTATGAGCACATCGCCTGGTTCAAGCCGAACTGTCTGGGGTTTATAGCTCTGCTCTGGCATCACTCCCAGAACCGGGCCGCTCACTTCAAGCACACGAACGCTGTAGCGGGTCTGCTCTTCTACTCGCGTAATCTCTTCTGTCTTGCCCGCCGAGGCTGAAACGGACGATACCATTGCCTCTTTTCTGACTCCGTAATTTCCTGATGAAATAAGCAACGGCGGATTATGTCCGGCATTGACATAAATCAGCTCGCGTGTCCTCTCATCGTAGAGGCCGTAGAAGAAGGTCACATATTTGTTGCTCCCCGTTGAGTTATAGAGCAGCTCGCTGATAAAGGTTATCAGCTCGCCTATCTGTTCGCGCGCGGCAGCGGCCTGGCTGCGCAGACTGGCCTGAAGGCTCGCCATCAGCAAGGCAGCAGAGATCCCTTTGCCGGAAACATCGCCGATAGCAATTCCAAGCTGGTGGGGCCCTACAGTAATGAAATCGTAATAATCGCCGCCGACCTCCTGAGCCGGGATGCAGATCCCCGCGCATTCAAGCGTCTCCAGCTTAGGCAGAATCTGTGGGAAGAGCTGTGATTGCACTTCGCGGGCAATCTCTATCTCGCGTTTGAGGCGCTCTTGCTCGATTAGTCTCTGTTGCTGCTCGCGCAGTCTGCGGTCTCGGTGCTCAATTGACTCGGCCATACTGTTAAACGCAGCCGCCAGTTGGCCGATCTCATCTCTGGTAAAGACATCTACGCGCTCGGAAAAATTCCCGCTGGCTATCCGATTAGCCGTCTCTGTGAGCTCGAGCAACGGCCTGGTAATCCCAAGAGAAAATACCCGCGCGACAATTACCGTCAGCACAGCAAAGATTGCTGCCAGGATAGTCAGATAGCCGCCAATCCTCCATATCGGTCGGATAATATCTTCATCGTTGATGCCAACTCCAACAGTCCAGTTGAAATCGGGGTCCTCAATCCTGGCAAGGCCGGATATCTTCTTGCCTCTATATTCATAGCGAAACGAAGGCTCGCCTCTGTAGGCGGCTTCATAAAGCCCAAACAATCCTTTATCGCGCCGGAGAGTTGCTCCGTAGTTATTCTCTTTTGTCGGGTCGCGGTATTTATGGCCTATGGTAGTATCGCGGTCTTTCTTGAGCATGAAGGCATAGCCTGAGTTGAAGCCAACCTGTTTCATTGAACCTTCAACTCCATCGAGAAGACGTTGAATAGCTTCCCAGTTGATGATCCCGATCAATACATTGTCTGTATCTGGGATCTTTGTTGAGAGTGCGATATTATAGCGCCGACTTATATCGCCGCTCCGGTAATCGTAAATGCGTTTGACAAGCTGCGAGCTGTACCAATCGCGTTTGCCCAGGTCGCGCATGCGAGCTGCTTCAAAGGCTTCCTGCTCTTCGGGAAAGGAGGCGATATTCTGGCCGATAATCTGCTGTACATCGATTGGATTGCCGAAGCGATCAATAGAGTTACAGAGTCTGATCTTTCCATCCTTATCAACTACAATCAGGAGATCATAGACCCCTTCTCTATCAGGCAACACCTCGCTCAACCTTCTTTTGACTGCGCTATTGAGCACATCGCTCTCAGAGACGGATATGTGTGTCGCGTGGGCGACACTGGTAGCAGTGAGCTTGAAGTCATCGTAAAACTTATCAAGTGTGGCGTCGATAGAGCGGGCGATATTGCCTGTGGCCTGTTCGACAAACAGCTTGATGCGATCTCCCCGCAGGACTGTTTCTACTGTCCAGAAGAATATTAGCGGCAATGAAATAATAGGCAGCATCGCCACTAACAAGGTAGTCAGTTCAAACTTCGTGCTCAGCTTACGAAAAGCCATTGCACCTCTTGAGTGAAATAGTGGAGATAGAACAAGAATTACACTGCGCACGGGCCTAGAGAGAAACTCTCCCCACAAGATAAAGTCGGCCCATAAAACTTCCTGAATAGTTACCTACTACGTTCTACGTTGAATGTAGAGCGTCGAACGTTGACCGTTCCCGTGCACAGTATAGATTACATGAAAGCACAAGAAAAGTTTACGCCAGCGGGCACCTACATGCAATCAAATGTTAAAGATTTCTCCATTGCGGAAAGGGTTAATTTACAGGTAATCAGACACCACTGATTTGCGGCTCGCTGCGAGATTCAATTTCAACCTAGCAAGAACACAACCCAGCAAGATACCACCGACTTTAGTCGCGTGGAGATTCAATTTCAACCTAGATTCCATGCGACCGCAAGTCGATTGCTTCCAGGTTGAGGTAAGTTAGGTCGAAGTTGAGTCTCCATGCGACCGCAAGTCGATGGTATCGAAAGGAAAATCTGCAGAAAGTTCAAAATAAGAATGACAGGTAATGGCAACCCTGGTCTTTCCGCCACGGAGTAAAGATTTGTACGCATCACCTGACGCGCTCGAAGAGATAGAACTTTTCGCCTGAGATATAGACGCCCACAAACCGCCAGTTTTCATTAACCTTATGATCTTGCTTGAGGCGATTAAGGTCTTTGATGCCATCGGGGAAAAGTGTCTTTATCTCTGAGAGCACAACTGCGTGAAGCTCAGGCACCAGGTCTTCGCCTCGACGGATAACGATGTCTTTGATTGCCCGTCTGTAAACATTTATGCGATTGCGCGCGCGCAGGTAATCGCGCCGGGAGATCTCTTTATGTTTGATCTGAAACTCTAACTCTTCTTCCTCTTGTTTGAGGAGTTCCAGGTAACTGCTGACCTGGGGGCCGAATTCGACATTCTTGTCTTGAAGCGCTGCCTGTATCTGGCCGGGCAGACAGCTCAGCGCCAGAGCGATAAGCAAAGCAATCTGATAAGCCTCCTTTCTTCGACCCGGCATAGAAAAAATCCTAATTCGGATTGCCCTTTTGTGCAAGCAGATGGAAATCAACCATAGCCCCCCTTTAAGCTTGAACAGAAATAGCCGGGGTCATGCCGGTGAAATCACAGTGAATCCAAAATTTCGGAATCTTTTACTAAATTTTGGATACGGCGGTTCCGCGCCAGTGGCAAGCCGTTGATTTTCAAGGAGAATATTTCAAGCAGATCACGGCACATTTGTTGCTGGAAAATCTGTTTCCCGATCGGGCGGCTTCCGCTTCAGTCTTTTGCCGAAGCCTCTCAATGCAAAATCCCGACAGTTTTCTCGCGTCACCTTTAAGAGATCATCTATCGCTTTCTCTACGAGATGACGCCCGATGGACGCTTCACCGATTGAGCGACCGTCTTAGCTCTATTGAATAAGCTTTGTATCTCAAATCGCAAGGAGTTTTTCATGTCGCCTTGAGCGACGCCCTGAAATGATGAAAACGCGATGTACAACAAGGCGGTCAGCCTTGTTGATAGCGCACACCACCAGCAACCTGACAGGTTGCTGTACATTTTCTGAGGAGGAAAGATGCGAAAAATCTGGTTAAATCTAATAGCACTCACTATGCTCTTAGCCGGTTCCGTATTTGCCCAACAGGGCAGCACGGGCCAGATAGCAGGATTTGTCCGCGACCAGGCAGGTGCAGTGGTTGCAGGCGTTACAGTCACAGCCGTTTTATCAGGCACCGGGCTGACACGCACTGCTCAAAGCGATAACAATGGTTATTATGTTATACCTAATCTGCCTGCCGGGACTTATGAGGTTTCGATTCAGCACGAAGGATTCAAGAAGTTCGTCCAGACGGGCGTCAAGGTTGACGCCGCTTCTAAAATATCAATTGATGCGTCTCTACAGGTAGGAGGAGTTTCTGACGTCATCACAATTGAAGCCTCTGCCGATCAAATCATCAAAGATACCGCAGCCGTCGGACGCCTGGTTGAATCGAAGCAGGTCACCGAACTTCAGCTCAATGGCCGCAACTTCATACGCCTGGCGATGCTCAAAGCAGGCGTGATAAATACAGGCAGCTTTAATGCCTTTGACTTCTCGACCCTCTCGACCGGGGGACTGCTGATCAACGGCAGTCGCACGCAACAGAACAATGTCTTGATAGATGGGGTACAGACGGTGCGGACGCGGTCGGCAGGGGCATCCATCGGCGGGCAGTCGATTGACAGCATCGCCGAGGTGCAGATCCTTACCAGCAGTTACTCCGCCGAATATGGCCGTGATTCGGGGGGACAGTTGATCTATGTCACCAAGAGCGGCACCAGCGAGTTTCATGTAACCGGCTGGGAATTCCTCCGCAATTCGGCGTTCAACGCCAACAGTTGGAGCCGCAACGCTTCCGGGCAGCCTACAGTGCAGCCGTTCCGCTATAACCAGTTCGGATACACAGTTGGGGGGCCTATTACCATCCCCGGCCTCTTCAATCGCGATCGCAAGAAGCAGCTCTACTTCTTCTTCAATCAGGAGTGGACCCGGCTCCGCCAGGAGAGCACAAGCTTCGCTATAGTCCCAACAGTGGAACAGCGCAATGGCGATTTCTCAAAAACATTCACCAGCTCAGGGCAGTTGGTTGTGATCCGCGATCCGGATACCGGCCAGCCGTTCCCCGGTAATATCATTCCCAAGAGTCGTTTCAGCCCTAACGGAGTGGCGCTGCTGAGCATGTATCCTCTGCCCAATACTCAAACTGCTGCCGGGCAGAATCTGTTTATGACAGCAACCAATCCGGTAAATCAGAGGAACGAATCGGTAAGGATCGACTACACGCAGGGGAAGCATCACGTTATGCTCGGCCTTTATCACTACGCGCGCAAGCAGTTGGATCCGTTTCGCGGCTCGTTCCCGCATGGCGCGACCTTCTTTGATCGCCCCAATCGTCGATCTATGCTCAGCCTCACATCCACGATCAGTCCTACACTGATCAATGAGGCCAGTTTCGGCACCGCAGTCGATATTGTGCATATCAACATAAGAAACCTGGACCTGGCGGCGAGAAGCAAGTACGGGATCAACTATCCCTACCTCTTCCCCGGAACTAAAGGGGTTGAAGATCATATCCCGACGCTTACTATTCAAGGCTTCAGCGAGATTGATGGTGGTCCCTATCCCGCCTTCTCCAGCGGGCCCATCTTCCACTGGTCTGACAACTTGACTATGATCAGGGGCCCTCACAACTTCAAGTTCGGCATCTACATTGAGCGTTCAGGCGAGAACGATCTGGATCAGATCAATGTCCAACCTCTGCCCGGCGATACCAACAACCAGAACGGGCGCTTCGTCTTCAACAATACCGGCAATCCGCGGACTACCGGTTTTGCTCTCGCCAATGTCCTGCTCGGAGATTTCAACACTTATGCCGAGATCGGTCAGAAGGCATACACGCCGTGGCGGGCGACGGCAATTGAGTGGTTCGCTCAGGATTCCTGGAAAGCAACGCCCAATTTGAGCATTGAATATGGAGTGCGCTGGTCGTACTGGCCGCCGTGGTACAGCCTGTTCGGCAACATTGCCGAGTTCCATCCGGCATTCTACGACCCGGCCAAAGCAGTAAGGGTAGATCCCAGGACAGGCGCAATTGTGCCCGGTTCCGGTGACCGCTTCAACGGCGTGGTGCTGCCCGGCAACGGGTTCCCTGAAGCGGCTAAGGGCCGCGTCGATGCCGCGTCCGATCCGCAATTCCAGCGATTATTCCATGGTCTGCCTGAAGGGTTCTCAGAGACTCATAAGAATGTATTTGCTCCAAGAATAGGCATTGCTTATGCTCTGAATGAGAAGACTTCGATCCGCGCCGGCTTCGGCATCTTCCATAACCGGGAGCTGCTCAATGACAGCACCCTTCTTGGCGGCAATGCTCCGATACAGTTCAAAGAAGGCACGAGCAACGGCAAGGTAGATAATCCCGGCGGGGGCACAGGGGCAACGCGGCCTCTGTTTCCGATACTTTATACAATGCAAGATCCTATCTTCAAACATCCCACTGCCTATAGCTGGAGCTTTACCGTGCAAAGGCAACTTCCATCAAAGACAATTCTGGAAGTCGCTTACATTGGCAAATCCACAGCGTTCTTGCCCAGGGAGCGAAATATCAATCAACTACAGCCCGGCACGATACAGAGGAACCCAGGGGTAAATCCTGATTCTCTCAGGCCGTTCCAGGGATTTGCCACTATTCGACTATCAGAGAATGCCGCTCATTCTACCTATCACGGAATGCAGATAAGCGCCGATCGCAGGTTTTCCAATGGACTGAGCTTCGGCATGGCCTACACTCTCTCCAAGTCTATTGATAATGCCTCCGATAAGCGAAACATTCTGCCCAATAATTTCGATGATAAGCATTTTCGCGGCCCATCGGATTTCGATATTCGCCATTACTTGACCGCCAACTATGTCTATGAGCTTCCCTTTGGCCCGGGCAAGCGGTGGTTAAACGCCGGGGGAGCTGTTGGCAAGATCATCGGCGGGTGGCAGGTTTCGGGTGTGACGTTCCTGCGATCAGGCACTCCGTTCTCGATTATCGTCGGCAGCGATATTGCCGGAGTAGGAGCGGGAAGCGGCAACCAGTTTGCTCAACTGGTTGGCGATCCTTCTGTGATTGGCGGGCGGTCATATACCTTTGTGACTGACTCCGCAACCAGGAGGTATGTCAGCGGCGGGTTCTTCAATCCTGATGCATTTGCCAATCCGGCTGCGGGGACCTATGGCAATCTCGGTCGAAACACCTTCCGCAATCCGCGCAGCCAGAGCTGGGATATTGCCCTATTCAAGAACACCAGGATATCGGAGAAGTTCACAACTCAATTCAGAGCTGAGTTCTTCAATTTCCCCAATCACCCGAATCCAGGCGGTTCTGCCAGCAACACAGTGGGCAATAGCAACTTCGGGAGATTGGGCAACAAGAGCAGCGAGCGCCAGCTTCAGTTTGGCCTCAAGTTGATGTTCTAATGTTCTACGTTCGATGGTTGGTCTTAATTAATGACTTCGGTAGAGGCAGTGGTTAGCTCCGGCAGGAGCAAGTAGAACCAATAGATGAAAGACTTCTCCAGCTCCGGTAGGAGCGGCCTGTAAATCGAAATAGGCCGCTCCTGACGGAGCTGAGGAAGATTTCTTTCACCTACCTGCTATAAATAGACCGCCGCTGCCGGGGCTGAGAAGTTAAAACATCGAACGTAGAACGCTCTATTGTGATTGGTGGGGGGGATGGTCTTATACCGTTTGGAGTTCGGTTACGAACTCATCTTGCTCCCAGCCCGGGTCAGTAGGCAGAAGGCAGTGAATGACACTTGAGTTTCCCTTACCCACCCGTGAGGAGCTTCGAGACAGTAGGCAGTGAGTGACACCGTTAGGAGCTGGCAGTCAAACTCATTTTGATCCAAGCCCAGGTTATAGCGCGAAGCGGCCGCTTCCCCGATGGTCCGATCTCAAACCAAAAACGGTATAATTTTTCAGTTCAGGCGCTAAGCGCCTTCAAAACGGATTAGATTTGAGTTGTTTTGCGGGCGCAAGAACTTCGGGCGGTTTTGAGGGTGTTGCACGCCCGAAGTATTTGGCCCTCAAAACCGCCCGAACTAATACCGTCTGAAGTTCGGTTACGAACTCATTTTGGTTCAGGCCCGAGTTATGGCGCCCAAGGCCGCTTCCCCGTGGTCTGATCTCAAACCAAGAACGGTTCCTATAGCTTTTAGGAAAAACATTTCTCTACCATAAGTTGCGCATCTGGCTAGCCTCACGGCCGCGCCTTCCGGTGCAAAATATGAATTTCAAAATATTCTCTAACCAGCTGCTCCCACGCCGATCAGTGCAAGTCATCGATTATCTTGCTCACCAGATCTCCAGCGAACTCTGCCAAACAAGATGATCATACAGTTGCAACAATAAACAGGCGGCGAAATGGGTAGAGTGTACGGCCGTCGGCTCTGACAGGGTATGTTGCGCGCAAGTGCCGCGCGTATTCCGCAAGGAAGATAGCTCGCTCTCTGTCGGCGAGACCATCAAGTATCGGCCGCAGCCCTGTCCCCTTTACCCATTCGAGCACCGGATCATCGCCTTCAAGTATTTGCAAATACTCAGTCTCCCAGATGTCGAGGCTCCTGGTATAACGCGCCAGAAGATTATAGTACATCTCGGTCTTTTCAACCCAGTTTCGAGCCACCGCTTGCCTGAGTTCTTCTGCGCCAAGCGCCTCTCCGCCAGGGCTCCCATTCGCCAATGTCTCCCGCATAAGCTGGTGCGAAGGCGCATCCCAGCTCAAAGGCATCTGAACCGCAAGACACCCTCCCGATTTCAAATATCCAGCCAGACGCGGGAAAAGCTCATGGTGTCCTTCTACCCAATGCAACGTAGCATTCGAGTAGATAAGATCAGGATGTTCGTCGGGCGACCAGGTGCGGATGTCTGCCTCAATCCACCGAATCTTCCCCGGCTCAGCGGCAGCTTTTTCGAGCATATTCTTAGAATTATCAACCCCGTAGACCGAAGCTTCAGGCCACCGCTCTGAGATGATGCGCGTCACATTTCCCGATCCGCACCCAAGATCATAGATCACATTTGGAGTTTCTAGGGGTACTCGGTTGAGTAGCTCCAACGCAGGTCGCAACCGATGGTCTGAGAACTTTAGATACAGATCCACATCCCATCGAGTACCTGCTATCTGTCCTGGATGAGCTTGCCGTGACATCGTATATTACTTCGCCGCTTTTTCGGCCTTCCCATACTTCACGAGCTTCAGTGAACCATCCTGCACCAGGCCGATCCCGGAGGCGTAGTACTTGTACTCTCTGTTACCAGGTTCCAGGGGGGTCGTCTCTTCGATCTTCAAGCACCCCTTGAACTGTCCCGCGGGCGTATTTACAATCTCGTTCAGGCTCATGATCTCAGCTCGGTCCATTGCCACTCCGGGAGCGATCTCTTGATAGTATCTCGCTTTCAACAGGATCTGGCCCGGCATCATCAGGCCGAACTTAGCGCCTTTAACGCCTGCGAGCCATGCCCCCTCATGACTGGTGACTTTCCCACCTTTGTAAATGTCTACCTCCTCCCCGAAGTAGAAGACGCTGTTGGTTCGCTTGCTGATGGCGAAGTAATTTCGGGAGACTTCGACAAGCGCGCTGTCTCTGGTTTCGCGCTCCTCGACTACGCGCGTTTCCACGCCGGCCACCGTTCTGGTCTCGTCCAGTGCGGTAATGACCAGCCGCTCTTTCCCTGCTTCGAGGATCAACCGGTAGCCGGGCTCTAGGATGAAATAGGGGTTGCGTCCGGTGGCAGATAACTCTCCTTTTTCTATTGGAAACTCGACGGTCCACGAGCCGTCGTCTGCTTTTTGCCCACCCGCTTCTGCGCCTATCAGGAAGGCAAGTACCCCCATAGCAATGAAAGAGGGAAGTAATATAACCTTGCGCATGACTAGCCTCCTCGAAAAGAATACAGCAACCTGACAGGTTGCTGTACATCGCGGCGCGCTCTCATTATTTCTGGGCGTCGTAGAGCGACCTGAAAAACTTCTCAGAAAATAGTAGGCTTTGCGTCCTACGTTTTAACATCGAACGTCGAACGTATTTCATTGTTTCTCTCGCATCATCCGTTGCGACCTGAAGAATTCCTATTCTGGGAGCGCAGGTCTGCCGTGATGAGTTGCGTAGCGCCTGATTGGCTGCAGTTGCAACCTGAAGAATTCCTATTCTGGGAGCGCAGGCATCCTTGCCTGCTCGTTTGCGACCTAGCACAACATGATCAGGGATAAGCGGCGCGACCCAAAGGGAGCCCCGAGCCGTTTCACCGCTTCAGTGATTCGCACGAGCAACCTGAAGAACTCCCATAAAAATATCCTGGGAGCGCCATGACTTCCGTCACTTGAGCTCCTTAATAAATATGTTCCTGAACTGCACTAGAGATGGCGGACTGACCCACTTCCCGTCCCTCTTTCCACCGTGATGCTGTAATCCAATTCTGCCGCGCGGAGGAACTCCGGGAAGCTGGGCATTCTCTATAACTGTCTCGCCGTTAAGCACGACCGTCAGCCGGTCGCCTCGCATAGTTATCTCAAAGGTGTTCCACTCTCCTATGTTTTTATCCGCATTCTTTTTAGGAGTGACTCCGGCCCTGACTTCAGGCGGCATATTCCTGTCCATGCGATAGCCGTAAACCTCTCCCGAACCAATAGGCCAGTTCCATATATTCACCTGCGATTTGGGCGCGCCGCGCAGCAGGATACCAGAATCGGCATCCGGCACTGCCATCACTATCTCTTTGCCCTGAGCATCTTTCTTGTGCAAGCCGCTGGGAAGGATAATAGGCACCTGCGGATTTATATACGAAGAAACATCCTTGAGTCGCCAGTCCACACGCAAGATGAAATCTCCATACTCGCGCTCAGTCCATAGATTCTTATCTTGCCGAGCTTCGCTCTCAGCATCATAGTCTATAACGCCATTGACAACTTTCCAGTGGCCATTGTCCCCTTCAGGAACTTTCCAGCCGGTCAAATCGCGGCCGTTAAAAAGCGAGACGAATCCAGCAGGGGCCTGACCGGTCTGCCCGCTCACCGGCAACGCGGCAAACAGACCGGGACTAATCAGGCACAACAGCGCCAAAACCATGGTCTTTCTGTACATGACTCAAAACTCCTTTTGAAAACTCTTGATCTTTCCACATTTATATTTTGCGCCTGACGTCGGACAGACGACGTAGTACGATAGACCGGCCTATTGAATCAAGGCCGGGATGAGATGTCAAGTTCTCAACACGCTTTCGCAAGCACAATGGGGCAGCAATCTTTTTAAACCTAAATCAGACCACGCAACATCGGCACACAGGATTCAACCACGGGGAACAGGGGGGCTGGGGAGCATGGGTGCAGGAGCGCGAGGGAGCGGGGGTGCAAGGGAGGAAAAACTCTCCCCGGCCCCCATCCTCCCCAGCTCCTCTGCTTTACACCCCGTCTCCCCGCGAACCCTGTGGTTTATATCTGTACCAATCCTGGTTGTTTCGATTTAGCGAGGACGCGGAGATAATGGCACAAACATATCATTTTCTCTTGCCTGCCCAGGTTCCATTACATCACAAGTAAGCAGGCAAGGAAACTAGCGCGACCCAGGATTTGCATTATTATTGATTCATCGGGTTTCGCGCCTTCTCTTTAAGCTGTCTGGAGATTTCGAGCTGGCTCTCACCTTCTGCCTTACGCCCGGCGGCCATGTAAGCCCGGCCCAGTTGATAATGAACATGGGGCTCGTCAGGCTTGAGCTTCACTGCCATCTCAAGGCTCTCCACTGCTCCCTTGATGTCATCCTGCTGAAGCAGAGTCTTGCCCAGCTCATAGTGCGCCTCAGCGTAATCAGGCTTGAGTTGAATGACTTCTCTCATCACTCTGATACCGCGCTCGATTCTTTGACTTGCCAGCAAGACGAAACCGAGATGATACCTGGTCTGAACATCATTCGGGTTTAAAGCTAATTCACTTTCAAATTCCTGTGCCGCCTCATCGAACTTCCCCATCTTCGGGTAAATCAATCCTGTGTAGTAGTGCGCCAGCCGCGCCTTATTGTCCAATGCCAGAGCCGCCTTTAACTCTTCAATCGCTTTAGCAGTATTACCCTGCTCGTAGTATGCCTGTCCAAAAAGGATATGGAGTTGCGGGCTATTGCCGCCTATCTCCACCATCCGCTGAATCACCTGATTGGCCGTCTCCTGTTTACCCTGCTTGATTAAAGATAGAGCGAGCGTGTAGTAGAGGCTGATGTCATTAGGTCTAACGGAAATTACATCAGTTAGCAATTCAGAGGCTCTTTCATAGTCATCCACCATGAAGTAACTCAATCCGAGCAACTGTTTAGCCGAGACATTGGCCGGATTAGCTTTTAACTCATTTTCAAGCGGCGCAATGGCCTGTTTATATAACTCGGCTTTGTAGCAAGCCAGTCCCCAGTTAAACTGGACTCCATCCAATTGCGGATTCCACTTTGTGGCCAGTGCGAAGGTGGCAGCCGCGGCGCGAAAGTCCTGTTGCTGCGCCCGCAGCAGGCCAATATTATTGTGGGCGCTGGCAACCACTTTCGCGTAGTAAGCTTCGCTGCCCTTCAACTCCCTTCTGGCCCTCTCATCCGGCGCATTCGATTCGGCGACGATGCCTTCAACTGAACCAATCTCCGGGAACTTACTATTCTGCTCACGCAAACTCTTTGAGCTTAAGTAAGCGGCGGCCTTTTCTTCATCTCTCTTAAAACTCTCAGATTTTAGCTGTGCTGCTATTTGTAACTCCTTCTCGCCTGCTTCAGTCTGGCCGGCGCGGATCAACGATTGCCCAAGCCGGTAATGCGCAGCAGTTACTTGATAATCATTGTGGCCCAGATGAGGATTGAGGGCGATGCTCTTTTTAAGCGCCTCAATTGCCTGATCGTGTTTATCCAATGCCTGATAAGCCTGGCTGAGATGAAAGTAAGGATCGGGATTGTTCGGCTGGATCCGAGAAGCTTTTTCTAATAAGCCGATAGCGAGGTCCCACTTTCTCTCGATGAGATAAACGATCCCAAGATAATAATTGGCGAAGAACTCATTCGGGTTTGCAATCAACTCCACACGGAATTCTTCTGCCGCCTCGCTGAGCCTGGTGGCCCCATCTTTCAACAGATAAGTGAGTCCCAGATAGTAATGGGCGCGCGGGAACTTAGGATCAAGAGCAATTGCCTTCTTAAATTCTTCTATTGCTTCTGGCAAAAAGCCTGTCTCTCGATAGGCTCGACCGAAGACAATGCGAAGCTGCGGCCGGTTACCGAGTTGTTTAACCATTCGATCATAGATCTGCTTTGCGGGAGCGAACTGACGCTGTTTGAGGTAAGCCAATCCGAGAGTATAGGCGACATCCATTTCCTTCGGCGCCAGTTTCAGTGCAGTCTCAAGTTCATCCCTGGCCTTCTCAAATTCGCCTAGCATGAAATAGGTCTTGCCCAGCATCTGGCGCGCGCCAACGCTTTGGGGGTTGCGGGCCAGGTGTTTGCGAAGTGGCTCGAGAGCTTTCTCATACTGACCGGCATTGAAGTAAGCAATCGCTAAATCCAGCAGTATCTCAACAGAATCGGGCCGGTAAAGAACAGTGGCCTCTAGAGCTGTAATTGCCTCTTTATACTCCTTCTGCGCTGAGTAGATTTTTCCTAGCCTGCTGTATCCTTCGGCCAGAATGGCTGTATATTCAGCTTCTGCTGCAGCCAGGTTGCCAGCGCGCCTTTGCGCTTCCGCCACTTCATAATGTCGCCGGATTGAATCTTGTGGCGATTGGGGGGCCAGTAGCAAAAGCAGAATTGGGAGAAAGGTTGAGCTTAAATACATTGTTCTATGTGCGGCTATGCCGCTACCTGTGTGCGGAGGATCTGTGACACTCCGGCTCGCTAGCAGAAAACCTGGGCGGCTACGCCGCTGTTTGTGTTGAATCTGATCGAAAGCGGCGGCGTAGCCGCCCAGGGTCGGGGAGTCCTCCTTCCGGAGAGTCGGAGACTCGCCGCACATCAACGCGGCACAGCCGCAAAAGCTAATGCAATGAGTCCTCCTTCCGGAGAGTCGGAGACTCGCCGCACATCAACGCGGCACAGCCGCAAAAGCTAATGCAATGAGTCCTCCTTCCGGCAGCGGCCACAGCCGCACTACTTACAACCACGCTAAACAAATCCACAAGTTAATCTGTGGATGCAAAGAGCAGTAAATCAAGCCACATGACATTAAAACAGAAGGCCAGCTTCTGTAGTTACTGCCCTTTCTGAATCCTTCGCGCCTCGGCGGTGAACCCAATCAGGCGCAACCGGCAATGAGGACATTCCGTATCCGCAATCTTCGTTCGACGTTCCACGTCGCAACCGGCAATGAGGACATTCCGCAATCCGTAATCTTCCAGCCACTGGAGTGGATCGGTTCACATCAGAAACTGAACTTCAACCCAAACTGGATTTCACGTGGCCCTCGTGTAGAAATAAACTGGCCGAAGTTTCCAGCGAGATTCTTTCCAAAGTTCGGGTCCCTGGAATTGTTCTGGAACGCCAGGCCGGTGTTAAACCCATTGAAGTTCACATGGTTGAAGACATTGAACATCTCCGCGCGGAACTGGAGTTTGTAACGCTCGCCCACCTGCCAGTTCTTTGTCACCGAGAAATCAATGTTTTCACTGGTCGGTTGCCGTATAACTCCACGACCGAGGCTGCCAAACTTCCCGGCACCAGGCAATGCAAATGCTGCCGGATTGAGAAACTGCAGCGGATTACGTGGGTCATTGAGGTAAATTGGGGCCCCTGCAACAATATCTGGGCGCTGAGTGCTGACACCGGCCAGACCGGCAGTGTTTGCTCCTGATGTCACATCCAGCGGCGCACCACCCATAAAAGAGGCGATAGCATTAAACTGCCAATCTCCCAGAATGTGATTTACTGCTGTGCCCCACCTCTTAACCGATGGCAAAGAATAGATCACATTGGCAACAAACATCTGCCTTCGGTCAAGATCTGCGTCGCCACGGTCCAGATCGTAATTGAACGGATCGGTCGTGGCGTTGGTGAAAGACGACAGTGGGATATTGGTAATAGCATGACTCCAGGTGTAAGCAGCCTGGAAAGCCAGCCGGTCAGAGAAGCGGCGGTTGACCCAAATCTGGAGCGCATTGTAATTAGAATCGCCCGTCGATTCACTCATAATAATTGGACCAAGGCCAGGGAACCTGCGATTAGCATTGATCAAGGAAGTCGCATCGCCGCCATCTCTAAGTACTTGAGCAATCGCAGCTCGGGCGCTCGGGACAACATCATTATGGCTCATCCCGCGCCGCCAGATATGCAGAGCGTGATTTCCGATGTAAGAAGCTTCCACTACAGTATCTTTCATAACTTCGCGAGAGATGGTCAGGTTCCACTGCCAGCTCTCAGGTTGACGGAAGTCTTCACTAACAGCGTTGAATGCTGTATTAGTTCCTACACCCTGGATTGCATTTTTGAGCCCAGGATTGATGGTATCCAGACTACGGAAGGTCGGATCATCGCTCAATTTTGCAGCCGCATCTCCTCCCCAGTTAGAACTCACTGTTTGAGTCCAGGGAGGATTGCTAGCCATGCGGAGGATATCCTCGATAACATTTGAACGGCTTTGATAGCGTCCAAAACCCATGCGAAGCGCAGTCTTGCCATTACCAGAGATGTCCCAGGCCAGCCCCAGTCGCGGCTGGAAGCCTCTGTTGTAGGGCTTCACCAACGAGCGGTTGAACCCACGGCTACTAGCTTGAACCAGCCCGCTAAGGACATTCCTGCCGTCAAACAGCCTCGGGATGTAGTTGCTTATGCGATCATCGTCGGAGTAGGCAGGAGAGTTCCTTGCCCACCGCAGACCTAGAGTAAGTGTGACCCTCGGACGAATCTTCCATGTGTCATTGCCATAAAACTCAAAGTCATGCCAGCGGCCCTTAGTATACTCTACATGGTCACGCTCAACGTAACAGCCAAGCGGCAAGTCCCTGAGCAACATGTCAGCAATGACATTGCCTGTGCGAGTGTTAGTCCCACAAAACTGGTAGACTTCATTAGCGCCAGTACTCTGCTCATCCTTGATGTTATGGCTGATGAGCGCACCGAATTTGAGATCATGGTTGCGCACCACTTTAGCCAAGTCATCCTTCCAGATGAAGAGGTCCTCGTGATTGTTCCAAGGCGCCTGGTGCCACAGAGCTGGATAGCCATCTCCTCCCCAGAAAGTAGGCAGTCCGAAGCCTTGTGGGCGGGGGAAGACCGTGGGGAACTTGGAGGCAATCTCGTCATTGAGCGCCTTCCCTGCCGGGTTGGTAGTGATAAAGATATCATTACCTGCCCGCGAGAACTGGAACTCGTTCACAGAGGTTGCCGATAAAGTATTGGTCAACTTGACAGCGAAACTCTTGCTGGGCTGTTCCCAATCTGAACTCAGCGTCGGGAAGGGAGAGTCCCCCCAGAAGTTGCCCGATGCTGCCTCGTGAACCCAATACTCATTGATCCAGCGAACCATCAAGTTCATCTTGCTGGTCAGACTTATATCACCGCGGATGTTGTCCTGGCGGGTGTTAACCGGCTGTAACGGCGCTGCAATCCAGTTACCCCCTGCGATGTTTGCATTGGGATCAGGATAAACCTTCAATATCGCAAGCGCTGCTGGACTGAGCCGATTTGCCGGAATTATATTTCCTGGGAACGGTTGGCCAGTGAGCGGATCACGTGGCAGAGCAGCCGTCAGCGGTCCGCTGAAATTCCCTACCTTCTCTGCCGCTGTGGGAACCTTTTGGACTGGGAGAGCCGTACCGCGCCGCTCACGGCGCCACTCCTCTGACCAGAAGAAGAAGATTCGGTCCTTTTTAATTGGCCCGTTGAAGTTGAACCCGAAGTTGTTGTAGCGCAGCGCGCCTTTACGCTGGCCGGCATTATTAAGGAAGAAATCAGTCGCATTCAGCGCGTCATTACGCAGGAACTCGAAGGCAGCGCCATGAAACTGATTGCTGCCGCTTTTAGTGATGAGGTTGATGACAGCGCCCTGTGCCTGGCCAAACTCTGCGCTGAAGCTATTGCGCTGGACGCGAAATTCTTGAATTGAATCAATAGACGGAAAGACCAGCAGCGTGGCGTTTGAGCCTACATCCATATTGTTAACGCCATCAACAGTCCACAAATTCAGATTCGAACCGTTGCCGTTCACTGCCATGTCTACGTGAGAATCAAGCCCGGTGCCCCGGGTGGCAAAAGCGCCGCCATTGGCGGGCGAAACACCTGGCACCATCAGCACCAGCGCCGCATAATTGCGACCGTTCAATGGCAGCTCTGCCACCTGCTTCTCTGAAACAAGACTGCTGACATCTCCGCTACGCGTTTCGATCTGGATGGCGTCGGCAGTCACTGTGATGGTTTCGCTGACTTGCCCAACTTGAAGAGTTAGGTTGACGACCAGATTCTCGCTAACGTGCAGCACTAGACCGCTGTTGACCGTCCTTTTGAATCCCGGAGGAGCTGTGCTCACAGTGTAACGGCCAGCAGGCAGGCTGGGAGCTGAATAGAATCCATTATCATCAGTCACAACTGTCCGCGAGAGCCCCGTCCTCTCTTCCTGTATCACTACCTCAGCTTTAGGAACAGCGGCGCCATTTGGATCGCGCACAGTGCCGCTGATGTTACCAACTGTGCTTGTCTGGGCACTGATTGAAACAAGAAATCCTATGCCCAACAGAAACAATACTGCTTGTGACTTAAGTTTTCCCACCATAAATCTCCTCTCTCTTATTAGGTTTTGCGCTTTATGCTTGCCAGAACCGGCTTTAGCAAGAGCGCCAGCCCAAAACATCCCTGCTCAAAATTAAGCAGGAGCTACTGAGTAAAGCTGCAAGGTCATTAAGATTGGACACATCTGCGACAAAATGCACCGGATATGTTTTTCAAGTGAACAGCCAATATTATTTCCCGCAGGTTTTACTTCATTCTAGATAATGGCATTGGGAAAAAATCGAACTACAGTAGAAAGCACAGGGTAGCAGTGACTCAAGGGTAGAATCAATTACTTTACAGTAAATTAACAAGTTAACTTAACTTCCTAACAACCTTTTATTGCAATGATTTAGCAGTAATATTGAGGTCTGGAGCAGCCCTTTTTGTGATTCTGTTATTCTCTGGTTATTATCTTCTTAAATATATGCCTCATTGCCTAATCATTGTAATTCTGTTGTAGATCCTACTGAAGTTAAACGATGCTGAGTATGAACTTCATAAGTCACTTCTTATTTCTTAGCATGAGGGCATAACCAACCTATCTCACTAGAGGCAGTCTCATAAATACCATGACTCATGGTAAAATCTCCCGTAAGGGAGGATTAGATATGGTACGACGAGAAGAGTTAACCGATGAGCAATGGGCTATCATCGAACCTCTGATTCCTCCTTCCCCTCGCCGAAGGGGACGGCAGGGGGAGGCCATGGAAAGACAATCGAGC
>Ga0209172_10002276_pt1 | contig 34801 bp, 42 predicted proteins | sample LarsenN4metaG_FD_184113 | JGI IMG/M metagenome (GOLD analysis project Ga0209172, IMG submission 184113) | Hot spring sediment bacterial and archeal communities from British Columbia, Canada, to study Microbial Dark Matter (Phase II) - Larsen... ... | reverse complement strand
GAAATGGACGCCGACCACGATCTCATCCCGCTGAGCGTGCTCGGCCGCAGCCCCACGCCTCGGCTGGCAGCGCTGGCCGCCGCGTTCGCCGCCGCAGCCGCCGCCGGAGCGATCGCCGGGCACGCCGTCCTGGCCCTCGCCGCGGGGGGGACGCTTGGGCTTCTCCTGGCGGTCGTGGGGATCTCGCTCATCCGCCTGCGGCCACAGTCGCTGGCGTTTGAAGCGCCGTCGGTCCGCGCCCTGGCCGGGCAGCCCGGCCGATTTCAGGCAGTCCTGAGGTCTGATCGCCGTATCCGCGGCCATGTCCACATTGCGCCAGCGGCGCACTGGGTGTACGCCGTGCCGCTGAAGGTCACGGACCAAGGCGTCCTGCTCGACGTCCGAGTTGTCCCCCCGCTTGCCGGCTCCGGCACGGTGGACGTCCAGCTCACCTGGACCGATCCGTGGGGACTCACCGGCGCAGCGGCGGACCGGCCGCTCGCGCACCTGCGGGTCATCCCCCGGGCGGCCTACGCGGCGTGGCTGGCTCGGCGGTACCTGGAGACGAGCCGCGGGGCGGGGGCCACGACCGTGGTCATCCCCGAGGCGCGTGCCTCAAGCGCCCGGCGCGGACTCGAGTACTACGGCGCGCGGCACTACGAGGCGGGAGATGCGCTGCGCGACATCCTCTGGAAGCAGACGGCGAAGATGCGCCAGCTCGTTATCAAAGACCGCCGCGACGATCTGGCGCAGGCGGCCGTTCTGGTCGCGCGCCTTGCGGGGCGCGACGCGGACGAGGCGGATCGCCTCGCCTATCACCTGCTGATGACCGCGCTCACCCTGGCGCAGGAAGGTATTCCCCTCGCCTTCGCCGCCTACGCATCGGATGGCCCGGGGACCGCGACACCGCTGCTGGCCCCGCGGCCCGCGGTGCAGCAGGCGCTGCGCCTGTCCGAGCAGGTCCATGTCGCTCCCCGGCCGCGGCGGCTGTTGATCCCGGCCGACCCGCTGCGGCTGCGGCGGGCGGCCTCCCGGCTGCAGCAGGTCGACGACGGTCCGGGGAAGCGCCTCGCCGAGGTCCTGGCCTTCGAATACCGCGCCCACAGGCAGCGGGCGCACCGCCATCCCGCGGCCCGGGCGCTGTCCGCCGTCACCGCGCATCTCTGGAGCCCGGCGATCATCGTCGTCATCTCGCCGGTGGCGGACGACGCCGAGGTGCTGAACTTCGCGCTGGAGGGATTCGCCGCGCGCGGGTTCCAGCGGATGGATCTGCTGGCCGTCTCCACCTGAGCCCCGATGAACCCGCTGGCCCACGCCCTGACGGGCGCGTTCATCGGGCAGGCCGCGGGCTCTCCTCTATCAGCCTTCCTCGGCGGCCTGGCCAGTCATGTTGTGCTGGACGCGATCCCTCACGCCGAGGGCGACACGTTCCGGAAGATCCCCAGCACCGCCTTCGGGGTCGAGCATGTGGAAGCGGCGATCGAGCTCGGTCTCGCCGCCATAGGCCTGTGGTGGGTGGCCACGCGGTGCGCCTCGGCGCAGCCGGTCGCCCTGACCCTGGGGGCGCTGGGCGGGCTGCTCCCGGACCTGATCGACCAGCCGCTATTGATGCTGCGCGGCCGCCTCCTGCTCCACCGGAAAGCCTGGCACCGCACGCTCCCCCGAGAGGGGGCGGCGGTGGGCGTCCTCACCCAGCTGGCGCTGGTTCTCCTGGGCGGGCTCGGCCTATGGCTGCTCGCCGGATGCGGGCGGTAGGCGGCCTTGATCTGCCGATGGAGGAACGGGTTCGCCGGTTGGAGGAATCCGGGCTGCTGGAGCGGGCGCGCGGCCGCTCCCGCCCGCTCCCTCCCCCGCTGCCGCTCCGCAGGGGGCTGGCCCAGCGGTGGCTGCAGGAAGACCGCGGCAGGTGAGCGCACCGGAACAGGCCGCGCTGTATTGGGACAGCTCGGCCGTGCTCTCGGCGCTGTTTCAGGATCGCTACAGCGGCCGGGCGACCGCGGCGGCCCGGCGGGCGGGTCTGCACCTGCTCTCCACCCTGGCCTGGGCGGAGGTGCACGCGGTGATCGCCCGGGTCGAGCGGGAACGGGCTCTGGCCGGGATCCTCGTCAACGCCGCGCGCGAGGCGCTGGAGCTCGGACCGTGGCGGCGGGTGAACATCTCGCCAGACTGGAGGCTCCTGCGGGACCTGGCGCAGAAGTGGGCGCTGCCTGGGGCGGACCTCTGGCACCTCGGCGCGGCAAAGACGCTGCAGCCTGAACTCCCGGATCTGAGCGTGCTGAGCTTTGCCGCCGCCCTCACGGCGGCGGCGCGCGGAGAGGGGCTTGGACCGGCGCCGGCCTGATCATGCCCGGGGGAGCCCGTCGCTGTGGCGGCAGGCTACCCTCCGGCCTGGCGCATGAAGTAGACGAGCAGGATGAAGCCGAAGATGATGTAGGCGATCTCTGCGATGAACAAGGGTCGTCTCCCTCCTCGCGATGTACTTGCCCCCGCCCGGCCGGCGGGAGACCCTACCCGCACTTCGCGAACTCGATGGTGACCGGCGCGTTGAAGTCGTAGTAGTCCATCGTCACCTGGACCTTCCCCGCGCTGTCCAGGACGACCAGGCGCCTGGGCATCCCGTCCCCGGCGACGTAGAGGCGCTGACGCACCGTCTGTCCCTGGCTCGTCCACGAGTAGTCGTAGCCCTGGGCCCGCACACCCTCGATCGTCACCTCGCCGAGCCGGCTGATCGTCACCTCGCCGCGCGCGCTGCGCGCGTCGTCGGGGGTCTGCGTCGTGCGCGGCGGGGCCGCGCACTGCCAGGGGGTAGGCGTCCCCGCCGTGACCATCCGGTACTGGACCTGAGCGCCGACCGTGACGGTCTCCATGGTGTAGCCCTCGGCCTGCATCAGCATCCGCGTGCGGTCGGGATTCACGTACTCGATGACCATCGAGGCCGGCTGGCCCTCGAACTTCATCTTCACCCGGTAGGTCCGGAGCTTCGCCAGCCGGTCGTACGCCGCGCCCACCTCCTGCCAGGCCCGGGCGTCGCCTTTGACCGTCACCTGCGCCGCGGCGCCCGAGGCGACGCTCAACACAACGATCCAGATGATCACGACCCGCAGCACCGTACTCCCCCTCACCGAATCCAGAATGGTTGTGACCACGCCATCGCGCCCGTGCCGGCGACGACCTCGACGCGGATCAACTCCTCGTCCCCGCGGACGGGATAGCGGCCTTCAGGTGATTCGACCTCGAGGCGGGGAACCCCCCGTGCGTCGATGAAGCGCAGGACTCCCTTCGCCGGATCGATCCGGCGGGCCCAGACCGCCGTCCCCTCCACCCCGAAGTCGGCGGTGACGCCTGTGGAGGCATAGAAGGCGCCGGCGCGCAGCGCCTGGCGCAGGGCGCCCGCCGACACGGCGGTGACTTTCGCCATGATCCACCCTCGATTGAACTGCCGCGGATGATGACAGTCATCGACCGCGACGCCCCAAACCGGTTCCTGCGCCCCCTTGGCCCGAAGCACCGAAGACCACAGTCGGGTGTCGCGGTCGGACCGTGAGTGCGGATTCCAGACCTCCACCAGCTGATAGCCGCGCAGGGCGGCTGCCGTCCGGACGGGCCAGCGTCCGGTCCACAGGTTCCCGGTCCAGCTCGGGTGGCACAGCGAGGCCAGGCCGCCCTCGCTCGCGGTGCGATCGATCCGTTCCTGGGCGCCGCCCCGTCGGGTCGGCGACTCGACGAAGAGGCGGCCGAGGTGCGGACCGAGCACCGGAAGCGGGAAGGCGGGCGGACCCGTGACCGTGTCCTCGGTCCCCGGCAGGGCCAGGAAGCCGGCATCGTCCAGGCTGTCCTCACGCGTGACGCGGTTGTGGTCGGTGATGAACACGAACGCATACCCCGCGGCCTTGTACATCCGCAGGAGCTGTGCGGGTGAGAGACGGCCGTCGGAGGCGGTGGTGTGGCAATGGAGCTGGACCTTCCGGTAGTCGCCGGGGGCGGCGTAGGGATCGAGGATGGTCACGCCGGCGCCCGCCGGTTCGCCGCGACGCGGTAGCCGAGACGGCGGAGCAGTTCCCGCATCCGGACCATGCGGTCGGCCAGCGCGGGGTGGGTGCTGAAGAAGACCTCCACCTGCGAGGGATCGCGCCCCTCTGCCGCCCGGAGGCGTTCCATGAATGCCAGCCCCGCGCCCGCGTTGAATCCCGCGCGGTGGGCGAGCGTCGCGCCGATCTGGTCCGCCTCGAACTCGGCCTCGCGGCCGAAGCCGCGGCGGACCAGCGCGCCGACGAAGCTGGCGATCTGGCCGGTGCTCGGGTCCCGGCCGAAGAGCAGCGAGATGACCAGGGTGAAGAAGAAGTCGCGCTCGATGATCGCCACGTGATGCCGGCGGTCCACGTGGCCCACCTCATGCCCCAGGACGAACGCCAGTTCGTCCTCGCTCTGGACGAACGCGAGCATGCCCCGGGTCACATAGATAAACCCGCCGGGCAGAGAGATGGCATTGATCCGATTGGTATTCAGGATCTTGAACGTCCAGGGCAGAGCCGGGCGGCTGCTCGCGGCGGCCAGGCGCGACCCGATCGCGGTGATCGCCGCGGTGCGCGCCGGATCGTGGACGACACCGACCTCCGCCTCGATCTGCCCGGCGGCCTCCCGGCCGATGCGGATCTCCTGCGCCGTGGAGATCAGGGCCGCCGAGGCCGGCTGCGCAACCCCGCCGACCAGTGCGAGGAGAAGGAAACCAGCGACGACGGAGGCAGGCTTCATCGTTGCCGGGCACCTGGATGCATGGCGATCCACCTGCTCTTCAACACGCCGGCGCCCCCGGGGGAAGTTCCCTTGTCCCTCAGGGGACAATGTCGAATGCTTTCCGCCCCAGGATCCTGTAGATGGAGAATCCCCTTCGGTCCAGCGTGAAGACACGATTCGTCCCGGCGTCCTCGGCCAGCACCACGAGGGTGGCGTCCGCATAGTCCATCGGGACGTTCCGGTATTGAGCCATCAACGCCGCGGCGCGGGTCAGTGAGCCGCGGGTTCCGGGGACCAGCAGGAAGGCGCCGCGCAGGAAGAAGTCAAGACAGACCTTCTGCGCTTGCCACCTCGGCCCGACCAGGCGGAGGGTCTCGGTCAGAACGGGCTCGGTGGTCAGCACGCGCCCGCGCCATCGATCGAGCACCGAGACACAATCACCATGACGCCTCTCACTGCGATCGACAAGGGCGACGAACGCGCCGGTGTCCAGGAGAAGGTTATCGGACATGCCGGAGCCTGTTCAGCAGGTGCTCACGGTGGCGGGCCCCCAGGTCGGGCACACCGCTTTCCACCGTCCCCAGCAGATCCCGGACGAGGTCGACGGGACGCCTGGCGGGCCCCCCGCCTCCCCCCAGGAACTCTTCCAGCGCCTGCCGCACAAGATCCGACCGCTTGCGCCCCGCTTTTCGCGCGGCCCGTTCGAGCCGCGCGGACAACTCCCGGGACACCCGGACCGTCAACTGCCGTTCCACCCGTCTCGCCCTCCGAACTACAATGTAATGCATTCGCAGTGCACAGGTCAAGGGCGGCGCGTCCCCCGCCCGCGTCTGCTACAATCTCGGATATGAACATCTCGGTGCGGGCTTTCGCCTCCTACCGCGAGGCGATCGGGCAGAAACAGGTGCACCTCGAGGTCCCCCCCGGCGCCACCGTCGGACAGGCCTGGGCCGTGCTCTGCGCACGCTTTCCCGCCCTGACCCGTCTGCCCCAGCCGCGGGCCTTCGCCATCAACGACGCCTACGTGGCCGCGGACACCGTCCTGCGCGAGCGGGACGAGGTCGTCCTGATCCCGCCGGTCAGCGGAGGAGCGCCGGGTGGAGCGCCGCGCCTGGCTCTGGTCAGCGGGCCGATCGATGTGACCGCGCTGCTGGACGTCGTGAAACATCCCCAGGCCGGAGCGGTCGTGCTGTTTGTGGGCACGGTCCGCGACACCCGCAGGGGCGCGCGGGTCGATCACCTCGAGTACGAAGCCTACGAGGCGATGGCGCTGCGGGAGATGGAGCGGGTGGCCGCGGAGGCCGCCGCGCGGTGGCCGGTCCTGGGAGTGGCCATGGCCCACCGGCTCGGGGTGCTGCAGGTGGGGGATGTCAGCGTGGCGATCGCCGTCTCCGCCCCGCATCGGAAGGACGCCTTCGAGGCCGGCCGCTTCGCCATCGATACCCTCAAGCAGACGGTGCCGATCTGGAAGAAGGAGGTGTGGGAAGGCGGGGAGGTCTGGGTCGGCTCGGAGCCAGAGCGCTAGTCCCTTGGAGCCTCATCCCCGGCTTCGCCGGGCTCCTCACTGGCGGCCGCCGCCTCATCGGCGACGCTCTCAAACTCGTCGCCCAACTCCTCCCCGAACTCGCGGCCCATCTTCTTCATCCAGCGGGCCACGCTGCGCGGATCCTTCTCGTCGACGTCGCCCAGCCCCGGATCCTCGGCCAGCGCCTCCAGGCGCGCGTCGTCGGAGCGGACGGTGGCGAAGCGGGACATGATCCGGGTCAGCTCCCGGCTCCCGCAGTGCGGGCAGACGGGGTCCGCCCGCTCCTTGTAGCTGAGCAGCAGGATGCTGCTGCGTCTGCGGCACTGCGTGCATCGATACTCGTAGATCGGCATGAGCGTCTCTGTGCCGCGCCCTACGCCACCTGCAGCACGACCTTCCCGAACTGCTCGGAGCGTTCCAGGATCGCCTCCGCCCGGGCAAGTTCTTCCAGGGGCAGCACCGCGTGCACCACGGGCCGCAGCCTCTTCTGCGCGACCAGCGCCATGGCCTGGTGCAGTTCGCGCTTCGCGCCCATCCAGGTCCCGAAGATGGTCAGGCGACGGCCGTAGATGTACCGGATGTCGGTGGCGGCCTCGGCCCCGCTGGTCGCGCCGCAGGTCACCAGCCGCCCCCCGCGGGCCAGCGCCTTCAACGACGTCTCCCACGTCGCCGCGCCGACGTGATCGAACACGACGTCCACCCCGCGGCGGTCGGTGAGACGACGGACCTCCTCCAGCACGTTCTGCTGGCGGTGCTCGATCACCTCATCGGCCCCGAGCTCACGGGCCCGAGCGGCCTTCCAGGTCGCGCCGACGACGGCTAGGACCCGCGCGCCGAACAGCTTGGCGATCTGCAGGCCGGCGCTGCCGACGCCGCTGCCGGCGCCCCACAGCAGGACGGTGTCGGCGAAGCCCACCCGCGCGTTGGTGACGAGCATGTTCCACGCCGTGAGGAAGACCAGCGGCACGGCCGCGGCCTCCTCGAAGGTGAGCGCGGCCGGCTTGGACATGATGTTGGCCTCCGGCACGGCGACGAACTCGGCCAGGCCGCCGTGGCGGTGCTCGCCCAGGATCGTGTACCGGGCGCAGCGGGTGTCCTCGCCGGCCAGGCACGCCGCGCACAGGCCGCAGCTCACGCCGGGGGCGACGACGACCTCCTGCCCGGCCTCCACCGTCGTGACCGCGCCGCCCACGGCGGCCACGACACCGGCCACATCGGCGCCGGCGATGTGCGGAAAGGTCAGCCGCAGCCGCGGGAGCCCGTTGCGGACCCAGAGGTCGAGGTGGTTGAGCGCCACGGCCCGCACCCGGACGAGGACGTCGGTGGGCCCCACCACCGGATCCGGCATCTCCTGCAGCCGGATCACCTCCGGCCCGCCGTGGGCCGTGTAGACCGCCGCCTTCACGGCCCACCCTCCTCCAGGCGAATGGTCGTGTCTCCCTCGGCGATCATTCTCCGCTCCGCATAGTACACGGTGAGCGCCGCCGTCCGCATCGTCCGGCCCGGCTGCGTGACGATGACGCGGCCGCGGAAGATGGCGGTGCGATCGCGCGCATGCACGGTGGCGGCGTCCGCGCTGATCCGCGTCTGCTGCCAGGTGCTGCGGACGTTTCCCCGCGCCTGGGCGACGTGATCGTGGTCGGAGACCTCGATCGTGTCGCCCTCGATGGTCCCGTCCTTGTTCTGGAACTTCGCCCCTCCGGAGAGCGTGGCCCTGCGACCGCGCAACGTCAGCTGTTCTCCGGAGGCGACGAGGTCGGGGGGAATCAGCAGGCTGACGCGGCCCGAGGCGACGGCCTGCGGTCCGTCGACGAGGTAGCGGATGCGACCGGCGCGCAGGACTCGACCGCCGGTGTGCAGTTCGACACCGCCGGAGGCCTCGACGCCGGCCAGGCGTCGGGGGCCGCTCAGGAGGACGACCGCCTCGGCCGCCTTCAGGGTTCCCTCGGGCGAGGTGACCACGACGCCGGCGCCCAGCCGGATCCGCCGCTCCCTGACTGCGAAGACGGCTTCCCCGGCGTGGACGGTGTTCCGCCCGTCGGTGATGCGCACGCTCCCGCGCGCTTCGATGATCCGGCCGCCGCCGCGCACGACGACCTCGGCCGTGCGGAGCTCGACGACCTCCCCGCCCGCCGCGAGAGCCGGCGGGCTGATCGCCGCGAGGAGGACGATCAGGAACGCGGGGAGAGTGCGCACGCGCTGGCCTGGAGGACCGGAATCGCGCGCCTCAGTCCTTGTCGATCTGCGCCCGCTGCAGCCGGCCGCTGTAGTCGATGTAGATCGCCTTCCACTCGGAGAAGACGTCGAGGGCCTGGATGCCGCCCTCCCGGTGGCCGTTGCCGGTGTTCTTGGTCCCGCCGAAGGGCAGGTGCACCTCGGCGCCGATCGTCCCGTGGTTCACGTAGACGATCCCGGTGAAGATGTCGTCGATGGCGCGCATCGCCGTGTTTACGTCGCGGGTGAAGACCGAGGCGGAGAGGCCGTATTGGACGCCGTTCAGGATGCGCACCGCCTCGTCCAGGTCCGCCGCCTCGATGAGATCGGTGACCGGTCCGAAGATCTCTTCCTGCTCGATGCGCATGCCGGGCCGCACGTTGTCGAAGATGGTCGGGGCGTAAAAGAACCCGCGCGCCAGGGCACCGTCCGTGACGCGCCGGCCGCCCACGAGCAGCCGCGCCCCTTCCTGCCGGCCGACTTCGACGTAGCCGTGGATGCTCTCCAGCTGCGACTCGCTGACCACCGGGCCGACGTCGGTCGTCGGCTCCAGCCCGTCGCCCAGGCGCAGCGCTTCGGTCCGCGCGACGAGCCGGTCGGTGAGCGCCCGGCGCGCCCCACGCTGGACGATGATCCGGCTGCAGGCCGTGCAGCGCTGGCCGGTCGTGCCGAAGGCGCTCCAGATCAAGGCGTCGGTGGCCAGATCGAGGTCGGCGTCGTCCATCACGATCGCGGCGTTCTTTCCGCCCATCTCCAAAGACACCCGCTTGCCCAGCCGCGCGCACTTTTCGGCCATGGCCAGCCCGGTCGATGTGGAGCCGGTGAAGGACACGATCGCCACGTCCCGGTGCTCGACGATGGCGTCCCCGACCGTTCCGCCGCTGCCGGTCACGACGTTGAGCACGCCCGGCGGCAACCCGGCCTCGTTGAGGATCTGCGCGAACCGGATGCCCACCAGGGGGGTGTACGTCGCCGGTTTGAAGACGACCGCGTTGCCGCACAGCAGCGCGGGGATGATCTTCCACGACGGGATGGCCATCGGGAAGTTCCAGGGCGTGATGACGCCGACGACGCCGACCGGGACGCGCCGGCAGTAGGCCGCTTTGTTCGGCATCTCGCTCGGCGTGGTGTATCCGTGCAGCCGCCGCCCCTCACCGGCGATGAAGTACGTCATGTCAATGGCTTCCTGCACGTCGCCCCGGGCCTCGGCCAGGACCTTGCCCATCTCCTGCGTCATCAGGCGCGCCAGCTCTTCCTTGCGGCGCACCAGTCCCTCCGCGGCGCGATACAGGATCTCCGCCCGCCGGGGCGCGGGCACTTTCCGCCACTTCTCGAACGCCAGCCTGGCCGAGCCGACCGCCTCGGCCACATCCTCGGGCCCTGAGCGCGGCACCACCCCGAGGGTCTCCCCGGTGGCGGGGTTGATCGACGCCATCGTCTGCCCGCTGCGGGCGTCCGTCCACTTCCCGTTGACGTAGTTGCGGTACACCTGCGGAGCCACTGTCGCCATCGGCCTGCCTCCCTAGACGCGCATGGGGACCGGGACGGCGCTGCGGAGCTTCTCGGCCGCGGTCCGGAAGGCCACCGCGGCCGGGAGATCGGGCCGGGCCAGCACGATCGGGCGGCCGGCGTCGCCGCCCTCGCGGACGGCCTGATCCAGCGGAATCTCGCCGAGTAGCGGCACGCCCAGATCCTGCGCGAGCCTGGCGCCGCCGCCGCGGCCGAAGACGTAGATGGGCGGGGCCTCAGGGGCGGGCTGGAAGAACGACATGTTCTCCACCACGCCCACGACCTCCATGTTCACCTTCTCCGCCATCTTCGCCGCCCGCCGCGCCACCTGGGAGGCCGCCTCCTGGGGCGTCGTGACGAGGAGCATGTACGACTGCGGCAGGGTCTGCGCGATCGTCAGGGAGACGTCCCCGGTGCCCGGGGGGAGGTCGATCAGCAGGTACTCGAGGTCGGCGCCCCAGTGCACCTCGCCGATGAACGTCGTCAGTGTCTTGTGCAGCAGCGGACCGCGCCAGATGACGGCCTGATCCTCATCCGGAAGCAGGAACCCCATCGAGATGACCCGGATGCCGTCCCGCTCCAGCGGGATGATCATCTGGTCGATGAGCGTGGGGCGTCCGCGCACCCCCAGCATCTTCGGGATGCTGAAACCGTAGACGTCGGCGTCGAGAATGCCGACCGTGTGGCCGAGCCCGCTCAAGGCCGCGGCCAGGTTCACCGTGACGGTGGACTTCCCCACCCCGCCCTTCCCGCTCGCCACGGCGATGACGCGGGTCGGGGAGTCGGGACCGAGGAAGGAGGCGGGACTCCTGGCGCCGGGGCCGCCCTGCAGCTTGCGGATCAGCGCCTGCCGCTGCTCCTGGCTCATGACGCCGAGGGCGACCTCCACGCCCCGCACGCCGGGAAGCGCGGCCACTTTGGTCTTGATCGACTCGACGATCGTCTCGCGCAGCGGGCAGCCGCCGATCGTCAGCAGGGCATCGACCCGGACGCGGCCGTCGGTGATCGCCACCTCGTTGACCATGTCCAGCTCGACGATGCTGCGACGGAGTTCGGGGTCCTGCACGTCCTTGAGGGCATCGAGGACCTGTTCACGCGTGAGTTGGGAATCGCCTCGTCCGGACACGGGAGGTCTCCTTGAATGTGTCACCCCTCATGCTAGCACAGCCGCGTCGGCGGCATCCAGCGGAGCGCCGTTCGCCGCCGCGGCGTCAGCGGCGAGCGGGTGCGTCCCCGCGCGCGGCCAGGCACTCGTCGCACTCGCACAACTCGTGCCGGAGCAGCGGGAAGGGGTACAGGCCGGTATCGTGGCCGTCCATCCAGGTGAAGCGCAGGGCGTACGCCCCGACGCGGGTCACACTCATCGCCCGGATCGTGGCCGGGATATCGACCTCGGTGAGCGCGTCCGGCCGGTAATCCCACTCGCCCTTGCAGCGGGCGCAGGGGCAGGCCATGCGGAGATGCTGCCACGAGTACTGCGAGCGGTGGCCGTCGGACCAGACGATCCAGAAACGGCCGTCGGTCACGCTGCCGATCTCGACGGGCACGGCCATCCGGGGCATGCACTCACCTGCTGAAGGGTGACCTCGTTGAGTCAGGAGAGCGAACTACTGTCCATGGTATCATGGCGGCAGGACATTCATGGCGACCGAGGCGCTGGAAGTGCGCATGGCAAAGCTTGAGGGCGGGTACGCGCAGATCAATGAGCGCCTGGCCGGCGTCGAGCGCGAAGTCGGGGCGCTGCGGTCGGAACTCCACGGTGAGATCGAAGGAGTCAGATCGGACAGCCGAGACATCCGCCGACAGCTGAGCAGCCAGTTCTACTGGCTCCTTACCCTGATCCTGGGATCGATCCTGATCCCGATCCTCCGCGACCTGGCTCTGGTGCGCTAGCCGGTCCGCCCGGACCGCGTCCGCCACGACCCCGCCTGCGGCGGCGGCGCTTCCTCCTCCCGCCCGGTTGTCCTGGCGGTCCCATCTTCGTAGCGGCAGCCGGCTGGGGAGGGGCGGGCGCGCCGGCATCACCGTTCTCCGCCACCGCCGCCGTGGGGAGGGCCGAGGCCTCGACCGGCGCCTGTTCCGCCTCCGGCGCTTCCGCTTCCCTGGCCGCCGCGCCGTCCTGAGGCTTGCGCACGACGCGCGGGAGATCCCGCTCCGCGGCGAGCTTGAACTTCTCCAGGCTGCGCTCGATGAAGGAGTGCAGGACGAGAGCGGCCGCCTCCTCGGACACGAGCGGCATGCCGGCCTCGGCCTCGACCGTCAGGTGGACTTCGGTGTCGCCCTCGATGGGCTTGAGCTGGTACTGGCCGCGAAACGCCTTGAGATTGCCCCGCGACTGGCGGAAGTCGATGCGGTTCGGCGGGTGGAGCATCGCCCGCTGGACGGACTCCACGGGGATGCCGGCGAAGTATCCGCGGTACCGCACGGTGAGGGCGTTGTTCTTGCGCTCCACCAGGTCGGCGGTCAACCATAGACCGGTGACCCGGGGCAGCGCGTCCAGGCGGCTGACCAGCTGGAACACTTTCTGGACCGGCGCGCGGATGATGCGCCGTCCTTCGACCTTCACCGCCACCCTAGGCCCTCGCCCCCTCGCGCGCCCCCAGCTCGCGGCGCACCTGTCGAGCGCCCTCAACCATGACGCGCAGCTTGCCGATCGTCTCCTCCACCGTCCGCGTCTTCAGTCCGCAGTCCGGGGAGACGTACACCTGCGACGCCGGAATCACCCGCAGGGTGCGGCGGATGCCGTCGGCGACTTCCTCCACGGACTCGACCCGGTGACTGTGCGCATCGATAACCCCCAGCCCGATGTCCTTGGTGAACGGGACCTGCGCGAAGACCTCCAGCAGCGCGAACTCCTCGTTCTTCAAGGCCAGGTCCAGCTGGTTGACCGCCAGTCCGAGCATCGCCGGGTAGATCTTGGGGATGTCCCCGTAGCAGATGTGCGTGACGGTGTACGCGGAGACGCCGTCGGTGACGATCTCCATGGCCTCACGGGCCAGCTCGAAGTCCTCCTCGGGCCGGGTGTGGATGGCCGGCTCGTCGATCTGGATGTACTTGGCTCCGGCGCGCTCGAGATCCACGACCTCGTCGTGGATGGCCCGGGCCAGTTCCAGGACCAGGGCGCGGCGGGTCGGGTAGAATTCGTTGAACGACCACTCGGCGATGGTGTAGGGGCCGGTGAGCATCCCCTTCACAGGCCGGTTCGTGAGAGACTGCGCGTACTTGAACCAGGAGACGGTGACCGGCGCCTTGCGGCCGACAGGGCCGACGACGACCGGCTTGGGGTAATACCGGTTCCCATAGGAGCGCACCAGGCCGGCGATGGCGAAGCCGGCGAGCTCGTCCGCAAAGTAGGCGACCATGTCTCCGCGGTACTGCTCACCGTCGACCAGAAGGTCCAGGCCGACCTCCTCCTGGATGCGGATCCACTCCGCGGTGGCCCGGCGTTCCAGCTCCGTCAACTCCTCCTTCGCGATCTGGTTGCGCAGATGCTTGCGCCGCGCCTCCATCAGGTAGGCCGGCTTCGGGTAACTGCCCACGGCGGTGGTCGGCAACAACGGCAGCGTCACGCCCTCACTCCTCTCCCCGCCTCGCGGGCCGCCCGGGTGCCCTCGACCAGGGCGCGCAGCTTGCGGCGCGCGACGCCGTGGGGCAGGAATTCCAGCCCGGCGCTCGGAGCCACCATCAACCGCTCGAGCGGGACGAGGCGGCTGATGCGGCGGATCGCGGCGGCGACTTCGTCGACGGTCTCCACGCGGGTGTTGCGCGCATCGAGGATGCCACACATCAGGCTCCTGGTAAAGGGGGCGCTGGTCACGACCTCCCAGTTCCGGTACCCCGCGACGAAGTCGAGGCCCAGGACGGCGAAAGGCAGGTCCAGGATCTGCGGGTACAACCCGCTGACATCGCCGAAGTAGGTGGCCAGGACCAGCGTGGCCCGGGCGCCTGCGGTCAGCACACCCATGGCCTCGGCGAAGGTGGCGTACTCCGGCTTGTGCTGGAGCAGGGCCGGTTCGTCGATCTGGATCACCTCGGCGCCGGCAGCCTCCAGGGCCTTGAGTTCGGCATTGAGGGCCCGGGCGAGCGCGAGGGCCAGGTCGCGAAACGTGGGGTAGAAGGTGTTCCGGCTCAGCTTCGCCAGCGTGAATGGCCCGGTGATCACGGGCTTGACCGGCCGGGCGCTGTGGGCCTTGGCGAAGGTGTAGTCGGCGACGGTGATGGGTGATTCCCAGGCCACCTCCCCTTCAACCACCGGTTCCCGGAAGTAGACGTTCGTGTCGAAGTAGCGCTGCAGGCCGTTGATGCTGAACCCCCGCAGCTTCCGGGCGAAGGGCGTCTGGCCGTCCTCCCACCGGATCTGGCCGTCGGTGACGAGATCCACGCCGGCCTCGACCTGGTCGCGGATGGCGTCGATCGTGACCTCGTCCTCCACGGTCCGCAGCGCGGCTTCGTCGATCTGTCCTTTCTGGAACTTCTCGACGGCGCTGCGCCACTTGCCGGGGGCGGGCAGGTCGGGGATCTTGGGGTAGTTGCCGATGACTGTCGTGATCACTGCAGCCTCCGATGACAGAGCTACCGCTCGTCAACGACGGACGAGCGGTGACTTCTCTTCGCCAGCCTGACCAGGTCGATGACGGTGTCGTACCGCCCGAATGACGGGATGAGATAGATGCCGGCCGCCCGCCGGCGCAGGTGCCCGATGAGCTCCTCCGCCATGCGCAGCCCTTCTTCTCGACCGTCCCGAGCGCCCCGCAGCCGCGCCCGCACGGCTTCGGGAACGGACAGTCCGGGGACCTCGTTGTGCAGAAACTCCGCGTGACGCGCGCCGGCCAGGGGGAGCACCCCGACGAGCACGGGCAGCGGGACGCGCCCGGCAAGGCGCTCGAAGCGGTCCAGCGCCTCCGGATCGTAGACCGGCATCGTGCAGATGAAGTCCGCGCCGGCGCGAACCTTGCGGTCCAGGATCCGCGCCTCCTGGTCCAGATTCGCGGCGGAGAGGTTCAAGGCCACCCCCACCGCAAACGCCGTCGGCGTCCCGATCGCGTTGCCGGCGACATCCCGACCGCGGTTGAACTCCTTGATCAGCTTGACCAGCCCCGACGGGGTGACATCGGAAACGGCCGTGGCGTTCGGGTAGTCGCCGATCTGCGGAGGATCTCCCCGGAGCACGAGGATGTTGCGCACGCCCAGCGCGTGCACCGCGAGCAGGTCGGACTGGAGGCGCACCAGATTCCGGTCCCGCGTCGTAAAGTGCAGGATCGTCTCCAGCCCGACCTCGGACTGGATCCGCGAGGACATCGCCCAGGGACTCATGCGCAAGCGGGCCATCGGATTGTCGGCGACGTCGATCGCGTCCACGCCCGCCTCGCGGAGCCGCCGGCAGGCCTCGATCTCCCGGTGATCGTGCACCCCGCGCGGCGGGTTGACCTCCACCGTGACGACAAACGTGCGGCCGAGCTTCTGGCCCAGGCCGCTGGGCGAGCCCGGCGGGACGGCCACGGGCTCCGGCTCAATGACCGGGGCCCCCAGTGTCCACCGTGATCCGGCCTTCGCCTCGCCCAGAGAGGCGACGGTGGCGGGATCGCGCAGGGCGGCGCGCATCCTGGCGATGTGCTCCGGCGTCGTCCCGCAGCAGCCGCCGATGATCCGCACCCCCAGGGCGGCCAGACGCACGGCGTGACCGGCCATGTACTCCGGGGTCGAGACATAGATGTAGCGCCCGCCCACGTACGACGGAAAGCCGGCGTTGGGCATCGCGGACAGCCGCGCGCGGCGCGCCACGGCCGCCATCTGCTCCATGGCCTCGAGGACGCCCTGGGAGCCCACGCTGCAGTTGGCCCCGATGACGTCGACCTGGTGGCGTTCGAGCGCCGCGACGATCTCGCGCGGTCCATGGCCCAGCAGCGTCCGGCCGTCCTGAGTGAAGGTCATCTGGGCGATCAGCGGGACGGACACCGCCTCGCGCACCCCCCGGACCGCTTCCAGCAGCTCGGCCAGGTCCGTGAACGTCTCCAGGATGAGCACGTCCACCCCCCCGGCCACGAGGGCCCGGGCTTGCTCGGCGTACGCCTCCCGGACCTCATCGGGGGACACCGTACCCAGCGGCGCCATCGGCCGGCCGATGGGCCCCATCGACCCGGCGACGAAGATCGGGCGGCCGGCGGTGGCGGCCGCCTCCCGCGCCACACGCGCTCCCGCCGCATTGAGATCCTCCAGGCGGCCGACCAGCCCGTGGGCGGCCAGCTTGAAGCGGTTGGCGCCGAAGGTGTTGGTCTCGATCAGCTCCGCACCGCTGGCCAGGTAGTCCAGGTGGATGCCGCGGACCAGGTCGGGGGCGGTCAGGTTCAGCTCGTCAAAGCAGTGGTCGAACGGGACGCCACGGGCGTACAACTGCGTGCCCATGGCGCCGTCGGCGACCAGCACCCCCTGCTCCAGCCGTTCCAGGAACGCGTGCACGCCTCACCCCGACGACGCGGTGATTGCCAGATTACTCCACCGGGAGGAATTTCGCAATGAGGCGAGAGGCGTCGTTTACGCTTCCAGCAAGGACTTGGCGATGATGATGCGCTGGATCTCCGAGGTGCCCTCGCCGATCTCGGTGAGCTTCACGTCGCGGAGGTAGCGCTCGACGTGGTAGTCCTTGATGTACCCGTACCCTCCGTGGATCTGCACCGCCCTGTTCGCGGCGCGCGAGGCGGCCTCGCTGGCATAGAGCTTGGCCATCGACGCCTCGGCCCGGAAGGGCTCGCCCAGGTCCGCCAGGTGTGCGGCGCGCAGCACGAGCAGCCAGGCCGCGTCGAGTTCCGTCGCCATATCGGCGATCATGAACTGGATCGCCTGCTGCTCGGCCAGCGTTGCCCCGAACGCCCTGCGTTGACCGGCGTAGGCGATGCCGTCATCAAGGGCGGCCCGGCCCAGCCCCACGGCCATGGCGCCGATTCCGATGCGGCCCCGTTCCAGAACCGCCATCGCCTGGGCATAGCCCTGGCCTTCGCCGCCGATCAGGTTTCCCGCGGGGACTTCGCAGTCCTCGAAGACGACCTCGGCGGTGTCGCTGGCGCGCAGGCCGAGCTTGTCCTCCTTCTTCCCGACACGGAGTCCCGGCGCGCCGCGCTCCACGATGAAGGCCGAGATCCCGCGCCGTCTCGCGGTCGGATCGGTCACCGCCATCACGACGTAGACGCCGGCCACGCTGCCCTGGGTGACGAACACCTTGCTCCCGTTCAGGACCCAGACGGTGCCGGATCGCACGGCGCGGGTGGTGATCGCCGCCGCGTCGCTGCCGGCGCCCGGTTCGGTGAGGCACCAGGCGCCCAGGCTCGCCCCGCTGGCCAGCTCCGGCAGGTAGCGCGCCTTCTGCTCCGCGCTGCCGAAGAGCTGGATGTGGCCGGCGCACAGCGAATTGTGGGAGGCCACGGTGAGGCCGATGGAGCCGTCCCCCCAGGAGACCGCCTCCACGGCCAGCGCCGCGCCCACCATCCCCACTTCTGAGCCTCCGTAGGCCTGCGGGATGGTCAGCCCGAGGAGCCCGAGGGCGGCCAGCTTGGGGATCACTTCGGTGGGGAACCGACCCTCCTGATCCCAGCGGCGGGCGTTCGGTCGCAGCTCCGCCGCGGCGAACTCCCGCACCGTCCGGTGCAGCAGGGCCTGCTCCTCCGTCAACTCGAGGTGCACCCGTCTCCTCCTTACAGGACCGTCAGGGGTTCCCGGTCCGAGATCACCCCCCGCTCCTCCGCGATCAGCCGGCGCAGCGGCAGCGGCAGGGACATCACCCGGTGATGCGTCTCGCCGTCGTAGAACCGCAGCCGAATGCCGCGCTGCGCCAGCCGCCGATCCACTTCGGCCCCGGTCAGTCCCTCCCAGACCGGCGCGCGGCCCCCGGCGACGAAGGCCCAGGGGTAATCGAAGGAGAGGATGTAGTCGCAGTACGAGCGGGCGTGGGGGAAGACCTGACGCACCGTGTGGTGGATCATCGCGTGCAGCCGGTCGCCGGCATCGTAGTGCACGCCGATCGCCTGCGTGACGAAGAGACCGTCCGGCGCCACAATGCGCGCCGCCGCCGAGTAGAACTCACGCGTGAAGAGCAGCTTGCTCGGGCCGCCCTCGATCGGATCGGTGATGTCGTTGATCACGACGTCGAAGCGCTCCCCGGTCTCCTCGATAAAGGCGCGGGCGTCCCCGTACCGCACCTGCACCCGCGGATCGTCGAACGCACCGGCGTGCCAGCCCGGGAGGTGTTCCCGGCAGAGCGCCACCAGCTCGGCGTCGATGTCCACCATGACGACGGCCTCGATCGTCGGGTGACGCAGGATCTCGCGCAGCGGAGCGCCCTCCCCCCCGCCGCACACCAGCACGCGGCGCGGCGCCGGATGCGCCAGCAACGCGGGATGGACGAGCAGTTCGTGGTAGATGTACTCGTCCACCTCGGCCGACTGGATCTTCCCGTCCAGGATCAGGCAGCGCCCCAGGTGCTCCAGGTGCTGGATGACGACCTCCTGGTAGCGGGTGCGGGCGCGGACGACGACGGGCCCGGCCCGGTGGGCGTGGACCTCGGCCGGGGTGTAGCGATCGTAGAACCAGATCCCTTTCAGCGGAAACCCGACGGGTCGCGTGTTGGACTCGGGCACGACGGGGCCTCCCTGGTGGCGGTTCCCCCGCCGGGCCGCCTTATCCTTTCACCACGCCGATGGGCCGGGTGCGCACGACGCGGCGGCTGATGCCCGCGGCGTGGCAGACGCCGACCACGTCGGCCACGTCCTTGTAGGCCTGGGAGGCCTCCTCGGCCAGCAACCCCCGGTCCTGCGCGCGCACGATGATCCCCTGGCGGCGCAACTCGTCGGCGATGTCGCGGCCGGCCAGGGTCCGCACGGCCTGCTTGCGCCCCATCACCCGCCCCGCGCCGTGGCACGTCGAGCCGAACGACTCGCGCATCGCCTGCTCCGTGCCCACGGCGATGAAGGAGTACCGGCCCATGTCGCCGGGGATGAGCACGGGTTGGCCAATCGCGCGGTAGCGGGCGGGGACGTCGGGGTGGCCGGGCGGGAAAGCCCGCGTGGCGCCCTTGCGGTGGATGACCAGCTGCCGCTCCGCGCCATCCACGACGTACGGTTCGATCTTCGCGATGTTGTGCGACACGTCGTAGACGAGCGCCATGCCCAGGGCTTCGGGGCTCTGCCGGAAGACGGAGCCGAACGCTTCACGGGTCCAGTGGGTGATCAACTGGCGATTAGCCCACGCAAAGTTCGCCGCGGCGCTCATCGCGGCGAAGTAGCGCCTGCCTTCTCCGGAGGGAAAGGGCATGCAGGCCAGTTGGCGGTCGACCAGGTGAATCCCATGCTGGCGGGCCGAGCGCTCCGCGACGCGCAGGTAGTCGGTGCAGACCTGGTGCCCCAGCCCGCGCGAACCGCAGTGCACGAACAGCACGACCTGGCCGGTGCTCTCCAGACCCATCGTCCCGGCGGCCTCAGGGTTGTAGATCTCATCGACCACCTGGACCTCCAGGAAGTGGTTGCCTGATCCGAGCGTGCCGACCTGACCGCGCCCGCGCTGCTTGGCCTGTTGACTCACGGCGTCGGGATCGGCCTGCGGCAAGGCGCCTCCTCCCTCGATCGCCTGCAGGTCCTCATCCCACCCGTAGCCCTGAGCGACGGCCCACCGGGCGCCGCCCTTGAGCGCCGCATCGATCGCGCGGTGGTCCAGCTTCAGCCGCCCCGTCGCGCCGACACCCGAAGGCACCGCGGCAAAGAGCGCATCGACAAGCTGCTGCAGATGGGGGCGCACCGTCTGCTCGTCCAGGGTGGTCCGGATGACCCTGACCCCGCACGAGACGTCATACCCGACCCCGCCGGGACTGATCACGCCGTCATCCGGATCAAACGCCGCCACGCCCCCGACGGGGAACCCGTATCCCCAATGGATGTCGGGCATGGCCAGCGACGCGCCGACAATCCCCGGGAGCGTCGCCACGTTGGCCACCTGCTCCAGGGCCTGCTCCTCGGCGATCTGGCGCAGCATGCGCTCGTCCGCGTAAATGAGCCCGGGCACGCGCATCCCCGGCTTGTAGGACTGCGGGATCTCCCAGCGGTAGTCGTCGATCTTCCGCAGGATGTGGGTCCAGGGTGTGCTCATGCGCGGCCTCCGAGATGAGTGTACAGCACGAAGGGCCCTCCGGGTTTCCCCGGAGAGCCCCTCCATCGGAATGGGATTCAGGTACGACCGGGACTAGAAAGGCATCGCCTCGACGCCTTTGATCTCCGGCACCGCCTCCTTGAGCATCCGCTCCACGCCAGCCTGAAGCGTCATCATCGAGTGCATGCACCCGACGCAGGCGCCGGCCAGGCGGATCTGCACAATGCCCCCGACGATGTCCACGAGTTCGATGTCACCGCCGTCGCCCTGGATGTAGGGCCGGATCATCTCCAGCACCTGCTCCACCTTGCCCCGCATCTCGGCCTCCGCGCCTGCAAGCTGCGTGCTCATGCCTTCGCTCCTTCGGCCGTCGTCGTGGTTTCCGGCTCGCACCCGCACGGCTCGGGCTGCCCCGCGTCACGGCGCGTGTGGAAGGAATGCCCGCAGCCGCAGGTGGCAATCGCGTTGGGATTGCGCACCGTGAACCCCTCACCCATCTGCGATTTGACGTAGTCGATCTGCGCGCCGCGCAGGTAGGGGCCGGAGTGCGCGTCCACCAGCAGGCGAACGTCCCCCCGCTCGATCACCGTATCGTCGGCATGGCGCTCCTGGTCGAAAGCCATCCCGTAGGTGAATCCCTCGCACCCGCCCGGGGCGATGAACAGGCGCAGGTACAGGTCGGGCTGCTCCTGACTGGCCAGCAGTTCCCTGAGCTTGAGGGCGGCCGCCTCGCTGATGGTGATCATCGTCCTCCTCATTCTATGGATTGCTGAGCAAACCTGTCAACAAACGCTACCCGCGCTGGCGCAACGGATCGGCGACGCGGATCGCCGCGCCGACCTCGGGATCGGCCAGCAGCGCGGCAAGTTCGTCGGACGAGAGCGCCTGCGGCGCGTCGCGCTCGGCATCCACCGGGCAGAGAAAACCGAACGGCTCCTCCCCCGCGTTGACGAACTGGTGGGGGGCGCCCGGCGGGATGACGACGAGGTCGAAGGGCTCCACGGCGAAGACCTCCAGGCCGGCGACGACGATCCCCCGGCCACGCAGGACGACGATCGTGTGCGCGTGCTGATGCTTCTCCAGGCTGCTGAACCCGGCGCGCCCGATCTCGAAGTACCGGAGCTGGAAGGCGAACGCCTCCCCGCCGGCCAGCGTGTGCCGGACGACCTCGCGCCATCCCAGGCCGGTCTCTCCGCTCTGGCCGCGCTTGTACAGCTGCGGGGGGACGCCCTCCCAGGAGAACGTCGCGGCATCGAACTTGCGATGGGCCAGCGAGGAGCGCTCCAGGACGGGTTCGGGCAGATCGCAGCTGCCGGTCTCCGGCGTCGGGGGCGGCGTCGGTCCGGCGCGCTGGCTCACGGCCGCACCACGACCTTGAGGGCGTCGGTGGCCTCCCGCACCAACCGGTAGCCTTCGGCTGTGGCGTCGAGCGGCAGGCGGTGCGTGACGAGCATCTCGACGGGCAGCCCTCCGCGGATCAGGGCGAGCGCCTCGCGGGTGTCCGCGGGACCGCAGGAGTACGACGGCACGACGCTCACCTCGCGGAAGTAGGCGTCGTGGACCGGCAGCGTCCAGCGCGCGGCGGGCTCGGTCGGAGTGAAGAGCACAAGGGTGCTGCCCGGCCCGGCCGCGTCGAACCCGGCCTGGATCGCCTCCACGGTGCCGGGGCCGACGATGACGATTTCCGCCCCATCGCCGTCCGTCGCCGCGCGCACGGCCTGGCCGAGAGGCTCGCGGCTGACATCGATGACTCCGTCGGCCCCGACCTCTCGCGCGCGGGCCAGACGGGAGGCCACCCGGTCGGCCCCGAGGATCAGACCTGCGCCGAGCCGTCTGGCCAGCATGATGTGCAGCAGGCCCATCACGCCCAATCCCATGATGAGGACGCGATCTCCGGCGCGCAGGCCGCTGCGGCGGAGCGACTTGACCACGGTGGCCAGCGGCTCGATGAAGGTGGCTCTCTCATCGGAGATCTCGGGCGGGATGTGCAGCGTGTCGCCGGCGACGATCTCTTCCGGCACCACGGCGAATTGACTCACCCCGCCGGGAATCAGGCGGGAGCGCCGCCACGTCGCGCAGTGGACGTAGTCGCCGCGCCGGCATCGCGCGCAGTGCAGGCAGGGCGCGTGGTGGTGCACGAAGACGCGGTCCCCTGGCGTGAACTCCCGCACGGCCGCGCCGGCCTGCACCACCTCGCCGACCGGCTCGTGGCCCAGGACGATCGGCGCCTTGCGCGCCATGTACCAGTCCATCGCCTCGCCCGGGCAGAGGCCGCAGGCGCGAATGCGCACCAGCAGGCCGCCCGGGCCGGGATCGGGCAGGCTGACCGTCTCGAGGCGGAGATCCTCAGGGCCGTGAAAGACGACGGCGCGGGTCTGCGCTAAGCCCATCCGGTGGCCTCCGGCAGAATCGCGTACTTCACGCCGTTGCCGCGGTCCAGGGAGGCGAAGACATCGACGATGCCCGGCAGATCGCGCACGCCGCTGATGATCGGGCGGACGTCGATGACGCGGGTGGCCAGCAGGCGGTGGGCCTCCTCCACGTCCGCCGGGCGGTAGTGGAAGCTGTTGATGATATCCACCTCGTCGTAGTGCAGCCGGGTCGCGTCGAAGGCCACTTGCGTGCCCGCGGCCAGACCAGCGAAGAGCAACACCCGTCCCCCGCGCCGCGCCCATCCGGCGACCTCGACCCACATCCGGGCGCTGCCGGTGCATTCGATCACGACGTCGGGCCCGAGCCCGTCGCCGGCTTCGCGGATCCGGCGTGAGACGTCGTCGTGTTCCGTATCCACCAGGGCGTCCGCCCCCAGAGAGGCGGCCAGGGCCAACCGCTCGGCACGCCGGCCCACGGCGATGACCCGGGCCCCCATGGCCTTGGCCACGCGGACGTGCAGCAGGCCGATGCCGCCCAGGCCGACGACCGCCACCTGCTCGACGTGCGCCGGGCGCAGGCGATCCCAGGCGTGGACCACGCAGGACAGCGGCTCGAGAAACGCCGCCTCGATGTAGGAGAGGCCGGAGGGCTTGCTCAGGAGATTGGTGGCGGCCACTTTCTCGGAGACCAGCAGGTAGTCGGCGTAGGCGCCCAGCACGATACCTTCGAACTGCCGCTCGCACAGGTTGTGCCGGCCCCGCCGGCAGGCCGGACACTCCCCGCACGGCGCGGTCGGTGTGGGCACCGCCGCGTCGCCTTCCCGCACGCCGCGCACGCCGCGCCCCACCGCGACGACGTCACCCGCGCACTCGTGGCCGAAGGGACCGAACGGCACCTTGGGATGACCGCGGCGGTACGTCTTCAGATCCGTCCCGCAGGTCAGGGCCGCGCGGACGCGCAGGACGACCTCGCCCGGCCCAGGATCCGGAACCGGTCGGGTGACGAGTTCGATGTGCCGGGGCTCCCGGAGAACGGCCTGGCGCATCACAAGAGGGGGCTCCGCCGCGGTCAGACGTAATTCGACCAGGGTGCGGCCGTCGAACACACTCGTCAATTTCAAAGGGCGGCTCCCCGTTCCTTCAGGACGCGGGACCCGCCTCCACAGGATACTGCCCGTTCATCCAGGCCACAATCCCGCCGGCGATGTTGAAGGCGCGGTCGTGCCCCTGGGCGCGCAGCATTTCGACGACCGTCGCGCTGCGCTGTCCCACGGCGCAGTACACGATGACGGGCCGATCGGTCGGTACCTCGCCGAGGCGGCGGGGGAGTTCGCTCATCGGGATCAGCCGCGCCCCGGGGATGCGGGCCGTCATCCACTCCCACGTCTCGCGGACGTCCACCAGGGCGGCCTCGCCGGCAGCGAGCAGTTCCCTGGCCTTCTGCGGGCTGATGTCACTGGCCGCCGTCTCAACGGCGGCCGGTTCGTGCACGACCGGTCGGCCTGGAACGCCGCAAAACGCTTCGTAGTCGATGAGTTCAGTGATCGTGGGGTGGTCTCCGCATACTGGACACCCTGGGTTCCGGTTCCAGCGCAGCGTGCGGACCTCGCCGGAGAGGGCGTCGAAGATGAGCAGCCGGTTGGCCAGCGTATCGCCGCGCCCGAGCAGGACCTTCACCGCCTCGAGCGCCTGGAGCGTGCCCATGAAACCCGCCAGGGCGCCGATGATGCCGCCCTCCGCGCAGGAGGGGACGGCGCCGGGCGGGGGCGGGGTCGGAAACAGGCAGCGATAGCAGCCGGAGCCCGGCAGGAACGTGGTGGCCTGGCCTTCCCACTTCAGAATGCTCGCGTCGATCAGCGGCTTTCCAAGAAAGACGGTGGCGTCGTTCACCAGGTAGCGCGTGGGAAAGTTGTCGCTCCCGTTCACCACGACGTCGTAGTCGCGCACGATGTCCAGGGCGTTGTCGCTGGTCAGCACCGTCTGGTACGGGACGACGGTGATGTCCGGGTTGATGTCTTCCAAGGTGCGGCGCGCCGACTGGGTCTTCGGCCGGCCGACGTCGTGGGTGTAGTGGAGCACCTGCCGGTGGAGGTTGGTGAGGTCGACGCGATCGCCGTCCACGACGCCGAGCGTGCCCACCCCGGCGGCGGCAAGATACAGGGCGACCGGGCTGCCCAGCCCGCCCGCGCCGACGACGAGGACTTTGCTCTCCAGCAGCCTGCGCTGCCCGGCCACGCCGAGCTCGTCGAGGATGATCTGCCGCGAGTAGCGCTCCATCTGCTCGTCGGAGAGCAGTGGACCGCGACGCGTCACTGCCATGCCGGCCTCCTTGAGTCCCCATTCTAACACAGCGGCCCATGACGCGGCCCGCACACCTCGTAACGGGGCGCCAAGAGGCGGCATTCCTGGAAACGGCGCCGGCGGGCGGGGGGACGGACCACGGGCCCCCGCCCGCCGGCGCAGAAACCAATCGAACGAGACCTACTTGCCGACGGGTCCTTTCTGCAGCTCGAAGACCACCGAGGCCTGGCGCACGCCCTTGTCGAAGACCTCGATGTCGGCGCGCACCTCCACCGGACCCACCGCGAACATCGTGTAGACCTGCTTCAGGTTGCGCAGGATCAACGTGCCGTCCCAGCGCGTCACGGTAAATGTTCCCGCGGGTACGGTCACCGTCAGGGTCTTGCCCCTGGACACCACGTTGCTCCAGCCGCCGCGCCCCGTGACCTCGCCGTTTGTGTAGATCTCGGTACGCCCGGCCAGGGCTTCATCCACGCCCGTCTGAGCGTAAGGTTTGTCGAAGACGATCTCCGTCGTCGTGCCTCCCTCGACCAGGGCGGCCACGGCCACCCGGAAGTACGCACCCGTCCAGATGGTCAGATGCCGCTCCATCCCCTTGCCGAGCGAATCGCGGGTTTCGAAGAGATGGTAGCTCTTGCCCTGGAACGTGGTCGGCCCGCGATAGGTGACCGTCCGCGTCGTCACGGTGCGGTCGCCCTGAGGCGTGGAGCGGAGGACGCGATAGGTCCAGACCGTCCCGGGCTTGAAGGGCACCGGTGCGGGAGCGGCGGCTTCCGCCCACCCGGCCGCCGCGAGCGAGACGGCCGCCACCAGCGCCAGCAGCAACGGTCCCATGTCGGGGACCACCTCCTGTCTCTGTTGTGATACCCTCGGCGTGCCGCCGGCAGACGCGCTATCATCGGAACGGAAAGCCCCGGAGTCGCGCCGGGCGGGAAGAAGCGGCCCCGGGGGGAGGCCTGCCATGAACATCCGGCACGTGCTGGCGCAGAAGGGTGGTCAGGTGTATACGGTCGATCCGGACCAGACGGTGCGCGAGGCCCTCGCCATCCTGGCCGCACGCAACGTCGGCGCGCTGGTCGTGGTCGACCCGCGGAACCGGCCGATCGGGATCATCTCCGAGCGGGACATCGTGCGCGCCGCCGTCTCTGACGAGGAGGTCTTCGGCCGCCCCGTGCGGCGGCTGATGACCCGCGAGCTCATCGTCGCCGCCCCCGAGGATGATCTGCGGGTGGTGGCCCACACCATGACCGAGCGGCGCATCCGGCATCTCCCCGTGGTCATGGGGGAGCGCCTGGTCGGGATCGTCTCCATCGGCGACATCGTCAAGGCGCAGCGCGATGAGTATGAGGGCGAGATCGACATCCTGGAAGCGCGCGTGGCCAGCGAGCATCCGTGAACGTGCCGGGAACCGACGACCATCCGGTCCGCGTGGCGGTGATCGGCGCCGGGCCTACCGGCTTCTACGCGGCGGAGCAGCTCCTCAGCCACAAGGGTCTGGCCACCGACGTCGACATGTTCGACCGCCTGCCCACGCCCTACGGTCTGGTCCGCTACGGCGTGGCGCCGGACCATCAGAAGATCAAATCGGTGACGGCGGTATACGACCGGACGGCCGCCCACCCGCGCTTCCGCTTCTTCGGCAATGTGGAGTACGGGAAACACCTCACCCTGGACGACCTGACGCGACACTACCACCAGATCATCTTCTGCACGGGGGCCCAGACGGACCGGCGTCTGGATGTTCCCGGCGAGGACCTGGCCGGCAGCTACCCGGCCACGGAGTTCGTGGCCTGGTACAACGGCCATCCCGACTACACCGCGCACCGGTTCGACCTCTCGCAGGACGTCGCCGCCGTGGTCGGGATCGGCAACGTCGCGGTCGATGTCGCCCGGATCCTGCTGCGCTCGCCGGACGAACTGGCCCGCACCGACATCGCCGACTACGCGCTTGAGGCGCTGCGCGAGAGTCGGGTCAAAGAGGTGCACATGCTGGGCCGCCGGGGGCCGGCCCAGGCCGCCTTCACCAATCCCGAGATCCAGGAGCTCACCGAGTTGCCCGGCGCCGAGGCCACGGCGCGTCCGGAAGAGGTCGCCCTCGACGACCTGAGCAAGGCCGCGGTCGAGCGGACGCGCGACTACACCACGATGAAGAAGGTCGAGATCCTGCAGCGGGTGATCGAGCGCCCGAGCCAGGGGAAGCCGCGCCGGCTGATCCTTCGGTTCCTCGTCTCCCCGACGGCGCTTCTGGGTCGCGACGGACACGTTGCGGAGATGCAGCTGGTGCGCAACCGCCTGGAGGCCACCCCGGCGGGCACGCTCGTGGCCAGGCCGACCGGAGAGACGGAGACGCTGCCCGCGGGGCTCGTGTTCCGCTCGGTGGGCTATCGCGGGGTCCCCCTCCCCGGCATCCCCTTCAACGAGAAGTGGGCGGTTATCCTCAACGAGAAGGGTCGGGTCCTCGACCCCGACACCCAGGAGCCGCGGATCGGCCTGTACACGGCGGGATGGATCAAGCGAGGTCCGACCGGAGTGATCGGCACCAACAAGCCCGACGCGGCGGAAACCGTGGCCAACATGCGGGCGGACCTCGCGCAGGGTCGGGTGCTCTCTCCCGACCATCCGGAGCCGGAAGCGGTCGACACGCTGCTCCGGGAGCGCCAGCCGCACACCTTCTCGTATGGGGACTGGCGGCGCCTGAACGAGATCGAGCTGGCCCGGGGCCGGGCGGCCGGACGACCCCGGATCAAGTTCACCCGCATCGAAGACATGCTGGCCGCACTGGACCGAGCCTAGCGATCCATCGGTCTTCGCCGCGCACCTCCTCCACGGGCTGCGACTACATCCAGGGACTTGGCCCACCTCATCGCCGGCGCTCCCCGGCAGGCCGTCCGTTCACTTCAACAGGCCCGCCGCCTGCTCCGCACGACTGGCGATGTCGAGGGAGAGACCATGGCCGCGCGCTGGCTGGTCAATGCCGCCGCATGGGAGGGGAGATCGACGTACTCTCCCGCCTGCTCCCCGAGATCATCGAGTTGGAGACGCGACTGCCGGACTCCGCGCCGATCTCTCGTGCTCATCTCCACGCGGCGGCGGGCCGGATCGCTCTGTGGACCGGAGATCCTCCATCCGCCGAAGACCGCAGCCGCAGGGGGCTGGAGGCGGCCGCCGCGAGCGGCGATGCGTACACCGAGATCTGGTGCGCTCGATCGCTGACCGAGCTGCTCATCACCACCGGAAGATTCTCTGAGGCCGCGGGCGTCTACGAGGCCGCTATCGCCTCCGCTCGTACGCGCAACTGGTGGCACGAAGCAGCCCATCTGCACGCGGAGCTCGCCGAGGTGCTGCTGTCCCTGGGCAGGACGAGCGAGGCCGAACGCCACCTTGGCGAGGCCCGGTTGCTTCAGGCGACGATCCCCTGCCTTGTCCTGAAGGCCGAACTCGCCCATAAGACCGCCACGAAAGCGCTCTCGGGCGCTGGCTGGCGGCCGTGGGAGCCGACCCGTACGCCGAGCAGGCGTACCGCGGCATGATGCGCTGCTACCTGGCGCTCGGTCGCAGTGCGGACGCGTTGCGGACGTTCGCGGCGTGCAGGCAGGCCCTCACAGGCATCGACGCCGCCCCCTCCCCCGAGACCGTTGCCGTCCGCGCCCTCATTCCCGGTCCCACCCACCTGACCACCGGTTAATCCCCTGGTAATGCGGGCTGGATAGAGTGGTCTCCACCGCCACTCCGGGGGGATGTGCCATGTCGAGAAGAGCAGCAGTTGCAGTGGCCCTGATCCTGACCTCTGGCATCAGCGGCGCGGCCTGGGCGCAGGCCGCCGGGCGTAAACATCTGGCACAACGCCTTCAACCGGGGGACCGTTCCGCTCAAATTCCTCGTCGTCTACACGGCCGAGGAAGGCAAACCGACGGCGGTCACCCCGTGACGGTCGGCCATGCGCCTGGCCTACGACGCTCAGGCCGACGCCCTGAGCCTGGTCTTCAAAGAGGGGACCGTAGAGAGCAGCCGGGAGATGGCCCGGGGCGTGATCGTCGATCTCGACCCGGAAGGAGAACCGGTGGCGATCGAAATCCTCAACGCCCGACGATGGATCGGACGAACAGGGCTCAGCCGGATCGCCATCGACCTGCAGGACCTCTGGCCGGCAAAGTGACGGACCCGGCCAGCCGGGCGGTGCTGAAACGCGAGGAGGCAGCGAGATGATCCGCATTCGTCGATTGACCGTTCTGCTGGGACTGCTCGTGGTGCTGTCCGCAGGTCAGGCCTCCGCGTCGCACACGGGGCTGCTCTTCGGCGCCTCGTCGCGGGTGGTCATCACGATGTCCGAGTGGAAGTTCTCGCCCGCCACCATCACCCTTCCGGCGGGGGAATCGGTCGATCTCGTCCTGGAGAACAAGGGCACCCAGTCGCACGTCTTCATGGTCTATCCCGCGCCGAAGACGCCGTACAAACTGGCCAGCGACTGGTGGGAGTACGCGCTCGAGCGGACCTACTTCCAGGGTATGGGCGAGATCATCGTCCACCGCCGGTACGACTTCGTCGTCTCCGGGACGCGGCTTGCGGAAGTGGCGGTGGAGCCGGGGAAGACGGTGACCCTCACCTTTACGCCGGGGAAGAAGGGGCGGTTCGAGATCGGGTGCCACCTTCCCACCGGCAGAGGGAGCCACTACGCCGCCGGGATGAAGGGACTGCTCATCGTCAGGTAGGGGGAGTCTCACTACCAGCGCAGCAGCAGGCGCAGCGCCTTCACGCGGTGGCGGCTGAGGGGCACCTCCTTCCGGCCGTCGAGGGCCAGGCTGTAGGCGTTGCGCGTCCAGGGGATGATGCTGCGGACGTGCTCCAGGTTGACCAGATAGGCGCGGTGGGCGCGGAAGAAGCGCGCGCCCTCCAGGCGCTGCGCGAGGTGGCGCAGCGGCCAGCGGATGGGCAGTTCCCCCCGCTCCGTGACGACGCGGACGCGCCCGCCGTCTGCATAGCAGTACAGGATCTCCTCGAGCGGCAGGAGCCGGATCTCGCCGTCGAGGTGGATGGGCAGGCGCACCGGACGGGCCATCGACTAGGCGTAGGCGATCCCGCGGCGCAGGGCCTGCACGGCCACCTCGGCCTGGCTGTGCACCCCGAGCTTCCGGTAGGCCGACTTCAGATGGTTGCGCACGGTGTGCGCGCTGAGGTGCAGCTCGCCTGCGATCTCGCGCACGGAGCGCCCGGCCACGACCCGCTGGACCACTTCCGTCTCCCGGCGCGACAGCGGGAACGGCCCGCGGGAACTCAGGCGGGGCGCGGCCGCCCGCTGCACGGCGGCGGGAGCGATCGACGGATCGATCACCCGCTGGCCCGCCGCCACCGCCCGAACGGCCTCCACCAGTTGCGCCGGCGACGCGGTCTTGAGCAGGTAGCCCGAGGCGCCGGCCCGCAGCGCCTCCAGCACGTAGGGTTCCTGGTCGAACATCGTGAGGACGAGGACGGGAATCGATGGCAGCTGGCGGCGCAGCATCCAGGTCGCCTCGACGCCGTCCATGCCGGGCAGGCCGATGTCCATCACCACGACCGCGGGCTGCAGGCGTCTGGCCAGGGCGAGGGCGTCGGGACCGTTCGAGGCGATGCCCACCACGTCGAGCGCGGGGTCGGACCGCAGCACGGAGGACAGCGTCTCCGCCACCAGGCGGTGGTCGTCGACGAGGAGCAGGCGGATGGCAGGCACGACCAGACCTCCTCTGCCCTCCGCTTGATGCCGATGATAGCGGGCGCGCACGAAAGTGCAATACCGGAGGTGGGCTAGAGAGGTGGGCTAGAGCGGATGACCGGTCGAGGGGCGCTACCCTTCGAGGAGCCGGAAGAGGCGCTGGCGCAACTCCGGGGGCATCGGGCCTTCCTTGCACTTCTCCTCCACCAGCGCCATCAGCCGGCGTTGGAACTCGTACTTCGAGCCGCAGCCCTCGCACTCAGAGACGTGCGCCTGGATCTCGAGGTAGGCGTCTTCGGCGACCTCGCCGTCCAGATAGCTCCAGACCTGCTGCAGGACCTGCTCGCAGTCGATCTCGGTCATCGCGTCCCCGTTCCCCCCGACGGCCTCTGCTCGGCGCCGACGTAGTGGGCGCGGCGCGCGTACTCCCAGAGCTTGACCTGCAGCTGGCGGCGCCCGCGGTGCAGGCGCGACATCACGGTGCCGATGGGGATCCCCAGGATCTCGGCGATCTCCTTGTAGGAAAAGCCCTCGATGTCGGCGAGGATGACGACGCTGCGGAAGGCCTCGGGCAGGCTCTGGAGCGCCCCTTTGACGTCGGCGTCCATCAGGCTGTTCAGGAGGACCTCTTCGGGGTTGCCGGCCCGCCGGTAGTCTTCACTCTCGTGGACCCTGGAGTACAGGTAGAACTCGTCGACATCCTCCTGGTCCACGACCTCCGGTTCCCGCTCACTCTTGCGGTAGCCGTCGATGTAGGCGTTCATCAGGATGCGGTACAGCCAGGCGCGGACGTTCGTCCCTGGCCGGAAGGTATGGAACGACCGCCAGGCGCGTAGAAACGTCTCCTGCAGCAGGTCCTCCGCCCGGGTCCGGTTGCGGGTCAGACGCAGGCTGGCCCCAAACAGCCCGTCCAGATGCTGGCCGACCATCGCTTCGAACCGCGCACGGTCCTCGGCCGTATGCTCACGCTGTTGGGCCAATACTCCGGCTCCCATCTGGTCGCCCGGTCCAACGGCCGGGCTTCCCTGCGCATTCCCGATCGTCCAACGAGAAGGACCAGGGCGGCACCCTGGTCCCCTTTATCAGTGTAACCTCTCCGCCCCCGGCGGGCGACCCTCCGGGACCGCGCAGCAAACCCGGTTCAGGTCCGGCCTACCGGCTGGCGTGCCCCGGTCCTGAGATCCGCCAGGGACATCCCTCTCAGCACCTGCGCCACCGCCCCGTTGATCGCGTGCCAGACCAGGCGCAGGCTGCATCCCGCGGCGTAGATGCAGTCCGGGTCGTTCGTCTCCACGCACCACCAAGGGGCGGTCGATCCCTCGAGCACGTCGAACGCGTCGTGCAGGCTGATCTGCTCCGGCGGCCTGGCCAGGGTGTGGCCGCCCGCGGGCCCGCGCTTGCTGCTGACGAGCCCGGCCCGCCGCAAGGAGGTCATCAGCTGGTTCAGATACGGCTCCGGCAGCCCCTGGCGCTCCGCGATGTCGCGGCTCTGCACCGGACCCTCCCCGTAGTGGTTGGCGAGGTCGATCAGCGCCCGCAGGCCGTACTCCGCACGCGTGCTGACTTTCATGCCACGATCACGGTCCCTTCGCTGACCCGTCCATCAATGATCCGGAAGGCCCGCACTTCGGGCCAATCGGGTTCCTGCAGCGAGACGATGACGTAGAACGAGTCCGGGTACGTGGCTTTGGCGATGTCGGTACTGGACGGATACGCCCTCGTCTTCGGGTGCGAGTGATAGATCGCCGTCAGGTCGAACCCTTCCGACTCCATCAGCCGGTGCGCCCGGTACAGCTCCTGGGGATCCATGTTGTAGGTCACCGGGCTGCGGTCGATGTTCGTCCCCCGGATGACCCGCTCCACACGGTGTCCGTGCCCGAGGAGCAGCCCGCAGCACTCGTTGGGGGCTTCCTCCCGCGCCTGGGCGAGCACCGCCGCGAGATGATCGGCGGCCAGGACGACGGCGTCTACCCTCCTTATATAGCAGAACCGCCGCCGGAAGGAAACCGCATCACGCCCCCCCAGGCGCCCTTCCACGGCGACAAAGCCGCCGTCCCCGGCATCGGATGTGGTCGGGCCCTCCCACATCGTCGTGGAGAGATACCGATCGCCGCCGTCGGGACCGATCGCGACGACGACGCCGGACTCCAGAGTGTGCGCGACGGCCAGGGCGCCGACCACGGCGGCCCCGGTCGACTGCCCGGCCAGCACCCCCTCTTCGGCGGCGAGCCGGCGCGCCATGGCGTAGGCCGCCTCGGTGCGCACGGAGACCTTGAGGTCGTGTCCCGCCGGATCGTAGATCCCGGGAACGATCGCCGTGGCCATGTGCTTCAGCCCTTCGATCCCGTGGACGCCGCTGTCCGGTTCGACGGCCACCACCGTGACGCCGGGCTTCCGTTCGCGCAGGTATCGCCCGGCCCCCATGAGCGTGCCGCTGGTGCCGAGACCGGCGACGAAGTGGGTGATCCGTCCTCCGGTTTGCGCGTACGCCTCGGGGCCGGTGGTCGTGTAGTGCGCCCGGACGTTGCTCGGGTTGTTGTACTGGTCCGCGAAGAAGAAGCGCTCCGGGTGCGCGCGGGCGAGGTCGCGCGCGACGACGATCGCGCCGTCGGAGCCCTCGAGCGGGTTGGAGTACTGGACCTGAGCGCCGAGCGCCCGCAGGATGGCCTTGCGCTCGGCGCTTACGTTCTCCGGCACGACCAGGTGGACGCGATAGCCCTTGGCCGCGCCGACCATGGCGTAGGCGATCCCGGCGTTGCCCGAGGAGGAATCCAGGATAGTGCGCTCAGGCGTCAGGCGTCCCTCCCGCTCGGCGTCCTCGATGATCGCCCGCACGGCGCGGTCTTTCACCGATCCGCCGGGGTTGAACCACTCGGCCTTGACGTAGACGTCGACCGCGGGCGGCAACCCGCCCCTGACGCGCCGCAGCCGGATCAGAGGCGTGTTGCCGATGTGCTCGAGAACGGACGCCATCAGGCGGAGGCCGGCCGGTGGAGCTCACTCATCAAACAGGAAGGCTCCCTCAGGATAGTAGCGCACGTGGCCGTCGAGGAGGCGGGCTCGGATCAGTTCACGCAGGCGCTCGTCCTTGCGGGAGACCTCCTCGCTCCCGGCGAGGATCTCCAGGGGGACGTTCACGCGCAGGGCGCGGCCGGGGATGAGGTGGCGCGTGACGCCGGTCGGCAGCTTGACCGGCGAGGCGGCGATGGCCAGGATGTCCTGCTTCTCCAGGTGGGGAAAGACGACCACCGCACAGACCTCGCCGTACCCGCGCACCAGGGCATCGAAGTCCTCCGTCGGCACGCGGTAGATCCGCGTCGCGCCCTTGTAGGCGGCGACCACCCGGGACAGCGTCTCGGCGAGCCGGAGCTCAGGCGACAGCGGGACGATGAAGGCGTGGGAGTTCGTCAGAATGTAGCAGGCGATCTGCCGCTCCCGCAACGCCTTCGCCGCGGCCTCGCGGGACACGGCCTCCGACGGCAGGCCCGCCTGCGCCAGGGCCTGGGGCAGGGCAATCGGCTCGACGATGAGGTGGCGCCACACCTCCAGCTGCACCGCGGGATCGTCGTAATCCACCACCTGGAGCGGCGCCGCCGGCAGGTTCAACCGGGCCAGCGCGCTCACCCGGTTCGCGCCGTCGAGCACGACGTAGCCCTCGCCCGGGAGGGCGGCGGCGATCGGCGGATTGCGCAGCACGCCGTCCCGGCGCAGCCGGTCGACCAGGCGTTCCACGCGCAGGGGGTCGGCGTCTTCGTGCAGGTGCACCTGCGCCCGCGACACGACCCGAAGGTCCGGCAGCACGCGCCCGGCGACACGCAGGTCCATCAGCTCCGCCCGACCTGTTTGGCGAGGTAGTCGATGACGTCGATCTTCGTGACGATGCCCACCACCGCGCCGCGATCCACGACGACGGCGGCGTTGGCCGAGAGGAAGATGCTGGCCAGAGCGTCCACCGGCGTCTGCGGATCGACGACCGGCGGGGCGGGGTCGACGATCGGCGCGATGGGATCGGCGCCGCGGTGGTCGCCCTGGAGCAGCGCGTTCAACAGGTCGACCTCGGAGATCATGCCCACGAGCGTCCCGTTCTCCAGCACGGGCAACTGGGAGACATCGTACTCCTTCATCTTGGCGATCACGTCATTCACGGCGTCGCTGCGCGACGCCGTAACCAACCGCTCCGCTCTCCCTCGCACGAGATCGCCCACGGTCCCGGGCGTTTCGAGGAATCCGTGTTCTCTCATCCAGTCGTCGCTGAAGAGCTTGCTGAGGTACCGCGAGCCGGAGTCGGGGAGGATCACCACGGCGCGCAGGCCCGCTCCCGCCTCGGGGAGCGTGCGCAGGTACTTCAGGGCG
>Ga0209172_10002274_pt1 | contig 34810 bp, 31 predicted proteins | sample LarsenN4metaG_FD_184113 | JGI IMG/M metagenome (GOLD analysis project Ga0209172, IMG submission 184113) | Hot spring sediment bacterial and archeal communities from British Columbia, Canada, to study Microbial Dark Matter (Phase II) - Larsen... ... | reverse complement strand
AAGGTCAATGTTGCAATCAGCCCCCAAACGCGGGGGTCATACAGGGTGTCGAACTTGGAAACCGCCCGTTTCACACGTCTTTCACAGCCGATTTCCGGGTTGTTGACCGCTGTGAAATGGCTTCTACCCCAAAAACGGCAAACTTGTCAATCCTATTAATAACAAGGGTGGGTGCAGCCGTCGCGCATCTGATCCTCCTGTACTTCAACCACAAACGAATCACAAAGGAGCGGTAGCGCCGGGGCTGCAGCCCGCTCGCTCACCTCAAGGGCGTCGCCGGGCACACGCGAACGTCGACGCCCGCCGAGAACGTGGTCAGCGGTGGCGTGGGGTGAGCGGGTATACGCGCCGCGCGTGACAGGCTCTCCTCGCAGCGCAGCACGCTCGCATCGCACAGACGATACGGTTCGTGCACAACCGTCGCGCTTACCAACCTGCCCCGGCGCAACGCGAACAGCGAGTACCGCTCGACGAGGAAGTGATTGAGCGAGCCGGGCGGGGCGACTCCGCGATCCGCTCCGACGACCGCCTCCACATCGTAGTCGGCGGGCTTCGGAGAAGGCCAACGGCGTTCACCGGAGTAACGAATCGTGTCGCCCTCCTTACGAATGCGCAGCGTCGAGCGAAAGTACGGCAAGCCGTACGTCAAGCGCGCTCCGAGCACGGCAGGTGTCGAGGCGGCGTCGAGGCTAAAGAACCAAACCCCGCGCCGATCCGCGCGTCGCACGTAGGTGCGCGCGTTTGTCTCGTGAAAGCCCCACGTCAGCGGCAGACTCCGATGCCGAACAAACGGAATGCTGAAGAAGATGAGGCCGAGATACGCGTCGCCATCGAACGTGTCCACCGTAAGACCATCCGGAACGAGCGGGGCGACATCGCTTGCCGCAACCGCCCAGTGAAGGAACAGCAGGTCACGCCACCTCTGCTCCATGATCGGGCGAGCGTCACCCTGCCGCTCCGCCGCCATCAGAACCGGAGCGCCCACGGCGACGCCCAGGGGTGAAGCGACTCCGCGACCCGCTCCGCCTCGCGCATCGCCCGAAGCACGTTGAGGCCGAGGACCTTCGCGATCTCCTCGCTGGTGTAGCCTCGGCGCATCAACTCCAGAGTCAGTTCGGGGTACTTCGAGACGTCTTCCAGCCCCTCGCATCCGCCTCCACCGTCGTAGTCGCCTCCGATTCCGATGTGGTCAATGCCCGCGACGCGACGGATGTGGTCAATGTGGTCCGCGACCTGCTTCAGGGTTGCGCGGGGGCGCGGGTTCTGCCTTCTCCATTCCTGCATCTTGGCTTGAATCTCCTCGTCGGAGAGGCCCATCCCGTCCAGCGATTCGCGATAGGCGTCCCGCCGCCTGCCGTGCTCGACGATCTCCTGCGAGACGTATCCTTCGAGAATCACGACCATGACGACGCCGCCGTTTTCCGGTAGTTTGCGCAGCACGGAATCAGGAACGTTGCGCGGATGGTCGCACACGGCGCGTGCGCCCGAGTGGGAGAAGATGACGGGCGCTTTCGTCACGCGCAGCGCGTCGTGCATCGTGTCCTCCGAGACGTGCGAGAGGTCAACAAGCATGCCGAGGCGGTTCATCTCGCGAACGACCTCCTCGCCGAACTCCGTCAGTCCCTCGTGCTCCGGCGTGTCGGTCGCCGAGTCAGCCCACGGCGTATTGCGCGAGTGGGTGAGCGTCATGTATCGCACGCCAAGTTCATAGAACATCCTGAGCGCCGCGAGGGAGCCTCCGATCGAGTGGCCGCCCTCCATGCCCATCATCGAAGCGATCCTGCCTTCTCGATGGATGCGCAGCACGTCGTCGGCGGTGAGAGCCAACTCGAACGCGTCGGGGTAGCGCTCGATCATGCGCTTGACGAAGTCCACCTGCTCCATTGTTGCGAGCACCGGGTTCTCGGCGCCGACGGGGACATAGACGGACCAGAACTGCCCGCCGACGCCGCCGTCCTTCAGGCGCGGGATGTCGGTTTGCCCCTCCTCGTGGCGCTGCGCGATGTCCCACTTGCTCATGTCGTAGTTCACGCGGCCGCGCATCGCCCAGGGCAGGTCGTTGTGGCCGTCAATGAGGGGGTACAGTTTGTGGAGCGCCTTCGCCTCGGCGAGCGTGGGCTGCTGCGCGCCGAGCGCCGGGCTGAGTATCGCGAGTGCCGACAGCAATGCAAGCATGGGGCGATTATGCCTCGAACGCCCGGATGTATCTTTGGCGCAGGCATGCTTCTCATGTTTGACAGCTCCGCGCCGCTATGTGACGCCCGTCATACCACGCCGGTTAGCGGATTGGGAGAATGAACTTAGAACAAGGCAAAACGGACGCCCCGGAATCAGTTCGCGGTCCGCGGCAGGGAAGAAACTTCGATGAAACACTCAGTCACGCTCTGGATTCTCGTGCTCGCCATGTCGGCGAGTGGTCAATCGCTGCTCGATGCGCCGTGGCGCGCCTACGACGTCGCCGATTTCCCGGACTTCGCGCCGCTTGCCGCGGCGTATGGAGACGTTGACGGCGATAGCGACCTCGATGCAGTAGTCGCTCGAGAGTTCTGGTTCTCGCCCGGCATCGCCGTGCTGCTGAACCGAGGCGACGGCTCCTTCGACGCCGAGAGGCTCTTCAACTTGAGCACCTCGATGAGCGTCGGCGACATCGCGCTCGCCGACTTCGACCGCGACGGAGACCTCGACGCGGTAACGAGCATCGCCGGCAATGCGGGCACCGACTCGCGCATAGCGCTCTGGCGGAGCAACGGCGACGGCACGTTCGCGCCAGCGCAACTGTTTGCCGCAGGCCCCGGCCCTACCGGTCTTGTTGTCGCTGACTTCAACGGCGACGGCTTCCCGGACGTTGTAACAGCAGACAACGGCTACGTCGCAGGGTCGAACGCGACCATCTCGCTGATGCGACACAACGGGATGACCGGTGCGCAAGCCGGCTTCCTCGCGCCCGGAGCCACGACCGTCGGCGACAACTCCATGCGCGTCGACGCCGCAGACATTGACGGCGACGGGGACCAAGACCTTGTCGTCGGGCACGCAAGCCCAGCCGGAGGCCCCGACGGGATCAACGTCCTAGCCAACGACGGGACCGGCCGCTTCTCCATCGTGCAGAGTTTCACATCCGTGCCGGGAGCGGACCGCAGCAGTTACGCCGTGGACTTCGCGGACATCAACGCCGACGGCCGCCCGGGGGGAGAGCGAACAAGCGGCGGACTCACCGACCTCTTCTTCAGCGACGACTCGTACCTGAACATCGAGGCGCGAAGATCTACCGAGATCGCGGCGGCAAGCGTCGAGATCGTCGTCGAAGGCACCGCGCCGACCGACTCGCCGTCCACCATCGCGTTCGTCCTCGAGGCGGGGCAGACGGGCGAGCCAACCCGCCAGCGCATCGAACTGTTCAACTTCCAAAGCAACCAATGGGAGATGATTGACGAGCGGCCCTCGCCGTTCGCGGACACGACCGTGCGCGTTACTGTCTCGACGAACGCAGCGCGCTTCGTGCAGCCGGGCACCCGCCTCCTCCGCGCCCGCATCGGCTACCACGACCGCGGGGTTACCTTCATCAGTTGGGGCGGGCGACTCGACGTTACGGCGTGGGAGGTCGGCGGCTAAGCGCGCACGCGCGAAAGGTGATCGGTGATGAGGCTCACCGTGGCATCGCGCATTCTGAGCAGAGCCTCGCGCGTGTAAAACGCCATGTGAGGAGTGACGATGACCCGCGGGTGCGACATGAGTGCGAGGCCCGCGATGAGCATCTCCTCCTCGTGTGGTTGCGGCGCGACATTTCCCCGCAGCGTCGCTTCATGCTCCAACACGTCCAGCCCCGCGCCCGCAACCACTCCTTCATCCAGCGCGCGCAACAGCGCGGGTGCGTGAACGATCGCGCCGCGCGCGGTGTTCACGAGCAGCGCACCACGCTTCAGCTTCTCGAAGGCGGACGTGTCAATCAGGTATCGCGTCTCTTCGACAAGCGGGCAGCAGAGCACAAGCGCGTCGGCTTGCGGCAACGCGTCCGGGAGCGGCAGATATTCTATTCCGACTTCCGCGCGCTCAACCGGGTCAACTCCGAGAACCCTCATGCCGATCGCTTGCGCCATCCTGGCGAAGCGCTCTCCAATCATCCCCACACCGACGACCACCGCCGTCTTGCCGGCGAGGTCGGAGCCGAGCAGACCGCTTAGGTCGAACCGCCCGGCTCGCGTAACCGCGATCGCCTCGTGCAAGCGCCGCGCAACCGCCAGCAGCAGGAGCAGCGTGTGCTCCGCCACAGTCTGCGCGCCGTAGTCGGGAATGTTGTGCACCTCGATTCCTCGTTGGGCTGCCGCATCGAGGTCAATGTGATCTGTGCCCGTGGAGCGAGTAACGATCAGGCGCAGCTTGGGCATTCGCTCCATTTCGGCGCTCCCGACGTTGCTATGGACTTGGACGGAGAGCACCTCGACGCCGCCGATGTCGGGGACGCGGGCGAGGGTTTCGGCTGTCGTTACGACGTCGCAATCCGGAAAGGCGCGATGGAAGAACTCTGCGTCGTCCTGCTTGCACTCGGTGAACAACAGCCGCATCGGAGTCGAGTATACCGACATGCGGACGCCCTCAACCCGCCTCGCGGAGCGCGCTGCGTAGGGCATCCGCCACGCCGAACTCCTCAATCTGCTCAGCGCAGAACACGACGACGCCGTCGGGCTGCGACTCGCGGATCGCGCCGATGACTTCGTTCACCTTCTCCGCTGGATAGGGACCCGTCGGCTCCTCCTTGAACAGGAAGTTGATCGCAAAGCCGACCCAGAGTTGCTCGAAGCCGGCCGCCCACTCGCGCTGTCGCCCTATCGTCTCCTTCAGCAACGCGATGTACTGCTCGAAGTCGCCGGGGAAGTGGTCGCGATAGTCCATCGGCACGCACACGTTGACATGCGGCGGGAAGCGACGCCAGTCCTGTCCGATGAACCTTCCGCTGTGAATCGGGTTCTTGAAGAACGCGCCCGAGAGTTTCATGCTCGGGGCGACGGCACGAACCGCCTCGGCGCACTCGCGCACGAATCGCTGAATCGCCTCGACGCGAAACGTGTAGAAGAAGTAGTCCAAGTCGCGCCTTCCGCCAGCGAAGAACCCGCCTTCGAGGAGGAACCGCGCCCGCTCGGAGCGCGCCCACTTACGCCAGCCTTCGGGCAGCACGCGCGGGCTTGGCTCCCAATGAGCCTCCAAGTGCGGTCGGTCGTACAGCCCATGCTCGAACCGCTCGTCGGGGAACCTCTCGCTCTCATAGGTCGCCCAACGCGGAATCTCGTCCAGGCACCAGTTGCAGAAGCAGTACTGGTCCGGCGCGAGGTCGCCCGGATAACGAACGTAGTCGTGGTGCAGCGCCTCGAATGCGTATCGCCGTGCAAACTCCTCATAGAGCGGGATCAGCCATTGATCCGCGTATCCCGGTCGCTGAGCAGGGCACATCCAGACGCTGCCGAACCGCTTGCCGCGTAGCGTCTCCTCCGCCGTGGTGTTGCCGTGCGCGTCGCGCATCGCCCACTCGGGATGGCTGCGAAACGCCGCGCCCCGTTCCCCTTCATAAAAGTCAATGAACCACGCGTGGAGCCTCATGCCCACCCGCTCGCACTCCTCGAGCAGGATGAGCGGAAGGTCGAAGTCGTGATACGCTTCGTGAGTTGCGGAGGGGAGCGCCTCGCTACGCCAGCAGACGCGCCCGGCGCCGTCCTTTAGGTTCGGCAGAAGCAGGTTGAAGCCGAGGTCGGCGAGGCGCGAGACGCTCTCGCGAACGTCCGCCCTCGACCTTCCGAGGTACCCAGCCCCGCACCACACGCCTCGCGTCGAAAGTGGGCCCATCGCTGCCGAGTGTAGCAGCCCGCGAGGCGACCAATCCTCGGGGTAATGTGCGGGCATGTCCTTCAAAGAAGAGTTGATTCAGATGACCGACAAGGCTGGGCAGGAGTTCCTCTTGAACGTTCGCGCCATGCCCCCCGACAAGTTGACTTGGAAGCCGCTTGACACAGGGCGAAGCGCCCTCGACCTCCTGCAGGAGGTTGCGCAGAGCGCCTCGTACGTCATCCCAATTCTGGAGACGCGGCAGGTGCCCGACTTCAACGCGGAGATGTTCACTGGGTTGATGGCGGAGCGACAGACGTGGGACACGATCGAGAAGTGTGAGTCGGTGATGAAGGCGAACCACGCGCGTCTCTTCGAGATTATCCGCGACTTCCCCGACGAGGACCTTCAGCAGACCGTGCATCTTCCGTTCGCGGGAGGCTTCGACCAGACGATGGCGGAGATCATGTCGTACCAGTACTGGAATCTCTCCTACCACCTCGGCCAGGTCTGCTACATCCAGACCCTCTATGGGGACATGGAGATGCGCGTAGCGCCATAGCGCACCGCCACCGACATAGGCACGAGCCGGTGTTCGCGGCGTTACCTCCGGCGGCGGCGAGCCGCGAGCACAGCGAGGCCGGCGCCGAGCGCCGGCATGGTGGCGGGCTCGGGGACGAACTCACCCTCGATGCGGAAGGCATGGTGATACCCTGAACCTTCGGGCATCCAGGTGTTCCCGCCGTCGAGGCTGAAGTAGCCGTGGCTGGTTCCGGCTCCGTCAGGGCCGGCATCCGATAACATCCAGTAGTTGGTGCCGGAGCCGCTGCCGCCGGAGTTGCGCATACCGATCCAGTAGTTGCCGGGAGCCAGGTTCATACCGCCAACGTTGATGTTGTAAGTGAACCCGGCGCGGCCGAAGTAACTCGCGCCGGCAGTCTTGGTGAACGGGAGGTCTGCCACGTAGACGTGGACGCCGTCCGACTCGCCGTCGTCGTCGTTGTAGAGGTAGACGTCAATCGTCGGGCCGGACCGCCAAGCAGCGTCTTCTATGACGAAAATGCGGACCGTGTCTACCAGCCAGCCCGGGCTGCTGACGCGGATGTCGTCAACTACGCGAATGTTCGGGAAGCCAGGCGGCGAAATGGCACGAGTGCCATAGCCGACGGGCACCACGTTGTTATCCCACAGCACCCTCGCCTGCGCCGAGATTCCTGCACAGACGAGCACAAGAGTAGCAAAGGTCCTCTTCATCGTGTTTCTCCTTTCCCCCGGCGGCTCGGGTGCCCCCGGGCGCGCCTCCAGTGTACCGACGAAAAAACAAAAACAGGACTGCCCGGCTGAGCCGGGCAGTCCAAGTCGCCAGGATTTCGGTCGTTGGCTCGAGGCCAACCGTCGCGGAATTACTTCCGGCGGCGGCGAGCAGCGAGCGCAGCGAGGCCGGCGCCGATCGCCAGCATGGTTGCGGGCTCGGGAACCGGGTTGCCCTCGATGACGAAGGCATGGTGCCAACCGGAGCCCTCGGGGCCCCAAGTGGTACCGCCGTCGAGGCTGAAGTAGCCGGTGCTGGAACTAGCGCCATCCGGGCCACCGTCCGACGTCATCCAGTAGTTGGTGCCGGAGCCGCTACCGTTCGGATTTCGCATACCGATCCAGTAGCTGCCGGGAGCCAGGTTCATACCGCCAACGTTGATGTTGTAGGTGAACCCAGGGCGGCCGAAGTAGCTCGCGCCAGCCGTCTTGGTGAACGACAGGCCGGCCCAGTTGGCATGAAGCCCTCCGGGCACGCCGCTGGCGTCGTTGTAGACGTAGACGTCGATCGTGTTTCCGGACGACCACGCAGTGTCATCAATGATGAACGCGCGGAGCGTGTTGACGATCCAGCCCGGGCCGCCGACGTCAATGTCGTCAACGACGCGGATGTTCGGGAAGGCGGGCGGCGAGATCGCGCGGCCGTTGACCCCGTTCGGGATAACGTTGTTGTCCCAGAGAACAGCGGCGTTGGCAGCGCTTACTGCGCCAGCCAGGATCGCAATTGCGAACAGTTTGGTTTTCATTGTTGTTTGTCTCCTCCTCTCTAACATGTAGAGTAGTTGTCTTGGCTCGAGGCCTTCAGCGTTCGCGCCCCGAGGGGCGGGCAGCCTTCGGCTGTTCGAGCACTCATTGCCATTCTACCGAAAGCCTGAGCGATTCGGTTTCCTGGCTGCTGACAGTCTAACACATTCAGCAAGCCATCGCGCCATGTTTTGGCAAAAACCTGGTAGAAATTCGGGCTCATTCTCAGGCTCTTAACAGGGAACCACCCGCCAGGCGCCCGGCGACGCAACAAATAGCAGGTTGACACACCGGGATGCCGTATCTTCTAATGGTAGACATACGAGCACTACTTAGGAACGAAGATGCACGACCGAGACCTCGCCCAACAAGCCGAACTCCTCCTCCGCCAAGCCGAGCGCGACCCCGAACGACCTCACTACGGTGAGCAATGGTTCCGGCGCAAACTCCGCATCGCCCACAGCCGGGATCGGCGCTTCGCCCGCGAGTTGGAGCCTGGCGACATCGTCCCACGCGACCTGCTGCTTCGCGAACTGCAACAGTACCTTGCGGTTGCGGGCTTGACGCCACTACAATCCGCCGTCCTGGCCGACCACCTGCTCGGGCGGAGTTGGGTCGAAGTCGCCGCCGGCAGAGGCCACAGCAAGCAGGCCGCTCAGCAGGCGTTCCGCGCCGCGGTGAGAAAGATTCGCTCGAAGCGCGCCTGCGACCCGTACGCGGGCTTGAGCGAGGTCTATCGCGCCGAAGTGAGCAGGCGGGGGCGCGCCGTTTAGCGCACTTCCCACTTGGTCATGTCGTACCTGCCGCCCCACGCCGGGAAGGTTACGCCGCGGTCGTGGTAGCCGACCCTCGCCTTCACCTCGCGCGTGCCTTGGTGCACGAAGCGCTGCGCGTTGGACGAAATGGTGACGACGACGGTCGTGTCGGCGAACGGTGCGGTTCGCTCGTCAACGGCCTCCCAAAAGCCCCCGGCGTAGTTGAACATCTCAATGCGCTGGATGACGGGGTCTCCGCTCTGCCCCGCCTCGGAGATGAACTTCAGTTCGCCGGGCGTGGCTGTGGGCGATGTGCCGACGACCTCGATCTCAACGGACGCGGCGGCGATCTCGGTTGGCCTGCGAGCCTCAACGTTCACGTACGAGTCGTCGCTGAAGAGCAGGTCGTTCAGGCCTCCGCCGGTATGGTCTCCCCGTGTGACGGTGAAGGAGGTGGGAAGGACGGTCTCCGTGAGCGCGATCGCCGTTACGTTATCGATGCCCATTTGGGCGGCGATCGGGTCTCCTCCTTCGCCCACGGGGTCCGCGTCGTGTCGGAACATCAGCCGCGTGACGTTGGTGATGACTTGGGCATAGGTCTCCGGGCCGAAGACGTTCTGCAAGTCCGCCTCGCGGAGAGAGAAGGTGACTTCGTACCACGTGTTGTCGGGCGGCAGGTCAATCGCGTTGCGGCTGGTGAACCGAGAGCCAAGCGGCCCGAAGATGACGACCCGCATCGAGAGCGTCTGGTTTGACTGGTTTCGCATGTGAACGCGAACGCCGTCAACGCCTGCCGCCTGGTAATCGCCCGTCCACTGGCTAAGGTTGAACGTTGCGAGGCGGCTGCCTGCGCCAAAGCCGCCTCGGCTTGTAATCTGCAGGAAGCGGTCACCCTGGCCATCCGGTCCGCCGTCCGGCACGTTGACCGGGTTCGCGCCACCGCCCCAGCCCTGCGTGGTGCCGTCTTGGAAGTCGTCCTGCTGACCGAGGGCGATGGCTACCGCCCAAACCGCGAGCGCAACGACCGCGCAGCCCGCGGTTAGGCGCGCCAGTGACGCAATTGACCTTCCTTTCATTGTTGAATTCACCCTTTGCGGCGCAGTCCGCCGCGACGGTTCCAGTATACACCGGTCGAGCCGAGGGCGGAGCATCGTTCGGTACACTCCCCAACCGGTTTTGGAAAACCAGGTAACGCAACTTCGGAATGCTCTCGACACTGCACGGCTCATCGTCCTCTCCGGCCACACCGGGCCCGACGGCGACACCGTGGGCGCGTGCTTGGCGCTGCATCTTGCGCTGAAGGAGCGAGGTAAGCGGTCGCGCGTGCTGTTTCACGACCCTGTGCCCAGAAACCTGATGTTCCTACCTGCTTCCTCTGAAGTCGAGCGAGTCGAAGAGGGCTTTCGGCTCGACGGCGACGCCGACCTCGCGGTGGTGATGGACCTCTCGACCTCCGATCGCCTGGGTCGGGTGCGTCCCCTGGTCGAGCACGCCAAGCATGTCGCTGTGGTGGATCACCACGAACCGGGCGAGGAAGTGTTCGGCGACATTCGTATCGTTGACGCCACGGCCGCGGCGACCTGTCTCATCCTGTACCGCGTACTTACCTCGATGAGCTTCAAGATCAGCCGCGACATTGCGCAGTGTTTGCTGACAGGAATCGCAACTGACACGGGCAACTTCGCCTTTCCGAACACGACTCCCGAGACCCTGCGCGTTGCTGCCGACCTTGTGGAGCGAGGGGCGGACCTCGCGGCCATCAACGAAGAGGTATGGAACAAGCGACCGTTTGCCGCGATTCGCTTGCTCGGGGTCGTCCTGTCCCGGCAGGAGATGCACTGCGGCGGCCGCGTTACGATGAGCCACCTGCTCAACGAGGACTATCTCGCAGCCGGTGCGACGGACGAGGACACCGAAGGAGCGGTGAACGAACTTCTGCGCGTCGAAGGCACCGTAGTCGCCGCGCTCGTGCGCGAGGTACGGCCCGGCCGCCTTAGGGTAAGCGTGCGCTCCCGCGGCGACTTCGACGTCGCCGAGATGTGCCGTCAGTTCGGTGGTGGCGGACACAAGAACGCCGCCGGTTGCTCGCTGGACGGAACGTATGACCAGATGCGCGAACGCATCCTTGAAGCGTTGAAGCAATGTGTGGGTTCCTGCTGATTGACAAACCGTTCGGAGTAACGTCGCACGACGTTGTGAACCAGATTCGGCGCCGGCTCGGCGTGCGGCGAGTCGGGCACGCCGGCACGCTCGACCCGGTTTGCACCGGCCTGCTGGTTCTCGCCGTCGGGCCCGCAACGCGACTGCTGCGCTTCCTCTCCCTCGAGCCCAAGGAGTACGAAGGCGTGATGAAACTGGGCGAGGCGACGGACACCCAGGACGCGGAGGGGGAAGTCGTCAGCAGCGCAGACCCGTCGAGCATCACGATGGATGTGCTCGGCGATGCAGCCCAACGCCTTGTCGGTGAACTCCAGCAACTGCCGCCGATGTACAGCGCGGTCAAGGTCGGAGGGAAGAAACTGTACGAGTACGCTCGCGCGGGCAAAGAGGTGGAGCGAGAGCCGCGCTCGGTTACGGTTCATCGCTTCGAGGTGCACTCGCTCGAAATGCCACTCGCGAGGTTCCGCGTTCGCTGCTCGGGAGGCACCTACGTTCGGACGCTGGTTCACGACCTCGGGGATAGCGTCGGAGTTGGCGCGCATGTGGTTGAGTTGCGGCGCACCGCCGCAGGCGTGTTCCGCGTCGAGGATGCAATCCCCCCGGAGGAGGCTTCCGAGGGGCGTCTGCTGCCGCCCGAGGTGGCGCTCGAGCCGATGCCGATGGCTCGGCTGCCTCGGCCTCTCGCTGAGGTGGCGGCGAACGGCGGAGCGGTACGCGTGCCCCACCAGGCGCCGGGCGAACACCTCGGCTTACTCGACCAGGATGGCCGCCTCATCGCCGTTGCCAGGGAAACGGAGCGCGGCTGGCAGCCGGAAGTGGTCCTACCGCGGGGTGCGAACGTAAAGAGATAACAGATGCTGCGCACGCTTCACATCGAAACGAACGTTCCTCGGCGGCTGCTGGTGGGCGACCTTGTGCTGTTCTTGCTGTGGGCGGCGATGCTGTTCACCGCCGCCACGCTGAGCCCCGACCCGTCGGGGCACGGGACGCACCGGCAGTTGGGCCTTCCTCCCTGCGCGTTCAACGCGGCGACGGGCAAACTGTGCCCCTCCTGCGGGCTGACCACTTCGTTCACGGCGATGGCGCATCTGGACGTGCAGAGCGCGACCCGCGCGCACGCCCTCGGCCCAGTGTTGTTCGGACTGATGGCCGTGTTCTCGGTGTACTTTCTGTCGAAGTTCCTGTTTGCCTATCGGGTGGTGCTTCCTTATCGCACGGTGCTCACGGTGAATTTCACGGCGCTCGGACTGTATCTCGCCTACGGCATCGCCCGAATCTTCCTAATCTGAGCGCGGAAGGTAAACTTCGAACTAGATGCGACCGCGAGCCGACGTTTTTCTTCGGTGTGGCAAGTGCCACAAGCCGGTTTACGCAAAGGAGTTCGAGCGGAACCTTCGCGTATGCCCTCGTTGCGAGCACCACCACCGAATGTCGGCTGATGAGCGGATTGCCGTTACGTTCGACCCAGGCTCTTTCCAGGAATTGGACGCCGACTTGGCGTCTGAGAACCCACTCGCCTTTCCCGAGTATGCCGAGAAACTCGAGCGCGGGTTTGGGGCCACCGGTCGCCGCGACCCGATCGTTCGCGGCACGGCTGCCTTGGACGGGATGCGCGTTTCGGTGGCAGTCTCCGACTTCGCCTTCATGGGCGGCAGCATGGGTTCCGTGGCGGGGGAGAAGATAACGCGCACACTCGAATTGGCGCTCGATGAGCGCATCCCGGCGGTCGTTTTCACCGCGACGGGCGGAGCGCGCATGCAAGAGGGGCTGCTCTCGCTGATGCAGATGGCGAAGACCGCCGGCGCTTGTCGCCGCCTATCCGATGCCGGCGTTCCCTTCATCTGCGTGTTCACCGACCCCACGATGGCGGGTGTGCTCGCGAGTTACGCAAGCCTGGCGGATGTCATCCTCGCCGAGCCGGGCGCGCTCGTCGGCTTCGCAGGTGCGCGCGTGTCCGCCCAGGCGCAGGTGGCGCGCGTGCCGGACAACTTTCAAACGAGCGAGTTCAACCTCGAGCACGGAATGATTGACCTGGTCGTTCCGCGGTTGGAGATGCGCGAGACGCTGATTCGCATCCTGGCTCACGTAACACAGCGCGGAGGTAGAGAAGTTGGCGCGGTCATGGCGTGAGTGGGAGAAGCCGCTGGTGGACCTGGAGGAGGGCATCCGGCGCCTGCGAGAACTCCGCGAGCGAGTCGCACCCGACAAGGCGGGCGCGCTCGACCGTCAGATCGCCGAGTTTGAACAGAAGCGCGACGAGTACATCCGCATCAAGTACAGCCGCCTCGGAGCGTGGGAGCGAACGCTCGTTGCTCGCGCAGAGACAAGGCCGTACACGCTCGACTACATCCGCTACCTTGTGGACGACTGGGTCGAACTGCACGGCGACCGCCGTTTCGCCGACGACAAGGCGATCGTTGGGGGCCTCGGCCGCATCGGCGAGCGCTCCTGCGTAATCGTCGGACACCAGAAAGGGCGCGACCTCAAGTCGAGGCAGTATCGCAACTTCGGCATGGCAAAGCCAGAGGGCTACCGGAAGGCGATTCGGCTGTTCCAGATGGCTGACCGATTCAATCTGCCGGTCGTTACGTTCGTTGACACGCCGGCTGCCGACCCCGGCGTTGAGAGCGAGAGCCGAGGAATCAGCCAAGCGATCGCCGAGGGGATGTTCGCGATGTTCGGGCTGGGCGTGCCGAGCGTTAGCGTCATCATCGGAGAGGGCGGATCAGGGGGCGCCATCGGCATCGCGGTCGCAAACCGCGTGCTCATGCTGGAGAACTCCATCTACTCCGTCATTCCGCCGGAGGGCTGCGCAGCCATCCTGTGGCGCGACCCGACCGCCAGCGACCGGGCGGCCGCCGCGTTGCGCCTGACCGCGAAGGACGCCCTCGAACTCGGACTGATTGACCAAATCGTGCCCGAGGGCTTCGGAGGCGCGCACCGCAACCCGCAGGAGACCGCGTCGAACGTCAAACTTGCGATCGAGCGCAGCCTTGATGGGCTCGCTCCGCTCTCGCGAGACGAGATTCGAGAGCAGCGCTTCCACAGATTCCGCAAGATCGGCGTCGTCGCGGAGCCGACGCCCACACGCGAGGCGTAATCTGGTTTCGCTAACCTCCGGAGCGCGACCCTTGCCGGTCGCCTGAGCCGCCCGGACCGCCGGGACCTGGCTGCCCGCCGGGGCCGCCCTGCTCGCGCATCCGCTCACGCATCTGCGCGGCCGCTTCCTCCTGAAGTTTCTTGAGCTTGGCGCGCTGCTCAGGCGTGAGCACGGCTTCGATCTTCTTCATGGTCGCTTCTCGGATCTGCTGGAACTTCTCCCGCAGGCTGCCTTGCTGAGCGTCTTGGCTCTCGCGGAGCGCTTGGAACTGCTTCGCCGCCTCTTCGGTGATCGTCTTGATCTTCTCCTTCTGGGCGTCTGTGAGGTCCAGCTGCTCAAGCATGCGCTCCGTGCCCCGCATCACGCCGCCCCGGCGGCGACCGCCCTGGCCTTGGCCGTCCGGGGCGCCCATTCCGCCGGCCGCCGACGGGGGACCGGTGTACTTCGGTTCTTGCTTGTCTGGCGCTCTGCCGCCCGGAGCAGTTTCTTCGGTGCGCTTGTCGGCCGCGTCCGTTTCGCTCGGGGCGGCGTCGATGCCGCCGGCAGGCTCTTCGGTCGTGACGGTGCTCTTGGAACTGGTTTCTTCCGTATTCGCCGCGAGCGGGCCGTCGGGCGAGCCGGTAACGTCCCCGCCGCAACCGGAGCCGACAAGGGCGAAGGCGACGGCGGAAAAGGTCGCCACAAGGGCGAGAAGGCGGATTCGCAGAATGCTTTTCATGGTTAGTTGCAACCTCTTCACCACAGTATACGGCGGAGGCGAGGGAATCGTCGCCGGGTAGGCTTGGTTTTGGCCATGCCGAACACCCGAGACGAAGCCTGGAGCCTGCTCTGTGAGCACACCGAGAGCGAATCCCTGCGCCGCCACTGCCTCGCCGTCGAGGCAGCCCTGCGCTGGTATGCCCGGCGCCTGAGCGAGGATGAAGAGAAGTGGGGCATCACAGGCCTGCTGCACGACTTCGACTATGAGAAGCACCCCGACGAGCACCCGATGTGGGGTATGCGCCTGATGGAAGACCGCGGCTGGGACCCGGAGGTCATCCGCGCAATCGGCTCGCACAACGACCGCACGGGCATACCGAGGGAGACCCCCTTGGAGAAGCACCTCTTTGCGTGCGATGAGATTACCGGCTTCATCGCCGCCGTCACCTATGTGCGGCCGAGCCGCGACGTGCGGGACGTCGAAGTGAAGAGCGTGCTCAAGAAACTGAAGGCGCCCGCCTTCGCCGCCGGAGTGAATCGGGACGAAGTCCGCGAAGGCGCCGAGCTCATCGGGCTGTCGCTCGAGGAGCACATCGGAAACGTGCTCGAGGCGATCGGTGAGCACGCCGCCGCGCTCGGACTGGCGGGCGGGGAAGAGTAGCCGCGCCGGGTCAGCCGTTCCGCTGCATGAAGTCCTTCATGAAGTCAGCCAAAGCCTGCGCGCCGGAGATGGGGAAGGCGTTGTACATCGAAGCCCTCATGCCGCCGACACTGCGGTGGCCGGCGAGCGTCGTCATACCGTTCGCTTCCGCCTCTTGAATGAACTTCTTGTCCAACTCCTCGTCCTTGGCTCGGAAGGAGATGTTCATCTGGCTTCGGCTGCCCTTCTGCGCGTGGCCGACATAGAAGCCCTCGCTGCCATCAATCACGTCGTAGATGAGGGACGAGCGCTTCTCTGCGCGAGAGGCCATCTCGGTGAGTCCGCCTTCCTTCATCACCCACTTGTAGTAAAGCCCACAAATGTAGATTGCCCAGCAGGGCGGGGTGTTGTGGATGGAGTCTGCCTTCAACGCCTCCGCCCAACTGAGCATCAGCGGGAGGTCCTTAGTCTTGGCGATTTCGATTGCGCGGGGGCTGAGCAGGACAGTGGCGACGCCCGCGGGACCTTGGTTCTTCTGCGCGCCCGCAAAGATTACGTCGTAGCGGTTCAGGGCCATCGGCCGGCTGAGGATGTTGCTGCTCATGTCGCAAACGACCGGCACGTCGCACCCCCAGTCGGGGTCGCGCAGGTAGTCCACGCCTTGGATCGTCTCGTTGCTTGTGAAGTAGATGTACGAGGCGTCATCGGTGAACGACGGCTCGTCATCGGCGGGTGCACGGTCGAAGTTGGTGGGTTCGCTCGTCCAAGCGATGTGCAGCGGCCCGAGCTTCTTCGCGTCGCCGATGGACTTGTGCCCCCATGTGCCTGTGTCGATGTAGTTCGGCGTCTTCCCCTCGATGCCGAGGTTCATGGGCACCATCGCGTTTTGCAGGCTCGCGCCGCCCTGGAGGAAGAGGACCCCCCAGTCCTCGGGGACGCTGAGGATTTGGCGGAGCGAGTTGATCGTTTCGTAGTGGATCGCCTCGTAGTCCTTGCCGCGGTGACTCATCTCCATGACGCTCATCCCGCAGCCCTTATAGTTCAGGAGATCCTCGCGCGCCTCCTCGAGAACCTCGACCGGGAGCGTCCCCGGCCCGGCGGAGAAGTTGAACACGCGACCGTACAACAGTGCTTCCAGGTGTGTGCCTTTCACGGCTTCAATGGTACCCGCTGGCGGCAAGCCAACGAACCGAATCGGCGCCCCTCGCCGCCGCGTACCATAATCAGTAGAAGATGTCGCACGTCGCGCGCGGGAAGGTGGAGACCTCCCGCGCGAAGAGACCCACCGTTCAAGAGAAGCACCTCATCCGGTGCGGGCCGTTGCGCGCCTCGAAGCGCGGCGTCTGGCGCGCCGGCGTGCTCATCCTGGTGCATCTCATCATCGCGGCGCACGTCGCCTGGTGGGTCGTCAAGGGCAGGGCGATCACGCCGGTCGAGCCGAGCGAAGCGATGCAAACCCTCGAGTTGGGATACCTCAACGCCGGGTTCATCTTCTTCATCCTCGCCATCCTCGCGACGATGATCTTCGGGCGCTTCTTCTGCGGTTGGGCGTGCCACGTCGTCGCGTATCAAGACCTCTGCGGTTGGATTCTTCGCAAACTCGGCATACGGCCGCATCCGTTTCGCTCGCGCCTGCTCGTGTTCGTGCCGCTCTTCGCCGCGCTTTATATGTTCGTCTGGCCGCAGTTTCTGCGCATTTTTGAGGGGAGACCGTTCCCGCGAATTGTGTACCACTTGCAAACCGAGGACTTCTGGGCGACGTTTCCGAATTGGCAGATAACGGTGCTCACGTTCGCCGTGTGCGGGTTCCTTATCGTCGTCCTGCTGGGCAACAAGGGATTCTGCACCTACGGCTGTCCCTACGGCGCTTTCTTCGGCCTCGGCGATAGGGTGGCGCCTGGGAGGATTCGCGTCACGGAGGCGTGCGACGGTTGTGGGCACTGCACGGCGACGTGCACGTCGAACGTTCGCGTTCACGAGGAGGTTCGGTTGTTCAAGATGGTGACCGACCCCGGCTGCATGAAGTGCATGGATTGCGTCAGCGTGTGCCCCAAGGACGCCCTCTACTATGGCTTCGGGAGCGTCAAGCCGGCCGCCGACCTGCGAGAGAACAAACCCGCGCCCAAGAAATACGACTTCGCGTTGACCGAGGAGTTCGCCCTAATCGGGCTGTTCCTGGTCACGCTGTACATCTACCGGGGGCTGTACGCTGCCATTCCGTTCTTGTTGTCGCTCGGACTGGCTTCGATCACCGCCGTCTTACTGCTTCATAGCGCGCGCCTCGTCTACCGACCCCACGTGCGACTGCAACGTTTGCAACTGAAGCGCGGGGGGCGCATGACGCGCGCGGGCGCCTCGTGGTCGGTGCTCGCTCTGCTGCTGGTGGTGTTTCTTTCACACTCGCTCGTGCTGCAGGTTCGCACGCACGAAGCCGAAGCGTCGCTGGCTTTGGCCGATGCGCTGTACTCCTCCGGCGAGGGCGGCGAACCGCAGGCGCTCGAAGCCGCGCAAAAGGCAAAAAGGGGATACGAGTGGCTCATCGCCAACGGCCTCTTCCCGATTGCGGAATGGGAGTACAAACTGGCGAGCGTCAACCTGTACCTCGGCGAGGCGGAAGCCGCGGAGCGAAGACTCAAGCGCGCCCTTTCCATGCAGCCATCGCTGACGGGAGCCCACCGTCTGCTCGCCGACGCGCTCCTGCTGCAGGGACGACGGGAGGAAGCCGCAAAGAGCCTCGAGGCGTTCGTGGGTGAAGAGCCGGGCGAGGCCGACACGCGGAGCCGCCTTGGCCTGTTGCTCGCCGACCTCGGTCGCCACCAGGAGGCGGAGCGACAGGCGCAGGAGGCGCTTCGGCTTCAGCCGAACAATGCAGGATTCAGGCGGAACCTTGCTCTTGTCCTCGCCGAAGGAGGGAAGGTTGCCTCCGCCATTCGCACTCTGCGCCCCCTTCTGGAATCGGACCCCTCCGGCAGCGCCGCGCGGCTCGCGGCGGAGATGGCTGCAGAGATGGGCGACGCCGCAACCGAGGCGGAGATGCTCGAGCACGTGCGCGTCGTCACGCCGCTGGACCCTGCGCTCCTTCGCCGCTGGGCGGACGCGCACAAGCGAGCGGGCCGCCTCGACGAGCGGATTCGATCACTGCTGGGCGCGGAGCCTGACGATACCGCTGCGTGGTACGCGCTGGTGTTCTTATATGATGCGCGGGGAGACACGGGTCAGGCACGCGCGCTGTACGAGCGGCTGCTGCTTCGCTCGCCGGGCCTTCCTCCGCCTTAGCGTTCGGCGCGAACATTCTCCGTCGTCAGGCCGCCTTCTCGGGTGCCCCGGAGCTCGCCGCCCTCGGCCGTCGAGGTCGGCGTCGACCCGGTAAGCCTTGATGGATGCCGGAAGATTTGCCAGTTTTTCCGCGAGTTGCCCGTTCCCTGCCGCCTTTTCGGATACAATAGCCGTACGGGCATGTGCCCGCCTCAGTCACACGGCAAAGGAGGAGACATGAGACGAACGTGCATTTTTGCGATTCTTGGCATTCTCGCGGCTGCGCCTGCAGTCGCACAGCGGGTGGAAGCACCCGGCTACTTCGGTCAGTGGGAAGGGACGCTCAGCGCGTCCGACACGAATCCGCTGCTGGGCTCGAATTACCCATTGCGGTGGGCGCCTCAGGGCGTTGACACCGACCCCGACTACGACTGGTGCATTCTGGAGACAATGGTCTCCGACCCGATCCACACCCGACCGTTCTACACTTGGCCGGGCGGCGATCAGATGATGCGAGATGGATTCGGGACCCATGAGATGGGATACTCCATGGGCCTCGTCGTGATCTGGGAGGACCCGAACGGCGAGGACATCCGGAACTGGAGCAGCGGCCAACTCCTTATGATTGGCGCGATCGGCATGAACCACCAAGAGGGTGGGACCGAGCACGCCGGCATGGGATTCTGGATCGACTACAACACGCCCCGGCCTCTGTTCAAGATGCGGGGCGTCTTGGAGTCCGTCTTTGGCGGCGCCTGGATGAACATCGCCCCGAGTTGGGTGATTGACGCAGAGGGATACATCCATGACCATGTGCTGAACTTTGAGTGGGAGCAGTACGGTCGCTTTGACCGGTTCCGGCTCACACCGATCAACCAGCACCTTGGCGACATGAACCTCAGCGGTCGTATTGACGACCTCGACGCGGCCATCTTCTTCGAAGTGTGGGCCGGTCGAGACCACGATCCGCAGAAGTTTATCCTTGCCGACCTTGACGAGGACGGCGATGTGGACTTCGCTGACTTCCTCGAGCTCGTACGACGCATGGGGTAAATGTTCGGTTCTCCTTGTGTTCTGAACAGGGGCGTTGCTTTGGCGGCGCCCCTGATTTCTTCCAGGCTTCATGCAACGGGCAGTCGAAACCCCGGAACATTTTGGCGATATCCGTCTTCAAACTGCTGAGTGCGCGCGTTGTCGCAGTATACTATCGGAAGGAGGCTTTGACCATGAAGAAAGGCATCGAAATTCTGATCGCGTCGTTGTTTCTCGTTGCGCCGCTTGGTGCGCAGGTCGTCGAAGAGGGATGGATGACCCTCACGTTCTTGCGGATACGCCAGGCGGATGGCACGATGAAGGAGTACCGCAACGTGCCGGTTCCCTACCGCATGGAGCGCATCCACGCCACGCCCTATCGGAGCGGGAGCACTTCGTTCGGCGAGTTCACCGTCCAGGCTTCCAACACGATTGCGTACAAGAACGACAACGGCACGAACACATACTTTTACACGCCGGACATGTCCAGCGCCCTTGACGATATCACCCTCGATCCCGTTGGGTTCAATATGGAATGGAGAACGATGACGTTCGGCTACAACGCGGACGATTTGGAGTTCGCGCTCGTCCGCTGGATCGTGTTCGACACATTCGTTCCTGGTCGCGGTGCCGGGCGAAGCGCGTTCGACGGCGTGATCGCGGACTTCGGAACGATCCGGTGGTGGCCCGCTGGTCAGTTTAAGCTCACGGTCGACCTCGCGCGATCAGGCTACACTTTCCCGGTACCGGACGGCGAGTGCTATGTCGCCCAGCAGTACCGCGAGCCTGACCCAAGCGGAGAGGGTCCGTTCATTCGCACAATCAACCCGATCTTCAGCGGTCGGGGTGTGACAACCGGCTCGAGTGCGGACGCGTTCTTCTTTGACTCGGATGAGAACGGCATCTACGATGAAACGGAGATTGACTGGTTCGACGGCCCACCCAACGAAGCGAACTTCTTGTGGATCGTCGAGGTCGGCGGCAACGTTGAAGTGGCATTGCCCGTAAGCATGCAGGTGCCGTTCGGTGCGCACACCAACGGAAACCTGCAGAGCCTGTGGAACAGTGACGACGATCACGTGTTCATACAGGCAAGAAGGTCGCCCGCCGTTGCGGATCCGACGATGCAGGTCGTGCTCAACGCGGGCATATCGCCCGGTGATGTGAGCGGGTTGAAGTTCATTCTCGAGTCGCAGGCGACCTACGAGATTCCGATGACGATCGAGTGGTACAACTTCACGCACAACCGCTGGGACGTCGTTTGGCAGGGGCGCGCGACGAGAACCGATTCGGTCATCCAGTACGCCGAGCCGAACCGCGCCGGCGAGTACGTGTCCTCCTCAAACCAGCTCCGGGTTCGAGTCAGTTGGTTCGATGACGGCGTGACGGACATCTCCTGGGGCTGCGCCATCGACCAGGCGATCTGGCACGTGATTCGGCCTTAGGTACCCCGTAATCATGCGAGGGAGGTCGACTACAGGCCGTCCTCCCTCGCCTGTTGCGGCGGCGAAAAAGGCGCCACCCCCTTGACAAACGCGCCAGGGTGTGCCCATAATACAGGTTGCCGCGGAGCATGCAGGCGGATTCGACACGCCGCGCTCCGAGATGGCGGGACCTTGAAAACCGGCGCTGAGAAAGAGTTCTTTAGGTGTGAATCCCTCGTCCGCCGTCCTTGGACGGCGTCGAGAGAAGTTCAACCAGCGCATCCAGTTCGGTAGCCTTCGGGCGCTTGCTGGTGCGCTGAGATCAAACAATTCTTCACGGAGAGTTTGATCATGGCTCAGGACGAACGCTGGCGGCGTGCCTAAAACATGCAAGTCGAACGAGGATCCTATGGGTCCTAGTGGCGAACGGCGGAGTAATACATAAGCAACCTGCCCCGAAGACCGGGATAGCCCCTCGAAAGAGGGATTAATACCGGATGTGGTCCGATGTGGGCATCCATGACGGACTAAAACGCGCAAGCGGCTTCGGGAGGGGCTTGTGGCCTATCAGCTTGTTGGTGGGGTAACGGCCCACCAAGGCTTCGACGGGTAGCTGGTCTGAGAGGACGATCAGCCCGACTGGGACTGAGACACGGCCCAGACTCCTACGGGAGGCAGCAGTTGGGAATCTTGCGCAATGGGCGAAAGCCTGACGCAGCGACGCCGCGTGCAGGACGAAGTCCTTCGGGATGTAAACTGCTTTTGCCAGGAAAGATAATGACGGTACCTGGTGAATAAGCCCCGGCTAACTACGTGCCAGCAGCCGCGGTAAGACGTAGGGGGCGAGCGTTGTCCGGATTCACTGGGCGTAAAGAGCGCGTAGGCGGCCTGCTAAGTCAGGAGTGAAATCTCCAGGGCTCAACCCGGAAACTGCTTCTGATACTGGCAGGCTCGAGGGTCAGAGAGGTGATTGGAATTCCCGGTGTAGCGGTGACATGCATTGATATCGGGAGGAACACCCGTGGCGAAGGCGGATCACTGGCTGACACCTGACGCTGAGGCGCGAAAGCGTGGGGAGCGAACAGAATTAGATACTCTGGTAGTCCACGCCCTAAACGATGGATACTAGTCGTCGGAGGTATCGACCCCTTCGGTGACGCAGCTAACGCACTAAGTATCCCGCCTGGGGAGTACGGCCGCAAGGTTGAAACTCAAATGAATTGACGGGGACCCGCACAAGCGGTGGAGCATGTGGATTAATTCGATACTAACCGAAGAACCTTACCCAGGCTTGACATCGAGGGAAAGCTCTGGAAACAGAGCCCTCCACCCACAAGGTGGACCCAAAGACACCTGTTGCATGGCTGTCGTCAGCTCGTGCCGTGAGGTGTTTGGTTAAGTCCAGCAACGAGCGCAACCCTCATCTCGTGTTGCCAACGGGTAAAGCCGGGGACTCACGAGAAACCGCCGGCGTAAGCCGGAGGAAGGTGAGGATGACGTCAAGTCAGCATGGCGGTTACGCCTGGGGCTTCACACATGCTACAATGGGCGCAACAAAGGGCAGCAATGCCGCGAGGCGGAGCGAATCCCAAAAATACGCCCTCAGTTCAGATCGCAGTCTGCAACCCGACTGCGTGAAGTCGGAATCGCTAGTAACCGCAGGTCAGCTATACTGCGGTGAATACGTTCCCGGGTCTTGTACACACTGCCCGTCAAGTCACCTGAATTGTCTGCACCCGAAGTCCGTGGCCCAACCCGCAAGGGAGGGAGCGGCCGAAGGTGTGGGGAGTAAGGGGGACTAAGTCGTAACAAGGTAGCCGTACCGGAAGGTGTGGCTGGATCACCTCCTTTACAGGGAGTCTCCTTCCGGAGAGCCGTCTCCCCCTCACGGGTAGACGGAACTCCCACAAAGGTCGACCACCAAAAGAATTCACTCGGCGCCGGTTCTCAGGGCCTCCTTTCCCACGCTACCACACACCAGGGCATTGGCGCCGGTCTCCTCACAACCGAACGATAACCGCCGCGCGGTGCGTCCATGAGTAAGCACACAACCGGGCGACTGCTCGGCGCAGAAAGAGGAGAGAGATGAAAGTTCTGTACGCCCTGATCCCGTTCCTTGCCCTGTCTACAGGAGGCGACCGCCTAGCAACGATGCGAGGCGAGGAGCCACTCGAGCGCCCAGCGAAAATGGGTGAGGCGCCCCCTCGAACCGTCCTCACCGACGAGCCCGCTGTCGGCCGCGCCATGTCGCCCGCCCCCTTCCAGATCGTCCAGGTCAATGTAGACGCAGAAGGCAACAACATCCGAGGAGACGCCGCGAACGAGCCGTCCATCGCCGTTTCGTCCACAAACCCAGATCGAATGGTCATCGGCTGGAGACAGTTCGACAGCAACGGTTCCGACTTTCGCGAAGCCGGCTACGCCTTCACCGGCGACAGAGGCGTTACCTGGACCGCAGGGACGCTGGAGAACGGGGTCTTCCGCAGCGACCCTGTTCTCGACTCGGATGCCGACGGCCGCATCTACTATTACAGCCTCGTTACGTCGCCGTGGCGATGCGACATGTTCATCTCGAGCGACGGCGGGCAAACCTGGACAGGGCCAATCCTCGGCTACGGAGGAGATAAGCAGTGGATGGCAATTGACCGCACCGGCGGCACGGGACACGGCTTCATTTACAGCGCCTGCAACACCGCCGGCAACCAGTGGAGTCCGCGCACCTTTACTCGAAGCGTAGACGGGGCGCAGACTTGGATGTTCCCAATCGAGATTCCCAACCGACCGATATGGGGGACGCTTGCCGTCGCGCCGAACGGCGACCTGTACGTCATCGGGCGACAGAGCAGCGGCTCGACCTGGTGGCTCGCCAAGTCAACCAACGCTCGCTTCGGCGGCCAAACGCCGTCGTTCACGACAAGAAGCGTCAACCTCGGCGGCGTCCAGCGATGGTTTACGGGCGTGAACCCGGATGGGCTGCTCGGCCAGGCGTGGGTCGCGGTGGATCACTCCGACGGTCCTTCCCGCGGCAACGTGTACATCCTGTGCTCGGTTGACCCGTCAGGAAACGACCCGCTCGATGTGATGTTCGTTCGCAGCACCGACGGCGGTCAGACGTTCTCCGCTCCCGTTCGCGTGAACGACGACTCGGGGAACAACTGGCAGTGGTTTGGCACACTCTCGGTCTCACCCGAGGGGCGACTCGACGCCGTATGGTACGACACGCGGGACTTGACCGGCACGCGGTCGCGCCTCTTCTATTCCTATTCATGGGACGAAGGGCGCACCTGGTCGCCCAATGTGCCCGTCGGCAACTCCTTCGACTACAGTCAGGGATACCCCGGCGGCCAACGCAAACTGGGCGACTACATTGACATGAAGTCCGACATCGAGGGCGCGCACCTCGCCTTCGCAGCCACCTATAACGGAGAGCAAGACGTGTACTACGTCTTCCTCGTGCCCGGGATGCCCGCACTCCTGGTGTCGCACCAGGTGCTCCACGGAGGACAAGAAGGCGGTGGTTCGTCAAGCCTGCTGCGTTCCGATGACGACTACCTTCGGCTGACATCCTTTCCGTTTTCCGAAGTTGACGAAGCCAATCACTCCTCGCTCGCTGTCCGCCTCTCGACGAACGTGCAAGGCCCGCAAGAGTTCGATCTGACCGTCGAACTCGGTACCGACCAGACCATCTCCTTCGGCAAACTGGCGGTGTTCAACTGGAACACTCAGCGCTACGACGATGTGGGCGCGCCCTTTGCGATCGGCCTCGAGGACGTTCGGCAGACGGTTACGCGCATACCCGCGACGGACTACGTGCGCTCGGATGGGGTGATTGACGTGCGCATAAAGTCAATCATCAATCTTCCGTTCCCACTCGCCACGTTCCGCACGCGGGTGGACTTCGTTCAAGCTGTGGTGCGCTAATTCGAATTAGCGCACGACCCAGTTGACGCGGTCCACGTTCAGCGACCAGGCGACCACGGTGATGCCCCAGTCGGTGGCGCCGATCTTAGCCTTGACGCGCCTTGTGCCAGGCTCAACAAACTTGGCTGGACTGTCTTGAATGTCCAACGTCAGCTTGTTGTCCGTCAGAGTGGCAAATCGTGAGTCGACGGTCGTCCATTGCCCGGCTTGATAGTCGTACAGCTGGATGACCTGGAGCGCGGGGACGGCACTCACATTCGTCTCCACTTGCAGCAAGATCCGGGAGGGTGTTTGGGTCGCCGCTTGGGTCCACGTCTCGAATGAGGCGGAAGGGAAGTTCAGCTCGAATGGGCGCACGGCTCCGACCCTCAAGTACTGATCGTCGCTATTCACTAGCTCGGGAGCGCCCCCGCCGGCATGGTAACCCTGAAGGATCGTGTATCCGTCCGGCAGAAAAGTAGGCAAGAGCACAGCCTGCTCAGCCACAAAGCCAGCAGCCCCTTTGGTGAGGAGCACAGCGTAGTCATAGTTGATGTAACCCTGGGTATCTACAGTGTCCGTCTGACGGTGATAATTTGGGTTGCTCGACCAACTTCTCTCGATGAGTAAGCAGGCCTGTTTGCCTATGGATTCGAACGGCGCGTGGTCGCTACGATCCAACGCGCCGTTGACCACAGCCTGGATGCCTGAGTAGCGAGTCAAGGCGCTGGCTAAGCCCTGCTTGATGGGATTCGAAGCCGTACGTCCGTAGATGTTTGCCTGGTTGCCGCTGGGGTTGTAAGCAACCATGTCCAGGTTTACAACACCAATGATGTTGTCATTGCGGTACTGATTGGCATAGGCGGTGCTGCCAACAAGGCCCTGCTCTTCCCGATCAAAAGCGATGAAGACAATCGTTTTCTCGAAGCGATAGTTTGAAAGGACCCTGGCAGTTTCTAACACGGCTGCGGTGCCCGACGCGTTGTCGTCTGCCCCGGGGTTGTTTACACTGTCGTAGTGCCCGCACATGATGACCTGCTCGTTGGGGGAAACCAGCCCTGGCAGCACAGCAACGACGTTGTAGTACTCGTTTGAGTTGTAGGTGAACGGATGCAATCGGACGTCCAGGTCGAAGGACTGGTAGGAAGAGTAAAGAAACTGGCGTGCCAGGTCGTGCTCCGCGCCAAAGCCCCGGTTGTGGCCGGTTCTTGTATAAAGCCTGTTGTCCAGCGTGTCCCGGTACTGGGCAACTGTCAGTTGATTGACCAGGTGCGCCGGCGTGATCTGGCCAACGACCGAAGCGCAGGCGCAGACGGCCCACAGCAAAACAGGAAGTAGCCTCCTAACGTGCTTCACATAATGGAGACGGATAAAGGTGTGCCATCCGTTCTTACGGGCCGCTGATCAAGCCCAGCGTGGAAGGATCCGCTTGCCGAAGAGCGAGCAGAGCCACTCGGTCGCCAGGCGGGCCGTCTCGTTCTGGCGGTCGAGGGGCGGGTTCACCTCTACGACGTCAACCCCGGCGAGGTCGAACGGAGAGGTGTCGCGCCCCACCAATTCGTACAGGAATTCTGCCAAAAGATGCATCTCTCTGTAGTTGAAGCCGCCCCGCACGCCTGTCCCTGTTCCCGGCGCGATGAGTGGGTCGAGCACGTCGACATCCAGGCTGACCCAGAGGCGCGTAACGCCCGCGCGCTCCAGAAAGCCGGCGGCGTGCTCCATCATCGCTTCAAGCCCGAAGTGGTCAACCTCGTACATGGTAACCGCGCGCCGCACGTCGCCTTCCACCAGCCGGAGCCGCTCCGCCTCATCGAGGTCTCGCAGCCCGATCCAGACGACGCGGTTCGGCTTAAGCGCCTGCTCTGGAACCGCCTCGCTGAGGATGCGCGCCCACTGCGACCGCATCGTATCATCGCCGCTCTCGCACGGGAGGCGCATCACCGCGGCGAGCGACATGCCGTGAAGGTTCATGCTCGGCGAGGTGTCTGGAGTGTTGAGGTCGGCGTGCGCGTCAATCCACAGCGCCCCGATGCCCGCGACATGACCGACCGCGGCTGAGAGGGTGCCGATCGAGAGGCTGTGGTCACCGCCGAGGACGACCGGAACGACACCGCGTGCTATGGTCGAAGCCAACCGTTCGCGCACACGAAGGATGTTCTCGAACGCCGCGTCGAAGTTGCGAATGCCGCGCCCATCCACGCTCGGAAGCCCGATTGGCCGAGTGGCGACATTGCCGGCGTCCGTTACTTCAGCGAGTCTTCCCAGCTCGCCCACGAGATTGGCGAAGCGAATCGCGTCCGGGCCGAGGCTCGCTCCGGGCCTGCTCCCGCCCAGTCCGAACGGCACGCCGATAACCTCGAGAGGATGGCGGTGATACACGCCGCGAACCTACCCGAACGCCGCCCGCTCGTTGGGGGCTGGGCGGGGAAGGTACTATGCTCGGCTCGAATGCTGCACCTGCGTCAGGACGTTACTCGCCGCGTGAGCGAGGCGGTTGGGCGGATGGCGGAGCGGCAAGGCGTGGAGCCGGAGTCCTGCCCGCCCGTCGAAGTCGTCGCCTCGAAACGCCCCGACCACGGTGATTACTCGACAAACTTCGCGCTCGTTGCCGCCCCCACCTGGAAGCGTGCTCCGAGGGAGATAGCAGACGCCCTCGCCGAGGCGTTGCGGGGCGACCCGGCGTTCGCCGCAGCCGAGATAGCGGGCCCTGGGTTCATCAACCTTCGCCTGTCACCTCAATACCTGGGCGGCTGGACGGCTGAGGCGTTCCGTCGCGAGGAGCGTCTGGGCACCCTGGAGGCTGAGCCCTCGGAGCGGTACCTTGTCGAGTTCGTCAGCGTGAACCCGAACGGCCCGATTCACGTAGGGCACGGTCGGGGCGCGGCGTACGGTGACACCCTCTCCCGCATCCTCATCGCCGCGGGGCACGCGGTCGAGCGAGAGTTCTACGTCAACGACGGCGTGAACTCGGAGCAGATGCGCCTGTTCGCACTGAGCGTGAAGTGCCGCTATCGCGAACTGCTCGGCCTCGCGAGCGAGTTTCCTGAGGGCGGTTATCGGGGCGAGTACGTGGACGAGATCGCGCGCCAGATCCTCGACCAGCACGGGGATGGACACGCGGACGACGGAGCGGAGTTCTTCCAACCGACCTCGCAGGAGTTGATGATGGCGGTGCAGCGCGACGACCTTGCCCGCTTCGGCGTCGTGTTCGACCGATGGTTCAGCGAGCAGAGCTTGTACGATAACGGCAAGGTGCCACAGGCGATCGAAGCGCTTAGGGCGCGGGGACACGTCTATGAGAAGGACGGCGCCCTGTGGTTGCGCTCAACTGAGTTCGGCGACGACAAGGATCGCATCGTCATCCGTAGCGACGGTCGCCCAACGTACATCGCGAGCGACATCGCATACCACAAGGACAAATTCGACCGAGGATACGACAGGCTCATCAACGTGTGGGGCGCAGACCACCACGGATACATCGCGCGCACCGCCGCCGGAATCCAAGCGCTCGGCTACGAGCGTGAGCGGTTCGAAGTGGTCATTACCCAAATCGTCCGGTTCCTCGAGCACGGCGAGACAAAGCAGATGTCGAAGCGAGACGGCACTCTCGTCAGGTTGAGCGACCTCATGGACGAGGTCGGTGTGGACGTAACGCGCTTCTTCTATTTGATGCGATCGGTGGACGCGCACATGGACTTTGACCTCGACCTCGCGCGCGAGCACAGCGAGAAGAACCCCGTCTACTATGTCCAGTACGCCCACGCCCGGATTACCTCGCTGCTCGCTAAGGCGGAAGAAGCGGGATTCAGCGCAGACCCTTCGCAGTGTCACCTCCTCATGGAGCAACCGGAGCGCGAGTTGGCGCTCAAGATCTGGGATCTCCCCTACGAGGTCGGAAGATCTGCGGCGTCGAAAGAGGTGCACACGCTGACGACCTATGCGCTCGACCTGGCGCGCTGCTACCACAACTTCTACGACAAGTGCAGGGTGCTTCGCCCGGAGGACCCGGAGCGTAGCGCCGCGCGCCTCGCCCTCTGCAAGGCGACCCGCTCAGCCATCCGCTCCGTCTGCTCGCTCCTCGGCATCTCCGCGCCCGATGCTATGTGACGGTATACTCTCGCCTCGCAAGATGAGGATTCGACAAAAGGAACTGAGGAAGAGAAGGCATCGGAAGGAGAAGCGGCTGAAGGAGCTGGCGAAAGCCGGCGTCAAGGCCGCCCGCCCGAACAAGAGCGCCGATACCGACGCCCCCGAGAAGCCTGCCGCCAAGAAGACAACCAAGAAGGCGACTACCAAGAAGGCCGCCTCCGGCGAGAAGAAGACCGCAACCAAGAAGGCGCCCGCCAAGAAGGCCGCAACCAAGAAGGCTGCAACGAAGAAGGTGACCACGAAGAAGGCAGCGGCAAAGAAATCCGAAGAGAAAGCCGAAGAGAAACAGGGCGAAGAGTAGAGAACCCGCTTAAGCCGGTCTACCAGAACGGCTTGGGAATGTCCTCGGCGTCCGCGCCTGTTTCCCTTGCCTCGCGTTCATCAGCGCGAGGCTCGGCAGAGGGGGAGAGGGGCGTCCACTCGCCCACAACGCGCCGCCACATCTCCGACCAGAACAAGCCTTCCGGGTCGACGCTCGCCTTCAGCGCGAGGAATCGCTCCAAGGCCTCCGCCCCCACCGCTTGGCGAAACTGCCCTCGCCTCAGCACCGAGTCTTTTGCCAGATAGAACCGCCCGCCTGCGGAGAGCGTCAACTCCGTCATTTCGTCGGCAAGGCGGCGAAATGCCTCCCAGCGCCACGAGTGGACGCGGAAGTCCATCGCCAGCGAGAACCCGTCCACGGCGTGGCTGAGCAAGAACCCATCCGGTCGGTGCCGCTTCAGAACACACAGGAACGGCGGAAAGCCCTGTTCCTTCGCGGCGCGCGTCGCCTCGCTGAACACCTGTTGCGCGGCATCGAGAGGGGCAAAAATCTGATATTGAACGAGTCCCGCCGGACGATACGCGTGCTTCCAGTTCGGTATCGAGTCGAGCAGGAAGTTGAATGCCACCAGGCTCTGCCGGAAGCGGTGGCCCGCCTCGCGCCTTCCCGCGCGGAACTTCATCGCATTGATGAGCCGCATCCCCAACGGACGCGTGAACGGTCGCATCAGGCGGGGCAGCACGCGCTTGGGAATGCCGAACGCGCTGTCGGGTATCTGCTGCGCCTCGACTCGCAAGGTCTCTTCCGGATGAGGGTCCTCGCCCTCGTCGAGATAGCGCGCCGAGTGCAGGATGCCGCGGCCAGAGTTCGCCCCTGAAGCGAAGCCGTCAATCCAGCCGACGGCGTAGTCCCATGCGTCCGCCAGGTGCGCGACCTTGTCGAGAGCCTCTGCCCAGTTGCGCGCCACGTGCGCCTCCACGTCGAGCAGGCCAGAGTGAACCCGCTTCAGTTGCATTGTCACGCTGGTGATGACCCCCAGCGCGCCGAACCCCCCGATGACGGCATAGAAAAGGTCGGGGTCCTCGAGCGGCACGATCGTTCGCTCTTCGCCGTCGGCGGTAAGGAGGGTGAACTCCTTCACGTGCTCGCCGATTGGCCCGGCCTTGCGGTTGTTCTTTCCGTGGATGTTCGCGGCGAGCGCCCCGCCGAGGGTAACTCGCGCCGTTCCGCTCACGACCGGCAGCCACCAACCGTCCTCGATTGCGTATCGCCAGACCTCCTCGATCGTAACGCCCGGCTCGCAGCAAATCACGCCGGTGTTCGGGTCCCAAGACAGAATCCGCTTCATCCGCGAGAGGTCAAGAACCACCTGCTCGCGGTTGAGAAACGCATCGCCGTAGGAGTTGCCGCCGCCCTTGAGCGCAATGGAGCGTCGCTCCCGACGCGCTTCCTTGATCGCCTCGCGCACGCCCTCAAGCGTTGACGGGCGATAGACGTAGCACGCTCCTCCCGTCGTCATCCCCCAAGCCTCGACGCGCTCGATGCGCTCGGCAGGAAGGGTCAAATCTTCAGCCTCCGGAAGATCGGCGACGGGATCAACCTGATGATCTTGGACACGAGCCACCAGCGCCACGGTATGTACGCGGTCACGTTCTTCCTGCGCGCGGCGCGAAGGATGAGCGCGGCCGCGCGTTGCGCCGAGATCATCCCAGGGAGGCGGCCGCGCGGGGCGGTCATGCTCGTCTCCACCGGCCCAGGCTTCACCGTGACGACGCTCGCGCCGTGCGGAGCCAGCCGGTTGCGCAACGATTCGAGGTAGTTCTCGAGCGCCGCCTTCGTCGCGCCGTACACAGGGTTGCCCTTGCGTCCTCGGTCGCCAGAGACGCTGCCGATGCCCACGATCGTGCCTTCTTTCGCGCGCTCGAACCGTTTCGCAGCGAGGTTGATCCACGCCACGGCGCCGACGAAGTTGACAGCAATCATTTCGATGTCCTTGTCGGTGTCGTATTCGGTTGGCCCGATCATCGGCATGACGCCCGCCGCGTATACGATGAGGTCAATCCCTTCGAGCGCCTCGACCGCCTGGGCGAACGCAGCGGGCACTGTGTCCACGTCACGCACGTCGTGCACGATGGGAAAGGCGAGGCGCGAGTCCGCTCGATTCACGGCCGTGGCGATTCGTTGCAACGCCGCCTCATTCCGCCCGACCAGGGCAACGCTGCAGCCGCTCTGCGCCAGGGCGAGCGCAATCTGCTCGCCGATGCCGCCGCTCGCGCCGACGATGATCGCCTTCCTCCAGGGATGCTCCATCCCGGATAGTCTATCCCTTGACCGAACTTGCCTGCAGCGCCCATCTTTGCCGCCTCGCGAGGTAACCTGATGCCATGTCAGTAGCAAGAGTAACTGAAATCAGCAGCACATCGGAGACCAGCTTCGAGGACGCGATTCAGTCCGGCATCGAGCGGGCGACGAAGACGTTGCGAAACGTCAAGGGCGCGTGGATTAAAGAGCAGAAGGTGGAGATACTGGACGGGCGCATCACCAAGTATGTGGTGAACATGCTGGTGACGTTCGTTCTGGACGACGTGTAGCGTCTCCAGCGCCGCCCGGCGGCTACCAGCCCCGTCCCGCGAGCTGTTCCTCGGGGCTGAGGGACGAGACGTTGATGCCGACCATCGGCTCTCCCAGCCCAGCCGAGACTCGAGCGAGGACGGCGGGGTCGTTGTAGTGCGCGACGGCTTCAACGATTGCATCCGCGCGTCGCTCTGGGTCGCCGCTCTTGAAGATGCCCGAACCGACGAACACCGCTTCGGCGCCCAACTTCATCATCAGCGCGGCGTCGGCGGGGGTGGCGATGCCGCCGGCGCTGAAGCTCGGCACGGGCAGCCGCCCCGCGCTGTGCACCTCTTGAACGAGGTCGAGCGGCGCAGCCATCTCCTTAGCAAGGGCGGGGAGGTCGTCGGTACGCGCACTCGCGACACGCGCGATCTCGGACGTGATCGAGCGCATGTGGCGCACCGCTTCGATGACGTCCCCCGTGCCCGCCTCGCCTTTGGTTCGAATCATAGCCGCGCCCTCGGCGCACCGGCGCAGCGCCTCGCCCAAGTTCCTCGCGCCGCACACGAACGGGACGGTGAAGTCGTGCTTCCAAACATGGCGGTCGGGGTCGGCAGGGGTTAGGACTTCGCTCTCGTCAATGTAGTCCACTTCCAGCGCTTGCAGGATCTCCGCCTCGACGAAATGCCCGATTCGACACTTCGCCATGACCGGGATCGTTACTGCGTCCTGAATCCGCTTGATGACCTCGGGGTCGGACATGCGTGCCACGCCACCGTGGGCGCGGATGTCCGCCGGGACGCGCTCCAACGCCATCACGGCGACGGCTCCCGCCTTCTCGGCGATGCTTGCGTGCTCGGGGGTTACGACGTCCATGATGACGCCGCCCTTGAGCATCTCAGCGAGCCCCACTTTGAGGCGCCACGTGCCGATTTGCTCGGAGTTGTTGCTGTCTTGCGGCATGGTCGGCTCGATTCTACCCAACAGGCTGCGAATCTGCGGACAGCGAATCTGGTAGAAATGCGAGGCGGAACTTGCGGCGACGGCACATCTTTTGCGGTACACTAAAACGGTCTGCGCATCCTGCGTAGGCAATCAAATCGAAAGAGGAGAGTAAGCACATGTGCAAGAAAATCGTAACACTAGCAGTTGTTGCTGCGTTCGGCGTTAGCGCCCTGGCTCAGACGACCAGCTTCACGCTGACCGATGGCCCTTGGACGTACGCCGAGCGAGCAATCACTGGAGCAACGACGCGCACGGGTACTGGCGGCGGCTCCGCCGACTTCACCAACGGCACGGAGAACCTGTTCCAGAACTGGTTCTGGTATCGCAGCACGGGTGACACCCGCGAGTACGGTTTCAGCAACCAGACTGGTTTCAGCCAGCCCGCAGCCAACCGCGTCCAGCTTCAGTACACCGAGCCGAACGCGGCCGGTGGCTCGCTGATCTTCGACCTGACCTACACGCTGACGTCCATTTCTGCGACGTCCGCCGTTACGGTCATTGACATCCTGGTCACGAGCCGAGGCCGCAACGACGCGCACTTGTTCCCGTACATCGACTACGACCTTTCGGGAAGCACGTCCAACTCTGCGACGCTGGAGTCGTTCGGCGGCACGCGGGGGGCTATGCGAGTAACGCATACAAGCGGAAACTTCGGCTGGTTTGAGATGCAGGCTCCCGGCGGCGGTATGTCCGGATGGGAGATTGCAGCGTTCTCCGGCCTGCGGGCGAAACTGGCAAACGCGTCGGTAGACAACCTGTCGAACAGCGGCTCGCCGTTCGGCCCGGGTGACTTCACCGGCGCGTTCCAGTGGTCCATGCAAATGAGCGACGGCCAGCAGGCTCGCCTGCGCGTCATCAAGGGCATCAACGCGGTGCCTGAGCCCGGAACGCTGCTCGCGATCGGCGCGGGTCTTGCCGCACTGGCAGCCCGACGTCGCCGCAAGTAACGTCAAAGCTATTCCTCCCACGCGGGAGGGAAGGGCAAGTTGGGAGGCTCGCCGAAACCGGCGGGCCTCCGGCTTTATAGCCTTGTTGCGGTAACCTCGGCGCCATGCGCGGAATCGTCATCGCCGGCGGCTTGGGCACACGCCTTCGCCCGCTGACGCTTTCGAGACCGAAGCCGCTCATGCCGCTCGTCAACGCCCCGCTCCTCGAGTATCAGATTGCGTATCTCAAGTCAGCCGGCATCGAGGAGGTGTGCTTCGCGACGAACTACATGGCTGACGCCGTAGAAGCGCACTTCCGCGACGGAGCCGAGTTCGGCGTGCGCCTCGTCTACGCCGTCGAGAAGGAGCCGCTCGACACCGGCGGTGCGATCCGCAACGCCTGGGACGCCCTGCCGCCGGGCGATTGCGTCGTGTTCAACGGCGACACCATACACGCGTTCGACATCGCCGATATCGTGCGCCGCCACCAGGAGCGAGGGGCGGACGTAACGCTCACTCTCCGCGAAGTCGCGCGGCCGCACGCCTACGGCGTCGTCCCTCTGGACGACGACGGGCGAGTGATTGGGTTTCAAGAGCCCACGGAAGAGCAGAAGCGAAGCCTCTCCGGTCCCGCGGAGGGGAGCGACTTCATTAACGCGGGCCTCTACGTGATCAACCGAGACGTGATGGATGAGTTCTTTCCCCAGCGACGCTGCAACGTCGAGCGCGAGGTCTTCCCAAAGGTCATCGCCGCCGGCAAGCGAGTTTTCGGCGACGTGCAGGGCGGATTCTGGATCGACATCGGGCGACCGTCGCAGTACCTCCGCGCGGTTCGAGCGGTTCTGACCGGTGAAGTGGCGGCGGCACGGCCGTTCCGCAAGGTGGGCGATTCGGCGGTGGACGAAGGCGCGCGCGTCGAGGGCACGGTGTGCGACTGCTCGGTGGTCAGCGGGCGCGCGGTCGTTGGGCCGGATTCGAGCGTCGAGTGTTCCGTGCTCCTGGAGGGCGCGGTCGTCGGAGAGGGCGCGGTCGTCCGCTCGTCCATAATCGGCGAGAATGCTGAAATCGAGCCACACTC
>Ga0209172_10002273_pt1 | contig 34816 bp, 28 predicted proteins | sample LarsenN4metaG_FD_184113 | JGI IMG/M metagenome (GOLD analysis project Ga0209172, IMG submission 184113) | Hot spring sediment bacterial and archeal communities from British Columbia, Canada, to study Microbial Dark Matter (Phase II) - Larsen... ... | reverse complement strand
CCGGTGCCAACTCTTCGGCGCGTGCCAGGTAGGCTTCCGCCTGGTCGAACTGCCCGCGGTGGCGATAGATCTGCGACAGGCGCAGGTGGGATTGGGAGTCTTCTGGGTTCAGCCGGGTCAAGATCTTCAACTCTTCCACGGCTTCGTCGTAGCGGCTGGCCTCCAGCAGCGCCTGGGCAAGGCGACGCCGGATTTCCACGTTGTCGGAATCCAGCTCCAGCGCCCGCCGGTAAGTGGCGATGGCATTGTCGGGATCGTCGGCCTGCTCGTAGGCAACCGCGAGCGTGGCCAACAGTTCAGCGGTGGGTTTCTCGTTGGTGGCTTCCGTCAGCAACTGGATGGCTCGGGCGGACTCGCCCTGATCGGTGTAGAGCTGCGCCAGCGCGGCCAGCGCCTGCTCCGAGCGCGGCTGCGCGGCCAGGTAGTCTCTCAGCGTGGCCTCGGCTTTCTCCATCTGGCCGTTGAGCCGGTAGAGCCGCGCCAGAAATAGACGCGACTCCGCGTCGTCGGGGTCGAGCCGCACAATCGCTTCGTACTGTTCGATGGCGAGTTCGAGCGTCTGCTTCTGTTCCGGCTTCGGCTGGAGCTCCCCGAGGGTTTGGAGATAGATGCGCGCGAGCAAGCGTCGCGCCGCGAGATTTTTCGGATCGGCCTTGAGCACCGCCTGCGCTTCCGCCACCGCATCGCGCATCAACCCCGCCCGGCGGTAGGCTTCCGCCAGGCGCACGCTCAGGTAGACCGAGTCCGGGTCATACTCGAGCGCTTGCTTGAATTCGGCGATGGCCTGCTCGAGGTACTCGTTGCGGCTGGTGAACCCCGCCAGTTGCTCGTAGAGGTGGCCGAGCGAGTAGTGGTAGTAGGCCTGGGCCCGCCGGCGGGCTTCAAACGGCGCGCGCGGGGTATTGGCGGGGACGGAAGGGGACGGAGCCTGTACGGACGGGGACGCCTCCGGCACCACTGCGGCCAACGCCAGCAGCGCCAGGGCCGCCCCAACGGGGAAAATCCCGAACCTTTTCATCCCGCGGTCAGGCCTCCTCCCTCACCCGCAAAATTTTATTATCTCACACGCGCGCCAGGAGCTCAAAGTAATGCTCTCGGCTGATGCGAGCAGTGCCGAGCGCATTCTTGATGATGAAAACCGGCAACGGATCGTAGCGGGGGATGGCGACCGAACGCGCCAACCCCGGCAGTTCCAATTGTACCGGCGGACGCTGCGGCACATCAAACTTCCGCATTAGCGGCGGGACGCCTGTGCCACGGAGGGAGAAAATAAAAGGTTAGTGGCGGAAGTGGCGGACGTCGGTGAAGACCATGGCGAGGCCGAGGCGGTTGGCGGCCGCGATGACCTCGGCGTCCCGCACCGAGCCGCCCGGCTGAATGATGGCCGTAACGCCCACCTTGGCCGCCTCCTCGACGCCGTCGGGGAAAGGAAAGAACGCGTCCGAGGCCAGCACCGTACCGCGCAGCGGCAGCACCGCTTTCATCGCGCCCAGCTTCACCGAATCCACCCGGCTCATCTGCCCGGCGCCGATGCCCACCGTCTGGTCGCGCCGCGCATAGACGATGGCATTCGACTTCACGTGCTTGGCCACCTTCCAGGCAAACAGCAGCGCCCGCTGCTCGGGCCGCGTCGGCGCACGCTCCGTCACCACCCGCAGCGCTTTCGCCTCCAGCCGGTGCCGGTCGGCTTCCTGCACCAGCCAGCCGCCCGCAAGCGAGCGCACCTGCCACTCCGGCAGGCCAGCCGGCGCACGTGCCGTACTTACTTCGAGCAGCCGCAGGTTTTTCTTCCGCGCCAGCTTCTCCAGCGCCTCCGGCTCGTAGCTCGGCGCGGCAATGGCTTCGACAAAATGTTTGCCCATCGCCTCAGCCGTCTCCCCCGTCACCGCCCGGTTGAAGCCCAGCACCGAGCCGAAGGCGGAAACAGGGTCGCACTCATAGGCGCGCGCATAGGCCTCTGCCTGCGCCTTCCCCACCGCCACCCCGCAGGGGTTCGTGTGCTTGATGATCGCCGCCACCGGCTCGTCAAATTCCTGCGCCAACGCCCAGGCCGCATCCAGATCGAGCAGGTTGTTGTAGGAAAGTTCCTTGCCTGCCCCGCTAACGGCGGGGCCTTGCAACTGCTTCGCCCCCGCAATCCCGCACGCAGCTGCCCCGGCCGTCCGATAGAGCGCGCCGCGCTGGTGGGGGTTCTCGCCGTAGCGCAGCACCTGCGCGCGCTCGCCGCCGAGCACCAGCGCCGGCGGGAACTCCCTCTGCGCGCGCCGTGCCAGTCCTCGCTCACCCGCTTCGACCTGGGCGAGCGTTGCCGCAATCAGCCCGTCGTACTGGGCCGTCAACGCGAACGCCCGCTGCGCCAGCTCCAGCCGCAACCCCAGCGACAAATCGCCCCGCTCGGTGAATTCCGAAATCACCCGCGCGTAATCCTCCGGCGACACTACCACCGCCACCTGGGGAAAATTCTTGGCCGCAGCCCGAATCATCGTCGGCCCGCCGATGTCAATCATCTCCTGCAATTCCCCTACCGACGCCTCCGCGCGCGCCGCAGTCTCCGCAAACGGATAGAGGTTCGCCACTACCAAGTCAATCGGCGCGATGCCGTGCTTCTTGAGTTCCGCCACCTGCTTGGCCTCATCCCGCCGCGCCAGAATCCCGGCCTGGATCGCCGGGTGCAGCGTCTTCACGCGCCCGCCCAGCAGCTCGGGAAAACCCGTGACCTCGGCCACTTCCCGCACCCGGATTCCTTTCTCCCGCAACAGCTTCGCCGTCCCCCCCGTCGAAACCAGCTCCACCCCGTGGTCGGCCAGCACGCGCGCCAGCTCCGCCAGTCCTCGCTTGTCGTACACACTGAGTAGTGCCCGTTGAATCCGCTGCATGAATGCTTCTCCCTACCGGGTGGGTGCCAACTTCGGAAAACTTGCCCCGCCGTCTCGAAGCTTCGGGATTGGCGGGGACCTGTCCCGCCGCTTTCTGGCGGGAAGACTATTTCGCTTTCGCCTTCAACTTCACCTGGCCTTTCTCCACCGCCACCACGTACTCCACCGCCTGACAACCCAGCTTCTGTTTCAGCTCTTCCGTTTTCTGCCGCACGAACTTGTGGAACTGCTCGAAATTCACGTCCGCTTTCTCGCCCGCCTGCTGCTTGGCCTCCACCAGCGTGCGATAGAGCTGGTGCACCTTTTCCGGCTCGTGCAGCGGGTCGCTGACGGCCAGCCGGTATTCCTCCGACCGGGCGGCCGCCGGTGCCGCGGTAGCCTCGCCACGCCCCATCTCGACTTCGGCCGCCTCCCGCGCAGCCACCCCGGCCGAGAGATAGGGCGACAGACCCGCCTCCTTCTGCCGCAGCCGCTGCCGCCACAGCTCGCTGAACTTCGCATAGCGCGACACCAGCCCCTCAAACCGGAACCGCTGCGCGTAGTTCATCCGCGTTGCGTTGTACTTCCTGATCAGGTTCTGCACCCGCCACTCGATGTCCTGCGGCGGCCGCGGCCGTCCACCGGCAAAGTAGCTGTCGTATTCGATGCGGAGCTGGCGGATGTCTTTTTCGAGCTGGCTCAGCTCGTCTTCAATCGTGGCCAAGGCGGATCCCCACGGGGTACACGCACGGATTTGTTACTCTAGTCGCAGCCCCCAGGCGGGTCAACAGCTAAGTTGACCCGTCGCAGGCGCTGTGCTGAAATCCAAGATGCTCATGGCTAGCCGCACGGAAACCAAAGTCGCCACCGCCCTGCGCGCACTGCCCTCGGTGGATGAGCTGCTGCGCGCCGCCGCCCTGCGCGAACTGGCCCCCGAGGTGTCGCACGACCTGCTCGTGGCCGCCGCCCGGGCGGTTCTGGGCCGCTGGCGGGAGGCCTTCCGCACGCGTCGCCTCACCCATCCGCCCGAGCGCACCGCCCTGGCCGGTGAGGTTGCGGCCGAAGTGCGTCAATGGCTGGCGCCCTCGCTGCGTCCCGTCCTCAATGCCACCGGCGTCATCCTGCACACCAACCTCGGCCGCGCTCCCCTCTCCGCGCGCGCGGCCGAGCGCGTAGCGGCGATCGCCACCGGCTATTCCAACCTCGAATACGACCTGGCCCGCGGCAGCCGCGGCCGCCGCGACCTCCACGCTGAAAAACTCTTGGCACGGCTGCTGGGGGCGGAAGCCGCCCTCGTGGTCAACAACAACGCGGCCGCCGTCCTGCTGGTGCTGAACACGCTGGCGGCCGGCAGCGAGGTGGTCGTCTCCCGCGGCGAGCTGGTCGAAATCGGCGGCAGCTTCCGCATCCCGGAGGTGATGGCGCGCAGCGGCGCTACCTTGCGCGAAATCGGCACCACCAACCGCACCCGCGCCGCCGACTACGCCCGCGCCCTCAACCCGCAGACCCGGTTGCTCCTGCGCGTGCACCCGAGCAACTTCAAGATGCTCGGCTTCGCCAGCCGCCCGGGGCTGGCCGAGCTGGCCGCACTCGCCCGCAAGCATCGCCTGCCGCTCTACGAAGACCTGGGCAGCGGTTGCCTGGTCGAGCTCGCCCCGCTCGGCATCCGGGAAGAACCCACGCCTCAGGCCAGCCTGGCCGCCGGCGTGGACCTCGTCAGCTTCAGCGGCGACAAACTGCTGGGCGGGCCGCAGGCGGGCGTCATCGCCGGCAACAAGAAACTCATCGAGCGCTGCCGCCGCAATCCGCTCTTCCGCGCCCTGCGCGTGGACAAGATGACTTATGCGGCGCTCGAGGCAACACTGGCCAGCTACCTCCGCGGCGGAGCGGGCGACATTCCGGCTCTCCACATGATCCGCTTGACCGCAGCGGAAGTCGGCGCGCGCGCCGAGAAGCTCGTGGAACGCCTCCGCGGGGAGATCAGCGGTCACGCACGCGTTGAAGTGATCGCCGGACGGTCGGTGATTGGCGGCGGCTCCACCCCCGGCCAGTCCCTGCCCACGCGCCTGGTGGCGATACGCCCGGCGCGGATTTCCCCCGCCGAGCTTGCCGCCCGCCTCCGTCGCCACGACCCGCCCGTCATCGCCCGCGTCGCCCGCGAGCGCGTCTTGCTCGACCTCCGCACGGTGTTCGAAGACCAGGAAGGAACGCTCCTGGCAGCCTTGCGGCAGGCCTTGCTGTGATTGAAGCACGGGGCAGCCGGGCGGCCATCGCCCGCGCCTACTCGCTTTTCAGTCTCTTGGCTTTAGAAATCATCACCGCAAGGAAACCCGTATGAAGAAAAGAAAACAGAAAAAAGGAAACCAAAAACAAAGGAAAGCCCGCCGCTGGCCGCCAGGTGATTCGGCGGTGAAGGCGCTGCGGGAGCACGTGGTGAAGCTGCTCGACTGGCAGGACGCCCACGTGGACTTTGACACCGCTCTGCGGGACTTCCCCGCCAGCCTGAGCGGCGCGAAGCCGTCCGGCGCGGCGCATACCGCGTGGCAGTTACTGGAACACCTCCGCATCTGCCAATGCGACATCCTGGAGTTCAGCCGCAACCCGAAGCATGTCTCGCCGGAATACCCTGCAGGTTACTGGCCCCCGACCGGGGCGCCGCCGGATGAGGCGGCGTGGGAAAAGAGCGTCAAAGCCTTCGGTGCGGACCTGAAAGCGATGCAGCGGCTGGTGGCCGACCCCGAGACCGATCTCTTCGCTCGCATCCCGCACGGGACCGGGCAAACCATCCTGCGCGAGGCCCTGCTCGTCGCCGACCACAACGCCTACCACCTGGGTCAACTCGTGCTGCTGCGGCGGCTGCTGGGAGCCTGGCGGGGCGAGTAGGAAAGCTGTCAGGCGTGTGTGGAACTCCGAGGCAGGCGAGCGAGGAATCGTTCCAATGCCGCCCGCTGGGCGTTGCGGAGAGGAAGAAAGAATGCCCCCAGGCGGTTATCCTGCTTGCGGCAGATGATCACGTCGAATTCGAGCGTGTCCCCTTTTTCTTCAATGGAAATGCGGGCTTGCGTTCCCTTGCGGAGCAGGCGATGGGAAGCGTCCAGCCCCACACCGCCCAAACTGATGTCGTGTAACCGCCCGGAACCGTGGTGAGCCCCGACGAAGTAATCCACCGGCAGGTCGGTGAGAAAGCGCGGGTGCTTGCGGCGCTCGACCTGCGACGGCATCACCAACCCGCCTGCATTCTAGGAGTGACCGCACGGAGGGGAAATAGGAAAAAGGTGGGAATCTGCTTGCTGGGAGGGTCTTACCCGCCCGCGTCCCCCTCGTGCCGTTTCAACTTATTGCGGCGAACAGCGCTGAGCTGTGCCTCCACGACTTCTCCCTCTTGGGTCCAAGTAAGTTGGAACGGCACTAGCGAGCGCGTTCCAGGTACGTGCCTTCGGAGGTGTCCACGCGGATAAGGTCGCCGGCGCTGATGAAGGGCGGCACCTGGACGGTCAGCCCGGTCTCGAGCGTGGCCGGCTTCATCACGTTCGTGACCGTGGCCCCCTTGACCGAGGGCTCGGTCTCGACCACTTTCAGTTCAACCGCCGGCGGCAGCTCAATCCCGATGGGCTTGCTCTCGAAGAACTCCACCTTGAGCTGCAGGTTCGGGGTCAGGTAGCCGACCGTGTCCCCCAGGGTCTCCCGCGTCAGCTGGTACTGCTCGAAGCTTTCCGTGTCCATGAAGGTGAAGATGTCGCCTTCGCTGTAGAGGAACTCGACCTCGCACTCGTCCAAAACGGCGCGCTCGACGAAGTCGCCCGAGCTGAAGCGGTGCTCAATCATCGCCCCCGAGCGCAGGCCCCGCAGCTTGGTCTGCACAAAGCCGCGCTTGTTCCCCGGCGTGCGGTGGTAGAGGCTGAAGACGGAGTAGAGCTCGCCCTCGTGCCGGATCACCATCCCCGGGCGGAGTCGTGTGGCCTGTACCGTGTCCATCCGATGATTCCTTCCTGCGCAGGCAAAAAACCACCCCGCCATCGGCGGGGCACACCTATTATAGTGGGGCTGCAAAAAACGGTCAAACCGGCGATGCCGAGCCTGGTCACTCCGCAACCCTGCGCGCTCTGCGGAGCGCTGGCGCGCGACTCTGTCTTCGAGATCACGCGGGCGCGCTCGGAGGGCAGCCAGGCCTTCCGCCTGGTGCGCTGCTGTTTTTGCGAGCTGGTGATGACCGAGCCGCAGCTTTCAACACCCGACCTGGAAGCCTTCTACGGGCAGGACTACTGGGGACGGATGAACCCCGACGACCCCGCCTGGGTGCAACGCGACCAGCGCCACAAAACCGCCTTCCTGAATCGCTTCCGCCGCGACGGCCGCGTCCTCGATGTCGGCTGCGGCATGGGGCTCTTCCTGCTCGCCCTCGACCCTGCCCGCTGGGACCGCTACGGCCTGGAGGCCATGCCCGTCCCGCTCGCGGAAGCCGTCAAGCGGCTGGGCCCCGAGCGCATCGTTCAGGGCGAGCTGCTCACCGCCGGGTTGCCGCGCGGCCAGTTCGACGTCGTCACCTTTTGGGACGTGCTCGAGCATCTCCCGAATCCCCGTCAGGCGCTGGAAGAAACCTTCCGTCTGTTGCGGCCGGGTGGCGTCGTGCTGCTTACGCTGCCAAACTTTTCCAGCTACCAGGCGCGGCGCTTCCGCCAGGACTGGTACGCCCTCTCGCTGCCCCATCACCTCTATCACTTCACCCCGCAGACACTCATCCGGATGCTGGAAGGCGCCGGCTTTCGGATGCTCGCGCTCGCCGACCGCTTCGGGGGCGAAAACTACCACGCCTTCAAACATAGCCTGCTGAACCAACTCACGCGCCGCCACGGAGCCCGCGGCGGCCGGCTCCGCTATTACCTGCGCAAGCCGTTCCTGCGCCCCTGGGAATGGCTGACGACGCGCCTGGGCGGCGGCTCTCATCTCGCCGCTGCCGCCCTGCGTCCTCCCTCGACTCGATGAGCGCGCCCACCGGTCTGAGCATCGTTATCCCGAGCTGGAACGGCCGCGCCCTGCTCGAGCGTTTCCTCCCGACGGTCCTCCATTCAGCCGCGGCCTTTGAAGCCGCCTGCCGTCAGCCCGCCGAGATCATCGTCGCCGACGATGCCAGCACCGACGACACGCTCGAGTGGCTGGCAACGCGCCACCCGCAGGTGCGCCTCGAAGCGGCCGAAGACCACCGCGGGTTCGGGCCGACGGCGAATCGCGGCGTGGCGGCGGCGCGCTACCCCTGGGTTTATCTCCTCAACAACGATGTGGCGCTCGCTCCCGCCAGCCTCGTGCCGCTGGCCGACCACTGGGCCGACCCGCAGGTGTTCGCCGTCGCCAGCAGCGTCTATGACTTCGCCAGCGGCGTGCTGAGCGGGGCGGGACAAATCGGCGAATTCCGTCGCGGCTTCCTCGGCATCCACCATCGTTATTTCACCCTGAGGGACCAGCCCGAAGGGTTCATTCCCGAGGCTCGAGGCACGAGCCACCCTGCACGTCCCTGGCTTACACTCTATGCCGGCGGCGGCTCGTCCCTCTTCCACCGGCAGAAATTCCTGACTCTGGGCGGGTTCGACGATTTACTGGCACCCTTCGGCTGGGAGGACGTTGAGCTCTCGCTGCGCGCCTGGAAGCAGGGCTACGAAGTCCGCTACGAGCCCGCCAGCGCCGTCTGGCACCAGTTCTCCTCCACCATTCCTGCGCGCTTCGACCTGCGACGCGTCGGTGCTATTTACGAACGCAACCGCCTGCTCACTCACTGGCTCCACCTGGATACGCGGGCAGAGTTCGCGGCCCACGGCTTGTTTCTCCTGTTGAAGCTGCTCGCCAGCATCTTGATCGGCCGATGGGAAGTGTGGAGTGCTGCCGCGCAGGCGCTCGGCCGTCTGGGCGCCGTTGAGGCTCGGCGGCAGCAACTCCTCGCCGGACAGCAGCGCGCATTGCGCGAGGTGCTGGGGCGTGTCGCCGGGGAGCTTCGCCGCCCGGAGGTCCGCCCGCTGACGGCGGAAACAGCTCCCGTGCGCACCTACCCAGGCCAGCAGGCAGGTCAAGCCCGCTGACCGGAGGTTCTTTCCTGGAGTCATAACTGACCCGTTGACTTTGTCCCCGCCGCCACATAGGCTTTTCAGGCCCGCGTTTTCCCCAGCATGATTGGCCAAACGATTTCCCACTATCGCATCACCGCCAAATTAGGCGAAGGAGGCATGGGGGCCGTCTATCAGGCCGAGGATCTGAAATTGCAGCGCGCGGTGGCGCTGAAGTTCCTGCCCGCGGAACTCGCCGCCGACAAGCAAGCCCGGCAACGCCTCCTGCAGGAGGCCCGCGCGGCCTCCCGGCTTAACCAACCCAACATCGCCACCATCTACGAGGTTGGCGAGACGGAAGACGTTCCCTTCATCGCCATGGAACTGGTCAGCGGCCAGAGCCTGAAAGACATCTTGCAGCGCGGGGCCCTGCCGGCCGCGCAGTTGGCGGAGATAGCCCGGCAAATCGCCGAAGGCTTGAACGAGGCCCATCAGGTGGGTTTGCTGCACCGCGACATCAAGCCCGGCAACATCATGGTGGACGCGAAAGGACGGGTGAAGATTCTGGACTTCGGCCTGGCTGTGTTCACGGGGCGGGAGCGCGCACCGGGGGAAACAGCGGAGAGCTTTATCAGCCGCACAGCCACCCTGTGGAGCACGGGGGGCACGGTGCCCTACATGTCGCCCGAGCAATTGCGGGGTGAACTCACCGACGCCCGCAGCGACATCTTTTCCTTCGGGGTGCTGCTCTATGAGTCTCTCACCGGGCGGCTGCCCTTTCGCGGCGAAACCTCGATTGACACCATGCACGCCATCCTGCACCAGACGCCCACGCCCCTGCGTAGCCTGCTTCCCGACTGCTCGCCAGAATGGGAGGCGCTGGTGGAACGCTGTATGGCCAAAGCTCCGGAGCAACGCTTCCACTCGATGCGGGACGTTTTGGAGAGCTTGCGAGGTGTAGCCGCACAGGCACCGCGGACGGAAAAATCGCTGGCGGTGCTCTATTTCGAGAACTTGAGCGCGGCCAAAGAGGACGAGTACTTCCGGGATGGCATCACGGAAGACGTCATTACGGAACTGTCGAAGATCAAGAACCTGCGGGTCTTTCCGCGCTCGGCGATTGTGGCCTTTCGCGACAAGGCCATGACCGCCCCGCAGATAGGTCAGCAGCTCAATGCGGCCTATGTTCTGGGCGGCAGCCTGCGCCGCGCCGGCACTCGCCTGCGCATCACAGCGCAATTGGTGGAAACGCGCACGGGGCACTCGGTCTGGGCCGAACGCTACGATCGCGAACTCCGGGATGTGTTCGAGGTTCAAGACGAAATCGCCCGCAGCATCGCCCAGGCCTTGCGCATTACCCTCTCTCCACAGGAAGAAAAGGCGCTTGCGCGCAAACCCACGGAAAATCCGCAAGCCTACGACGCCTTCCTGCGGGGCCGGAGTTACGCCCGCCGGGTGACGCGGCCGGACCTGGAGTTCGCCATTGAGATGTACGAGCGGGCCATCGCACTCGACCCCCGGTTTGCTCTGGCTCATGCCGGCGTGGCCAACGTGTGCGGACTCGTCTATGACTGGCACGAGCGGGATGCCCGCTGGATTGAAAAAGGCGTGGCGGCCTGCGAACGCGCACTCGCCCTGGAACCGCAACTGCCCGACGCGCTGGCGGCCCAGGCGCGAATCTATTGGGCGCAACAGAAATACGACGAAGCCATCCAGTACGCCCGCCAAGCGATTGAGCGCAAGCCGGATTGCGAGGGGGCTTATTGGACGCTCGGCCAAGCTTACTTCGCTTCCGACCGCTGGCAAGAAGCCGCCGCCATGGCCGAGCGAGCAATTGAGGTCAGCGGCGATGACTACAATGTGTACGTCCCCCTGGTGCTCGTCTTCGAGCGCTTGGGACAGACGCCAGCGGCCCGCCGCCTGCAAGAACAACTAGCGCGGGCGCTCGAACGGCAACTGGAGGCGGTTCCCGAAGACGTCCGCGCGCGCATCTTGCTGGCCAACAACTACGCCTCTTTCAAACGAGAGAGCGAATCAGTCCGAGAGCTGCAAAAAGCTGTGGCCCTGCGCCCGAGCGATCCCAACATCCTCTACAATGCCGCCTGCACCTACGGAATCTTGCAGAAGAAGGCCGAGGCCCTGCGGCTGCTCAAGAAGGCCAAGGAGTGTGGTTTCCCCAATCTCGACTGGGCGGCGCGCGACCCTGACCTGACGTGTCTGCACGGCGACCCCGAATTCGAGCGCTTGCTCCAGGAGGGTGAGCGCTAGGGGCCGCCTTCATCTCCCTGTGGACTTTTCGCGCGCGAGCAGCTTGCGCTTGCGGGCCGCGCCCCAGCGGTAGCCGCCGGACTTGCCGTCGGCGCGCACCACACGGTGGCAGGGAATGACAATCGCCACGGGGTTCTTGGCGCAAGCCCGGGCGACCGCACGCGCGGCGCTCGGCTTGCCCATCGCGCGCGCAATCGCGCTGTAAGAACGGGTCTCCCCGTAGGGAATGCGCCGCAGCGCTTCCCACACCCGGCGCTCGAATGCCGTCGCCTGAATGTCGAGCGGCAGAGCGAGCTTGGCTGGCTGGCCGCGCAGGTGCGCCAGCAGCGCCCGCACCCAATCCCGCAGGGTTTCGCCGTCGCGGCGGATTTCAGCCTGGGAATACTCGCGCCGCAGGATGGCTTCCAAAGTTTTGTCCGAGTCGCCCAAACTGACGGCGCACAGCCCCCGCGCGGTGGCCCCCACCAGCAAGCGTCCCAGCGGGGAAGCCACCGTGGTGTAGTGAATCCGCAGGCCGCGGCCACCCCGCCGGTAAGTTGCAGGCGTCATCCCCAGTTGCGCCGGCGCCTGCTCGTAGAGCCGGCTGCTTGAGCCGTAGCCGGCCGCGTAGAGCGCCGAAGTCACGTCCTCGCCGTTCCGCAGCCGCTGTTTCAACCCGCGCAGACGGCAGGCATCGGCGTACTGGCGCGGGGTCACGCCCAGGGTGCGGCGGAAGAGCCGATGCAGGCGGTACGGGCTAAGACCAAAGGCAGCACCCAGGCTGGTGAGCGTCCACGGGCCCTCGCGCTCGGCCTCCAGCGCGCGGCAGATACGCTGCACCAGTTCGCCCGTGTCGCTTGTCGAAGTCTGCTCCATGGTCGTTGTCATAGCGAGACGGAAGATAGACCAAGCACTGGGGACAAATCTATCCGATTCTTGCGCGGCTGCTCGAGCCGCCCGGGAGATTGACTTGGCCCTGACCCGGCTCGTGGGGTTCCTCGGGCACGGCCACCTTTGCCTTGACACTGCCGCTGTTCGCGCCTAGTCTGCGCGCGTCTCATCCCACAATCCATTCAAGGAGGAGCCCATGCGGCGCGCGTTCTTGTTGTTGGTTATGTTTTGTCTAGGTGTGTTGCCAGCGATGGCGCAGGATCCCGTCAAGGTGGACGCCAAGCACTATCAGGTGGTGTTTGAAAACGACCAGGTGCGCGTGCTGCTCATCACCTACGGCCCGGGCGAGAAGTCGGTCATGCACGACCATCCCGCCAGTGTGGCCGTCTTCCTGACCGACGCCAACTCCAAGTTCACCTTTCCGGACGGAAAGACCGAGGAGACTCACGCCAAGGCGGGCGAAAGTATGTGGATTCCTGCCGGCAAACACCTGCCGGAGAGCCTCAGCGACAAACGCTTTGAGCTGATTCTGGTCGAGCTGAAGGCCAAGCCCGCAAAGATGTAGTAAGGCCCAGCCCCTACCGGCGGAGGTAGCGGCGGATGCGGCGCAGGACGTGGCGGAACATGGCCGGCGTCAGCCGACCGGTCTGCGTGTTTTGTTGACTGGGATGATAGGCCGCAAAGAGTTGCGGCAGGCCATCGGGGAGCTGGTAGCTCGCGCCGTGGCGGAAGGCATAATCGCCGCGGCGCTGAATCAGGCCGCGCTCCTGCAACAGCTTCAGGTAGCCGTCAAAGGCGATGCGGCCGAGCGCAAGCACCGCGCGTGGTCGTAGCAAATCAAGTTCAGCTTCGAGATAGGGCCGACAATTCAGGATTTCCTGCGGCAGGGGCTTGTTCTTGGGCGGAGCGCAGCGGACGGTGGCGGTGACGTAAGCGTTGCGGAGCTTCAGCCCATCGTCGCGATGAACTGACGTCGGCTGGTTGGCAAAGCTCGCTTCATACAGCATCCTATAAAGAAAGTCGCCCGAGCGGTCGCCGGTGAAGACTCGTCCGGTGCGGTTGCCGCCGTGCGCCGCGGGCGCGAGCCCCAAGATGAGCAGCTGGGCGCGCGGGTCGCCAAAGCCCGGCACCGGCTTCCCCCAGTAGGTCCAGTCGCGGTAGGCGCGCCGCTTCTCCCGTGCGACCTTTTCCCGGTAGCGCACCAGCCGCGGACACCTCCGGCACCGGATGATGCGTTCCTTCAACGCCGCCAGCTCTTGGTCGCTTCCCATCTGACCGGAAACCCAGCCATACAACCGTCATTCTGAGCGAAGCGAAGAATCTCAGCCCTGAGACGCGCTGCGGAAAGCTGTCAGTTTTTCTTTTGCTGCGCACGGGCGTCGGCCATGAGGCGTTCGATTTCTTCGATGGTGCGGGGGAGGGAGCGGGTCAGCAGCTCGGCGCCGTCCTTGGTCACGAGCACGATGTCTTCGATGCGCACGCCGAGGTTTTCCTCGGGGATGTAGATGCCCGGCTCGATGGTGATGACCATGCCGGGCTCGAGCGGGCGGGCGGGGCCAGCGTCGTGGACTTCCAGGCCGATGTGGTGGCCGAGCCCGTGGATGAAGTACTTCCCCAGCGGCTCACCCTTCTGGTCTTTGCCGTGGGAGTTGATGGTTTCGTAGGCGATTTTGTAGAGACTGTTGTCGCCGGTGCGCGCCAGCGTCATCCCGGGCTTGACGGCGGTGATGGCGGCGTTCTGCGCGGCCAGCACGATTTCATAAATCTCGCGTTGTCGCGGGGTGAACTTGCCGCTGACGGGCAGCGTGCGCGTGATGTCGGCCGCGTAGCCGGCGCATTCGGCCCCGACGTCCATCACCACCACATCGCCCGCTTGCATCGCGCGGCTGTTGGCGCTGTAGTGCAGCACGGTCGAGTTGAAGCCCGAGCCCACGATGGGCGAATAGCCCGAGCGCTCGCAGCCCGCGCGCTTGTAGGTGTACTCCATCAGCGCGGCGATTTGGTACTCATACATCCCCGGGCGCAGCGCGCGCATGGCTTCGCGATGCGCCTCCATCGAAGCCTCGATGGATTTGCGCAGCAGCACCAGCTCGCTTTCGGATTTGATCTGGCGCAGGCTGCCGATGCCCGAGCGCACGTCCACGAAGTTCGCATGCGGCGCGACCACCTTGAGCCAGGCGACAGAACGTCCAGTGTGGCTCTGCTCGCCCCCCGGGCCGTATTCGGGATTGGGGAGCGGCAAGAGCGTGTAGAGGCTGGGGAAAACTTCGAGGAATTCTTCCAGCTCGGCGCGCAGCATCGAAATCGGCATCACCGCCGCGAAGCCGGTCCTCTCGCGAATGCCTTCATCCCCCGGGCCGAGTCGCACGCCCTCCCAGCGCTCGCGCGGCTTGTTGCGCGGCGTCAGGAAGAGGATCTCTTTCGGGAAGGCGTGTTGGCGCGTCTCTTCGTTGTCGGGCAGCAGGATGAGCGCGGCGCTGGGCTCCTCCAGCCCGGTGAGGTAGTAGAAGTTTTCTTCCTGCCGAAAGGTTTCGGCCGGGGAAATTTCCTCGCGACCGCTGTAGCCGAAGAGCACCACCGGGCCGTCCACGCGCGCGCGGAGACGCTCGCGGCGGGCCTGGTATTCGCCGAGCGCTTCCTTCTCGCGCGCGGCAAGACTCAGGCTCGTAGCAATAGCTGCGAGCAAGAAGGTGGCCAGCAGAAGACGACGGGAGTTCATATGTACCCCTCGATCAGAGATGGGCGACAGTTTAGCGCGTTGGGCGCGCCCAGGCCAGTCGGCTCATGTGGGCGAGCCCGGCCACGACCGGCGCGAGCCGCTCGAAGAACGGCTGCGCCAGCGATAGCAGACCGGAATAGAAATAGCCCCAGAGAAACAGTGCCAGGAAGGGCAGGGTGGGATAGTGGGCGCTCGCCAGGGCGTAGTACACAGCCCAGAGGAAATAGCTGCCCAGCGCCAGCTCCGCCAGCGGCGCCCAGCCCGCGCGGCGACGATAGATTTTCGTGTACCAGGCATCGGCCGCGACGCTGCGGGATTCCTCGATGCGGTACTTGGGCGTGCGCACAAAGGGCGTCTCGATTCCCAGCAGCGCTTCCAGCACCGCTTTGGCATTGCGCACCGCCAGGCCGATGCCGACCCCCATCAGCAGCGGCAGATAGAGGAAGGTGCGCTTCCACGCGCGCGGGTAGAGCTCGCGCTGGGCGACGAGATAGAAGGTCGAAACCGAGCAGGTAGCAGCCAGAAACAGCGGCAGGTCGAGCCAGAGCATCTGCCACCAGCCCTGGAAGAAGCGGATGATCATCGCCGGGAGCAGTAGCACCGAGAGCGCCACCATCAAGGGGTAGCTCAACGAGCCGGTGAGATGGTAGAAGGCTTCGAGCTTCACTCGCCCGGGCAGCGGCGCGCGCAGAACGCGGGGCAGAATTTTTTTCGCCGTTTGGATCAGACCTTTGGCCCAGCGCGCCTGCTGGGCCTTGAAGGCGTTCATCTCGACCGGCAATTCCGAGGGGCACTCGACCTCCGGCAGATAGAGGAACTTCCAGCCCGCGAGTTGCGCACGGTAGCTCAGGTCGCTGTCTTCGGTCAGGGTGTCGTGCTGCCAGCCGCCGGCGGATTCAATCATCGCGCGGCGCAGCAGGCCGGCGGTGCCGTTGAAGTTGAAAAACAGCCCGGCGCGGGAGCGGCCGCCGTGCTCCAGCACAAAGTGGCCGTCGAGCAGGACGGCTTCGACGCGCGTCAGCAGCGAGTAGTCGCGGTTGACGTAGCTCCAGCGCGTCTGCACCATCCCCACCCGGGGGTTGGTGAAGTGGTGAATGGTGCGGTGGAGGAAGTCGGGCGGCGGGAGGAAGTCAGCGTCGAAGACAGCGATGAACTCGCCGCGCGCCTCTTTCAGGCCGGCCGCCAGGGCGCCGGCTTTGAAGCCTTCGCGCGTTTCGCGGTGGAAGAAGCGGATGGGCAGGCCGTCGGCGTGCGCGCGCGCGACCCAGGCGCGGGCGATGGCGGTGGTTTCATCGGACGAATCGTCGAGCACCTGAATTTCCAGGCGCTCGCGGGGATAATCCATCCGGCTGACGGTCTCGAGCAGGCGCTCGACCACGTAGCGCTCGTTGTAGAGCGGAAGCTGTATGGTAACGTAGGGCAACTCGGCGAAGGGCTGCGGTGCTGGCGGGAGATTGCGCCGGTACTTGCGATAGAGATAGACCATGCGGTAGCGGTGCAGCCCGTAGAAGCTGAGGATGATGAGGAGGGCGAAGTAGGGGATGACGATGAGCAGGTCAAAGGCGTTCACGTGGTAGCGGCCGCGAAACGGGTCGTCCCGGAAGAGCAGCCGGACGTATTCCACCAGCGGGTTCGCCGCCAGCAGCGTGGCCAGTGTCGTCAGCACGTGAATCGGTGAGCTCCCGCGATTTCGTTCAACTCGCTGTTCTCGGCGTCGCGCTCGAAGCCTGCCTTCTCGGCCTGCGCTGGCTGGAGCCGCTCGACCAGCACGTGCCCGAGCTGGTCGGGCTCGGACTGGCCGCGGGACTTCTCTATCTGCTCGCAGCCTACCGTGTCTTGCACACGCCGCGCCCCGCACGTTCGACGCTGCTGCTGATCCTGGTCGCCGCGGTTGCCTTTCGGCTGACGCTCGTCGGCGTCCAGCCGACCCTCAGCGACGACCTCTACCGCCACCAGTGGGAGGGCCGGATTCAGGTCGCAGGCTGGAACCCCTACCTGGTTGCACCCGATGACCCGCGGCTCGCCGCGCTGCGGGATGAGGATTTCAGCCGCATCCCCGGCCCGCACGTCCCCAGCGCCTACCCGCCGCTCGCCGAACTCTACTTCTATGGCCTCGCCCACGTGGGCGGCCTGCCAGCATTCAAGTGGGCCGCCCTGGGGCTGGACCTGGCGGTAATCGCTCTGCTGCTGCTCCTGCTGCGGGCGCGGGGGGAGCCGCTCGCGCGCGTCCTGGTTTATGCCTGGTGCCCGCTGGTAGTACTTGAGTTTGCGGGCAACGGCCACTACGACGCGCTCGTTGTTGCTGCCCTCCTCGTGGCCAACCTGCTGATTATAGGCAAGCGTGGGCTCGCGTCAATGGCGGCGCTGGCCGCCGCCGCACTCACGAAGTGGTTTGCCGCGCTGCTGCTGCCGGTGTTCGTGTTGCGGACGGGATGGAAGTGGCTGGCAGCCTTTGTGGGCGCATGCGCGTTGCTCGTGTGGCCCTACGCCGATGCGGGCCGGAGGCTGATTGCGGGGCTGGTAGCCTACGGCGAGCAGTGGCGGAACAACGAGAGTTTGTTCCGCCTCCTCCACTGGGCCGCGCAACGGGACGACGTGGCCGCCGGGCTGGCGCTGGGGATGGTGGTGGGGGTGATGGTGTTTGCCGCGCAGCAGCGCACCGAGCCGCTGCGCGCCAGCTACTGGCTGGTGGGCGCCATCCTGCTGCTCTCGCCCTCGGTCTTTCCCTGGTATGTGACCTGGCTGGTGCCCTTCCTCTGCTTCTATCCGCGCGCCGCCGGACTGCTGTTGAGCGTGACGGTGCTGCTCGCCTATCACGTCGTCATCGGCTACCGGGCGCTGGGCGTCTGGCAGTACGACCCCTGGCTTGTGGCGCTGGAGTACCTTCCTGTCTACGCGCTGCTCATGGCGCAGGCCTTCCAGAAGGCGAGGCAAAAATAAGAAACAACGGAGGGCACTGTCCGCCGCTACTCGCGGGGGAGGAATTTGAACACAACGCCCGCACGAACCCGCAGATTGCTCAGCCAGTAAACACCGTTACCGCTGGCCGGCACATAGTCGACTTGAATCAGCCGCAGCCCAAGGCGATTGCCGGCCTTGAGATCGAGTCCCATGCCAAAACCCATGGCAATGTCAGTGGGTGAACGCGGAGGGACGGTGAAAGTTGGCACGGTGATGGTCCCAACTGTGTATCCGGGCTGGACATAACTCGCAGTTCTTCTCTGGACAGCCCCTACCAGGGCGTGGCTGAACCAAGTAAGGCGGTCGAAGCGGATAGTGAGGCGTGGCCCGACGAGAACCTGGTACGTGCTAAAATTGATCTTCTGCGAACATTCGGGTGGGGGCGGAAAAACGAGAATGCAGGCGGTGCGATCCGGGATCAACTTCCCATAGTGGCCACTGAATTCGGCGGTGACGCCGAAGGATCGCCGGAAATTGACACTGGCGGTGGCAGCCCAGCCGTGGCTGCTCTCCGGCGCACCGAATACCGTAATGTCTGTGCGAGCGTAGGCATACCCTCCGAAAACTTCGACCCGGGGATAGCCCTCTTGCGCCTGGACGGCGAGCGCACAACACAGAATCAGACCCGCGAGCAACCCGGCGCGCCTCATTAGGGAATCTCGAAGCTCCCCTTTGGCGAACTGAATCTGAGAACCTTCTCGTCGGAAGTATCTTAGGGTGGTTTTACGTTGTGGTCAAGTCCTTGTGACCTAGTCTGAACCACAGCTTTCTGCCTTTACGGCATGGGGATTGAGTTCCTGTCAGTGAGTGCGGAGCATCGAGAGATTCTTCGCTCGTACGTGTCCAAAACCCTGCAGCGTCCGGGGGATGCGGCATACTCGCGTGCCCGGCGCGTGCCGCGGATTGCTCACCGCGTGAAGGTGAACATACACAGCAAGGATGCGGAGGGAAAGTTCTTCCGCGAACATGCCGAGACACTGGACGTGAGCGACGCCGGGGCGCGAATAGTTTTGCAGCAACGTTTGTTGCCGGGCGAGTTGCTGGCTCTCCAGGTTGTCTCCGTCCGCGCCAGCCCCTGGGCCCAATTTCGTGCAGTGTGGCAAGGAGCTCCAACCACGCCGGCGGAAGGGCACGTGGGGCTTGAACTGCTGTTTGTCGATTTCTGGGGGTTACATAAACTCGGCGGTCAGTAAGTCGCCGGGCCGGGTACTGTTTCCTCGCTCACAGCTTGATTTCCCGGAAGCCTCTATTTCGCCCAGATCAAGCCAGGGTCACTAGTCCCCTTTTGGTTGGCCCCCAAAGAAAATAACCGGTATCATGTTGGTCAGCAGGCCCAGTAACCCCAGCGCGAGTCCAACGAGCGCCATCCTCTTATTCTCTACTTCTCTTTGTCTAAGTGCTTTTCCAGCAAAGATAACAGCAAGAACAGCGAACAGTATTCCTATCACGGGCAGCCAAAAAAGAATCAACCCGATGATACCGAACGCTAGAGATTTCCGCACATCTGTGATCTTCTTTCTCTCAACCACAGCCGGTTGCGGAAGGAAATACTTGCGGCTCCAAAAGGCGCAACCACCTACAACAGCGCCATAAGAAAAGGCAAAAGGAAGACTGTATACAACCACCACCATGCCATAGGTCTGGAAGGCAATCAGAGACAGGACGAAACGTCCGACAAAAGAGCTACCCATAGGATTCTGGCTACCCCACAAAGCATGAAATAGGGCTGCAAGAACATAGAAGACTTCCAGCGCCGCAAACGTCGCAAAGATCCCGAATAAACCTCCCTTGCCGACGGTTGGCCAAAGTTCAGGATTGCGAATCTGCAACGCTTTCCTCAAGAACGAAAGCATGAAGAAGGTCACCGACAATCCTCCCAGCAGGGTAATTCCAACAACCGTGAGAGAGTGATCCACGAACGTTCTGTCCGAACCCGCTGGGTAGGCCCAATAGGCATAGGCTCTTAGCAGGAGAAAGTGCGTCAATCCCCCATAAATGAAAAACAAGAATCCCCACAGAATGTTTCCTAAACTTCGTGTGTCCAACCTCATCTGAGACTCGGCCATTCCTAGGATTCAACTCATACGGCCCACCCGGACAGTTTCACAGATGCCGGCGCGGGCGGATTGGTTTTCAACTGAGCCAGCTAGAACTTGAAGACGACGCCGGCGCGCAGGGTGTTGGCGTCGATCCAGTTGTTGGCGACCTTGACCCGAATGTGGTCGTACTGGACAGGGCGAATGGCCAGGAACTTAAGGAGGTTGAGGTCAAGCCCGGCCCCGTAGCCCATGGCAAAGTCCGCGTCCATCGCGCTGGGAACGGTGGTGCCGCCGGCGGTGAAGCCCCCCAGCCGGGTCACCGCCACCCCCCAGAGCACCTGGCCAAAGACACTCACGGGCTTGATGGGAATGATGAGGCGGGGACCGCCGAGCAGCGTGTAAGCTTGGAAATTGACGTTCTGGAAGCAGCTTGGCGGTGGCGAGGGCACGGCGCAGATGCCGACGCCCGGGTTGGCCAGGACGTTGCCGTAGACGCCGGCAAAATCACTGGTGAGTCCCACATACTTGAAGAAGGTATGTGTGACGTCGACCGACCAACCGTGCGCGATCTCGCGATCCACGCGGCCGGCGCCGCTGGTGCCGTACGTATAGCCGACAAAAATCTCCGTGCCTGCCTGAGCGGAAACCGTGGCAAGCAGGAGCAGAACGACGAGCCCGAAGCTGTGTTTCATCGTTACGGGTAACCTCCTTCGAGAAAGTTGAACGCTTTCCTGACTTCCTGCCGGGCAACTGCTCTGAGCTACGATGCGGAGGAAACGGCGAAGGATGCAACCCAGTCGCGGGGAGCGGTCAGCGCGGGGAGGCGGGAAAGGAGATGGTCATGACGATGCCGTCGCTGCCGGAAGCATCTGGCTGGAGGATGTAATTGACAGCCACGATGACACCGGCTGCTCTGCAATCGAGCCGGCCGGCGGAGCCGAGCACCAGTAAGCTTGCCACTGAGCGCACCAACAAGCGAACGGTCTTCGGCGGGGCTCCTTCCTTGCTTTCCGCCTGAATGGTCAGCACCGCCGTGTCCTCCGAGCACGCCACGCTGACGAGCTTTCCCCGGAGGTAGCGAGCCTTGGGCGGCTCGGCAGGCGCGGGGGCCGGCGGCGGCTCGACCGGCTCGGCCGGCGGACGCACGTCCTCGCTGCGCCGCTGCAACTGAATGTTCTGCTCGATGACCTGACGGTTTTCCTCGAACGCACGCGCGCGCTGGATCTGCTGCCAGGTTTCCTGCGCCTGGGAGCGCTGCAGGTCGGAGGGCGCAGCAGCGACGACGCGTTGCGCGGCCGCCTCAGCCTCCTGCCAGCGGCGCTGACGCATGTAGAGGTAGGCCAGCAGGAGATGAAATTCGTGGCGCTGCGGCATCAGGTCGCGCGCCCGCTCGGCGACGGGGATGACGTCCTCGGGCGGATCGTCGCGCGCCAGTTGCGCCTGGATCTGGAGGTCGAAGGCGGCGATGAAGCTGGAACCGGCCGTGAGCACGGGCGCGAGGAGCTGGATGATTTCGCCGGCGGCCGCTCGCCGCTCCTCGGGTGCACTGGCCGGGGTCAACCGGTTCTGGCTTACGGCCCAGGCAGCGTAGTAGCGGAGACTGATGTCGTCGGGTCGGGCGACGAGGGCAGCACGCAAGTACTCCTCTGCTTGAGCAAACTCCCGCCGCTCGAGCGCCAGGCGCCCGAGCCGGTAGAGCGCTTCCGGGGGCGCGGCAGCGGAGCGCGCCAGCGGCGCGAGTACTTTCTCCGCTTCTTCTCTGCGGCCGGAAGCAATCCAGAGGTCCGTGAGCGAAACCGTGGCCTGTACCCCATCCAGCGGACGAACCTCGAGCAGATGCTTTTCCGCAGGTTTCTTCAGCCGCCCGCGATAGAAATTCACCGTGGGCTCGCGCAGATAGTCTTCCAATTCCCGCTTCATCTGCTTGAGGTCAACGCCGAAGGCCTTGACGAAAGCTTGCTCCTGAGGAACGTCCTGATGGAGCTGTTCGAGAAAGCGTGCAAATGCCGGCTGCCGCTTGCCCTGATTACCGGCCACCAAGTAGTGAACCAGCAGCCAGGATTGGCCGTAGAAAATGTTCTGCTTTTCTGGTTGATTGTAATACTCCGATGCGTGGTCGACCCGGAACATGAGCTCGAGCGGGATCAGCTTCTGCTCTTGCAGACCGACCCAATAATCGGTGAGCGGGTAGCCAATGGAAATGTCGGCACCCTCGACGTCGGAGCGTTGGTAGAACATGGCCAGGCCTTCGTCCAGCCAAAGCGGAATGCGCTCAAAGCTCAAATGCAGCAGGAGGTGGACGTATTCGTGGAACGTGGTCTGGTCGGCGTCGCCCGCAGCGGGATTGATCACCAGAAACATCCGATCGAGGCTGGCCTGAAAGAAGCCCGCGCCCGGCCGCGGCTTGCCCTCCGGCGTGAGCGGCTTGTAGGGAGTCATGCTCTTGTCGTTCTTGAAGAAAATCACTGTGGTGGGCACGGGCGGGTCCACGCGCAGGTCGGGGTACATGGTCACGTACAGATGCCGAAACGCTTCGAGTTTCTGCGTCAGTTCTTGGGCTTTCTTCTGCGAGCCGTTGGTGAGGACGTGGAAGTGGGCCGTGCGGCCTTCGTACCATTCGGGCTTCTCCCGCGCTGCGAGCGTGGCGACCGCAAGCAAGACTGCGGCCAGCGAAATACCCACACTCCGGACGCGCATGGCAGGCCCTTTTCTCGGAAGTATACACCCGCCCGCGAGACCCCTGTGAACTGACAACTGGTAACTGACGGCTTCTTGTTAGACGTTGACGGTGAGGGTGGTGTCGACGCGCACGGAGCCGTCGGGGGTGCGGGTGACGGGGCGATAGAGGGTGTCGCGCTCGAGCGGCTCGCGGCCGGCTTCGCGGATGAGGCGAATCAGCTCGCTGCGGCGCATGGCCTGGGCGGTCTTGGCCCCGGCGTCGTGGTAAATCTTTTCTTCGATGACGGTGCCGTCAATGTCATCGGCGCCGAAGCGCAGGGCAACTTGGGCGACGCGCGGGGTGAGCATAATCCAGTAGGCTTTGAGGTGGGGGAAGTTGTCGAGCAGGAGGCGCGCCGCGGCCATGTTCTTGAGGTCGTCGAAGCCGGTGGGCTTGGGGAGGTGGGCGAGGGCGGTGTTGTCGGGGTGGAAAGCGAGCGGGATGAAGCAGACGAAGCCGCACGTTTCGTCCTGGAGTTCGCGCAGCTTGAGCAGGTGGTCCACGCGCTCCTCTTCGGTTTCGATGTGGCCGTAGAGCATGGTGGCGTTCGAGTGCAGGCCGAGCTGGTGGGCGGTGCGGGCGATCTCGAGCCACATCATTCCGGAGGTTTTGTGGTCGCAGATGACCTTGCGCACGCGCGGATGGAAGATTTCGGCGCCGCCGCCGGGCAGCGAGCCCACACCAGCTTCTTTGAGCTTGAGCAGCGTGTCGCGAATGGAAAGCCCGGAAATCTTCGCGAGGTAGTGCACCTCGACCATGGTGAAGGCCTTGAGGTGGACGTGCGGGAAGCGCTCTTTCAGTCCGCGGATGAGGTCGAGGTAGTAGTCGAAGGGCAGGTCGGGGTGGAGGCCGCCGACAATGTGGAATTCGGTGACAGTTTCGTCGTAGCCGGAGCCGGCGGTGCGGAGGGCGTCTTCGACCGCCAGGGTGTAGGCGCCGGGAGCGGAGGCGTCGCGGCCGAAGGCGCACAGGCGACAGTGGGCGACGCAGACGTTGGTGGGATTCAGATGCCGGTTGACGTTGAAGTAGGTGACGTTGCCGTTCTTCTGCTCGCGCACGTGGTTGGCTAGCCAGCCCAGCGCCAGCAGGTCGTGCGTGCGGTAGAGCGCGATGCCGTCGGCGAAGCTGAGGCGCTCGCCCGCCAGGACTTTCTCGGCGATGGGCTTTAGCCGCGCGTCTTCAATCTGGAGGCCGTTCAGTTGCATGGAAGCCCGTCTTAAGGCGGCCACAGCATAGCACAAGCGGGCGGGACGATGACAAATGACGAATGAACAATGACGAATAAGAAATGACAGATAATGAAACCATGGTTGAGAGGCCACTACCGCTGACGGGGATTGGGTTTCGGGGGGAGTTTCTGGACTTCGAGCGCGGGATACGGGTGGGGAATCTGGAGGAGAACGAGCGGATTACGCGCATCCTGAAGCTGGCGCTGGAGAGCCGCTACCGGCAGGAGTTCGTTACGGAGCGCTGGGGGCGCGGGATGTTCTGGCAGTGGATTGGGTTTCTGCACCGGGCGAATCGCGCGGCGAAGCCGATTTCGGGTCATGTGAGTTTCGGGTGCTCGAAGTTTTTCATTATGCTGGACACGGAGGAGAAGCTCTTCAAGTGCGGGCTGCAGGTGGAGCGCGGGTACCTGAAAGCGCCGAAGGAATATCGGGAATGTGAGTTGAAGAAGGATTGGGACTGGCAGCGGCTGTTGAAGGCGCTGAGGGTGAAGCGGGTGCCTAGCACCTCTTCCGGACTGGGGAAGGCCACAGGCGCGACGCCTATACCACCAATAGAAAGACAACTAAAGAGGTTGCTGCGGGAGGGATTCTGGATCCATGCGGGGAGCTGGGAGGAAAATCCAGCGCGGTTCAACAAAGAGAATTTCCCGGGGGCACGGGCGCTGAGGCGGGTGCTGGCACGGGCGCCGGCGCGACGTTGGTGTGGGTTTCAGGTTTATTACCCGATGGGGCCGGAGGAAGTGCGGGGGTCGGACGGCGTCGAGCTGGTGGAAGCGATGCTGGCGGTGTTCGAGGAGGTACGGCCGCTGCTGAGCCTGTGCGCCCAGGTGCCGCTGGAGTGAGGCCAGCCCTGCCTGCCGTCCCTAGCGCAATTCTACCGAATTTGGAAGTGGCTACCAAAATCGGTAGAGCCTTATGTCTATCCGGCTGACACAGCCATGTATCTTCTTGCATCCTCAAGGGAAACGTTTGCCGGGGCGTTGGCAGCCGATTTGCTAGGTTCCTGTCAGAGTTAGTGCTCGGGGTGTTCTTCGTGCGGGCGGATAGAGGGTTTCGCTTATTCCCTTCTTACTCGAAGACCTGAATTGAGGCTCAGGTGGCATGATGGCGTCTGAGCGCTGGAGGCCGGAAATGAGAAGCGGGAGAGTGTGTCTGGTGTGCTTGCTGGTTGTCTTGGGCAGCTCGGTGGCACTGGCCCAGACGGGGCAGGGGCGGCTGAGCGGGGCGGTCTACGACGTGACGGGCGCCGTGGTGGTGGGGGCGAAGGTGACGGTGACGCATGAAAGCACGGGCCTGACTCGCTCGGTGAGCACCAGCGGCGGGGGAACGTTTGCTTTTGTTGCGTTGCCCATCGGCGCCTACAGCCTCGACGTCGAGGCGGAAGGCTTCAAGAGGTGGCTGACGAAGGGTGTGGAAGTGACGGTGGGGGCCGACCACCCGGTGAAGGTCACGCTGGAGCCGGGAGCGATCGCCGAGACCGTGGAGGTGACGGCGACGGCGGTGTCCCCCCAGACCTCGGAAGCGGCTATCAGCGGGCTGGTGGACAGCCGGACAATTGTGACACTGCCCTTGAACCGGCGCAACCCGCTGCACTTGCTGAGCCTGACGCCCGGAGTGGTGGGCCACAGCGCGGAAGCGACGACTTCTTCCGGCACCGTGCTCCATAACGTCCACGGGGACCGCGGCCGCGGGATACTCTCCACGCTCGACGGGATCGACATCAGCGACCCCATCATCCCGCGCGGAGAGCTCTCCAACGCGCCCGTGAATCCCGACATGGTGCAGGAGTTCCGCATCACCACCGCGCTGGCCAAAGCCGAGTACGGACGCAACGCCGGGGCGCAGATTGAGATGGCGACGCGGATGGGCGGCAACGACTTCCACGGCACCCTCTATTACTTCAACCGCAACACGGCGCTCGACGCCAACAGCTTCTTCAACAACCACACGCCGGACCCCGTCACCAAGGTGGCTCCCACAGAGAAAGAGCTCCTGAAACAGCACCAGTTCGGGGCCAGCATCGGCGGCCCCATCCGGCGGAACAAGGCTTTCTTTTTCTTCAACTACGAGGGGCAGCGCCGCAAGCAGACCTTCATCGAGGCGAGCACGATTCTGACCCAGACGGCCCGGCAGGGATTGTTCCGCTTCGTGCGCGGCACGGTTACGCTGCCGGATGGGACAACGACCACGCGCAACACACCGTCGCTGGTGGATCCCGTAACCGGTGCGTTGCGGGCCGGGGTCGCGGTCTGCGGGGGAGCCGTAACGACGAACTGCGTGGACACCTATAACATCGTCACCAACGACCCGCGCGGCATCGGGCTTGACCCAAGCATGCAGCAGCTCATCGGGCTGTGGCCGCTGCCAAACGACTTCACCAGCGGCGACGGCTTGAACACGGCGCGGTTTGCCTTCAACGCGCCGACGCAGGCACCCGTAGATACCTACACGACACGGGTAGACTATCAATTCAGCCAGAAATACGAAATGACGTTCCGCTACAACCTGGCGGAGCGGAACCATCTGATCGGGGACTTCATCAACGGCGCGCTGCCGCGGACGCCGGACCCGAGCGTGCAGCCGGGGCGGTCGCGGCTGTCGCGCAACCAGAGCGGGGTGCTGGCGCTGAAGATGGTGCTGTCGCCGCAGTGGCTCAACGACGTGCGTGCGGGGTTCACCCGCAACACGCTGTTCTTCGCCGATAACAGCCACCCCCACAGCCCGGCCTATGCGGGCGATCCCGCGTTCAGCACGCTCCCGGAGCTGCGCGTGTCCACTTTCCGGTCCCCGTTTGTCTACTGGGGCGGGACGGAGCGGCACCCGGAGCACTTCCAGCTGAAGGACAACGCCTCCTGGGTACGGGGCCGGCACGTGTTCAAGTTCGGGGGTGAGTACCGCTTCTATCGGTTCAACAACAAGCGGGGGGTGGGGTCGAACCCGCAGGGCAGCGGGATCAGCGTGGGGCCGGGTGTGTTCTTCACCTCGGGCGTTGTCCCCTTTACCGGGATCACGGCTTCCACGGTGGTGGCGAACACCACCGACCGGGCGTTGCTGCAAGGACTGTTCAACGAGTTGCTGGGAATTGTGGCGCAGCTGGACCAGATTATGTACAGCGACGGCACGCAGTACGTGCCCGGCAACCCCTTGGTGCTCTACCAGCGGCAGCGGGAGTGGGGACTCTACTTCCAGGATGACTGGAAGATTACGCCGCGCTTCACCCTGAACCTGGGTTTGCGGTACGAGTACTTCGGTGTGCCCTACGACAAGGGCGGGTTGCAGGTGTTGCCGGATCGGCCGCTCGACCAGAACCCGGTTACGTTCCTCACCGCCGGCCCCGGGACAGGGCGCGGCTGGTACCGGCCGGACAGGAATGACTGGGCGCCTTCGATTGGCGTGGCCTGGGACCCTTGGGGCGACGGCAAGATGGCGGTTCGGGCGGGCTACCGCATTGCCTACAACCGACTGGTGGGGTGGGCGTTGAACGTGCTGGAGCAGCGCATGCCGGCGATCGGGCTCGACCCGCAGATCCGGGGCCAGTGCATGGATCCGGCTACGGGTGGATTTGGAGCCTGCGGTGGGAGCTTCACGCAGCCGCTGCGGCTGTTTGAGTTGTCGCTGCATCCGAACATCACGATTGTCAACGGCCTGCCGCAGTTGGCGCCGCCTTCGCCGAACGTGATTAATCCCACCCCCGGCAACAACCGGCTGGAATCGCCCTTCTTCTTCACCGACGACTTCAAGACAGCGAACATCCACCAGTACACGCTGAGCATTCAGCGGCGGTTCAAGGAGAACACGATGGTGGAGGTGGCCTACGTGGGCTCGCGGGGGAAGGATCTCTTCCGGTTCATCAATGCCAACCAGATCGACATCTTCGGGAATGGCTTTTTGCAGGAATTCCTGAACGCCCAGAACAACCTGGCGATTTGCCGCGCCACGGCGGGCTGCACGCTGCGCTTCTCCAACCAGGGGCTGCCGGGCCAGGTAGCCGTGCCCCTCTTCACCCAGTTGTTCACCGGCTCGCCCACCGGGTCGCAGACGCACGCCGGCTTCAGCGACTCGACCAACATCACCAATCTCGACCAGAATGTCATCGGTACGATGGTGGACCGGATGGACAAGGGACTGGGGCGGAGCCTCGGCCCGCTCGCCGCCGGGCTGGGCAACAGCTTCTTCCGGCCGAACCCGCAGTTTGACGTGGCCGGGTATGGCGCTTCAATCTCGAACTCCTGGTACAACGGGGTAGAGATGCAGGTGTCGCACCGGACGGGCGCGTTGCAACTGGCGGCCAACTACACCTTCCATCGCTCGCTCGACGATACCTCGAACGAGACGGTGGGCGCGGGCACGAGCTTCGACTTCCCGCTGGACTCGAACAATATCCTGCTGGACAAGGCGCGGTCGAGCTTTGACGTCAACCACGTCTTCCGCGCGTACGTGATTTACGACCTGCCGTTCGGGCGCGGCCGGCGCTGGGGCGGGGGCTGGGCCGGATGGATGAATCAGTTGCTGGGCGGCTGGCAGGTGAACACTATCTGGGATGCCTCCTCGGGCTTCCCCTTCACGGTGAGCTCGGCGCGGCAGACGTTCAACTACTTCGTCACCACCAGGGCGGACTGCACGCCGACAGCGCGGACGCTGGGCGGGGTGAACAAGAACGACGCACGCGGCGGTGTGTGGTTCTTCAGCGCGGCGGACAAAGCCGCCTTCAGCACGCCCGCGCCGGGTACCTTCGGCACCTGCGGCCGGAACACCTTCACCGGGCCGAGCTTCCTCCAGGTGGACCTGGGGGTGTTCAAGACCTTTGACGTGCGCGAGAGTATCAAGCTCGACTTCCGCTGGGAAATGTTCAACCTGGCCAACACCGCGAATTTCTCCGGCCCGACCACCAGCATCCAGAGCGCCACCTTCGGCAAGATCACCAGCACGCGGGTGCCGCCGCGGGTGATGCAGGTGGCGCTGAAGCTGCACTTCTAGCGGCGCTCCGCTAAACAACCAGCGACGACTCCGTGTGGGGGGCGGGGTCCGTCGCCTTTCCTTTCTGGGGGGATTCCCAAAAGGGGACACTTCGCTTCACTCAGTGCAAGCAAAACCGCAAAAACCGTACCGTTCTTACTATCCTTACCGTTCTTACGATCCTTACGGTTCTTAGACAGGCGCCGGGGGAGGTGGTATCTCGGTGTTGAGCGCAGGAGGTGCGGAGTGTGGCAGGCGCCCGTACCTGTGGGAAAGAGGCAAGGGGTGTGACTCGTGATTCGTGCCCGGTGGCCCGGGAACCCAGGAAAAGAAGAGTCAGCGCAGAGGGCCTGCCTGCGGCAGGCAGAGTGGTAGGGGATGAGTTGCAGCGGGGATAGGCTAGGCGATCATCCGCGATGAGTACGGCTTCCACCGCCATGATGTCACCATTTGCATTTGCCGCAGCGGGCAAGCACGCTTCAAACCCCAGCGGCAGAGGCCGCTGGGTTAGACGGAATGAGAGGCCAGTCAGCGCGGAGTTGAGCTTGACAGGGGGAGGTGGGGCGAGTAGGATAAAGAATTGTCCTTTGGCCTGAGAGGTCAAAGTGAGTGCTCTTTGACAAGCTGGACAGCAAGCTCTGAAGCTTGACCTTTGGGTCGAGCGACCTATCTGGTTAATTCCCAATCCCAAACCCCGGTTCCGCAGTTGGGAGTCGGTGTTTGTGGACTGCTGGAATCAACTTTCAAAAGAGAGTTTGATCCCGGCTCAGAGCGAACGCTGGCGGCGTGCCTAACACATGCAAGTCGCACGGTCCCGATGGCCCGCAAGGGCTGTCGGGATAGTGGCGAACGGGTGAGTAACGCGTGAGCAACCTGCCCGCGAGTGGGGAACAACCCCGGGAAACTGGGGCTAATACCGCATAACACCCGAAGGCGTTGGCCTTTGGGTTGAAAGCCCGCAAGGGCGCTCGTGGAGGGGCTCGCGTCCGATCAGCTAGTTGGTGAGGTAACGGCTCACCAAGGCGGAGACCGGTAGCCGGCCTGAGAGGGTGTTCGGCCACACTGGGACTGAGACACGGCCCAGACTCCTACGGGAGGCAGCAGTGAGGAATATTGCGCAATGGGGGAAACCCTGACGCAGCGACGCCGCGTGGAGGACGAAGCCCTTCGGGGTGTAAACTCCTTTCGACCCGGACGAAACCTCCGCAAGGAGATTGACGGTACGGGTAGAAGAAGCCCCGGCTAACTACGTGCCAGCAGCCGCGGTAATACGTAGGGGGCGAGCGTTGCTCGGAATTACTGGGCGTAAAGGGTCCGTAGGCGGCTCGGTATGTCCGTCGTGAAAACTCCTGGCCTAACTGGGAGACGTCGACGGAAACTGCCGGGCTCGAGGGCGGGAGAGGTGCGTGGAATTGCGGGTGTAGCGGTGAAATGCGTAGAGATCCGCAGGAACACCGGCGGCGAAGGCGGCGCACTGGACCGCTCCTGACGCTGAGGGACGAAAGCTGGGGGAGCAAACAGGATTAGATACCCTGGTAGTCCCAGCCCTAAACTATGGTCACTGGGTGTGCCCGGCGTTCGTCGGGCGTGCCGACGCTAACGCATTAAGTGACCCGCCTGGGGAGTACGGTCGCAAGACTGAAACTCAAAGGAATTGACGGGGGCCCGCACAAGCGGTGGAGCATGTGGTTCAATTCGACGCAACGCGAAGAACCTTACCTGGGCTTGAAGACGGCACGACCAGCCCGAGAAATCGGGCCTTCCCGCAAGGGACGTGTCGAGAGGTGCTGCATGGCTGTCGTCAGCTCGTGTCGTGAGATGTTGGGTTAAGTCCCGCAACGAGCGCAACCCTTGTCCGTAGTTGCTAACGGTTCGGCCGAGCACTCTACGGAGACCGCCCCGGATAACGGGGAGGAAGGTGGGGATGACGTCAAGTCAGCATGGCCTTTATGTCCAGGGCTACACACGTGCTACAATGCGCGCTACAAAGGGTTGCCAACTCGCAAGAGGGAGCCAATCCCAAAAAAGCGCGCTCAGTTCGGATTGCCGTCTGCAACTCGACGGCATGAAGCCGGAATCGCTAGTAATGGCGCATCAGCTCGGCGCCGTGAATACGTTCCCGGGCCTTGTACACACCGCCCGTCACATCACGAAAGGGGGCTGTACTAGAAGTGGCCGTTCACTCGGCCCCGACGGTATGGTCTCTGATTGGGGTGAAGTCGTAACAAGGTAGCCGTAGGAGAACCTGCGGCTGGATCACCTCCTTTCTACGAGGAACCGTCTCGAACCCGCATGGGCTTCGGGACAGCTTGACCTCCAAGGTCAGTCCAGACTTCTGTCCAGCTTGTCCAAGCGCATTCATCCGCAAAACGCCTCAAAGTCCCCTGCAAGACGCGACAATTCAGCTCCATAACCCCACCCACCCCTTTTCTTTATCTATCTCAGTCCGCAAGAAGTGCCTGCCCTGACCCAAGTCGAAGGGCGGACTCTACCCCGCCAGCGGCGCCTCACCCGCTCGTCCGAATCTCAAATCTTGAATGCCCTCCCGCCGCCCCGCCCTCCCGTCTCCCTGAAGAACTCACAGGAGAGGAAAGTGAAGCCCACCCTGTCATCCTGAGTCCCGCAGGCATTCGGGACGAAGGATCTGCTTTTCCCCTCTCGGCAGTGCCACCGGCGGGACGCCGGTGGTTCGGCCAGGGCAAGGCCTCGTTTACCCTGAGCACGTCGAAGGGCGCCTTCCCGGGTCTTTTCCCCGTCCGCAAGCGCCGCTCGGTTTATCCTGTTTACCTTGAGGGAATCGAAGGGAGCGCAGTCGAGGGGAGCTGCGGCGAGGGAAGCGAAGTCGAAGGGCGCTGCACCGCGGCTAGTATCTGCAGCTCCATCTTGACTAAGCTTTTTTCAGTTGATTTGTGGGAAGCTGTATCTCATGTGCTAGAAGAATGAACTCACCCACAGCTTTCTGGTGCGTGGCGTAAACAGCGTGAGCATCTAAGTCAGGCTCAGGGCCAACCTTTTCTTCACGAAGTTCAATGAGACGGCGTACCACCTGATCTCCAACAATTTCTGCCAAGATAGCCTTGAAGTGAAGTTTCTCTTGCCCAGCGAAATTTGTTTCGCGCGGTCCCAAGTAGCGGCTCAACGACTTGTGCCGCGCTGAAATCTTAAGAACCGTATTCTCTTCCGCCCAAATTGCCCGCTGTGGACCGAAATCCTCGTCCACCAGCTTAATCTCAAAGGCAAACGGCCCCTCTATATCTCTCTGCACTACGACCACGTCTGCTTCGGCTAAGGAGCCACGGACTTGGGCAATGATCTTGGCCTTCCCACCCAGTCGCTTCCCCGAAACAAACGCATTAGCCGTGTAGCATCCAAATGCTGGGTTCATTTTGAGAGTGACCAGGTTGCTCAGCGGTAAGACATCCGCAGACGTGCTCGCAATCGTTACAGCGACGCCTTCCAAATCCTCTCCATGGATCTTGGCTCGTACCGTCAAGCGCTTCGTCTTCCCAAAGCGGATGTGGTAGCTGCTGTGCTCGAAGCTTAGACCGGGCGGAATTGGGGGCGGCTCGGGCCGCTCCTGAACTTGAATCGCCGCATCAGCCGTAACATCCCCCAGACGAGCACGAACTAGACACAACGCTCCTGCCGTTGCGGCTGTCACACGAAAGGTCCCTGAATGCACCAGGGGGCGATCCTTCCGCGGTGCCAAGGATGTTTGATTTTCCGCCAACTCCACTCCCTCACCTTCGACAGACAAGGCAACGATTGCTCCACTAGAAATGACCAGCTCTTCTTTTACAAGGACCGAGAACGTCTTAGTTTCTCCAGGTTCCAAAATACACGCTGGCGGAACGATAGTAAGAAGTGACGTCAACTGAAGAGGACCCAAACGGCCAGTCGCTTCGATCTCGAATTCACGGAGCTTATCCTGCATAAACTTGCTAGCTGCCGATGCCAATTTCCGAAGCGCCTTCGTTGTCTCCTCGTTCTCGACTCTCGAACGCTGTTCCTGATCCTTCTGTCTCTCCTGGTCTACGAGAGCTCGGAATCTTCTTTCAGCTTCGCAGAACAAAGTTTTAGTAAACGGATGCTCACGAACAAGGCCATCTCTTTGCCGATTCAAGAGGCGACTGGGGTTCGACGGCGGTGGTGTTTTCTCACTCTCAAAGCAGGCATCGTATTCCTTGATGAGCTGATCGATGTAGGGACATTCCAGCCTTCCGAAGAACCATTCAGCGTACGGGTCGTTTTCGAGATCGAAAAGGGTTACCTCATGGATAGCCCGCTTGCTCTTGATCAGGATTCCGCCTTGACGATACGGCGAATAGGCATCCTCCACAAATCGCTCACGCGCTCTCCAAATCCTTACAATGGCTTTCGCCTTTGGGTATCCCGGAATCTCAAATTCGTCTTCCAATACCAGCTTTCCCTCCGGATACTTGTAGACAAGCACGTCACCCTTGTGCCCGGGCTCCCGCAAGTTCACTAGGATCAGCTTTCGCGTTGAGTCGGACGCTATGTCCCGCAAAGCATAGTGCGCTGGCAGTTTCTCTACGAGAGTATTGTGGCGCGGTGCGTCGTATCTCGGATCAACATCGATTGCTACGCAAGTACCGTTCCCACCGCTGATGCCCACTTTCTCCCGAATTGCCTTTGTGGCTCCCATCGGCTCAAAGAGCTCATAATCGCCGCGCGGGTTCAGCCGGCACACGTAGTATGTTTCATCCTTGATGCTCTCAAATGTGACAAAGCCAAAAGCAGCGACATCTTTTGCTCCTCGTCCAAGTAGGCCCCTAACTGCTGCACCATCATGAAATCCGCTAGTGAGGCCCCCGGATCGACACAGCTTGGCTTTCATCTCATCTAAGGTCATTCCCTCCGCACGGTCTCGGACAATGACCTTCCACGGCTTTAGCCTGTGCCGATCGATCTCGATTCGAATAACCCCGGAGACCCGCAGCCCCTTTTCTTGTAGCCGCGCATAGCTGTCATCAGCGTTGGTCACCAACTCTACCAGCGCGCGTTCAATCCTCCCCCGCATAGCTGCGGCAGCATCTTGGTCAAACGCGCGCTCTGTGTATTCGATTCGACCTTCTTCAACAACCTTCATAGCTTTAATCCTCCACCCCTCTATGCTTCGCTCAGCATTCCCGCGAAGTAGTGCTCGCATGCGACAAGAAAGTCCAAAAAATCATCGCGACTGGCCTCATGAACTCTCGCCTTAAGTTTCTCTAATCGCTCCCGCAACACACGGGGAGATGCATCTAAGGAGCACCGTAGTAAATCTGTGAATTCATGGCGTTCGATAGATTCGCAGCTCTTTGATTGAACGAATTTCTTGTAAGCACGTGTCTTCTCAAGTGAAGCAAAATATTGATCCATCTCGCGATGCCGCCCGATCAACTTTCTGCTACTTGTACCTACTGCTTCCAACGCAGGTAATCTCGCTTTTACATAGTCGATCCCAGCAACGGTTAACATCCAACCTGTTCTCCTTTTTTTCCCTCGACACAGCTTTCCGCTCTTAGCCTTAGACGCATCAAACAATGCACTGCGGGCTGGCTCTGACTCAGGGTACTGTGGGTACTTTTTCCAACAAAATTTTTCTGGCACTAAACGCCAACACTCTATCGCTATTTCCTCCGTATCAACGGGTTGTATTGCACCCCCAAGTCGGAAGAGTGCAAATAGTGTTATATCGATATTGCTAAGCTCCTTTTCGCCCATTTTTTACTCCCCGCTAGCCCACAGAATAGAAGTCCCCTTCTCAACTTGCCCGAAGTCTCTGTCCACAGTGACAAGCGTTGCCTTGCGTTGCTGGGCAAGGGCGGCGGCGAAGCAGTCCACGTAGGGCAGCTTGTGCTGCGCCTTCAGGCTCGCCGCCACTTTGGTCGTGTCCATGTCCACGTCCACGACTTCGAGCGGAAGCTGCGCCATCTCAACCAGCTTTTCGGTGGCAGCCGCTTCCCCCCGCCGTTGCCACACCACGTAATACACTTCTCCCCAGTTCACCACCGACAGCAGCAATCGCCGTTCAGTTCCCGCCGCCTCGCGGAGCAGTTCCTCCACGCGGTCGGCCCCGGGCTCATGTTCAAAAAACGCCATAAGGGCGCTGGCGTCCAGCACGTAGCGCTTCACTAGTAGCGGTCCTTCTTGCGCTCGCCCAGC
>Ga0209172_10002272_pt1 | contig 34825 bp, 34 predicted proteins | sample LarsenN4metaG_FD_184113 | JGI IMG/M metagenome (GOLD analysis project Ga0209172, IMG submission 184113) | Hot spring sediment bacterial and archeal communities from British Columbia, Canada, to study Microbial Dark Matter (Phase II) - Larsen... ... | reverse complement strand
AGTTGGGGCCGGCGCGCACTTCCACGCCCAGCGGCACAGCCAGCTTGAAGGCGCTTTCCATCACCGCCCGCACTACGCAGACCCTAAGGGTTTACTTACTCCCCCTGCTCTCCCGCTTTGTGAGCGCGGATAGCATTGTGCCGAACGGTGAAAAAGCATCCGTCATTCCCTTGACGGTGAGTTTTAGTGAGCCGATGTTTTTGGCAGGCGTGGCGGAAGAGAATGCTTTTACACTCAACTATGGCTTTTGGTTACAACTAAGCGGGAAGCAGAAGGAGAAGGCCAAACTGCCGTGGGGGCCGCAAAATCCGCAGGCGTTGAATCGGTATGTATATGTATTGAATAATCCGTTGAAGTATAATGATCCAACGGGTCATGAAACTTGCGGAGATCGATATGTTGGGTGTGAAAAACATGAAATTGAAGGGCGAGTCGTTTGGGAATTGTGGTTTGACAATCAGACAATCTTCGTAGAACAAACTGAGCTTACTGACGACTTAATTACTAATTTCAAGATGTACGCAAACGCACAAAGAGATGCACATGCGGCGATTACCTCAGCATTTCTCGATATGATAGGGAATACAGCGGCAGGTACTGTCGCCGCTGCTATTGCTGTTCTGTCGCCGGGTACTGGGCCAGCCGCTCCTTGGGTATTTAGGCTTGCTGTAGCTGGTGCTGCCCTTGAATACATAAACGCTTTTCGCTCAATAAAAACAATGGGCGACATGAAAACTAACTTTCATAATGCAAGAGCAGATGCAAAGGATTATTGGTTGAAATTGTTAGGTTTCAACCTATATCCAAGCCCAATTCCCAGGAGTACACCTTAATGAAAGCCTTAAGATATTTGAGTTTTGGGATTTTGGGTACATATATTTGGTGTGGGCTATGCACTATCACTTTATCATTTTGGGATCCTTCTTTCTGGCGGGGGACATTTATAGCTATGGGATTTTCAATCGGCTGGGCTTTTTTTCATAGATTCGTCGAAAAGCAAATCGAAGATGGATACTTGTCTATTGTAACAACCCGGCAAAGATTTTATATAGCGCTCATAGGGAATTTGCTGGTTTTTGGGCTATTACTTTTCTTTGGATTGGGAGATTTGGCAATTGCAACTTATACTTTGAGCTCTACTATTTTGTGGATAGTTCTACCGATTGGCTCTGTTGTTTTGCTTTGTTTTGCTGGTCTAATTTCTTTCATAGCCCAACGGGACAACAGAAAGTTATTGCACCCTTAATGTGTCTTGCCCCTTTTTGGGCGTTAGCCATCAGATATGGTGGCTTAACCTCACATCCCCTTCATCTCCTCCCAATTCGCGCCGGCGCGTACTTCCACGCCGAGCGGCACAGCGAGCTTGAAGGCGCTTTCCATCACCGCCCGCACTACGCAGACCCTAAGGGTTTACTTACTCCCCCTGCTCTCCCGCTTTGTGAGCGCGGATAGCATTGCGCCAAACGGTGACAAAGCCTCCATCATTCCGTTGACGGTGGACTTTCACGAACCGATGTTTTTGGGAGGTGTGGCACAAGAAAACGCCTTTACGCTACAAAATGGCTTTTGGTCACAACTAAGCGGCAAACAGAAGGAGAAGGCTAAACTGCCGTGGGGGCCGCAAAACCCACAGGCAATGAATCGGTATGCTTACGTGTTAAGCAATCCTTTGAAGTATAGGGATCCCGCTGGACACGAAACAGAACCACTAGAAGGCGGGGACGACAAAGTAGGATATCGCCAAGACAAGAATATTTTGGAGATTTGGTTTTATGGCGCTCAAATGAAATTTGACATTTCAAAGTCAGATCTCGTTATGCTGACCTGGTTCACTGACTTCAAGAAGGCGGCAGACTTACGCACAGATGCTATGAATCAAATGCTGTCTGCTTTAGGCGGGGTATCAGCAAGCATAATTTCCACTGAACTCGAGCTTATTGTCATGACAAATTTATTCAAGAAGAATCCTATTGGAGGAACAATGTCAAACGTTGTTTTTGCTGGTTGGGCGTTAGGAAACGCCATCTTCCTTGGTTATTCAGCTATAGACTTCGGCCTCGCGTATCAGAGCTTTGACCAAGAAGAAAATAAGGCGGCAATAGCGTTTCAACAATTATCTGATTGGTCGACTCATGAAAACCCTAGTAGTCGAATAAAATAGGGATTGTGGAAATCGTATGACTCTTTAGGAGCTTGTTATGATGTACAAGAAAATTATTGATATTGGCTATACAATCCTCATGGTTTGGGGCGGGTTTGCGCCATTGTTATTTCTTGTCATATGCATGGCAATTTGGGGGTGGAAGGAAATTCTTACTGAAAATTTCAGAATGCTAGGCATTGGTTTAATAGTTGCTCTGCCTGCAACCATAGCCATTTGGTGGATAAATCGTAATTCTCAAGACGAAAACTATGACGTACAAACAACTCACAGAGTTGTACTTGGCTTGATTATTATTGGAACCCTAAATGCGTTTTTGGCAGGTGGTATCAGTTTTGTTATCACACAGCTATCATTACTGGTACATTCGTTCTCGTTATGGGTGTTCATATTTTTTGCAGTTTACTTTGGCGGATCAGCACTTATAGCTTTTGGGCTGATTACAGTTTTAGAGTTTTTACTTAGATTAGCGAATAACCACCGCAAAATGTTATGAGAAGGCGCAGATATAACATACCTGATGTTGGAGATTTCTTGAATATAGTTGGTGTTATAGATGCTGTAGGTTCTGCTATGCAAGCCCTTCAAGATAATGTCCCTGAACCGACTCCATATATTCAAATCTTGCAGTTGAAGAAGTTGTTACGAGATGTGCAGGATGTTATTATGAAAGATAACGATAGCGAAACAAATCTCTTAAGAGCTAAAGAGGTTGCCTTCTGGACTTTAGTTACTAGTTTGGTTGCCTTTGCATTGTTTACCTTCCGACAAGGTTTTGAATTTTGGTGGAATGTTTGGGCTGTATGTGGATCAAATATTTTTGTTCCCGCTATTACTGGCATCCTTCTTGGTAGTGCATTTGGTTGGATTTTTCCTTCGCGATCATGGTCGAGACAACCAGCATATGGAGGATTTCAAATAACCTTAGGAATCATGGTCACCGTGTTTTTGCGGGAGCAGATGGAGGCCCTTGATCAATTAGCATTCATTTTGCCAGTCATTATTCAAATCACAGTTAGTGGATATTTGGAAGCACTTTTACGTTTATATCGTGGTAAAGTGTTTGCTCGATAATCTACATACGTTAGAAACTATTCCATCAACTTTTGTATCATCGTTTCAACATCTACATTCGCCTTCATCTCCTCCCAGTTCGCGCCGGCGCGTACTTCTACGCCCAGCGGCACAGCGAGCTTGAAGGCGCTTTCCATCACCGCCCGCACTACGCAGACCTTAAGGGTTTACTTACTCCCCCTGCTCTCCCGCTTTGTGAGCGTCGATAGCATCGTGCCGGAGCCGGGCAACCCGCAGGCGTTCAATCGGTATAGCTATGTGTTGGGGAATCCGTTGAGGTATGTAGATCCGAGCGGCCACTTTAGTGTAGATCAGATTAAGAACTTTCTGAAGGAACAGTATGGCGACAATTGGAGTAAATACTTAGATGCATGGAAGTCTGATCAACTATTTTGGAATGCGTTGTTGTTAGCGGATTTTGGAAGCACAATTGAAACCCCAACCAGCAAATTAGGAGCTGGCTTTTTTGGTATGAAGGAAGATGGAAACAAATCAACCTTTACTTTCTCGAGTGCTAGCGGAGCAAAATTGCATTCATACCAAGGTGCTGGACCATACTTGTTGGATGGGAGGTTGTTAGGGCCAGACAATAAATTTTACAATTACACACAGGTGTATAATGGAATTGATCCTAATGGGGTCGTACTAAGCTTTAGCTGGTCTCAGCCAGAATACAATTATTCATCTGGTGTGCCAGTACGTACTGGTAAATATCGGCATGTTCAATGGGCCCCAATTGGATATTTTCTTTACCCAACTGCAGATTCGTTAGGATTGGCTGGAACAGCAACTGGATTAGTATCGCCCTTTTTGCCTGAGGCGGTAGGTGCAGTTATGGGGTCAATTGGTTGGTTTGCAACTGGCGTGAGTGCTTTAGCTAACTCTTATTACTCAATATGGGCTCTGAATATTTCTTACTCTAGTCAATCAACTACTTGGAAACCGCCACAACCACCTGCTAACTGCTTAACTTCAGTCTATTGTGGGAGGTAAAATGACTCAAGATAAACACAACCACTCCACTCACAGGTATTTATACATTACCTTCTTGAGACAAGTAATAACTATGACTTTGGCGTGGGTAATTCCGTATGGTTTTTTGTATTTACTAACAGTTGTTGATTCATTAATTAACAAGCGGCAACTCGATTTTCAAACTTTTGGTTCATTAGCCGGCATTTTATGTGTTTTGTCAATTTGGCCATTAATTCTCGCACGAAAGAGGCTCACGCAAGAAACAAACAAGTGACAAATATCTCGCCTACGGCATTTTGCTAAACCACCTTGAAGTAAATTACTTTCACACCGCCTTCATCTCCTCCCAATTTGCGCCGGCGCGCACTTCCACGCCGAGCGGCACATCTAGCTTGAAGGCGCTCTCCATCACCGCCCGCACCACGCAGACCCTAAGGGTTTACTTACCCCCCCCGCTCTCCCGCTTTGTAAGCGCGGATAGCATTGTGCCGAACGGTGAAAAAGCATCCGTCATTCCCTTGACGGTGAGTTTTAGTGAGCCGATGTTTTTGGCAGGCGTGGCGGAAGAGAATGCTTTTACACTCAACTATGGCTTTTGGTTACAACTAAGCGGGAAGCAGAAGGAGAAGGCTAAACTGCCGTGGGGGCCGCAAAACCCACAGACGTTGAATCGCTACGCATATGTGATGAATAACCCATTGCGGTATGTTGACCCAACGGGACACGACCATGACGAAGCTGGCGATGAAGTAATGGGTTATGAGTTCCTATATTGGGATGTTGATGGTCATAGAGTTTTCAAAATATGGTGGCACGAGTATGAAGCAATAATTGTAGAAAAAGACACCGCTATACCACTACTTGCAGATTTCAAAGAAGCCGTTAGGGTTAGGTCAGAAATATTAGCTAGACTACCCTTGGTTTCGATGATGCAAAATGGCTCAGGGGCCGGTGTAGCAGGGTCGGTTATGACAGCTTATGCAAGTTGCCCTGCTGCGATGACAGGCGCGGGTACCGTGGCTTGTGTGGGTTCTATTATTGTACTTGGAGCAAGCGAGGTTGTTTGGTTTGCATCAAGTTATCTATTAGAATTGGATAAACAAACAGTTCGTGAAGCTGAAGTTCATGCGGGACAGCTTCTTGTTGATTTTCAATTGCGGTTAAATGTTAATGTCTATATAAGATAATGGAAAGTAAAAACGCATGAAACCATTTCAATTTACCTTTATAGGGGTAATGGTTGCAGCAGCCTGGATGACGGTCCTTTTAAGCTGGCTTTCATTGGCTGATGGAAGATTCCGATTTGACCTGTTACTTTGGTTGATAGTTTCTGTGAGCTTGGCGTTCGTCGCTTTTTCAAAAGAACGTTTTCCGTTATTAGCAAACATCCGTTCCCAATATACTGTTATACAGGGTCTTATATCAGTTGTGTGTTGTGCTGTACCGATAATTCTTCAATTGAAGTCAGCCATTGATGCCCAAAATACATTGGGGCATTTGTATACAACAAAACCCGAAAATGAGTGGCTTTATTTTGTTGCACTTGGAGGGACACTAACGATACTTAGTATAACTTTCTTGATTTTGGTAAGCGTCAAGGCAAAAGAAATTATGTTAGCAAAACGCATTGGCTAATATGACTAATATAATTTCGTTTCTTGTTACAGGCTAAAAACAAAGTACGATTAATTCCCATTCGCTAAAGCAAATCTAGAATTACATTTTGTAGCCCGCCAGTTGAGTGGCGGGTTACATGATTAAGCTAGCGCCTGAATACATCCTACTCTCACACCGCCTTCACCTCCTCCCAATTCGCGCCGGCGCGCACTTCTACGCCGAGCGGCACATCTAGTTTGAACGCGCTTTCCATCACCGCCCGCACCACGCGGGCGGTGTCTTTTACTTCCTTCTTGGGACACTCCAGCACCAGCTCATCATGCACTTGCAGTAGCAGTTTGGCGCTTAGGCCCGCCTTTTCTAGCGCGGGCTGTAAGTTCAGCATGGCCTGCTTCACAATATCCGCCGCCGTGCCCTGAATGGGCGCGTTGATGGCCTCGCGCTCGGCGCGGGCGCGGGCAATGGCGGCTTCACGTGAGTTTGGCCCGCCCTGTGCGCCGCTCAGCCCCGGAAAATACCGGCGGCGGCCCAGCAAGGTTTGCACGTAGCCGTTCTCCGCCGCAAACTTCTTCGTATCATCCAAATACTGCTTAATGCGCGGGAAGCGGGCGAAATAATTCTTCACAAACTCCTCGGCCTCGGCCAACGTTAGGCCGCTCTGGCGTGAGAGCGCAAACGCCCCCATGCCGTACAACAGCCCAAAGTTAATCACCTTGGCCAGCCGCCGCTGTTCCTTGCTCACCTTCTCCGGCTTTAGGCCCAGCACCGTGGCCGCCGTGGTGGTGTGAATATCCTCGCCCTCCGCAAACGCGCGCAGGAGCGTGGGGTCTTTAGAATAATGCGCCGCCACGCGCAGTTCAATTTGGCTGTAATCCGCCGCTAGCAGAACATTACCGCGCGCCGCCACAAACGCTTGGCGCACACGGCGGCCCTGCTCCGTGCGGATAGGGATGTTCTGCAAGTTGGGGTCTGAAGAAGCAATGCGGCCCGTAACGGAGCCAGCCTGATTGAAAGACGTATGCACGCGCCCGGTGGCCGGGTTTACGGCCTGCGGCAGAGCATCCACATACGTGGATTTCAATTTAGAAACTTCGCGTTGCTCCAAAATTAGGCCAATCACGGGGTGCAGTTCGCGCATCTCCTCCAGCACATCGGCGGCGGTGGAGAACTTTCCGGCGGCTGTTTTGCGGCTTTTATCCGGCGGCGTTAATTTCAAATCTTCAAACAGCGCCTTGGAAAGTTGTTGCGTGGAGTTGATATTGAGTTGATAGCCAATCAGCTTGTAAATTTTCTTTTCCAACTGCGCCAATTGCTTTTCTAGCTCTTTGCCAAACTCGGCCAGCAGTTCGGTATCCAGCGCAATGCCCGTCATTTCCATATCGGCCAAAATCGTAATCAGCGGCATCTCCAGCTTCTGCAACAGCTCCAGCTGATGTTTCTCCTCCAACTCAGCGCGCAAAATCGGCGCCAGCCGCAGAGTCATATCGGCATCGGCGGCGGCGTAATCGGCGGCCAGCTCAATCGGCACGGCGTCCATCGTAATCTGCTTCTTGCCGGAGCCAATCAACTCACTAATATCCGTCATCTCCACGCCCAGCCGCACCAGCGCCAATTTCTTCAAGCCCAAACTGTGCGAGGCCGGGTCACACAGCCACTCGCCCAACATGGTATCAAAGTCCAGCGGCGTAACCCGCAAGCCGTGCCGCGCCAGCGCAATGTAATCAAAATCAATGTTGTGGCCGTACTTCGGAATTTTCGGATTAGTGAGCGGGCCGGTGAGCGCCTCAATCACTTTTTTCAGCGGCAGTTGTTGCCCCACCGCGTGCCCCACCGGAATGTAATAGCCTTCGCCCGGCGTAATGGCCAAGGAAATACCCACCAAATTGGCTTGCATGGGGCTAACGCCGGTGGTTTCCGTATCAAAAGCGATGCCGCCCGTGGCCGCGTTTAGCCGTTTCACCATCTCCGCCAAAGAAGCTTCATCGGCAATAATCTGCGCCTTCGTCGGAGAATCTTTGCGCGGCGCGGCTGGCGCTGGCGTTGCGGCCCCTTCGCTTTCGCTAAACAATCCCTTCTGGCTCCCCTTCTCACTTTTCTTGCCACCTTCCACTTTTTGCTTTTCGCCTTCCGCCTTCCGCCTTCCGCCTTCCGTCCCCTGCTCCGGCAATCGCTTCAACAAGGAACTAAACTCCAGCACGCGGAACAACTCAAATACTTTTTCGCGGTCATACTGGCCCACCCGGCAGGCTTCCAAATCAAACGGCACGTCCACATCGGTCACAATCGTGGAAAGTTTTAGTGAAAGATACGCCGCCTCGCGCCCGGCCTCCAGCTTGGCCCGTATACCTGCCGCCAGCTTATCTAAGTTTTTATAGATGCCATCCAGTGAGCCGTAATCTTGCAAAAGTTTGGTGGCCGTTTTCTCGCCCACGCCCGCCACGCCGGGGATGTTATCGCTCTTATCGCCCACCAGCGCCTTGTAATCAATGTACTGCTTGGGCGTGAGCGCGTACTTAGCTTTCACTTCCTCCGGCCCGTAATCAATCGCCTCCGAAAGTTTCTGCCCGGCTAAATTGATGATGACATGCTTATCGGCCAATTGCAATAAATCACGGTCGCCAGTAATGATTTTCACCGTCACGCCCTGCTCCGCCGCGCGGCGGGCCACTGTGCCCAATACGTCATCGGCCTCAAAACCATCTTTGGTGAGAATGGGGATATTGAACGCCGCCACCACTTCTTTGATGCGCTCAATTTGCACGTGCAGTTCATCCGGCATTTTCTCGCGGGTGCCTTTGTATTCCGCAAACATCTCATCGCGGAAGGTGCGGCCCACATCAAAGCTCACCGCCAAATAATCCGGCTGGTCATTCTCCATCAGCCGAAACAACACGGAAACAAAGCCGTACGTGCCAGCGGTGGGTTCGCCGGTCTTCGTCACCCAGCGGCCCATATCGGCGCCGGAGGTGAGGGCAAAATAGGTTCGGTAGGCTAAGGCGTGGCCGTCAATGAGATAGAGGGTTTTGCGTTTGGTGGGCATGGGTTAATTGAAACCCAAAGCGCCCGAATGCGCAAACGAGAAATAACCGTGAACAATCAACAGTCAAAAGCTGACCGTTCACTCCATACTGCTTATTGCGGCAAAATACGCGCTAACTCACTGGCGGTGTTGCGAGAAACGCGGCGGATGATGGGCAGAGGAATCTGCGCGCGCAGGGCCACGGAGAGCGAGAGTTCTGGCCGGACGAGGACGGAATAAAGCATGTAACGGCTAATTTCCGCATTGCCTTCAAAGCGTAAGACTTCAGTAGAAGGGTCATTGCTCGTCCACGCCTTAAGCACCACGCGCGCGAGCGCATTGGTGGCCGGTTGGCTCTGGCGCGGCACCATCACCAGCACCTTGCCCTGTTGCGCCAGAAACACCGGCTCATCGCGCAAAGCGCGGCTCATCATCTCAATTTGTTTTTCCACCGCGCGGCGCACGTCATCTTTTAGTATCAGCGGCGGTGTAATAGCTCCATTGGCCTGCAGGCGCGCCAACAACGGAGAATCGCTGGCTAATTTAAGTGGGCCGGTCAGCCGAGCGGCAGGCGTTGGTTCGGTATCAGCTTCGGGGTCTGGGCCAAGCGTGTTATTGATGAGGGTCGTTAGCTCAGTCACCAAAAAGGGTTTGAAGAGAAAGCCATCCACAGCCGGCTCTGGCGGCACAGCCTCCGGCGAAATGGGCATCAGGATGATGGGCAGGTTGTTTACTTGCGCCCGCAAACTTCGCAACAGGTCGGGCAAATCAATATCCGGTATTTCGCCATCCACCACCGCCAGGCGAGGCTTGTATTGCTCACACAGGCTAATGGCTTCAGCGCCCGTCTTGGCGTGAATGATTTGATATCGCGCCAAACGTTTCAGTTCATCCAACAACATGCCGGCAAACGCCGGGTTTGGTTCGGCCAGCAAAATCGTTCGCATGCTGGCATTGTATCCAGTTGTCTAACGAAAAACACGCAGAGTTAGGCTGGAAATCGTTAGGGTTGGGTAAAAGAGGACTGATTTCTCAGACTCGGGATGGTTAACAGATAGGGCGAATTACATTACCGGCAAAAGAATGCGCTCCGGCTCCAACTCACCTTGCAGGCTCCAGGCGCTGGTGTGGCTGATGGTGACGGTGGCCGTGCGGCCTTTCCAATCTTGTGTGGCATCGGCAAAAAACACCAGTTTGTTGGTGCGCGTGCGGCCCTTCCACTTGCCCTTGTGGTTTTCTTCCACCAACACTTCCACCGTTTGGCCCAAGTAGCGCGCGTTAATCTCCGCCACCACCTGCGCCTGCAAGTCTTCCAGCAAACGAAAACGCCGCATCTTTTCTTCTTCCGGCACATCATCCTCCATGCGGCGGGCGGCCACTGTGCCGGGCCGCGTGGAGTAACGGGCCAAGTGCGCCACATCCAGTTTTAGTTCTGCCAGCAAATCATATGTGCGCTGAAATTGCTCCGCCGTTTCGCCGGGGAAGCCCACAATGATATCGGTGGCAATGGAGCCGTACGGCATGAAGCGGCGGATACGCTCCACCAACCGCCGGTAATCTGCGTTGGTGTAACCGCGCTTCATCCTTAACAGCACATCATCATCACCGGCTTGCACTGGCACTTCAATGTGCTCACACACTTTGGGCAACTCGGCCACTGTGGCCAGCAACTCATCCGTCATCCAATTGGGGTGTGAGGTGAGAAAACGGATGCGCTCCAAACCATCAATTTCATGAATCACGCGCAGGAGCTGAGCCAAGTTTGGGCCGTCCGGAATGTCTTTGCCGTAACGGTCCACAATCTGGCCCAGCAGAGTTACTTCCTTCACGCCCTGCTCCACCAGCGCGCGCACCTCCGCCGCAACCTCGCCTACCGGCCGGGAACGTTCCACGCCGCGCCGAAACGGAATAATGCAAAACGTGCAGGCATGAGAACACCCATACACCACTGGCACATGCGCGCTCACCAAGCCGCGCTGATTCTGCGGCAGGGCGAACCCGGCTTCATTCGGATTAAGCACCGTGGTGGCGTCATCCTGAAAGGCAAAGCGCTGAAGCCGTTCAGCTTCGGCTAAATCACGGCCTTCTTTTTCTAGCAGGTGGCGCACCAGCGGCCCCGGCTCCGAGGGCGGCGAGAATACATCCACCATGGGTAGGGATTTTTGCAAGGCTTCGGCCCCGCGCACACCTACCATGCATCCCATGACGTTAATCACCAAATCTGGCCGCTGGCGCTTAACGGGCCACAGCGAGGTGAGCCGACCATACGCTTTATCTTCCGCGCTCTGGCGCACCACACAGGTGTTCAGCACAATAACGTCCGCTTGTTCTATTTCCGGCTCCAGCGTATAGCCCAATTTCTCCAGCGCGCTTGCCACACGCTGAGAATCGGCTACGTTCATCTGGCAACCTTCCGTCCAAATATGATACGTCTGACCCATAAGCTGGATTTTACCATTGCCGGCGGATAAACAGATTTTGAGAGCGTTGATGGAGTACCCCATTAAGAATTTTGGGGCAGACTTTGAAAGTCTGCCCCAGTGACCAGCCGCACCAAGCGAAGCAATGGCTGAGGGAGGGGGAAGGGGAATACCTGGGTAAGCTGGTCAATCGGCTATTGAGTTATAGCAAGTTTTTATTTTTTAGACCGCAAAGACTAACGTAACCTTGCGTGAAGATGTCGTGAAAAACTCATTCACAGGCAAAATGTTTTTGGGCGGCTACGGGCAACCGGCAGGTGAACTGCGTTGCACCAGTGGTAAATACAGGCGATGCGGCCCAGCCGGTGGAAGCGGTTCGCTAAACTTGGCGTTCACCAGCCCCAGCGGCGTATAGTTGCTAAAGCCGGGGAAAATGGTGCTCAAATTACCTTGTGGCTGGCCGGTGCGTTTCACTAAAACTTCACCTAACACATGCCGGTAATCAGTGGTGATTCGTAAGTCCGCGCCATCGAACAATTGGTTGGGCGCGAGGCCGGGCCATGCGCCGTAGAACTGCTTGCCCTTCACGCCGCCGCCCATCAGCAACATGGCGCTCCCGTGTCCATGATCGGTGCCGCCGCTATCATTTTGACGCAAACGCCGCCCAAACTCACTCATCACAATCACGGTGGTGCGCCCAGCATAATCGGCGCCGCCACAACCACTTAAGTCGGTGTAAAACGCTTTTAGGCTTCGGGCTAACGTATCCAATTGATTGTAAAAATAGTTCCAACCCGTTCCACTACCTGCGCCCTGCCCTTCATGAGTATCCCAGCCGCCAAAGTCCACCGTAGCCACCTGCAAGCCCAAATCCGCCTTGATGATTTGAGCAATGGCTTTGAGATTTGCGCCAAAGGAATGATCTGGGTATTGCGCACCGCCGGAGGGCGTGTAGTCGCCGGTTGGAATCGTGTCCAACGTGTTGAGGGTGCGCGTTCCGGCTTGAAAAGCCCACGTATCCCCATCATATAAATCCCGTAGAACAGTACGTTGATGTTCTTCGTACTTCCAATGGCCATTAAACGCCAGGCCGCTCGGCTCACTCATCGTTACGGTTCCGTCATAGCCTAATAAGGAGGCCACCGGGCTGTATGTGGCCGAAAGCGCCGGAATGGCAATGCCGCTGGGCGCGTTGGGCGCCGTCAGCAAGTGGCGGGCCAGCCAACCCTGATTCACCCCCGCCTGTCCACCTGTGCCCGTTTCAATAAACTGCATCGCATCAAAGTGCGAGCGGGTGGAATGATTGAGGCCGCAGGCCAACACTACTGCCATGTTTCCGGCTTCGTATAAATCTTTTAGCGGCCCCATGGCGGCATGCATGCCAAATTGGCTGTTATTAGAAACGGTCAGCGCCCTATTGACGCCGGTTAGATTCACTTTCAAGTCGGGCCGTTGAGCTTCATAGTAGCCCCGGTCAGCGCCGTCCAGCACCGGGAAAACGTTCAGCGCATCCCACGCGCCGCGCAAAAACACCACCACCACCACATCACTATTGCTCGTGCTGGCGGCGCTTGGCTCCGCAAAGGCCAACTGAGTGAGCCGTGAACCCGCCATAGCCGCAATCGCCGACGAACAACCAACAAGAAATTTGCGACGAGAAATTTTGGACATAAGTCGTTTGGTTTCCTTTAGAGCGCACAACCGCTCTTACTTGTAAAGAAAATCGGGTGACATGAGCAAGAGCGCCACCATGCGCGGCAAGCGGTTGGCGATGGCTTCCGACGTCATCACTGCATTTGGCCCATAGACCGGTGTTTCGCCCATCCACTCAGGGTCAGCCGTCCAGCCCTGCATAATACCCATCAAAATATCGCGGTTGGCGGTGGGGTGCATGGGGCGGCCCAAAATCCGGTTAATCCAAAAATCTGTAATGGCGGCGGGTGTATTGCCGTTGTTTTGGCTCAATAAGTCTGGCTTGAGATTAGGAAAGGCCCAATTAAAGCCTTCGATGATGTAGTTGATAAGCGTCCAGGCGCGCACCTGCGTATTCGTGCCAAGCCAACTCTCACGTTTATCGGAAAAGCCGTCCGGTGGGCGGCGCTCAAACAGCGGTTGCCCCAGAGCTTGGTACGTCCAAAAAAAGTTCCCCATCTGGTTCTCTACGCCAAAATTGAGCGTAAAGGGTTGATTGGCGGCCCGCAGAGCGCTGATGATTAAGTCAAACGGGCGCTTGGCCTTTTGTCCCCACGTCGTTTTGAATTCGGTGGAAAGCACAATGTGCCGCACCACGTGTTTGATTTGGTCTGGGGCAGTGCGGTGTGCAATGAAAACAGCCGCCGCGCTCTCCACCAAGCTTTGGGGCGGGTCATCATTCACCAGACGACGCACCAGTTTCCGGCAGATAAAGTTTGCGGTGCGTGGGTGGAAGGCCACCAAGTCCAGCGCCTTCAGGCCATCAACCATATTGCTCCCCGAATTCGGCGAAAAGCCCACGCCCAGCACCAACTTCTGCGCCCGGTCATGCCAGCCATCAAAGTACTGAAATTCACCCGTGTTGGTGATGCCCTCATACCAAGTGCGGTCATCGTTCACGCGCCAGCCGGTGAGACACCGGGCAATTTCATATACATCATTATCAATGTAGCCTTCAGAAATTTGCGTAGGCTTGGTAAAACCGCTCCAGTGGGCGTCATCATAAATGGGCAAGTTCGCGGCGGGCAAAGTAAAAGCGATTTTTGGAAGCGGGTCGTTGAAAGGGTCTCGCACGCCGTAATAATTTTCCGCCCCTAATGTGTGTAATTCACACAGTTCCCGCGCATAGTTCTCGTTGAAATTGGAGCCTTGGCTGGAATTGTTATCCAGATAAAACTGCATGGCGGGCGATTTCGCCACCGCTTCCAACATTTGGCGGAAATTACCCAGAATGTGCGGCCGGATGACCTGATGCACGTAATGAGCGAAGGTGGCGCTAATGCCGCCGTAATCCAACCCCGCGACGTTAAAGTGGTTAAACCAAAAATCGCTCAGCACTTCTGATAATTGGCGGCGGCTGGCAGTGGCGCGAATAAAGGCCGCTAGCCGGGCTTCTTCAAATGGGCGGATACGAATGTCATAATTTCCGTTGATGTTTTTATAGTGATCATTCCAAGCTTGGGTGAGCGTTTTTCCGAGCGTGGCAAGATTGGCCGCGGCCAGCAAGCCTTCACATTCAACATCGGCAATGCCGGCCGGGTTTAGTTGGTCATCCACCCAGTTCTGCAGGCGCGCATCATCATCCGCGCCAAAGCCATTAAGTGCTTCCAGACTGGTTTTGGCATCACCCGGGCGTGGGCCAAAAGCTAGACGGTTAAGGGCAATTACGCCCAAGGGCGGTAAAGGCGGATTGCCCACCGTGCGGGCCAAAACTTGCGTAGCCGGTGTGGCGGTTTGCGCCGGAAGCGCGGCCCCGGCGGCAGAGGCCGCCGCCAGCGCCGCGCCCAGCTTTATGGCCGTCCGGCGGTTCAATTCAACAGATGGTTCCATAAGCAACTCGATGAGAGATAAGTTTTAAGAGAAGTTTTATGGGTTTTGCCTTTTCCTTTTTCGGCTTATGGGCAATGAGCCGCCCGAGAAATTACGGGCAAGTATAAACTGTATGGCCCGGCAGGCGCAGGCGGCGCCACATAGCCATCCACCATGAAGTCTAATGGCGCTTCTTGCGTGTAGTTGGGAAAAATGCTGTTGAGTTGAGGCGTAGAACGGCCCAGCCGGCGCGCTAAAATCTCGCTTAACACCCGGCGGTAATCCGTGGTCACGGCCAAATCTGAGTTTTGATAGAGTTGCCCATTGCCAAGGCCAGCCCAAGTGCCATACACTTGCCCGCCCTTTACATTGTTGCCCAGCACCAACATCACATTGCCATGCCCGTGATCGGTGCCGCGGCTGGCGTTTTCTTTGAGCCGCCGCCCAAATTCACTCATCACCACAATCGTCGTGCGGCTGGCGTAATCGCTTGCCCCGCACCCATCCAAATCCGTATACAGCGCCTTGAGGCCGCTGGCCAAGGTGTTGAGCAAGGTGGACATATAACTAGTGGCCGATTGCGCTTGGCCTTGATTCTCATGCGTATCCCAGCCGCCCAAATCCACTGTCGCTGTGGTCAAGCCCACATCGGCCTTCAACATTTGAGCAATCACTTTCAAGTTATCGCCAAACGAGCCGGTAGGATAGAGCGCGCCATTAGCGGGCGTATAGTTGGTAATGCCCTTGCTCTGAATAAGGTCTATCGTCTGCACGGTTTCACGGCCGGCGGCGTCTAGCCAATCGGCTGTAGCGCCATACATGTTGCGAAGCGCGTTGGTTTGCTGAGCGCGATAAGTGGAACTACCGCCCACATGAAACGAACTCGGCGAAGTCATGGATATGGCGTCACTATAACCCAATAAGGAAGCCGCGCGATTGCTACCTGCGGAAAGAGCGGGCAAAGCGCCGATGTTGCTCAAACTCAGCGTCTCTAAATAGCGCGTTAGCCAACCGGTGTTGGTGGTTTTTACCCCCGGCGTGCCCAACTCCATAAATTGCATCGCGTCAAAATGCGAGCGGGTATCATACACTAGGCCAGCGGCGTGAATCACCGCCATCTTCTGCGCCTGATACAGGCTGAGGAGCGGCGCCATGGAAGGATGCAGTCCGAAGAAATCGTCAAGATTGAGCGCCGCCCCTACCCCGCTAGTGGGGATTTTCAAGGTGGGGCGGGAGGTCTCATAAATACCCCGGTCGGCGCTCACGGCAATGGGCGGCACCACGTTCAGCCCATCCCAGCCGCCGCGTAGAAAAAGCACAATCAGCGCTTCGGGCGCGCCGCCGTTGGCGGCAAAAGCCAAATGGGTAATCCGCGAACCGGCTAACGCCGCGATGGCGGCGGAACAACCCATCAGAAAATGACGGCGGGAAATTTTAGAGGCCATATAAACTCCTTAACCATTAACCCATTCCAAGTCATCAGCGCCATTGAAACTCGGGTGACATGAGAATTACGGCCACCATGCGCCGCAGGCGATTGTTGATATCGGTTTGCGCCATCGTCTGATCTGCGCCATACACCGGTGTGACAGTGGGCGAAGGCGACGACCAGCCTTGCAAGATACGCGTGATTTCAGCTTTATGAGCCGGGTCATCCAACGGACGGCCCAAAATGCGATTGATCCAGAAATCGGCAATTGTGTTGGGCGTATTCGCGCCGCCCATATCCACAGCGTTTACATCTACAAACAGACCCACATTGGTGGAGCCGCGATAAAACGAGTTCTCCATCAAACTATTAAAGGTGCGCCAGCGATAAAGTAAACTGGATGAGCTGAGCCATGGGTCACGCGTATCGGGATAGCCATCCGGCGAGCGGCGGCCAAACATTTGCTGGCCCATTGCGTCATAGGTGCTCCATACAGAACTGAGACCGTTGCCATCATTGGGCCGCACATCTGCGCCTACGGCCCGCAAGGCGCTGAACAAAGCTTCATGCGGGCGCTTCACCGTTTCCCCCCAGATGGTAAAGAATGGGGCGTTAGCATCCGCCGGGTTGGGCGCATCACTTTGGCAAATAATGTAGCGCACCACCTTCTTTAACTGGTCGGCATCGTTGCGGAAGTTGTAAAAGCGGGTAGCGGCCCCATCCACCAAACTCTCCGGCGGGTTAACGCCTAGCAATCGCCGCGCCAATTTGCGGGAGATGAAGCGCGCTGTGCCCGGATGATCGGCTAACGTGCGAAGCACCCGATAGCCGGCGGCGCTTCCTTCAAAATCGGGATAGGTGAAGCGCAAAATGGTTGGGCCATACGGCCAGTGCCAGGCGTCATAGTATTGAAAAGAGCCATCATTAGCTGTGGTGCCAGTGGCGCCATTGTTTACCCGCCAACCCGTAAATGCCGAAGTTGAACCATAAACATCTTTATCCACATACCCCTTGGGGATATTTGGCACAGCCGGTACGCCGTCCCAATCGGGCACGGTGTTGGGGTCGGTTACCCCAAAATAGTTTTCAGCCCCTAAGGTGTGCAATTCAAACAACTCGCGCGCCCAGTTTTCATTCGGGCCATCATCTCGGCTGATGTAGTTATCCAAGTAGTAGAGCATGGCCGGGCTTTGCGCCACCGCTACCAGCATATTATAGAAATTGCCCAACACATTCGCGCGGATAACATCTCGGTCGTAGTGCGCCCATGTGCTTCCAGCGTAAGCGCCATCCCAGGCATAAATGCTGAAATGGTTATGCCAGAACTCCGTCAACACTTCAAAAAGTTGCCACTGGCTGTAAGTCGCGCGGATAAGCGTAGCGGCGCGCACATCGCGCACGGGACGGTTACGGTCTGCGCCGGAGGCTAAATAATAATTGGCCCATAGCTGAGCGCGACTTAGGGTTAGCGTGGGCAAATGAGCGGTGGCGGCACTCAAGCGGGCATTCACGTCGGTATCCGCGCCAAAATTAGGGCTTAGCTGAGCGTCCACATACGCCGTCAGACGAGCCACATCATCAGCGCCGAGGGCATCAAACCAAGCTAGGCTAGTGGGCACACTGGCATTCCCCGGCTTGGGGCCATACGCCAGCCGGTTGAGGGCGATAACGCTCAACGGCGGTAAGGAGGGGGCGCTCAGCGGTTTAGCGGTTACTGGCCCACCAACCCCAACCGCCGAAGCGGCCAATAAGGCCGCGCCGAGTTTAATGGCCGCTCGTCGGCTGGTTCCAGTCTCTACGGCAGTTTCTTCAGCGAAATATTCCACACATTTCTCCTTCTCAAGAAGGCGCGCCTATCTTATGGGGTATTGCAAGGGTTGTGGTCGCAGAGTACGCGAAGCCCAACTTCAACTCAATCGCAAAAGTGCGGAACGTTGGCTCGGTATTCTTAGGGAGCATTAGCCCCACAACCCTTGCCAACCGGGTGTGGCTTGCCATTGCGTGAGCGCGGCCACGCGCGCCTCGGCCAAAGTGCGTTCGGAAAGTGGGCCAGTGCCGCGTACCCCATTAGGTTTTTGCAAAAAGTAAGCGTCATCCAATACATCATAAATAACGTTATTCTTGAGTTGAAACCCGCGCGTGCGTTGCAAGTCTACATTGTGTAAAAAGTTGTGATGCAGACTGCTATTTTTGAGATATGCGCCAAACATTTCCGCGCCGGCGTAACATTGCACCGGGTAACGGTCAAAGCGCCCGCGTTGGCCCAAGCCGGTGGCTTCTAAACCATCCACATGCACCTGAGCGCCCGGCATGAGGAGCAGGCTACCGCCAAAGCCGGCAGAGTTCACGTTTTGGCCGCGCAAAATCACATCTCGCGTTAATAGGCCCACTTCTGCGCGTTCATCTACCGTGAGACCGGGGGCCACCTCCAGAGCGCCCCAATGGCGGCGTTTGAGTGGCCGATCCAACGTGACTAAATTGCCGCGCACACCTATAATGGTACGCTCTTCCGCTTCAATTTCATCTGCGCTGTTGGGCGCAATTACAATGCGATAACCGGCCCGCCAGTTAGGCGTCTGCGCCAAAATCAAATGTTGCGCGCCCGGCTCAGCGGTAGCATTCAACTTAATCCAACTGGCCCGCCATTCGCTGTGCAGTTCCAGCGCGCCACTGCTCATTACGGCTAAAAATTTGGTGCCTAAACCTTCCACATGGTCTTGCGGGTGTTGGCCCGTGAGCGTAATTACGGCGCGGTTGCGGTGCGGCCATAAAGGGGAACCAACGCGCAGTTCACCAAAGACAATAATCCAATTGGCAATCAGCTCTAAATCTTGGTCATCAAAAATCAAGGAACCGTGAATCTCCAGCCCGTTGAGGGGCGGCGGCGAGACATCCAACAAGACCCGTTTGCCAAAAGGGATAATGAGAGATTGGCCGGCCTGAGGTACCCGCCCACCCCAAGTGGCTGGGTCTGACCAAAGCCCGACGGTTTTGCTTAAACGCAAAATAAGGGGTGGCTCCATCCAATTCCGATTATGGCGGCTTGATAAGATTGGCATAATCTACTCCTAGGGCCATGCGTTCAGCCAGCCTAGTTATAGAGTTAAGCAAAACCTCTTGCCGCAAATGGGGAGTGAAGCTTGAGTGAATTTTTATGTTTGGTACAAAATACGGAGATGGGTTTAGGGGAAAGTACTAGGTTGGCGGGCCTAAAAGGTTGGAGAAAAGATTATGAGTTTAGAGTTGTGCAATTAAGAGAATCTCGCCTAGAGAGAATTTTATGGGGCCATACAAAGCGGCCTCGGCTGTAAAGCCGGAGAAAATGGGCTGGAGCGCCTCACGTCCGGCGGCGGGAGCTTGCCACAGCATCATCCGCAATTGTTGACGTACCTGCGGCGTAACGCTTAGTCGGTCACACCAGGGTTCAAAATCCAGCGGCTTGCGGTAGTACAACAAATGCTTCACCTGTAAACGCGCCGCTTGGCAAAAGGCCTCCCAATCCACCGCCGAATATTCCCAAGCGTGTGATGGGTCCCGTAAAGTCTCAAACGCGTTCACATAGCGTTGAGAAGCGGCATCAACCGGCGTGACGTTATCAATCAGAGCGAACCAACCGCCCGGTTTGAGCACTCGTGCGCTCTCCTGCACAAAACGGCCCGCGTGCGGGAAGTGATGAGCGGCTAGGCGGCAGGTAACCAAGTCAAACTCCGCTTCAGCAAAGGGCAAATCACCCGCATCTGCCAACTTGTAGGTAACGTTAAAAACGCCCTTACCCGTTAGGAATTTCTCCGCCGCCGCCAACATTTCTGCCGTAAGATCACTGGCTACCACTTCCGCTACCCGGGGCGCTATCGCCAAAGCTGTGTGGCCGCCGCCTGTAGCAATATCCAGCGCCCGCCAGTGGGGTTGAAAAGGCAACAACGCCAGCATTTCATCCAAACTTTCACCCTGCGCATGGTCTTTGCTGGCAACGTAATTTTGGGCATGAGCGCCAAATTGGGCTTGAACTTGAGCGCGATTATGTGTCATGCATTTATTATCACATGATTAAGCAGAAATAGGATGAGTGGGCGAAGCTTATGCGCCGCTTAGAAATGTCCAAAATCGCTATGGTAGAATGATTTTGCAATTGTTCTAACCAAATTGTAAGTAAGTTGAGGGTTTTATGGCTTTAGGGAAATCCGCCCGCGCTCTGGTTAAGCGCCGTCGAGCGCGGTTGGTGCCTATCATTTTAGCTGGAGTGGCCGGTTTGCTGTGCGTGGGCCTCGTCTGGGTGGGGTATATGTTCTTCACTAGTGGGCCGGGGGCTCAGTGGTTTGCTACCAGCACGCCTACCGCCACTCTGACCTCTACACCCTCTCAGACGCCTACTATCACCCTCACCCCAACCGAAACGGTCATTCCTACAGAAACGCCCACTATCGGCCCTTCCCCAACGCCCACACCGGTTATTTACGTGGTGCAGGATGGAGACACGCTTTTCAGCATTGGGGCGCAATTCCAGGTAAACTTTTTGGATATCATTGCCGTCAATAACCTTCCTACTGATTCGGTTTTTGTGGGCCAACAGCTCATTATCCCGGTAGGCGGCATTGAACGACCAACGGCCACCCCCATCCCTTCTAATCTGCCGCGCGCCACCCGAATTGAATATGTGGTGCAACTGGGCGATACCCTAGAAGTGATTGCCACTCGGTTCAACAGCACCGTGGAAGACATTCAACTCCGCAACAATAATGTAACCAATGCCGGGCTTCAGGCTGGGCAGGTGTTGATTATTCGCGTGAACTTGGTGACGCCCGCGCCCACCGTGCCCGTTGGAATTACGGCTACACCGTGAACGCGATAGACGGCACAACCTTTGCAGTGGAGGTGGCAAAAGCAGGTGAGGGCCTAAACCCCATCCGCGCTAACTTGCTATTGGCGCGCGAGATTGCTTACCCCGGCCTCCGTCCATCTGAAACGTTAACCGCGCTGGCCGATTTGGCCGAGGAGGCCGCGCGCACCCTCGCGCCCCACGCCTCCCCCACGGCCCGCGCCCTCCAGTTAGCAGAGTATCTTTTTAGCACCCTGGGCTACCACGGCAACCGGCAAGAATATGCAGATCCCCGCAACTCCTACATTCATGAGGTGCTAACACGTCGGTTGGGATTGCCCATTAGCCTGAGCATGTTGTTTGTGTATGTGGCCGAGCAACTGCAGTTGCCGGCGCGCGGCGTGGGCATGCCGGGCCACTTTATTGTAGAAGTGAGTGGTGACGATGACTCCATTTTCCTTGACCCGTTCAACGGCGGACGTAAACTGGCGCAAGCGGATTTTGCGCGGCTGATTTCCGATAGCACCGGCTATGCGGGCACATTTAACCCCCGCTGGCTGAGGCCCACCCCACCCACAGAAATTGTGGCCCGCATGCTGAACAATCTGCGCGGCGTATACATCAGTTTGGAAGATTGGCCGTTGGCCGCCCGCGTGCTGGAGCGCCTGCGCGAACTACAACCTGACCAGCCCAGTCACCTGCGGGATTTGGGCTTAGTCACCTACCGCGCAGGCTCCCCACGCCGTGCGGCAGAGTTACTGAGCCAGTATCTAAACCTTGCCCCAGAGGCCAAAGACGCAGATGCCGTTCGCCAAAACCGCGATATGCTGTGGGATGAGTTGGCGCGACTTAACTAACGTCCATTAGGCATCTCACCATGAGTCGCCCCACCCGTCTCGCCAAAATCGAAGCCGCTGTCCGCCTCGTGCTCCAGTTCAATAACGCTTTCAACCAACATGATGTAGCAGGCATGATGCAACTCATGAGTGACGCGTGCGTGTTTGAGAACACCTATCCGGCCCCTGATGGCACGCGCTATGTAGGCAAGGAGGCCGTGACACAGTTTTGGCGGGATTTCTTCCGTGAGTCGCCTCACGCCCACATTCACATTGAAGAAATCTTTGGCTTTGGAAACCGGTGCGTAATGCGGTGGCGTTACAGTTGGGCAGAGGCCGCCGAACAAGGCGGCCATGTGCGCGGCGTGGATATTTTCCAAGTGAAGGATGGCCTCATCAGCGAAAAGCTTTCGTACGTTAAGGGCTAAGGCGGTTCGCATGCCGCCTATTGCATCAGAAATCCTACAGCAATGCTTGTGGGCGCTTCCAGATAAAAACGCCGAAACCATCTTTAGAAATTGGCGTAAAGGCGGCCTGCCCATCCCGGCGGCGCGTGCCCTCTTCGCCAAACATGAGCATAATTTTGTGCCCATATTCTGCCTGCCGAACGCCTAAACGCAAAGCGGCTTTAGCGCGGCTGGCGGAACTCAAAGTAGATGTGTATTCCAGCACGCCCGATGTGGATTATACGCTCATGATTCCCCGCGCCTTGATTGCGCCGGAATACATTGAGATTGGCTATTTGTTAGCCCAGCTTGGAGATGAGCAATTCCCGGAGCACTATGCTTGTCTCTCGGACAAAGAAACGAAGGTATTCAACCGGCGCAAGGGCGACCCACGCCCAGTCTATTTTGCCGATAGCTACCCACACGGCCTGAAGTATCGCGTGACACCGCAAGATGAAGACAAAGCGGCTTCTTAAGTTTACCCAACGATGAGCCGAACGAAACTCACCGGCGAACAATAACCGCTGGCCCTGCGAGAGGCGTTAAGAGCTTATGACATTTTGAGCAACTCTGATCCATCCGCTGTGTTCCGAATGGAGTTTTTGCCGCCCCTCCCCTTTACCCCGCATTACGCATCCGTTGACAGACGACCTTTCAAAATATTTTCTGCCACGCGGCGCATACTGGTGCGTTCATCGCGCGCACGGCGCTGAATGGCGAGGTAGGCCGCTTCTTCCGTGAGGCCGGATTTGATGAGCAAGCCCTTGGCTTTTTCTACCAGTTTGCGCGTCTCAATGGTTTCTTCCAACTCTACAATCTTCTGCTGGGCGGCCTGGGCATCCACAAACCGCGCCAACGCAATTTGAATGGCGGCGCTTAAATCGCGTTCATCCACCGGCTTAATCAGGTAGCTCTGCACGGGCAATTCTGCCGCCTTGCGGATTAAGTCTTGTTCACTGTACGCGGTGAGCAAAAGCACCGGCATGGGGTGTTTGCGCGCAATCACTTTGGCGGCTTCCAGCCCATCCGTCAATGGCATGCGGATATCTAAAATGGCTAAGTCCGGGTTGGCCGTGCGGGCAATATCCAGCGCTTCTCGGCCGTTGGCGGCCAACAACGTCTCGTGTCCCATCTCCTGCAACATCGTCTTCAACCCCAGCCGGATGATGCCTTCATCATCGGCCACTAAAATCCGTAATTTGTTTCGCATTTACAATCGCTCCAACTCTTTCGCTTATAAAGCAAGAGACGCGGCGCTACTCCGCCATATCCAACTCGGGACGTGGAAGGCGCACCACCACTTGCGTGCCGGTTGGCTCCAGCCGCACAAATTCCAACTGGCCGCGCAAATCCTCAACCACCAGCGAGGTCACAATCTCTAAGCCCAAGCTGGCGGGCAAATCCGCTGGCAGACCGACACCGTCATCCGTTACTTCTACGACATACTCCGGCCCAGCATGCCCAAACGCAATGTGCACGCGGCCCAGATTGCGCCCCACAAAGGCATGCTCCAGCGCATTTTGGAGTAATTCATTCACCACCAGCGCCAGCGAGGTGGCGGTGCGCGAAGGCAAAACAACCGCTTCACCTTCCACTGCAATTTCCACCGTCACGCCGGGCAGGAGCATGTTCTGGCCTACTAAGCGCGTAATGCGGCGCGCTACTTCCGTCACATCCACCAGCCGATAACCCGCCTGCGCTAACACTTCATGCACGGCCGCAATGCTTTGGATGCGATTGACAGCCACCCGAAGCATATCGCGCGCGGAGAGCGGCGAATTTTGTTGCGCCTGCATCCGCAAGAGCATGGCCACCGTTTGCAGATTGTTACGCACACGATGGTGCATTTCTCGCACCACAGCGGCGTTGGTGGCCAGTTGCGCGTTTTCAATCGCCAGCGCGGTTTGGTTGGCCAGCGTGGAAAACAACGCAATCTCCTTCTCGGAAAAAGTGCGCGGCTCCGTCGTGAAGCAGTTCAGCACGCCGATTACCTTATCGCGCACAATCAGCGGCACGGCCAACATGGAAACTAACCCTTCCTGTTGAGCCTCCGCCCGAAAGGGAAAGCGGCTATCGGTGCGCACATCGGCCACCGTTACCGCCCGACGTTCCTGCACCACCAGCCCGTTAATACCCTCGTTGAGCTTGATGGGCGGTTTCTGGCGATAATGTTCAATCTCACTTTGCGCGGCGCGCACCACTAACTCCTCTTGTTCTTGATCCACCAACCGCAAGGTACACACCGGCGCATCCATCACCCGCGCCGCCATCTCCACAATCACCTTCAACATCTCATCTAAATACAGCGGAGAGTTCACGGCTTCGCTCACCTGCGCCAATGTGGTGAGTTCCGTCAATTGGCGGTGCATTTGATCATACAGCCCGGCGCGATCGAGCGCGCCCGCCGCCAAGTCACTAATCAGGGCCACCAACTCTATTTCTTCCGGTGTAAAGGTGTGCAGTTCGGTGGTTTGCACATTCATGGCCCCAATCACCCGCTCCTGGTTAATGAGGGGCACAGCCAGCAGAGAGCGGAAATTGAGCTCTTGCGTATGCGGCACAAACTTAAAGCGCGGGTCCGCCTGCGCGTCACGCACGGCTACCGGCTGGCTATTTTGGGCCGCCCAACCGGTGAGGCCCTCGCCCATTTTGAGTGAGCCACGGCCCACGGCCTGCCGCGCCAAACCGGTGGAGGCGCGCAACCATAGCGTCTCCTGGCTGGCGTCCAACAAATAAATAGAACAAGAATCCACGCGCAAAACCTGAGCGGTGGTGCGCACAATTAAATCCAGCGTGGTATCTAAATCCCACGCCGCCGAAAGTGCATGGGCAATTTCACGTAGCCCAGCTAAGGCAGGAGTGCTGGTGGTCATCAAAATTAATTTTATCAGGCGTTGAGAAGCATTAATTTTTTAGCGTGAAAGGCTATTGTATAATGTTTACAGACAATCTACCTTTTCTGGCTTCAATGACGCTGGTGCTTTCTTCTAACGCGGTGGGCACGCAGTCTATCGCAACCCTGTCGGATTCTCCTAAATACAACATCAAAACTGTTTGTGCGCAAACCGGCATTCGGGCCGTTACCTTGCGGGCCTGGGAGCGCCGTTATCAACTTCTCCGCCCGCACCGCACCGATAGCAATTACCGGCTGTACTCGGAGCGTGATTTGGCAATTTTACGCTGGCTTAAGAGCCGCGTGGATGAAGGCATACCGATTAGAACGGCGGCAAATGAATTTTTGGAAATGCGCCACAAGGGTATTTGGCCGGAAGTGATGCCGGCCTTGCCAAGCGCGCTTTCCAGCCCGCTTCAGCCCCAAACTGCGCCCGCCCTTTACGCCAACCGGTTGTATAAAGCCCTCATTGCGCATGATGAAGCTCTGGCGGCGCAACTACTGACCGAAGCTTATCGGTTGTATGATGTTGCCACGATTTGCTTAGAGGTAGTGATGCCCTGTTTGGTGAACATTGGTGACGCATGGCAACAGGGGCGCATTCGAATTATGACTGAACACTTCGCCAGCAACTTTCTGCGCGGGTGGTTGATGACGCTCTTTCAGGCCCAACCCCTCCCCCGGGTTGCACCCCGCATCATCATTGGATGCGCCCCATCCGAACTGCATGAAATTGGCTCACTGATGCTGGCTCTGCTATTGCGCCGGGAGGGTTACCGCGTGGAATTTTTGGGCCAAGATGTGCATATAGATGATTTATTGGCCTACGCCCGCTTTGAACGGCCTGCGCTGATTTGCCTGGCGGCCAGCGCCGATGCGGCGGCGCGCGAATTACTGCGGGTGCACAACGGCTTGGCCAACATCCGGCCGCGGCCTAAATTTGGCTTTGGGGGCCGAATCTTTAATCTCAAACCCGCTTTACGTCAGGCAATCCCCGGCATTTTTCTAGGTGAAGACTTGCGCGAAGCTGTGGCCCACATCCGCAAACTCCTCAGCACTTAATCCACCAACCTTCTACAAAATCTAGCCAGAATAAACCGCAAAGTGGTATAAACCCTGTACAGGAGTTCTGGCGATATGCAGACCAGCGGCGGAGTTGAATTAGGCGATCTTTCACCCAAGTACAACGTTAAAGCTATCGCAACCTTGGTTGGCATTCCTCCCGTCACCTTACGGGCATGGGAGCGGCGCTACGGCATTTTCACTCCCCAACGGGGCGCGCAAGGTTATCGGCTCTATTCCGAATATGACCTGCGCACCTTGCGGTGGATTAAGGCCCAGATGGAGTCCGGCATGAGCATCAGCCGGGCCGCCCAACATTTGGCCGATTTGCGCGCGCAAGGCAACGACCCTGCCATGACGCTTCGGCGCGAGATGGCCGCCGAGCAAACCGCTTCACCTCAAAACCTGATTGACCGGTGTATAAGCGCGTGGCTGGTGATGAATGAAGAAGCGGCCGGGGAAACCATCCGGCTGGCCTTTAGTTTGTACCCGATTGAGTTTGTATTGCTGGAAATCATCCGCCCGGCCCTCATTGAGGTGGGTGAACGTTGGCATCGCGGCGAAATTGCCGTGGCGACGGAGCATTTTGCCTCACAGTTTTGTGTGCGTCAGCTGAATAGTATGTTGGCCGCCGCCGGGGCGCCCTCCCGGCCGGGCTGTATTGTGGCCGCTTGCGCGCCCGGTGAGCACCATGAGATTGGCCTGTTGATTATTGTGGTCATGCTCCGCTGGCGAGGCTACGATGTGCGCTACTTGGGGCAAAACTTAAAGCTCGAGCGACTGGAAGAGGCCATTGGGCATTTACAGCCGCGATTATTGTTACTCACCCTCACTCGGGCGGAAACGGTAGAGAACCTAAAATCCCTGCCAGAAGTGTTGGCCCGATTTCCACACCCAGCGCCCAAAGTGGTGGTGGGCGGCCAAGCCGTACGGCATCTTAAGGATGCGCTTCAACCAACGATTGTGTATATAGATGACGCGCCCCACGCTGCGCTGAAAATTATCGAGCGGCTGATGATCCACGAACAGGATAGCGGCCTTATTAACTAGCCCATAAGAATTGCCATGCATAAACATTTACAACCCGGTCAGCCCGCGCCCAATGCCACAGTGCTGGATATTAACGGTCAACCCTTTCAACTTGCCACGCTGTGGCAAAGCGGGCCTGTCCTGCTCAGTTTTTTGCGTCACTTTGGCTGTATTTTTTGCCGCCAATGGCTGGCGCAGTTGGAGCAACATCACGCTGAACTGCAGGCGGCAGGCGTACAGTTAGCGGCAGTGGGTTTGGGCGAACCCAAGCATGCGCAACGGTACTGCGGCCAACTTGCGCCAAATGTCACCTGCGTGGTGAACGTCACCAAAGAAGCCTACACGGCGTTCGGCATCGCGCGCGGAAACCTGACGCAATTGGCAGGGCCGAGCGTGATCCTCAACGCCGCCAAGGCCACTGCGCAAGGCTTTACTCAGGGCTTAGCCACCGGTGATACGCACATGATTGGCGGCACTTTTGTGATTGATCAACACGGCATTATCCGTTTTGCCCATTACGATGCGCATGCCGGCGACCATCCGGAGTTCTCTGAGATTTTTCGCGCCGTGAAAGAATTACAGCCGGTGGCTTAGTCCCTTTTGTATGCCAATCTTCTCTTACGCATTCACTGTTAAGGCGCCTTTGGCCGCAGTGGCAAAATTCCATCAATCCGCGCACTTGCTAAAAAAACTTTCCCCGCCGCCATTACTGGTGCAATTGCATCGCGTGGATGCGCTGGCTGAGAACGCGATTGCGGACTTTACGTTATGGTTTGGCCCCTTGCCGGTGCGCTGGGTGGCCGTTCATTCAGAAGTGGATGCCCTGCATGGCTTCACGGATACCCAACAGAGCGGGCCGCTGGCGGCGTGGCGGCACACCCACCGCTTTACTGCCATTGACGCTAACACTACCCGTGTACACGAATACATTGTGTATGAATATCCCGTCGGCTGGCGTGGGTTGCTGGCGCGGCTGTTGTTCAATCCGCTGGCTCTCAGTTTTCTATTTTGGTATCGCGGTTTTATTACCCGCCGGAGCCTTGAAACAAGCCAACAAGATTCTTGACACGCATTGCTCAAATTCCGCGAAACCCTTCGTGACATCCGCGCAATTTGGGTTGAATGTTTGAGATGCACACCGTCATCATCGGTGCAGGCCTGGGCGGCCTCACCACGGGCGCTTTATTGCTCAAAGCCGGCCACACCGTTACCGTGCAAGAAGCGCACGTGTATGCAGGCGGATGCGCGGGCACGTTCTTTCATCAGGGCTATCGGTTTGATGCCGGGGCCACGCTGGTGGGCGGCTTTTCTGCCAACGGCCCACACGCGCGCTTGGCGGAAATTTTGGGGCTGGAGTGGCCCGTAACGCCTGTTGACCCAGCTTGGGTGACGCACCTCCCCGATAAATCCATAACGCAGTGGGCGGATGCCGAACGTTGGCGCGCAGAGCGCCGCATGGCCATTCCTCACACCGAACGCTTTTGGCGCAAGCAAGAAGAGCTGGCCGATATTTCATGGGATATTTCCGCGCGGCATTTCCCGTGGCCGCCGGAATCTCCGCGTGATTTTTTAGATTTAGCGTTGGCGCTTCGGCCACGCACACTTCTCGCCGCGCCGCGCTTATTCAGCACCGTAGCGCAGATGATGGGAAGCGCGGGCCAAGATTTAGATTTCAAAACCTTTGTAGATGCGCAACTGCTGATTGCGGCGCAAACCACCAGCCCGCACGCCCACGCATTGTACGGCAGTGCAGCGTTAGATTTGCCCCGGCGCGGCGTGAACCACGTGCGCGGCGGCATTGGCGCGCTAGCGCAAACATTGGTGAATTGGATCCGCGCCAACGGCGGGCAGGTGCTGTTCCGCCAAAAGGTGGAGCGGCTGGAAACGCGCGGCGGCCGCGTTGTAGCCGCCCACACCAACAAAGGCTTGCGCGTAGAAGCTGACGCATTTGTGGCTAACCTTACGCCGTGGGCTTTGGCAGAGATTTTGGGTGAAGCGGCTCCGATCAACTTGCGGCGGGAAGTCACGCAACGCTACCCTACGTGGGGCGCGTTCACGTTATATCTCGGCTTAGATGCTGTGCGCTTGCCGCAGAACACGCCCACCCACCATCAGGTGGTGATGAACCCCGGCCAGCCGCTGGGCGAAACCAATTCCGTTTTCATTTCTCTATCTGAAGAACACGATGCCGCCCGCGCCCCGCACGGCCACCGCGCCGCCACTCTTTCCACTCACACCGCCGTTGCGCCGTGGCTCAAGCTCAAGCACACAGATTACGCCGCATACGAGGCGCGCAAAGCTGAGTACGCCGAGAAAATGCTCACCGCGGCGGAGCGCGCCCTGCCCGGTTTGCGCTCGGCCATCAAACTACAACTCACTGGCACGCCCGCCACGTTTGAGTTTTACACCCGGCGGCCACAAGGCATGGTGGGCGGCTTCCCGCAAACTTCATTGTTCAACGTACGCGGCCCGGCCACCGGCCTGCCCAACTTGTGGCTGGTGGGCGATTCAATTTTCCCCGGCCAATCCACCGCGGGCGTCACGCTGGGCGGAATGCGCGTGGCCCGCAACCTTTTGCAAACCCACCGGCCACACCGCAGTAAAATACTTGAAACACGGACGCTTCGCGCACGGATTGAGCCGGAAGGACACGGATAGTTCTTAACTTCCGTGTTTATCCGTGCTGTTCCATATTCCTCCGTGTTTTAAGTTCCCCATGATTACGCTCTTTGGCGCTACGGGCTACACCGGCTCACACATTGCCCGCCAGCTAGAAAAATCCGGCGCGCCGTACCGTTTGGCGGGCCGTTCTGGCGCTAAGCTGGCCGCGCTGGCGCAAACGCTTCCTTCTCATCCGCCCACGTTAGTTGCAGATGTATCTCAGCTGGGAACGCTCACGGCGCTGGTGAAAGAGACGCGCGTGCTCATCAACTGCGCCGGGCCATTTACGGATTTGGGCGAGCCAGTGGCCCAACGCGCGGCGGCGGCGGGCGTACACTATCTGGATATCACCAATGAGTTGGCGTACGTGGCCCGCTTGCGGCAGTTTGATTCTTTGGCTCGCACCACCGGCGCGGCGCTCGTTCCGGCCTGCGCGTTTGAAGTGGCCATTTCAGATTGTATGGTGGCCGTGCTGACGCAGGAGATTGGGGAACGGCTGGAGAGCGTGAACGTGGTGTACGCTTTGCCATCCGGCGTGGTGAGTTATGGCACCCGTTTTTCCGGCCTGCGCACCTTTGCAGTTTCATGGCTGGGTTATCGCGGCGGAAAATTAGTGCGGCGCTTGCCGGGCGGTAAGCCGCGCGTGGGCCTCATCGGCCAAAAGCCTTACGCCGCCGTAGCCTTCCCAAGTTCAGAAATCATCACCGTGCCCGCGCATGTGCCAGTACAAAACGTGCAAGCGTGGCTGGCGCTCTCGCCACAATGGGCGGGCGTGGTGGGCACACTCTTGCCGTTGGTGAGTGTTTTGCTCCGCACGCCGTTGGGCTGGCTCACGCGCCAAATTTTCCGTTATCTCACGCCGCCGCCACCCGCCGCGCCGCCCAACGCCGCCCGCTGGGCCATCCAAGTGGAGGCGGAAGCCAACGGGCAATCGTTCACTCGCACGGCGCGCGGCGTAGACCCGTATGGCCTAACGGCTGAAATTGCCGTTTACGCCGCACAAAAATTTCTGGAGCCAGCCTTCAACCGCTCCGGCGTGCTGGCCCCCGCGCAAGCATTAGAGCCGCAGGAATTTCTGGCATGGTTAAACAATAAGTCAACGAATGAGCCGAGTCATTTCTAATGCTATTCGTTAGGCAAAGCCATTCGTTGACGTTCTTTGTGCATTGTGCCTTGCTCAATGATGATTTTCTTGGCATTGACAGCGCCCGCCCGCCCGTGTTATTTTCTCGGCACGATGTTTTCAACGTTCAGCACCACTACGATGGGTACCACTACCACCCCTTCACCGGAGGTAGCTTCGTCCTGAGTAGCGGCGCTGAAAATTCGGCCCTTAATCAACGCGGAGCAACCTGCTCCGCGTTTTTCATTCCCCCTCCCCTTCCCTCTCCTAATGGGAGAGGGAAGGGGAGGCCGGGAGGGGATGGGTGAGGGAGAAATCTTGATATGAACAAAACTCTGGTCATGAAATTCGGCGGCACCTCCGTAGGGAGCGCCGCCGCCATCCGCAACTTAATTGAGATTACGCGCACTGCTAAAACACAGTGGCCGAATGTGGCCATAATTGTTTCCGCCATGAGCGGCGTGACGGATCTTTTGCTCAACACCGCGCACGCATCGGAACGCGGAGAGCTTGAGCCAGTGGAAGCCGCCCTCCGCGCCATCCGGCAAAAACACTTTGCGGCGCTGGATGAATTAGCGCCACACGCCACCGATGTGCGTGAGCAAATCAACGCCTATTTGGATGAATTCAAGGCGCTATGCCACGCCATGAATGTGTTGGGCGAAGCCACGCCCCGCGCGCTGGATGCCATCGCTTCACTCGGCGAGCGGATGAGCGCGCCGCTGGCCGCCGCCGCCCTCGCCGCCGCGGGCGTGCCGGCTACTGCTATAGATGCCGCCGAAGTGGTGGTGACGGATTCCGTTTTTCAATCCGCCACGCCGGATATGGAAGCCACCACCGTACAAGTGGAGCGCAAAGTGCGGCCAGTGCTAGAAGCAGGCCGCGTACCGGTGATTACGGGGTTTCTGGGCGCGAACAAGCAGGGCGTGGTGACCACGCTGGGGCGCGGCGGCAGTGATTTCTCCGGCGCAATTTTTGGCGTGGCGTTGAACGCCGCCGAAGTATGGATTTGGACGGACGTGCCCGGCGTGATGACGGCCGACCCGCGCGTGGTGAAAGCGGCCCGCACTCTGCCGGAACTCACTTTCCGCGAAATTTCTGAGCTAGCATTTTTTGGCGCAAAGGTGCTACATCCCAAAACCATCCGGCCCGTGATTGAGCGCGGCATTGCCCTGCGCGTGAAAAACACCTTTCAACCGGAACACCCGGGCACGGAGATTGTGCCGGATAATCATGTGGCGCACGGCAGTGTGCGCTCCGTCACCGCGTTCAAGGGCCAGTGCATCACCACGGTGGAGGGGCGCGGGATGTTGGGCATCCCCGGCATTGCGGCCCGCACGTTTGCCGCCGTGGCCCGCACCAAAACTAGCGTTTCCATGATTTCGCAAGCGTCATCGGAGCAAAGCATCTGTTTTGTAATTCCCAAGAGCACGGCAGAAACGGTGATTGCGGCGCTGGAGGAAGAGTTCCGCTTGGAAATTGCGCGCAAAGATATTGAGCGCGTGTGGGCCTCCGAAGAGTGTGCGGTAGTAACGGTGGTGGGCGCCGGCATGCGGCACACGCCCGGCATCGCGGGCAAAGTGTTCGGCGCGCTCGGCGCGGCCAACGTTAACGTGATCGTCATCGCGCAAGGCTCATCCGAATGTAGCATCAGCCTGTGCGTGGCCGCCGCCCAAGCGGATGAAGCGGTGCGGGCGATACATGAATTGATAGTGGTTTGATGTAAAACGTGAAACGTGACGGCCGCTGTGCTTACCACGTTTTACGTTTCACGCTTTACGCACTACGTTCTACGGGAGAAGGAAAACTATGCCAAAAATTAAAGTCGCCATCCTCGGCGCAACAGGGGCAGTGGGCCAGCGGTTTGTGCAGTTGCTAGAAAATCATCCATGGTTTGAAGTGAGCGCCCTCACCGGCTCTGACCGCACGGTAGGGCAGAAGTACGGCGCAGGCGTGCGCTGGGTGCTTTCCGGCCCGGTGCCGGAGTATGCGCGTGAAATGATCGTTCTGCCCACCGAGCCGGGCTTTGACGCACAGATTGCCTTCTCGGCCCTGCCCACGGATATTGCCAAAGAAGCCGAGCCGAAGCTGGCCGCCGCGGGTTACGGCGTGTGCTCCAACGCTTCCTCGCACCGGATGTGGCCGGATGTGCCGCTGTTGATTCCCGAAGTGAACCCAGACCACACCGCCCTCATCGCCCACCAGCGGCAGGCGCGCGGCTGGCCGGGCTTTATCGTCACTAACCCCAATTGCACCAGCACCGGCGTAACCATTGCTTTGCGCGCCTTGCACAACGCCTTTACCCTCACGCGCGGCTTCATGGTTTCTATGCAGGCAACCAGCGGCGCGGGCTACCCGGGCGTGGCCTCGCTAGATATTTTGGATAACGTGGTGCCGTACATCGGCGGGGAAGAAGAGAAATTTGAAACCGAGCCGCGCAAGATGCTCGGCAAACTGGCGGCTGACCAAATTGAATTTGCGCCGTTTGTGCTGGCCGCGCACACCAACCGCGTGCCGGTGACTGATGGGCACTTGGTCTGTGCCTCGCTGGAGTTTGCCCAGAAACCTTCGCCAGAGGAAGCCGCCCGCGTGCTGGCCGATTTCCGCGCGCCGGAGATTGTGCAGAACTTGCCCAGCGCGCCCAAGCAAGTCATTGAAGTGCGTTCTGAACCAGACCGGCCCCAACCGCGCCGTGACCGGGATGCGGGCAAGGGCATGGCCACGGTGGTGGGCCGCCTGCGCCCAGACCCGCTTTTTCACTTGCGCCTCGTCATCCTTTCGCACAACACCATTCGCGGCGCGGCCGGAGGCGCACTGCTGAACGGCGAGCTGTTGGTGGCGCAGGGGATGGTTAAGTAAAATTTCACAAAAATTTTCTAACCCTCATCATTTACGGACGTAGCGTGCGCGTGGATTTCAGCGTTTTAGTAAAAGCAACTGTGCTTGTTGGCTTGACCGTCTTCGTAAAAGTAGCTGTGCGCGTAGGTGTAACCGTTGCCGTAAACGTAGGCATAGGTGTTGGCGTGGATAGGCCCGGATAACCATCCAGCGGCGGCGTTTCAGTAGGCGGCATTACGCGTTCACCAGAATTCGGTGTCGGGGTGGCAGTTGGCTCAATAGGTTTGAGTATTATTGGCAGGTAGTTTCAACTTCGAGGCGGCCAATACATGACCGGCGCGATTTTCACAGCCAGCCAACGAACTGGATCAAACTGAATATATGGGTCTACTGAGCCACTCATGCCAATTGCGCGTGTGCCATCTGTTTGCAATTTACCGCTGGTAGTCACTAATGGGTTGGCGTTGATAGTAGAGATTTGATATCCATTCGCAGTACACCAGTTGATGAAGCCCTGTTGAACCGTCAGGCTAACTTTTGTCGTATCTCGAACGGGAATACATATCCTCTGTCCAATACTCGTCGGCTTAATTTCCCCTCCCCAAAAATTCCCTGAATTAGTGGGGATTGCTGAGTCCCAATAGGGAGCTGAAGTCGGAAGCGCCAGCCGCATCCGAGTAGGGTCATCAAAGTAATTCTCAAAAATTACTGTAGCTCCTACAAAAAGGCTTTGGCTTACAATGGGGTTAGTCCATACAAAATGATGTTGCGGAAAATTGATGCTATGAAGCGTATAAGGGTAGTTTGTCAAGTTCTGTGTAAAAGGGCGGGCCGGCTCACTTGGCGGGCATGCTGATACGCCGGAACTTGAGAGAACGGACGACGGCGAAGAACAGCCAGAGACAACTCCCTTCATTACGGAACG
>Ga0209172_10002267_pt1 | contig 34909 bp, 31 predicted proteins | sample LarsenN4metaG_FD_184113 | JGI IMG/M metagenome (GOLD analysis project Ga0209172, IMG submission 184113) | Hot spring sediment bacterial and archeal communities from British Columbia, Canada, to study Microbial Dark Matter (Phase II) - Larsen... ... | reverse complement strand
CAGAATAGTGGTGATCGCTGCAGTCAGAGTGGTTTTACCATGGTCCACGTGACCGATGGTACCAACGTTTACGTGCGGCTTGGTCCGCGCAAACTTTTCCTTAGCCATGGCAAATTCCCTGAATACAATAAAATGAGTTTGGTGCCCATGGGCAGAATTGAACTGCCGACCTCTCCCTTACCAAGGGAGTGCTCTACCCCTGAGCTACATGGGCCAAAAAACTTTACAACTATCGCAACTTGGAGCGGGTGAAGGGAATCGAACCCTCGTCGTAAGCTTGGAAGGCTTCTGCTCTACCATTGAGCTACACCCGCCTTACGATCCCGGCCAACTCTAACTGCTTTCGCCGCCAAGATGCTGGTAACTTTTGGTGGGGGGAGAAGGATTCGAACCTTCGAAGGCTGAGCCGTCAGATTTACAGTCTGATCCCTTTGACCGCTCGGGAATCCCCCCGTGAAGAAGCCCGAATATTATAGACAGCTCCGGCGATCGTCAACAGCTTTTCCGTGATTTTTCGGATTTTTTGCAGCCAAAATGCAAACAGCCGCCACACTCGGTGGCGGCCGCTTAACAAATCAACGGCTTAGCGCAATCAGGCCTTGGCAGTGATCACCAGGTATTTCTGATACAGCTGGTCATGCGTCTCCGGATTGGAGGCATCCAGCGGAATGCAGTCCACCGGACAGACTTGCTGGCACTGCGGCTCGTCGTAGTGGCCAACACACTGGGTACACAGGTTAGGATCGATTTCGTAGATCTCTTCACCTTGCGAAATGGCGTTGTTCGGGCACTCCGGCTCACAGACATCGCAATTGATGCATTCGTCAGTAATGATCAAAGACATAGTAATTTCCTCAGGTATTTCACTAGTGAATTCTGGCACCGCCGGCACACCATCGCAAGCCCATGCCGTTATATGTTTATTCGCTGGACTCAGCGGCCAGCAGCGCAAAGCGCACCGCCCCCGCCTTGCCCTCTTTCAACACCCGCCAATCGGTAAACTGCTCCGGCCGATCCGATTCTATATATATGCACCCGCCTGCCTTCAACATGCGGCCAACCTTGGGCAACAATGCCGGTAGCAGGGTCAGCGCATACGGCGGGTCGAGGAAGATCAGGTCGAAACGCTCCGCACTGCGCGCCAGGTAGTCCTCCGCCGCACCGGAATGTAGCTGTACCTCGGCCGCCGCCAGCAAGGTCTTGCTGTCGCGCAGGCACTGCAGTGCCGTGCGGCTTTTCTCGACCAGCACCACCTTGCGCGCACCGCGCGACGCGGCCTCGAAGCCCATCGCCCCGCTACCGGCGAACAGGTCGAGACAATCGGCGTTCTCGACGCGATCGGCCAGCCAGTTGAACACCGTTTCGCGCACCCGGTCCGGGGTTGGCCGCAAGCCGTCAACATCCGGGAAAGGCAGCAGGCGCCGGCGATACTTGCCGGCAATGATCCGCACCCTGTTGCGTTGCTGCGCCATGCCATGCCCTGCCTCGTTCAAAGAAGGGCGAGATTTTACTCCATTTACCGCCGCAGAACTTCTGTCGTGAATCAATCTGTTAACGCCATGTCGCGCTTTATACTCAGGTTTGCCCTCGCCCCGGCTTTTGCCGGTACAATCCAGCGCTAACCTCTTACTTCGACTCAGCCATTTCGCATGTTCAGCTTTTTCAAGAAAAAACCCGTTCCCGACACCACCCCGACCCCGCCGGTAGCCCCGGTCGCGCCCGTAGCGGATCTCGTCACGCCACCTGCAGCCAGCGTTGAGCAGGCACCCGCCGTAGCGGAAACGGCCGCGCCAGTTGTCGCGGCGCCTGCCCCTGCCCCTGCCCCTGCCAGCAGCGTGACGCAAGCGAAGCCGAGCTGGACCGAACGGCTGAAATCCGGCCTCGCCAAGACCCGCGACAAACTGGGCAAGCAGTTGGCTGGCCTGTTCGGCGGCGGCAAGATCGACGACGAGCTGTACGAAGAGCTGGAAGCGGTACTGCTGACTTCGGACATGGGCATGGACGCCACCAGCCACCTGCTGCGCGACGTGCGCGAGCGGGTGTCGCTGAAGGGCCTCAAGGATGCCAGCGAGCTGAAAGGCGCGCTGAAGGAGGCACTGGTCGAGCTGATCCGGCCGCTGGAACAGCCGCTGCAGACGCACGGCAAGAAGCCGTACGTGATCATGCTCGCCGGCGTCAACGGCGCCGGCAAGACCACCTCGATCGGCAAGCTGGCCAAGTACTTCCAGAGCCAGGGCAAGTCGGTGCTGCTCGCCGCCGGTGACACCTTCCGTGCCGCCGCCCGCGAACAGCTGATCGCCTGGGGCGAGCGCAACAACGTCACCGTGATCGCGCAGCAAAGCGGCGATGCCGCCGCCGTCTGCTACGACGCGATGCAGGCCGCCATGGCCCGCGGCATCGACATCGTCATTGCCGACACCGCCGGCCGCCTGCCGACGCAATTGCACCTGATGGAAGAAATCAAGAAGGTGAAGCGCGTGATCCAGAAGGCGATTCCCGACGCCCCGCACGAAGTGGTGCTGGTGCTGGACGCCAACATCGGCCAGAACGCAATCAACCAGGTAGTGGCTTTCGACGAGGCGCTGGGTCTCACCGGCCTGATCCTCACCAAGCTGGACGGCACCGCCAAGGGCGGTGTCATCGCCGGCATCGCCAAGCAGCACCCGGTACCGCTGCGCTTCATCGGCGTCGGCGAAGGCATCGACGACCTGCGCCCGTTCTCGACCCGCGACTTTGTCGACGCGCTGTTCGACTGAGCGCCTTGATCCACTTGCCGGCCGCCATCGTTGCGGCCAACCTTTGTGCGGGATGATTGCCGATGATCCGATTTGACCAAGTCACCAAGCGCTACCCCGGTGGGCACGAGGCGCTGCGCAACCTGTCCTTCGCGGTGGAAAGCGGCGAGATGGTGTTCCTCGCCGGTCATTCCGGCGCTGGCAAAAGCACCTTGCTGAAGCTGGTCTCCGGCATCGAGCGCGCCACCAGCGGCAATGTGCTGGTCAACAACCAGAACCTGAGCAAGCTGCGCGCCAGCCAGTTGCCCTATGTGCGCCAGCACATCGGCGTGGTATTCCAGGATCACAAGATCCTGTTCGACCGCTCGGTATTCGACAACGTGATGCTGCCGCTGGACATCATCGGTTTCGACCGTCGCGATGCGCAGCGCCGCGTGCGGGCGGCACTGGACAAGGTCGGCCTCGCCGGCAAGGAAAAGGTGATGCCGATCCGCCTGTCCGGCGGCGAACAGCAACGGCTGTGCATTGCCCGTGCCGTGGTGCACCGCCCCAGCATCCTGCTGGCGGACGAGCCATCAGCCAACCTCGACCGCGCCTACGCGCTGGACATCATGGAGCTGTTCAAGTCCTTCCACCAGGTCGGCGTCACGGTGCTGATCTCGGCCCACGACGAAACGCTGATGGAAGACTACGGCCGCCGCATCATCCGGCTTCGTGAAGGACAATTCGCCGCATGAAACACTACCTGTACCTGCACGCGCAGAGCGCCCGCAGCGCGCTGCTGAAGATCCTGCGCCAGCCGTTCGGCAACCTGCTCAACCTGCTGATGCTGGCCATCGCGCTGGCGCTGCCGGTGTCGCTGTATCTCGGTGTCAGCAGCCTGCAGCAGTGGACCGCCAAGCTGAACACCACGCCGCAGATCACGCTGTTCATGGAGCTGTCCAGCGAACAGGCCGATCTGGCCGCGGTGGAAAGCAGCCTGAAGCACCATCCACGGGTTGCATCCTTCCGCTTTGTGCACAAGGATGCCGCGCTGAAAGAACTGGAACAGCGCAGCGGCCTGAACGCGATCAGCGAGGGCCTCGGCAGCAATCCGCTGCCGCACGCCTTCATCGTCACCCCGCAAGCGCTGGAGCCGGCGATGCTCGACCTGCTGCAGAAGGAGCTGTCCGGGCTGCCGATGGTGGAACTGGCGCAGTTCGATGCCGCCTGGGCGCGCAAGCTGCACGCGATGATCACCCTCGCCGGCCAGCTCGCCTGGCTGCTGGCGGTGGTGTTTGCGCTGGCGATGGTATTGATCAACCACAACACCATCCGCATGCAGATCCTGGCGCGACAGGAAGAAATCGCGGTCTCGAAACTGATCGGCGCCACCGACAGCTTCATTCGCCGCCCCTTCCTCTATCACGCCGCGTGGCAGGGCGGGCTGTCGGCGCTGCTATGCTGGGGCCTGAGCAGCTGGCTGGCCTACCAGGCCAATCCGGCGCTGGCCGAATTCGCCAGCCTGTACGGCATCGATGCCCAGTTGCGCAGCCTGCAGCCGCTGGAAGTGCTGGGCGTGTTGCTGGGCGCCATGCTGCTGAGCATGCTCGGCGCCAGGTTGGCCGCAGACCATCATCTGCGCAAAAACCAGCCGGCGTGACATCGGGCGAGACAATCGGTCTGATTGAAATTTGCCATTGGCAGGAACTCCTGTCGTCTGGCACTCTCATAATCCGAGTGCTAAGATAAGTCGGTCCATTTAGGAGGATTGCGAATACATGTCCACTTTTGCCCTGCCCGTACTTTCTTCCAACGGCAGCCTGGAGCAATACATCCAGACCGTTAACAGCATCCCGATGCTGACCCAGGAAGAGGAGATCGAGCTTGCCACGCGTCATCAGCAACACGAAGACCTGGAAGCGGCAAAACGCCTGGTGATGTCTCACCTGCGCGTGGTGGTATCCATTGCCCGCGGCTACGCCGGTTACGGCCTGCCACAGGCCGACCTGATCCAGGAAGGCAATATCGGCCTGATGAAGGCGGTCAAGCGCTTCGAACCGAACCGCGGCGTGCGCCTGTTCTCGTTCGCGGTGCACTGGATCAAGGCCGAGATGCATGAATTCATCCTGCGCAACTGGCGGCTGGTGCGCATTGCCACCACCAAGCCACAGCGCAAGCTGTTCTTCAACCTGCGCAGCATGAAGAAGAGCTTTGCCGCACTCAGCGACAGCGAAGCACGCGCCATTGCCGAAGATCTCGGCGTCAAGCCGGAAGAAGTGCGCGAAATGGAAACGCGCATGAGCGGCCAGGACGTGTCGCTGCTGGCCGACGACAACGACGACGACGCCTACGCCCCGATCGACTGGCTGGCCGACGCCCACAACGAGCCGACCGTGACGCTGGAGCGCCGCGCGGTGGATCGCCTGCAGAGCGAAGGCCTGCTGGAAGCGTTGTCGACACTGGACCCGCGCAGCCGCCGCATCATCGAAGCGCGCTGGCTGGCCGACGACAGCGGCGCCACGCTGCATGACCTCGCCGCAGAATTCGGCGTCTCCGCCGAGCGCATCCGCCAGATCGAGGCCAAGGCACTGGGCAAGATGAAGACGGCGCTGCACAGCGGCGTGGTCATCGACGGCTGATCTGCCCGCCTCGCCAGACACAAAAAATCCCTGCCATGTGCAGGGATTTTTCATTGCTGGCCAGCCGTCGCCGTTCATGGCTTAAGCATCGCCGCCTCCACCTGTTGCCGCAGCGGCTGCCACGCCGGCTCTTCCGGCGACAGCGCGCGCAGGAAAAACGGCGCGTAGGTCGGGAACGAGGCCAGTGCCAGCCGCATGGTGTAGGCGGCCTCCTGCGGGCGCCCTTCCAGCGCCAGGAACTGCGCCTCCTTGCGCAGCACATCCGGATACGGCCGCATCTGCGCCAGCAGCGCGATCCACTGCCGCTGCGCTGGCGGACTGTCGCGGCCCGGCTTCACCACATCATCCAGCAACCCCAGCGCGTGGAAGGCAAACAGCGGCTCGTTGCGCATGATCTGCTGCAACCGCTGCTGTTGCTGCGCGGTGCGCGGGTTGTACAGGCCCTGCATCTCGACGTAACGATAGCTGCCATACCCCGCCAGCAGCAGCATCAGCAGCGCGCCGTACTGTACCGGCCGGAACGGGCGGCGTTTGCCCCCCTCTGCCACCGGCGCCAGCGCCAGCAGCATCACCAGTACCGCCGGGAAGTACAGGTACCACAGCGGGTACTCCAGCATGCTGTGCAACAGCGAGATGACCAGCATGGCCAGCGGCAGCAGATGCACCGCCCGCGCCTGACGACCGCACCACGGCAGCAACACCCAGCCCAGACCCAGCAACACCGCCAGGGTGCCGATCAGGCCAACCTCGGCCAGCAGCTGGAACACCAGATTGTGGGCATTGCTGAACAGGCCGCTGTTGACGCCGCTATCGACAAACTGCGGCAGTAGCTGCAGCCGCACGCTGTGGTACGCGTACTGAGACCAGCCGGCACCAAACCACGGCGCCTCGCGGAACACCAGCCACGCCTTGCCCCACTCCGCCAGCCGGCGCGCGCCCATGCCGTCAGAGTTGGCCGCCAGCCGCTCTACCCCGCTGGCCACCAGCTCGCCATGCAACAGCGGTCGCAACAGCCACTCGCCCAGCGGCAACGCGAACTGCATCAGCAGCAGCAAACCCGCCGCCAGCAACAGCCACTGCATCAGGCGTTTGCTGGCCTCGTCGCGCACGTGCCAGTACCAAGCCGGTGCCAGCAGCAGCAAGGCGGCTGCATACAGCAACACGGTGCGGGAGCCGGCAAAGGCAATCGACAGCGCCAGCCACAGCAGCACGGCGACGGCCACGCCACGCGACAGCACGCGCGCCACGGCCAGCCAGCTGACGGCCACCAGCCCCCAGCTCAGGTAGTGTGCATACTGGTTGCGCTGCCCGATGTGACCGAAAATATTGGAGGTCGGATGCGCACCATCGTAGAACAGCACGCCGCCCAGCAGCGGCGCCAGCCCGGTGAGCTGCGCCAGCCCGATCAGCGACTGCAGCAGGGCACCGACCAGCAAGCCCTTGGCCAGCACCGTCATCACCGTTTCGGCGTCGCTCAGCGCCTGCCAGCGGGCCACCGCCAGCGCCAGCAGCGCCAGCGCGAGAAAGGCCAGCGCCGTTGCCGCATTGAGGCCGGGAAACAGCAACTCGACAAATAATGGCTGGCTCAGCCACAGCACAGCCAGCAGCGCCAGCCACGGCACCACCCGCGGCAGGCGCAATGTGCCGCGCGGCAGACACAGGCAGGCCAGCGCGCCGAGTACCACCACCGCGATCTCCCCCCACCACTGCGGCAGCGGCAGGTAGTGGAACGGCGACAGGAAGGGCAGCACGGTCACCGCCGCCAGCAGCAATGCGGCCAACCTTGGCCGCGCAAGAGAAGCAAACATCATCAATCCGCGTTTCGGCAAAGGCGGAAGCATACCGCACCGCCGCTTTTGCTGTCAGATCTCACGGCAAGGGCCGGCCCAGCGAGCGACTGGCCACACTTTGAACCGCGGCCAGGCCACCTCCCTGCCGATAGGCCTGCTGAGCCTGCAGTACCAGCTGCTTCAGTGGTGCAATCTCCGACTCCGACCGTACTGTCAGCGTCTGCAACATCACCGGCAAAGCCTCTGGATACGCAGCAATGGCCATAATCATGGCCTCACGTGCAGCCTGAGGTTGCTGGTGCCACGCCCGAAGCATTGCCAGATGGCACAACAACATTGGATAAGGCCGGTAACGAGCCAATTGCTCATAATGTTGCAACTTGATTTCAAGATCTTGCGGTGATGGCCGCAGATAATTGGCCAGCGTCAACTCGGCCTCGTACGCCCAAAATGGATTGCGCGATAACCGCAACAAGTCCTCGATACGCTGCTGATTTTCGGCAGGATTACGCGATGGCTGCTGCACCTTGATTACAGTGAAAAATCCAGGAATACCGAAGATCAAATAAAGCAAACACCCTAGCAGCAGCACGCTGAGACCCAGACGGCGCAATGAGGCACGCACTGCCACTGTCACTGGTGGAAGCGGCGATAGTGCCAGGACAAACAGAAAAGCAAGCAGGAAAGGTAAATACCACAACGGGTACTCAAACATGGAGTGTCCCAGAATGGTAGCCGCCAACAATAGCAGAAAAGCATTCTCACGATTGGCATGTTGCTTTTGCAAAAATGGCAATAGGCATAGCGATACCGTCCCAGCCGCCAGCAGGGTCGCAGGTATTCCCGTTTCAGCCAGCAACTGCATGATCAGATTATGACTATGTGTAAATAGCGCGCTTTCCGGTAGCTTGGGCAGACCGCCAAAAGCTTCTAGCCAGGTAGAGTGGTAAGCGTAATCGCCCAAACCCACTCCGAACCAAGGGTAAGCTGAAATCATCAACCATGCTTTTTGCCATTCGATACGGCGCCGGGCACCAAAACCGGCATCGCCCAGCCGATCCCAACCACTGCCAATACTCTGTCCCGTAAGCACTTTTGCAAGCCAGCCCCCCCCCCATTGCATCAGTAAAATCAACAAGGCAGCCGACAGCAATCCCCAGAACAAACGGCGATCGCGACTGCGCCAGTACCAGGCAACAGCCACAAGCAGCATCGCTCCGGCATAAGCCAGCGGCAAGCGTCCACCCGACCATGCCATTACCAACGCCAACAAGCCAATCGCTGGCCAAGCCAGCCAGCTACGCAAGTGCTGCCCCAGCCACAAATACACTGCCGCCAACACCCCCCAAGTTAGCACATGTGCAAACTGGTTACGCTGCGCGACATTACCCATGATGAATGGAACTGGCTGGTGATACACCAGCCAGCCATCGGCCAACGGAGCCACTTGCAGCAACTGCGCAATACCGATCAGCGCTTGCAGCAAGCCTCCCCCCAACATTACTGCGGCCAAGGTAATCAGTAACTGTGGTCGCCCCAGCCTGTTTTGCAGCTGGAACAACAAGCTGGCCGCAACTAGTGCCAGCAACACCGCCAGCGATTCCGATAACGCCAAACTGTAGATACCACCATCGCGGCGCAAGGCCACCGGCAGGAACACAAAGCACCACCACAGCCCGGCCAATGGCAACAACCGTGGCACGGCAATCGAGTATGACTCATCCGCCGCCACGTCACGCCACAACGCCAGCAGCAGCACCGGTACCAGCAACATCACCACGACGCTATTGGTCCACCAATCTGGCGCCGGGGAGTAACGGGCAAAGTTGAAGAACGGCAGTACCAGCGTCAGCGACAGCAACAGCAGCAAGAAACGATCGGCAGTGTACGAAGAGAGGCGCATCGGAAAACTCGGCAAAATGAAAAAAGGGTGCCGCGGCACCCTTGTTATGCTTGCAGCTCAAATTATTAGCGGCAATTGGAAGGCAGCCATTTTGAGCTCATTTCGGTATTACCGGAAGCAATTGCGCATGCCCAAGTAATGGAGCCAGACGCCGCAGTAGGGGTAATGGTCAGCTCAGCGCCGGATGCAACTTTTTCATTGTACGCGACAGTCAATACTCCATTGTTACCAACCGTTACCGAGTCCACCGCATTGCCATTGATATCAGTTGCTGAGGCAATACCGGCCGAAGCATTAGAGGATGGCCATACACCATTACTGGCGTAGTACTCGGCAATCGCCGTTTTCGAACCGGCGGCCAGTTGCAGCCCTTCACCAACATGGGCACGCTTGGTGTAGTCCTGATACGCCGGGATCGCGATCGCGGCCAGAATGCCGATGATCGCTACCACGATCATCAGTTCGATCAGGGTAAAACCTTGTTGTACACGTTTCATGTGTATCGCTCCTGTTTGAAAATGGAAAACGGCAAACTACCAGCGAAAAAACAAATCCAAGCCAGCGCTGCAATTGCCAATTGGCACACAAGCCGCCCCGGTAAATCACGGAACCGGGACCAGCTGCCAGCAACACTCCCGGAACTGCGCCCTCGTTGCTAGCTGCCTTATAAAGACCGTCGCGGCGAGGATACACGGCAATGAGCCAGCGCAGCTTGATTCCTGACAAAGCACAGCAAGATTGGCGCCAGGCCGTGCCAGGCTGGCCGCTGCCATCGCAAAAGGCCGCTGTAACAGGCTTTCCCCCTCATCACCGCCAGCACAGCCGCCGCCAACGGGCGCAAAATCGGCAAGCGGCTGACAATTTTCGTCACTCTTGCTCGGTACGGCGCCATGTTACGATGCCCGCCTTGTCTTCCGGAGGCCCCACCATGCATGACTCGCAAGCACAACACTGGCTGGCGCGCAGCCGCGCCGCGGTGTGGCACCCCTGCACCCAGATGAAGCGCCACGAAACCCTGCCCATCATCCCGATTGCCCGCGCCGACGGCATCTGGCTAGAGGATTTCGACGGCAAGCGCTACATCGACGGCGTCAGCTCGTGGTGGGTCAACCTGTTCGGCCACAACCAGCCGCGCATCAAGCAGGCGCTGAAGGATCAGCTCGATACCCTGGAGCACGTGATCCTCGCCGGCTTCACCCACCAGCCGGTGGTGGAACTGTCGGAAAGGTTGGCCGCACTCACCGGCCTCGGCCATGCCTTCTATGGCTCCGACGGTGCCAGCGCCACCGAGATCGCGCTGAAGATGAGCTTCCACTACTGGCGCAATCACGGCCAGACGCGGAAGACCCGTTTCCTCAGCCTGGAACACAGCTACCACGGCGAAACCGTCGGCGCGCTGGCGGTCACCGACGTGCCGCTGTTCTCCGACACCTACGCGCCGCTGCTGCAGCACAACCTGCGCGCGCCCAGCCCCGACGCCCGCCTTGCCGCACCGGGGGAGACGGCCGCCGACGTCGCGCGCCGCGCCGCTAGCGCGCTGGAGAGCCTGCTGCAACAGCACGGCCACGAGATTGCCGCCTTCATCATCGAGCCGCTGGTACAGGGCGCCGCCGGCATGGTGATGTACGACCCGCTGTATCTGGCCGAAGCGCGCCGGCTGTGCGACCAGTACCGGGTACACCTGATCGCCGACGAAATCGCGGTCGGCTTCGGCCGCACCGGCACGCTGTTCGCCTGCGAGCAGGCGGCGATCCGCGCCGATTTCCTGTGCCTGTCGAAAGGCATCACCGGCGGCTACCTGCCGCTGTCCTGCGTGCTGACCACCGACAACATCTACGCCGCGTTCTACGACGACGAGGTCAGCCGCGGCTTCTTGCACTCGCACAGCTACACCGGCAATGCGCTGGCCTGCCGCGCGGCGCTGACCGTGCTCGACATCTTCGAGGACGAACAGGTGATTGCGGCCAACCTTGCCACCGCCGCACTGTTCAGCCGCCATCTGGCGGTGATCGCCGCCCACCCGGCGGTGCGCCACTTCCGCCAGCGCGGCATGATCTGGGCGTTCGACGTCGACTGCCAGCGCGCCGACTTCGGCCCCGCCTTTTTCAGCCTGATGCTGCAGCAGGGCTGTCTGGTGCGCCCGATCGGCAAGACGGTGTACTTCATGCCGCCCTACATCATCGAGGAAAGCCAGATGCGGCAGCTGGTCGACGCCACGCTGTCGGCGCTGACGCAACTGCTGGCCGGCGACCGGCCGTCGGCGCAGCCGGAAACCGCGCTGCCGTAAGCCTGTTCACGATCTGCTGCAACTGATCTCACGGGGGCGGTACGGCGTTGAAAACGGCTTCGGCATGCTTGTTTGAATCTGGATATACGCCGCTTCCTCAGCCGTTTTCGCCTTGTCTCGCGTGAGCGCGCGAGATCGTGAATACTCTACTACCCGCCGCCTGACGCACTGCGGCATGGCGACGGAATCGGGTAAACTGACCACTTTGCTTCTGACGGGATTCGGCGACATGCAATCGGTGATTCACAGCGCCACGCGCATCGTGGTGAAAGTAGGCTCCAGCCTGGTGACCAATGACGGCAAGGGTCTGGACATGAGCGCGCTGGCGCGCTGGGCCGCCGAAATCGCCGACCTGAAACGCCGCGGCAAGGAAGTGGTGCTGGTTTCCAGCGGCGCCATCGCCGAAGGCTGCCAGCGCCTGGGCTGGGCCAAGCGCCCGAAGGCGGTGCACGAGCTGCAGGCCGCCGCCGCCGTCGGCCAGATGGGCCTGTGCCAGGCGTATGAAAGCGCCTTTCGCGAGCACGGCCTGAAAACCGCGCAGGTACTGCTCACCCACGAAGACCTGTCCGACCGCCTGCGCTACCTCAACGCCCGCACCACGCTGTCGACGCTGCTGGCGTTGAACGTGGTGCCGATCATCAACGAAAACGACACCGTGGTCACCGACGAGATCCGCTTCGGCGACAACGACACCCTCGGCGCGCTGGTCACCAACCTGATCGAAGCCGACAGCCTGGTGATCCTCACCGACCAGCAGGGCCTGTACACCGCCGACCCGCGCAAGCACCCCGACGCCGTCTTCGTGCACGAGGCCGAGGCCGGTGACAGCAAGCTGGAAGAGATGGCCGGCGGCGCCGGCTCCAGCGTCGGCACCGGCGGCATGTACACCAAGATCATCGCCGCCAAGCGCGCCGCGCGCAGTGGCGCCGCCACCGTGATCGCCTGCGGCCGAGAGGCCAACGTGCTGTCGCGGCTGGCCGACGGCGAGGCGATCGGCACCCAGCTCAATGCGCCGACCACAAGGTTGGCCGCACGCAAGCAGTGGCTGGCCGATCACCTGCAGCTGTCCGGCAAGGTGGTGCTCGACGCCGGCGCCGCGCTGGCAGTGCGCGAAAAAGGCACCAGCCTGCTGCCGATCGGCGTCATCGCGGTGGAAGGCAGCTTCCTGCGCGGCGACGCGGTAGTCTGCGTCGACGAACAGGGCGCCGAGGTGGCGCGCGGGCTGGTCAACTACAGCTCGGAAGAAGCGCGGCTGATCATGCGCAAGGCCACCCGCGACATCGAGGGCGTGCTCGGCTACCTGATCGAGCCGGAGCTGATCCACCGCGACAACATGGTCGCGCTGTAAGAGGCTGTTCACGATCTGCGGCGGCTGATCTCAATCGGGCGATGGCCCGTTAAAAGCGGCTTCGGCATGCTGGTTTCTTTCCAGCTCAACGCCGCTTCCTCAGCCGTTTTCGCCTTGTCTCGCCTGAGCGTGCGGGATCGTGAACACGTTCCAAGGCGACCGCACACAAAGCAACAGGGCTGCCGCGGCAGCCCTGTTTGCATGATGGCCAGACCGGCCCGGCGTGGCGCTTACTCCGGCGCCTTGCCACCGCGCTCGCTGGCACGTGCTTCCACCGCGCGCATGATCACGTAGGCGACCATGGTGCACAGGAAGAACAGCAGCATTACCCACGCGATCTGCGACAGGGTATCGATCACGGTGCGGTAGATCTGGATGGTCCAGCGCACGCCGTTCAGCTCCAGCGCCGATTCGCGGCCATTGGGCACGAACTTTTCCAGATCCCAGATGCGCACGCCACCGGAGACGCCGACCACCACGATGGCGAAGCTCATGTACTTGCGCCACGCCTCGGCCAGATCATCGCCGACGATGCGCGACAGGATTTTCTTCACTGCCTCGTTGAAAAAACGGACCACCAGTATCGACGTCACCAAGGCGACCGCCAGTGTCACCAGCAAAATGGCGTAAAACATGCCTGCATACTCCCTGAGCAATCATGAGCGAATAAAACATCTGGCGCGCATTGTACGCCGCGTGCTCAACCTTGCGCAGCCCCGGGCAGCAAGGTGGCGAAACGCCGCAATAAAGCCGCCGCATGTGGTGTCGCTGCAACATTCTGCTGCAACGCCGGCAGCGACAGCTGCGCCTTGTCCAGCAACGGCGCCAGTTGTGCCAGATAGCGCGTCATCGCCTCGGCATTGAATTCCGGGTGGAACTGCACACCCCACGCCGAACCGTGGCGGAAGGCGTGGTGCGGTTCGAAGGCATTGTGCGCCAGGCACACCGCGCCGGCCGGCAGCCGCTGCACGCTCTGCCAGTGGATCACGTTGGCAGCAAAACGCTCAGGCAATGCCGACAGCAACGGGTCGCTGGCGGCAGCGGCGGTGGTGTGCACCGTCACCGTGCCGGCCTCCGGCCCCTGCGGGTGATAACCGACCTCGCCGCCCAGCGCCGACGCCAGCAGCTGGTGACCGAAGCAGATGCCCAGCAGCGGTACGTTGGCCGCATGCGCGCTGCGCAGCCAGGCGGCGGTGGCCTCGCTCCACGGCGCGCGCTCGCTGACCATCGCCGCCGAGCCGGTAATCACCGCCCCCGCCACTTCCGTCACCGCCGGCAGCGCCTCGCCGGCCTGCACGTCGATCACCTGCCAGCTGTCGCCATCGGCGCCCAGCTCGCGGCGGATCCAGTCGTCAAAATCGCCCAGCTCGGCGCGCAAGCCGGCATAGACGCGGCCGGTGCGGATAATCAGCTTTTTCTGCATCGTGTTCGCTCGTGAATCGGTGCCGCCGCTTACTCCCGGGTCGGCAGCCCGAAGTGGGTATACGCCAGCGCCGTCGCCATCCGCCCGCGCGGCGTGCGCTGCAGATAGCCCTGCTGGATCAGGAACGGTTCGATCACATCCTCGATGGTGTCGGTCGACTCGCCGATGGCGGCGCCGACGTTGTCCAGCCCCACCGGGCCGCCACCGAACTTGTCCAGAATGGCCTGAAGCAATTTGCGGTCCATCACGTCCAGGCCGGCCGGATCGACGTCCAGCATCGCCAGCGCGGCGTCGGCCACCGCCGCGGTCACCGTGCCGTCGGCGCGCACCTCGGCGTAGTCGCGCACCCGCCGCAGCAGGCGGTTGGCGATGCGCGGCGTGCCGCGCGAGCGACGCGCGACCTCGAACGCGCCGTCGTCGGCCAGCGGCACGTTCAGCAGCCCGGCAGAGCGCACCACGATGCGCTGCAGCTCCTCCGGGGTGTAGAACTCCAGCCGCGCGACAATCCCAAATCTATCCCGCAGCGGATTGGTCAGCATGCCGGCGCGGGTGGTGGCGCCGACCAGCGTGAACGGCGGCAGGTCGATCTTCACCGAACGCGCCGCCGGCCCCTCGCCGATCATGATGTCGATCTGGTAGTCCTCCAGCGCCGGATACAGGATCTCCTCCACCACCGGCGACAGGCGGTGGATCTCGTCGATGAACAGCACGTCATGCGGCTCGAGGTTGGTCAAGAGCGCGGCCAGGTCACCGGCGCGCTCCAGCACCGGGCCGGAGGTCTGGCGCAGGTTGACGCCCATCTCGCGCGCCACGATGTGCGCCAGCGTGGTCTTGCCAAGGCCCGGCGGGCCGAACAGCAGCACGTGGTCGAGCGCCTCGCCGCGCTTCTTCGCCGCCTCGATGAAGATTTCCAGCTGTTCGCGCGCCTTTTTCTGGCCGACGTATTCGTCCAGCTGCTTCGGCCGCAGCGCGCGCTCCAGCGCTTCTTCCTGCTGCGACAGGCTTTGCTGGGTGACGATGCGGCGCTCCGGCGCGCCGCCTATCAGGTTGTCGGTCTGGATCATGTCGCTATCACTCGGGATCAATCGCCCGATGTTACCACTGCTATACTGTGCCCCGCTTGCGGCCAACGTTGGCCGCAAGCGACGTCTTCAGGGCGGGGTGCAATTCCCCACCGGCGGTATGGCTGCCTGCGCAGCCGAGCCCGCGAGCGCTTTTGCCGCCCGGCAAAAGGTCAGCAGATCTGGTGCGATGCCAGAGCCGACGGTCACAGTCCGGATGAAAGAAGATGACGCCATCCCCCGCCCGCCCGCCGGCGACGGGGGCTGCTGTCCGCGTACGCCGTGCGCACCAGGTTGGCCGCCAGGCCCGCCGCTTCACGCCCCGTGACGTGTTTCTCACTAGCCAATTTGAGGACCGTTATCCATGAATGCCAACACCGATATCCTTTCCCTGCGCCTCCACGCTGCGCTGGATGCGCTGCGCGCCGGCAAGCCGGTGATCGTCGCCGACGACCACGACCGCGAAAACGAGGCCGACCTGATCCTGGCCGCCGACGCGCTGACGGTGCCGGAAATGGCGCGCCTGATCCGCGACTGCAGCGGCATCGTCTGCCTGTGCCTGACACCCGAGCACGCGGCACGCCTTGCGCTGCCGCCGATGGTGGCCGACAACGGCAGCCGCTACGGCACCGCCTTCACCGTCAGCATCGAAGCCGCCGAAGGCGTGACTACCGGCGTCTCCGCCGCCGACCGCGTCACCACCATCCGCGCCGCCATCGCCCCCGGCGCCAGGCCCGAGGACCTCGCCCGCCCCGGCCACGTCTACCCGCTGATCGCCCGTGCCGGCGGTGTGCGCGAACGCCGCGGCCACACCGAGTCCGCGGTGGAGCTGGCGCGACTGGCCGGTTTCAGCCCGGCCGGCGTACTGTGCGAGCTGATGAACCCGGACGGCAGCATGATGCGCGGCGCCGAGCTGGACGCCTACGCCGCGCAACACCAGTTGCCGCAGCTGACGGTGGCCGAGCTGGTGCAATGGCTGGCGCGCGAGCAGCCGTGAACGCTTGCGGCCAACGTTGGCCGCAAAAAAAACCGTAGCCCGGATAAGCGCAGCGCATCCGGGGAAGCCGGCCGCAAACAAAAACCGCAGCGTGCCTCACGCTGCGGTTTTTTTTCCGACTGACGCCGGCGTGGTGCGGCAAGCGCGCTACTTGGCCGGCTTGCGCCCGCCGCCGTTGCCCGGCTTGAGGCGGATCGATACCCCGCCGCGGCCGCTGCTGGCCTTGCGCACCTCGAACCAGCCCGACTTCAGCACCAGCTCGGACAGCTTGGCAAAGCCGTAATTGCGCGGGTCGAAGTCCGGCATCCACTGCCCCAGCAGGCTACCGACGCCGCCGAGGTCGGCCCAGCCCTCGTCGTCGTCCATGCTCTCGATGCCCTTCTGGAATTGCACGCGCAGCTTCTTGTCCAGCGGCCGCAGCACCCGTGCCGCCGGCGCCGGCTTGCCGCCGCCACGCGCGCCGTCGCCCTCCTTGGCCGCGCTTTCCTCCGCCTTGGCCTCGTCGCTCAGCGCCAGCACCTCCACGTACACAAACTTGCTGCAGGCGTTGACGAAGGCCGACGGCGTCTTCTCCTCGCCGAAGCCCCACACCTCCAGCCCGTCCTCGCGCAGCCGCGTCGCCAGCCGCGAAAAATCGCTGTCGCTGGAGATCAGGCAGAAGCTGTGATAGCGGCCGGAGTGCAGCATGTCCATCGCGTCGATCACCAGCGTGATGTCGGACGCGTTCTTGCCCTTGGTGTTGGGAAACTGCTGGATCGGGTGAATGGCGAAGCGGGCGCACAGATCGCGCCACGCCTTGTCGTGACGGCTGAAGTCGCCGTACACCCGTTTCAGTGCCAGCACGCCCAGCTTGCCGGCCTCTTCCAGTACGTCCTCGATCCAGCCCGGCGACACGTTGTCCGCGTCGATCAGTACCGCTACGTTGGCCATTATTTTCCCCTTGTTGACGATGCCGCGGCGCGCTCAGCGGCCGCCGGCGACATCGATGAAACTGCCGGTGGTGAACGAGGCGGCGTCGGACAGCAGCCACAGGATCGCCTCCGCCACTTCCTGCGGCTGACCGCCGCGCTGCAGCGGCACCGCGCTCTTGACGCGGTCGACGCGGCCCGGCTCGCCGCCGTCGGCGTGCATGTCGGTGTAGATGAAGCCGGGGCGCACCGCGTTGACGCGGATGCCTTCGGCGGCCACTTCCTTGGCCAGACCGATGGTCAGCGTGTCCAGCGCCCCCTTGCTGGCGGCGTAGTCGACGTACTCACCGCCCGAACCCAGCCGCGCGGCGGCCGACGACACGTTGACGATGGCGCCGCCCGTGCCACCGTGGCGGGTGGACAGCCGCTTCACCGCCTCGCGGCAGCACAGCAGCGGGCCGATGACATTGGTAGTCAGGATGCGCTGCCAGCGCGCCACGCTCATTTCATCGAGCCGCATCTGCTGCTCCAGCACGCCGGCGTTGTTGACCAGCGCCGACAGCGGCCCCAGCGCCAGCTCGGTCTCCACGAACAGGCGCTGCACGTCGATTTCGTCAGCCACGTTGGCCGCAATCGCCACCGCACGGCCGCCGCCGGCGTGAATGGCGGCCACCACCGCCTCGGCGGCCGCCTGGTTGCGGTGGTAGTTCACCGCCACCGCGTAGCCGCGCTGCGCCGCCAGCAGTGCGGTAGCGGCGCCGATGCCACGACTGGCACCGGTGACCAGCAGCACCTTGTCCATGCCTTAGCCTTTCATCAGGTTTTTCAGCGCCAGGCGCACGCCGTCGCTGACGGTAACGTCCGCCGGCAGGCCCTTGGTGGCCGCGGCGGCTTCTTTTTCGTTGTAGCCCAGCGCCAGCAGCGCGTTCACGATGTCGCTCTTTTCGTCCGGGGTGGCGGCAAACGGCAGGCCGCCGGGCACGGTGAGGTTGCCGCCGGTGGCCAGCTTGCCGCGCAGCTCCAGCACCAGGCGCTCGGCGGTTTTCTTGCCGATGCCGGGCACGCTGGACAGGCGCTTGATGTCCTCGCTGGCCACCGCGATGGCCAGCTCGTCGGCGGTCATGCCGGACAGGATGGCCAGCGCGATCTTGGCGCCGACGCCGGTGATCTTGATCAGCTGGCGGAAGGTCTCGCGCTCGTCGCGGCTGCCGAAGCCGTACAGCAGGTGGGCGTCCTCGCGCACCACCAGGTGGGTAAACAGCGTGGTCTTCTGCCCCAGCGCCGGCAGCTGGTAGAAGGTGGTCATGGTCACGTCCACGTCGTAGCCGACGCCGTTCACGTCGACGGTGATTTGCGGGGGCAGTTTTTCGAGCAGGGTGCCGGTGAGTCGTCCGATCATTTCGGGGCTTTCAAAAGGTTGGCCGCAGCGCGGCGCTTAACAGGACAGGATGACGGCCAGCGCCAGCGGATAAAGGTTGGCCGCGGCAATGGTCTGGATCAGGGCGGGCCGCAGCCGCGCCGGTTGCGCCGCATTGTGCCACAGCGTGACGGCCGCCCGTGTCGGCAGCGCCCACAGCGGCAACAGCAGCGCGGCCCGCAACGGCAGCAGGCCGACGGCAATCGCCGCCAGCAGGCTCAGCAAGGCCAGCGCCACCAGTAGCAGGTAGCCGTAGCGCGCCTGCGGCGGCGCCAGCCGCACCACCCAGTGGCGCTTGCCGGCCAGCGCGTCGGCGTCGCGGTCGGGGAACTGGTTGATGTACAGCAGCGCGGTGGCCAGCAGGCCGTAGGGCAAGGCCGCGGCCAGCATGGACAGCGACGGCGCACCGCGCAGCATCACCTGCGCGCCCACTGGCAGCAGTGGTGAAACACAGCAGCACGCACAGCTCGCCCAAGCCACGGCTGTTCAGCCGCAGCGGCGGCGCCGAGTAGCCCCAGCCCAAGACTACGCCGATCACGCCGATGGCCAGCAGCCACGGCCCGCTCAGCCACACCAGCAGCAGGCCGCCGGCGATCACCAGCGCGAACAAGCCCTGCGCCAGCCACACCATGTCACGGCGGCTGAGCAGCGCGTCCTGGATCATGCGGCTGCCGCCGGTAAACGGAAACTGCCGTGCCACGTTGGCCGCATCGCTGCCGTTGTCGTGGTCGGCCACGTCGTTGATCACGTTGACCGCGGCGTGACACAGCAAGGCCAGCAGCAGCGCCAGCGCCGCTTGCGGCCAACGTTGCCACAGCGCGTCGACGCCACTGCCGGCGATGCCGAGCAGCACGCCGCCGAGGGTCAGGGTCAAAAAGGCCGGGCGGGTGGCCAGCAGCCAGCGCGCGGCACGGCCATCAAGGCGGGAGCGGTCGGGTGGCGGCGGGCAAGTCGCTGTCGGCATGGTGTCGGAGGCGGAAGGCAGATCCAGCAAGCATAACGCAAAGCCGGCACGCGGCCGCTGCCGGCAAGCGATAACGCGTCAGAAGCGCCAGCCGCCGTGGGCGCCGACCACGCCGGCCAGCAGCGCACTCAGCGTCAGCGCCAGCAGCCCGACATGCAGCCGCTGCAGCAGGCGCATGGTGCCGGCCGGGTCGCGCTGCGCGCGCCGCTTCAGCCAGCGGTGGATGAAGAACGGCTCCAGCACGAACAGCATCAGCAGAAACGGCAGCCACGCCGCCAGCATCAGCTGCAGCCAGCCGGTATCCAGCAGCCGCGCCCAGCCGTCGCTGGCGTGCAGCATCCACGCGCCACTGGCCAGCGCCAGCAGCACCCACAGCCGCGCCTGTGCGCCGAAGCGGTGCTCGACGTCCTCGAACATCGCGTACCGCTGCTCCGGCGGAAAACGGCGCCCGATCGCCGGAATCAGCACCGTGGTGACGAAACCGACACCGCCGACCCACATCACGATCGCCAGCACGTGCAGCGCGCGGGCGATGGCATAGTCATTCCACATCGCAGGCTCCAGACAGTAAGGTTGGCCGCAGTGTGCCACGCGGCGCGGCGACCGGCCTTGGGCTGGCGCAATAAAACGCGGAGCCGCCAATGTCAGCGCGGCGCCGGGGCGCGGCCTGACCCGGCGCGCGGCAAACCGCTCTTGCCTGAGCGCTGTCTTTCGACCGCTTGTTCCGCTACAGTGCGCAGCCATCACAACTTCGTGGAAGCCGTTCGGCATGGACCCGATCCTCTCGCAACTCTCGCTGTCCCTGAATACGGCCCGGACCATCGATCAGCTGATTCGCCCGGTGCTCGAGATGCTGGGCAACATCACCGGCATGGAGTCCACCTACCTCACCAATATCGAGCTGGGACAAGGGCTGCAGCATGTGCGCTACGCACGCAACAACGGCGAGATGCAGATCCCGGAAGGGCTGAGCGTGCCGTGGGAAGACACCTTGTGCAAGCGCTCGCTGGAAACCGGCACCCTGTCGACCAACCAGGTGAGCACGCTGTGGGGCGACTCCGCTGCGGCGCGCCAACTCGGCATCAAGAGTTATATCAGCGCACCGGTACGCAGTGGCGACGGCGGGCTGCTGGGCACACTGTGCGCGGCCAGCGTCCGCGCGGTGACGATCAGCGCCGAAACCGAAACGCTGCTGCAGCTGTTTGCCAACATCGCGGCCAACTTCATCGAACGGGAAATGCTGCTGGAAAACCTGCAGCGCGCCAATGCCAAGCTGGCCACTTATGCGCTGACCGACCCGCTGACCGCGCTGCCCAACCGCCGCGCGCTGTTCGACGAACTGGAACGGTTGCTGGCGCAGGCGGTGCGCACCGGCAGCAGCATCCTGGTGGGGGTGATCGATCTTGACGGCTTCAAGCAGATCAACGACCGCCATGGCCACCAGGCCGGCGACGATTTTCTGCAGGCGATCGCACAGCGCCTGCAATCCGGCCTGCGCGCGACGGAAATGCTGGGGAGGATGGGCGGGGACGAGTTTCTGTTCATCGGCCCGGGGCCGGCATGGCCGGGTGGTGGCGCGCCGGGGGCACTGATCACGGAAGGCGAGCCGGCCAGCGCGGCACGCGCGCTGCAGCAGCGGCTGTCGGCACTGACGGCCGGCGACTACCAGCTGGCCGGCCATCGCGTCGTCTACGGCGGAGCCAGTGTCGGCGTCGTGCCGCTGGCCCCGTTCGGGCTGCACAGCGCCGACGCCGTACACCTGGCCGACAGCGAGATGTATGTGGTGAAGCAGGCCAGAAAACAGCGCGCCTGAAACGGTGCCCATCGCGGCGCATGATTTCAGCGCGTGATCAGGGATGAGCCGGCCCGGCGCGATCGGCCGCGACACAGGTGAGCGACGCGGCGGTGGCAATGCAACGACACCCCGCCCGCGGCCGGAGTTGGCCGCAAGCCGCCGCTCACACCAGCCGCCCGCCCTTCACCTTGTAGCCGAGCTTGGCCAGCTGGCCGATGGCGCCGCCGCTGTGGTTGGCGTGGGTCAGCGCCACCGCGAGCGCGTCGGCGGCGTCGGCCTGCGGCGTGCCGGACAGGTTCAGCATGGTCACCACCATGAACTGCACCTGCTCCTTCGGCGCCTTGCCCTGCCCCACCACCGACTGTTTCACCTGCAGCGCGGTGTACTCCGCCACCGGCAGCTCCTTCATCACCAGCGCCGTCATGCAGGCGCCGCGCGCCTGACCCAGCATCAGCGTGGCGGCCGGATTGACGTTGACGAATACCTGCTCCAGTGCCGATTCGGTCGGCTGGTAGGTGGCGATCACGTCGTGGATGCCGTGCACCAGCACCTTGATGCGCTCGGCGAGGCTGGCGCCCTGCGGCGTGCGGATGGCGCCGGAGGCCACGTACAGCCGCTGGTTGCCGACGATGTCGATGACGCCGAAACCGGTAATGCGGCTGCCGGGGTCGATGCCGAGAATGCGGCGCTTCACGCCGACAGCCAGCCTTGCGCGATGGCGTCCGCCTCCGCCAGCCGCTCGGGCGTGCCGACGTCCAGCCACAGCCCGTCGTGGCGGGCGCCAGTCACCTGCCCGTGTGCCATGGCCGCGCGCAGCAGCGGCGCCAGCTTGGCCGGCTGGTGGGCCGGAATGGCGGCGAACAGTGCCGGGTGGTACAGGCCGATGCCGGAGAAGGTCAACCCGATACCGTCGGAGGCATTGCCCGCAAGCTTGCCGTCCGCCAGCAGGCCGAAATCGCCGCCCGGGTGGTGCGGCGGATTGGCCACCAGCAACAGGTGCGCCAGATTACTCTGGCCATCCAGTGCGGCCAACGTTGGCCGCAGGGCGGCGAAGTCGACGTCGGTGAGCACGTCGCCGTTCACCACCACGAACGGGGCGTCGCCCAGCAGCGGCAGCGCGGTGGCGATGCCGCCGGCGGTTTCCAGCGCGCTCTTCTCGCGCGAGTAGGCCAGACGCACGCCGTAACGGCTGCCGTCGCCCAGCGTGGTTTCGATCTTGTCGCCCAGCCAGGCGTGGTTGATGACGATGTCGCGAAAACCGGCGGCGGCCAGGTGCTGGATATGCCAGGCAATCAGCGGCTGCCCGCCTACCGGCAGCAGCGGCTTGGGGGTGTGGTCGGTGAGCGGCCGCATGCGTTGGCCGCGGCCGGCGGCGAGGATCATTGCTTTCATGGGGTCGGCTTCCTGACACCGGCTGGCAGCGGCCACGCAGGCAGCGTGGCCGGCGCCAGGCCGGGTTTACTGGTCGGACGAGATGCGGGTATGGCTGAACACCGAGCCGATGCTGTCGTCGTTGTCGTCCTCGTCGAGGCCGACCAGCTCCACCAGCAGCTGGAACAGCGGCTGTAGCTCCTGATAGCGGCGGCTGGTCTTCTTCAGGTACTTGATGAAGCGCGGGATCTCGGCGCGGTACTTGTCCTTGCCGTCGCGGTGGTACAGGCGGGCGAAGATACCGGCCACTTTCAGGTGGCGCTGCACGCCCATCCACTCGAAATCGCGGTAGAACTCGTCGATGGTGGCCGCCACCGGCAGCCCGGCGGCACGCGCCTTTTCCCAGTAGCGGACGGCGATGTCGAGCACGAATTCCTCGTCCCAGCCGATGAAGGCGTCACGCAGCAGCGACACGATGTCGTAGCTGACCGGGCCGTATACCGCGTCCTGGAAGTCGAGCACACCCGGCTTGCCCGGGGTCAGCATCAGGTTGCGCACGATGTAGTCGCGATGCACGTAGACCTTGCCCTGCGCCTCGATACGCGGCAGCAGCACCTGCAGCGCCGCGTCCCACAGCTGGCGCTGGGCGAAGGTCAGCGGCTTGCCCAGTTCGCGGGCCACGTACCACTCCGGGAACAGGTTCAGCTCGCGCAGCAACAGCGCGTGGTCGTACTCCGGCAGCACGCCGGGCTGGCTGATCTTCTGGATCTCGATCAGGGTATCCACCGCTTCCAGCAGCAGGTGCTTGCGCACCATTTCCCATTCATCGTGCTGCAGCGCCGCCAGCAGGGTGATGGTGCCGAGGTCTTCCAGCAGCATGAAGCCCTGCTCGCGGTCGCGCAGCAGGATCGCCGGCACGTTGGCCGCCGGCGCAAACAGCTCGCGCACGCTGACGTAGGCGTCGGTGTTCATCTTTTCCGGCGGCGCGTCCATCACGATGCGGGTGCTGCCATCGGGGAAGGTGGCACGGAAGTAACGGCGGAAATCAGCATCGGCGGCGGCGAATTCCACCGTGATGGTCTGATCGGGAAACTGCGTGGCCAGCCACGCTTTCAGGGCTTCGAGTCGCTGCATAGTCGCGTATATCGGCAAATTGGGTACAATGACGCGATTGTAACCGCTTTGACCGCGCCCCAACATGGCCGGCTCGACTTCTTCCGATGCAGACACGCTTCCGTTTGACGCCCGTGATGGCGGCCTTGCTCCCCCTGTTCCTGCTGCCGCTGGCGCAGGCGGACTCCCTGCCGGCGGGCACGCTGAGTGTCGAATCCGACACCCTGAGCGGCCAGATGGACGTCGAGCTGAAGGCCAGCGGCCAGGTGAAGGCCACCCGCGACGACCAGACCGTCGAGGCCGACTGGCTGGAATACTTCGTCCAGCGCCAGCAGTTGCGCGCCGGCGAGCGGGTGCGGCTGACGCAGGCAGACGGCCAAATCGAGGCGGAGCAGCTCGACTACCTGCTGGGCGAGCGCAGCGGCAGTGCCAGCAACGCGAGCTTCAGCTTCGGCCGCGACGGCAAGACGCTGCGCGGCAATGCCGGCAAGCTGGAATTCCAGGGCAAGGACAACTACCGCCTGCGCAGCGCACGCGCCAACACCTGCGATCCCAACGACGACTCCTGGTACCTGAAGGCCAGCACCATCGACCTCGACTACGGTCGCAATGTCGGCGTGGCGCGCAATGCGCGGGTGGAATTCCAGGGCGTGCCCATCCTGTACACGCCGTGGATCGATTTCCCGCTGGACGGCGGCCGCAAGAGCGGCCTGCTGTTCCCGACCATCAGCACCGGCAGCGACGGGCTGCAGGTGTCGCTGCCCTACTACTGGAACATCGCGCCGAACTACGACGCCACCATTACCCCGCGCTACATCGAACAGCGCGGCATGATGCTGGGACTGGAAGGCCGCTACCTGCTGCCGGACGCCCAGGGCCAGCTGTATACCGAGCAGCTGCCCAACGACAAGAAAAGCGAGCAGAGCCGCTTCCTGTGGAAGGGCGAACACGTGCAACAGCTGGCTCCGGCGCTGAGTGCGGGTGCCAACGGCGCCTACGTGTCCGATGACGACTATTTCGACGACTTCGGTGACCGCGTCAGCAGTGCGGCCAACGTCAACCTCAAGCGCGAGGCCTGGCTCAGCTACCGACCGGAGTGGGGCTCGGTAACGCTGAAGGCGCAGCGCTACCAGACGCTGCAGGACGAGAACGGCACGGTGGAAGAGCCGTACGCGCGCCTGCCGCAGCTGAGCGTCAACGCCCGCCAGCAGTTCGCCGGTTTCAGCAGCAACCTCGAAAGCGAGCTGACCCGCTTCAGTCACAGCAGCAAGCAGGAAGGCACACGGCTGGTGGCCTACCCCAGCCTGGGCTATGCCATCGAACGGCCGTGGGGCTTCCTGCGCCCGAAAGTCGGCGTCCACTTTACCCGCTACGAACTGGCCAACAGCGACAGCAGCCAGACGGTGCGCAGCGACGAACGCACGCTGCCGATCGTCAGCCTCGACAGCGGCCTGTACTTCGAGCGCGACAGCACGCTGTTCGGCCGCGACATGAACCAGACGCTGGAGCCACGCCTGTTCTACGTCAAGATCCCGAAGGTCGATCAGTCCAGCCTGCCCAACTTCGACACCTCGGAGAACGACTTCAACTTCGCGCAGCTGTTCACCGAGAACCGCTTCTCCGGCCACGACCGCATCAACGCCGCCAACCAGGTCACCGCGGCGCTGACCAGCCGCTACCTGGACAAGGAAAACGGGCTGGAACGGCTGCGCGTCGCCATCGGCCAGCGCTTCTACCTCAGCCGCGACGACATCAGCCTCGACGGCAGCAGCAGCGAACGCAGCGAGGCCGGTTCCGACCTGCTCGTGACCGTCGGCGGCGACCTCAGCCACAGCCTGCGGCTGGACGGTTCCTACCAGTACAACCAGGCGCTGTCCAAGACCGAACGCTACAATGCGCAGCTGCGCTACAACCCGGCACCGGGCAAGACCGTCAGCGTGCGCTACCGCTACGGCCGTGACGAGCTGATCGGCAGCGGCAGCGAGCGCGACACCTTGCGCCAGATCGATGTCGCCGGCCAGTGGCCGATCGCGCCGCGCTGGTACGCGGTGGCGCGGCAGAACTACTCGCTGCGCGACAAAAAAGCGTTGGAGCAACTGGCCGGGGTGGAGTACAACGATGGCTGCTGGAGCATGCGCGTGGTCGGCCAGCGCTACGTCACCGACCTCGACAAGACCAAGAATGCCGTGTTCCTGCAGCTGGAGCTGAAAGACTTCAGCAGCGTCGGCAGCAATCCGCTCAATGCCCTGCGACTAGCCATTCCGGGCTACAGCCCAATCAACGAGACAACAGGTAACTGATGAAACAGCTCCTTCTTGCCGCGACCCTCGCCCTCAGCCTGGCCACCCCGGCCAGCGCTGCCGTGCAGACCGCTGACCGCATCGTCGCCGTGATCAACAACGGCGTGATCACGCTGAGCGAACTGCAACAGCGCGAAGCCGAAATCACCGCCAGCCTGAAACGGCAGAACGTGGCACTGCCGCCGGCCAGCGTGCTGTCGCGGCAGGTGCTGGACCTGATGGTCAACGAGCAGCTGCAGCTGCAGTACGCCGCCAGCAACGGCCTGCGCGTCAGCGAAAGCGAAATCGACCAGACCCTGCAACGGCTGGCGGCACAGAACAAGACCGACCTGCAGGGGCTGTACGCCCGCCTGCAGCAGGACGGACTATCGCTGGAACAGTTCCGCAAGAGCCTGCGCAAGGACCTGCTGCTGGACCGCATCAAGGAACGCGAGATCGTCGGCCGCGTCAATGTCACCGACAGCGAGGTGGAGCAGGTGCTGAAGAGCACCCAGGGGCTGTCCAACGCCGAGTACCGGCTGGCGATGATCCAGCTCAACATACCGGAACGCGCCGATGCCGCGCAGATCGAGAAACTGCGCCAGCGGTTGCAGGAAGCACAGCAGGCGATCCGTAACGGCCAGCCGTTCGCCGAAGTGGCCGCCCGCTACTCCGAAGCCGCCACCGCGCTCAGCGGCGGCGACATGGGCTGGAAAGGCGCCAGCGCGCTGCCGCCGGACTTCATCCAGCTGCTGGACAGCATGAAGGTCGGCGACGTCACCGACATCGTGCGCGCCAACGGCAGCCTGTTCCTGTTCAAGCTGTCCGACAAGCGCAACAGCGCCGGCGAGCAGCTGGTGCAGCAGCACAAGGTGCGCCACATCCTGATCAAGACCAACGAAGCCACCTCGGAAGCGGAAGCCAAGGCGCGCATCCTGCAGGTGCAGGACCGCCTGCAGCGCGGCGCCAGCTTCGAAGCGGTGGCACGCCAGTTCTCGGAGGACGGCAGTGCCTCGCTCGGCGGCGATCTGGGCTGGCTCAACCCCGGCGACACGGTGCCGGAATTCGAGCGCGCCTTCAACGCGCTGCAACCCGGCCAAAACAGCGAGCCGGTGCGCAGTCCGTTCGGCTGGCACCTGATCCGGCTGGAAGAAGTGCGCAGCCAGGACGTGTCCGGCGAACGCGCCAAGCTGGCGATCAAGCAGCAGATCCGCCAGCGCAAGGCAGAGCAGAACTACAACGACTGGTTGCAGCAACTGCGCGCCGCGGCCTTCATCGATGACCGGCTGATCGAAAAATAACCCCACAGGCCGGTGCTCGCACCGGCCTTTTTTATTGCTGGAAGGCTCATGTCCACCCCGCTCCCCCTCCTCGCCGTCACCGCCGGTGAACCGGCCGGCATCGGCCCCGACCTGGTGCTGCGCCTGCCACAGCTGGCGCTGCCGGCGCGTTGCGTCGTCATCGCCGACAAGACCCTGCTGCAACAGCGCGCCGCCGCGCTGGGGCTGAACGTGCCGCTGGTCGACTACCAGCGCGCGCAGCCGGCGCCGGCCGGGGCGCTGGAGGTGTGGCACGTGCCGCTGGCGGCGCCCTGCCAGCCGGGAGTACTGGATGCGGCCAACGGCCGCTACGTGCTGGCCACGCTGGACGTCGCCATCGCCGGCTGCCTGAGCGGCGAATTCGCCGCCATGGTCACCGCGCCGGTGCACAAGGGCGTGATCAATGACGCCGGCGTGGCGTTCTCCGGTCACACCGAGTACCTCGCCGAGCACACCGCCACGCCGCGGGTGGTGATGATGCTGGCCGGCGCCGGCATGCGCGTGGCACTGGCCACCACTCACCTGCCGCTGCGGCAGGTAGCCGATGCCATCACCCGCGACAGCCTGGAAGCCGTCATCCGCATCCTGCACGCCGATCTGGTCACCAAGTTCGGCATTGCCGCGCCGCGCATCCTGGTCGCCGGCCTCAATCCGCACGCCGGCGAAGGCGGCCACATGGGCCGCGAGGAAATCGACGTCATCGAGCCAACGTTGGCCGCACTGTGTGGCGAGGGCATGAACCTGATCGGGCCACTGCCGGCCGACACCCTGTTCAACCCGGACAAGCTGGCGCAGGGCGACGCGGTGCTGGCGATGTACCACGACCAGGGCCTGCCGGTGCTCAAGCACGCGAGCTTCGGCGCCGGCATCAACATCACGCTGGGCCTGCCCATCATCCGCACCTCGGTCGATCACGGCACCGCGCTCGATCTCGCCGCCACCGGCCGCGCCGATCCCGGCAGCCTGTTCGAGGCAGTGCGGCTGGCCGCCCAGCTCTCGACCTGACGCCCCCCATTGCACCCGCTGGCGGCCACCCTGGCCGCCGTTTGCCCTGCTGCGCCCGCCAAAAAACGGCCCCCGTTATTTGCATAATGCCGACAATATCCAATCACTAACGGTTATATCAGCCTGACGTTAGCGGCATTTTTCGCGGCGCAGCATTTGCGGTAAAATCGCGGCAACTCTCCACACATCATCGCCGAAGTTCAGGGACATAATGAGCGCCACCACTCACACACGCGTGCGGGAAATCCCGTACAACTACACCTCATATTCGGATCGCGAGATCATCATTCGCCTGTTGGGCGAACCGATGTGGCAATTACTCGAAGAGCTACGGGCAGAACGGAAAACAGGCCGTTCTGCCCGTATGCTTTTCGAGGTGCTGGGCGACATCTGGGTGGTGGACCGCAACCCCTATCTGGTCGATGACCTGCTGGACAATCCGCAACGCCTGACCGCGCTGGTCGGCGCGCTGCGCCACCGCCTCGGCGAAGTGGACAAGCGCCGCGACGGCAACGACAAGGTTGGCCGCATGATCGCCGCCGCCTACCAGGCGGTGGACAGCTTCGAGCAGCAGTTCGGCGAGACGCGCGAGCTGCGCGCCGCCATCCTCAAACGCTTCGGCAAGATCACCCTCCGCGACAACATCCTGTTCGACGGCCTGGCGCGGGTGTCGCACGTCACCGACGCCACCGACTGGCGCGTGGAATACCCGTTCGTGGTGCTGTGCCCGGATACCGAGGCCGAGATCGCGCCGCTGGTGAAGGCCTGTATCGAGCTGGAGCTGACCATCATCCCGCGCGGCGGTGGCACCGGCTACACCGGCGGCGCCGTGCCACTGGACAAGCGTTCGGCGGTCATCAACACCGAGAAGCTGGATCGCCACGTCGGCGTCGAATACATCGCCCTGCCCGGCCTCGACGGCAAGCGCGCCACCATCCAGTGCGGTGCCGGCGTGGTCACCGCGCGGGTATCGGAAGCGGCCAGCGCCGCCGGCCTGGTGTTCGCGGTCGATCCGACCTCGGCCGAGGCCTCCTGTATCGGCGGCAACGTGGCGATGAATGCCGGCGGCAAGAAGGCGGTACTGTGGGGCACCGCGCTGGACAACCTCGCCAGCTGGAAGATGGTCGATCCGGATGGCAACTGGCTGTTCATCGAGCGCATCAACCACAACTACGGCAAGATCCACGACGTCGACGTCGCCAGCTTCCGTGTCAGCCGCCTGCAGGACGACGGCCAGACCGTGATCTCCAGCGAACAACTGGACATTCCCGGCCGCAGCTTCCGCAAGGTCGGCCTCGGCAAGGACGTCACCGACAAATTCCTCGCCGGCCTGCCCGGCGTGCAGAAGGAAGGCACCGACGGCATCATCACCAGCGCGCGCTTCGTGCTGCACAAGATGCCGGCGCACACCCGCACCGTGTGCCTGGAATTCTTCGGCACCGTCGCCGAAGCCACCCCGGCCATCGTCGAGATCACCGACTACTTCAAGCCGAACGGCGCCGGCGTGCTGGCCGGCGTGCAGCTGGCCGGCCTCGAGCACCTCGACTGGCGCTACGTGCGCGCCGTCGGCTACGCCACCAAGGCCAAGTCCAAGGGCCGGCCGAAGATGGTGCTGATCGCCGACATCGTGTCCGACAACGAAAACGCGGTGGCCGAGGCCGCCAGCCAGGTGGTGCGCTACGCCAACGCCCGTCACGGCGAAGGCTTCATCGCCGTCACCCCCGAGGCGCGCAAGACCTTCTGGCTGGACCGTTCGCGCACCGCCGCCATCGCCCGCCACACCAACGCCTTCAAGATCAACGAGGACGTGGTGATCCCGCTGGATCGCCTCGGCGATTACAGCGACGGCATCGAACGCATCAACATCGAGCTGTCGATCGCCAGCAAGATCAAGCTGCTCGGCCAGCTGGCCGAGTTCTTCCACGGCCGCCTGCCGGTGGATACCGAAGGCGGCACCCTGTCCGCCGACGAGCTGATCGGCGACCGCCGCGAGACCGCGCTGGAGCTGATCACCGCCGTGCAGCAACGCTGGCAGTGGCTGCTGGACAACCTGGACACGCCGCTGGCGCAGTACGTGCAAGGTTGGCCGCAGGCACCGCTGGAGGACAGTGCGGCCAACCTTGAGGCCAGCGTGTTCATCGCCATGCGCGACTTCAAGCTGCGCGTCAGCTGGAAGCGCGAGCTGCAGGGCGACCTAGAACGCCTGTTCGCCGGCAAGGCCGACAGCCCCATCATCGAAGCCATCCGCCTGATCCAGCAGAAAGTGCTGCGCGGCCGCGCCTTCGTCGCGCTACACATGCACGCCGGCGACGGCAACGTGCACACCAACATCCCGGTCAACTCCGACGACTACGAGATGCTGCAGACCGCGCACCGCGCGGTGGAACGCATCATGAAGCTGGCGCGCTCGCTCAACGGCGTGATCTCCGGCGAGCACGGCATCGGCATCACCAAGCTGGAATTCCTCACCGAGGAAGAGATCCAGCCCTTCCGCGACTACAAGGCGCGCGTCGACCCGAACGGCCACTTCAACAAGGGCAAGCTGCTGCCGGGCGCCGACCTGGCGATGGCCTACACGCCGTCGTTCTCGCTGCTGGGCGCCGAATCGCTGATCCTGGAGCAGTCCGACATCGGTCAGATTTCCGATTCGGTGAAGGACTGCCTGCGCTGCGGCAAGTGCAAACCGGTGTGCTCCACCCACGTGCCGCGCGCCAACCTGCTGTACTCGCCGCGCAACAAGATCCTCGGCGTCGGCCTGCTGACCGAAGCCTTCCTGTACGAGGAACAGACCCGCCGCGGCGTGTCGCTGAAGCACTTCGAGGAGCTGTCCGACGTCGCCGACCACTGCACCGTGTGCCACCGCTGCGTGAAGCCGTGCCCGGTGAAGATCGACTTCGGCGACGTGTCGGTGGCGATGCGCAACTTCCTGCGCAAGACCGGCAACAAGAAGTTCAACCCGGGCACCGCGCTGGGCATGGCCTTCCTCACCGCCAAGGACCCGGCCACCATCAAGACCATCCGCAGCGGCCTGGTCGGCGGTGCCTACAAGCTGCAGCGCCTCGGCAACCGCATCGGCAAGAAGCTGGGACTGACCGGCAGCCAGACGGCGCAGCCGCCGGCAACGCTGGGCAAGGCGCCGATCAAGGCGCAGGTGATCCACTTCATCAACAAGCCGATGCCGGGCGGGCTGCCGAAAAAAACCGCGCGCGCACTGCTGGATGTGGAAGACGGCAACGTGATCCCGGTGATCCGCAATCCGAAGGACAGCGAAGACGCGGAAGCGGTGTTCTACTTCCCGGGCTGCGGCTCGGAGCGCCTGTTCAGCCAGGTCGGCCTCGCCACCCAGGCGATGCTGTGGCACGTCGGCACCCAGACCGTGCTGCCGCCGGGCTACCTGTGCTGCGGCTACCCGCAGACCAGCGCCGGCTTCAAGGACAAGGGCGACGAGATCACCACCGAGAACCGCGTGCTGTTCCACCGCATGGCCAACACGCTGAACTACCTGGACATCAAGACCGTGGTGGTCAGCTGTGGCACCTGTTACGACCAGCTGGCCAACTACCGCTTCGAGGAGATCTTCCCGGGCTGTCGCATCATCGACATCCACGAATACCTGATGGAAAAAGGGCTGAAGCTGGACGGCGTCGGCGGCCAGAAGTACATGTATCACGACCCGTGCCACACGCCGATGAAGGCCTACCAGCCGATCAAGGTGGTCAACGAGCTGCTCGGCGGCGGCGTGGTGCAGAACGACCGCTGCTGCGGCGAATCCGGCACCTTTGCCGCCAGCCGCCCGGACATCGCCACCCAGGTGCGCTTCCGCAAGGAAGAGGAGATCAACAAGGATCTGGCCAAGCTCGGCGACAGCGACAAGCCGGTGAAGATCCTGACCTCCTGCCCGTCCTGCCTGCAGGGTTTGAGCCGCTACAGCGACGACACCGGCACCCAGGCCGACTACATCGTGGTGGAAATGGCCAAGCACCTGCTGGGTGACAACTGGATGAAGGACTACGTCGACAACGCCCGCAACGGCGGCATCGAACGCGTGCTGCTGTAAGCCGTCAGCCCGGCAAAAGGTTGGCCGCAAGCCCGTTACCGGCTTGCGGCCAACCTTTTTTCATTCATGGCTCACAGTTCGCGCCGCACCGGCAGGAAACCCGGCCGCCCGAGGTAAAACCCCTGGTACAGCTCGACGCCGAGGCCGCACATCGCACGGTACTGCGCCTCGGTCTCGATGCCTTCCACCAGCATGCGGCTGCCGACCTCCCAGCCCAGCTGCAGCACCGCCGCCAGCTGGCCGTTGTCGCCCTGCATGTAGTCCAGCAGCAGGCTGCGGTCGATCTTGATGATGTCCGGCCGCAGCGCGCGCACCCGGCCGTGGCCGGAGGCCATGGCGCCGAAATCGTCCACCGCGATGCCGAAACCGGCCGCCGCGGCCGCACCCAGCGCCGCCGACAGCGCGCCGTCGCCCTCTTCCACCTCGTACTCCACCACCTCCAGGATCACGCGGCCGTTGTCGATGCCCAGCTGCTGCAGCCGTTGCAGCATCAGCGCGTAGTTGCCGCCATAACCGGCCTCGTGCACCACCGTCAGCGGCAGCAGATTCAGCGTCAGGCAGCCCGGCTCGGCGCTGGCGGCGAAATTGCGGATGTGGATCACCCGCGCCAGGCGGTCGGCGTCGATCTGCTGCAACAGCGGCAGGCTGGCGAAGAAATGATCCGGGCGCACGCTGTCGCCGGCGGCGTCGTGCACCCGCAACAGCGCCTCGTGGCCGAACACGCCGCCGCTGCGGTAGAAGATCGGCTGGAAACAGCTCTGCAGCCAGCAACCGGCAAACTGGGCGACATAGCGCTGCGCGGTGTCGCGCTGCAGGTGCTGTTCGAATGCCTGCTGACTATCGAGTCGTGCCATCATGCCTCCGCCGCGGGGTTGGCCATCAACTCAGCATAGCAAGGCGCTGCCACCGCCGACAGCACGATGACATCCCGGGCCGCAGCAGCAGACGCTACACTGTGCGCCATGGCCGCGCGGTATGCGGCCAACCTTGCCCCCCCCCGTTGCCGAAGGAGTCTTGCCTGATGTCTGCTACCGCACTGCTGGTCATCGATTTCCAGTATGGCCTGATCGAGCTGGCGCCGCGTGCCACGCGCGGCGCCGAGACCCTGGCCAGTCTCAACCGCCTGATCGCCCACGCCCGCGCCTGTGGCCACCGCGTGCTGTTCATCCAGCACCATGAAGCCGAGCTGCCACGCGACAGCGAGGCATGGCAGCTGCATCCGGGCCTGCAGCGCCAGCCGGATGACCCGGTGATCGAAAAAACCGCCGCCGACAGCTTCCTCGACACCAGCCTGCGCCAGTACCTGGACAGCGAGGAGATCGAGAACCTGTGGGTCGGCGGCTACGCCAGCGACTTCTGCGTCGACACCACCGTGCGCCGCGCCGCCTCGCTCGGCTACGCCGTCACCGTGGTCGCCGACGCCCACACCTGCAAGGATCGTCCGCATGCCAGCGGCGAGACGCTGGTCGCGCACCTGAACTGGCTGTGGGCCAATCTGGCGGTGCCCGGCAACGCCATCCGCGTGCTGCCGCTGGCCGCGCTGCAAAGCGGTGACGATGCGGCCTGACTGGCGCACGCGAATCGCGCTGCTGGCGGATCTCGTCGTCAACCTGCTGCTGCCGTGGCTGGTCTATGACCACACCGTGGCCGGCTGGGACGAGCGCGGCGCGCTGCTGTGGTCGGCCTTGCCGCCGACGCTGTGGAGCCTGTGGGAGCTGTCTCGCCACCGCCGGCTGGACGCGATGAGCGCTCTGGTGCTGGCCGGCATCGCGCTGTCGCTGTTGGCGATGCTGGGCGATGGCGACAGCCGCTGGCTGCTGGTGCGCGAATCGCTGGTGACCGGCGCGGTGGGACTGGTGTTCGTGCTGAGCCTGCTGTGGCGCCAGCCGCTGGTCAGCCGCCTGGCACTGGCCACGGCAGCGCGGCAGTCGCCGCAGCAACGCGATGCGCTACAGGCCCGGCTGGAGCTGCCGGCGGTACAACGGGTGATGCGCGGCATGACGCTGCTGTGGGGCGGCGGCCTGCTGGCGGAATGCACCGGCCGCATCTGGCTGGCCTTTCACTGGCCGGTAGCGCGCGCGGTGGCCATCGGGCCATGGATCAGCTACGGCATCATGGCACTGCTGGCGGCCGCTACCTAGCTGTGGCGGCATCGCCTGCTGCAGCGCCCGTTACAAGCCGCATAAAATAAAAAAAGGTTGGCCGCATGCGGCCAACCTTTAGCGTATTAAAGCAAGCAATCTGCTCAATGCTCCAGATGCGCGGCGGCGCGGGCGCGGATGGTGGCGAAATCCTCGTCCAGCAGCAGCTTGCCGTTTTCCCACACCACCCGCATCTGCAGGTCGGCGTCGCTCACCCGCTCCAGGGTGTTGACGCCCCAGGCGCCGCGGCTGTCGCGCGCCGCCACCACGCGGCCGCCGAGCGAGCGTTTGCCGGGGTCGGTGACCGGGTCCTTGAACACGTCGCGCCACTGGCCGCCGACACTGATCGCCGAGCACTTCAGCGCCATCTTGTGG
>Ga0209172_10002263_pt1 | contig 34979 bp, 36 predicted proteins | sample LarsenN4metaG_FD_184113 | JGI IMG/M metagenome (GOLD analysis project Ga0209172, IMG submission 184113) | Hot spring sediment bacterial and archeal communities from British Columbia, Canada, to study Microbial Dark Matter (Phase II) - Larsen... ... | reverse complement strand
CGCGCCGACGCCGCCTACGCCGCCGCCCGCGCCGCCAACGCCGCCGACGCCGCCGCCAACGCCTCCGCCGCCGGTCGTGACGACTACATCGTCGGCCGCGTCCTCCCGGTGCTCCGCGACATGATCGGGATGGGCCCGCACGCGCCGTGCGAGTCCGAGCCGCCGCACGGACGCGAGGCCCTCGCCCGCAACATGGGCGCCGCAATAAACGCGGCCCACGCACAGCAAGGAATAGGACCTGCCCCTATCAGCGACCCGTGGACCGCGCACCGTGAGGAGGCATGACCATACTTCCACGCCGGCGACAAGTCCGCAATGGCGGACCTGGAGCGCTGCGCAGCCAATGACCACATGATAGGAGCTACTCAATGAGCGAAAAGCCGGTATCAATCTCCATGATGTACGTCGCCCCTGATCCGGCCGGGTTCGCGCGCCCGATCGCAGAACGGGCGCGGGCACTGCCCAAATCTCTCCAAAAGTCAATGTGGGTCTGGCTGAAAAAAACCGACCCGAGCGATCCAAACGACTTCCTCTTCGATTTCGGCACCAACCGGCACGAGTGGACCTCGTTGCTGGCGTCGCTGCCGGCCGGGTGCCGACTCTACGCCTACATCGGCAGCAAGGGCATCGTGGACCACCGCCAGATCAACCGCGTCCTGACTACGTACGCCGGATGGTGCGACGGTATCGGGTTCGACTACGCGCACGGCTGGGAGGACGGCGGCACGCAAGACACCGTGCGGATGGTGGTCGATCATGCGTGCTCGTCGTTCCCGTCCGTCTGGCTGGAAGCCAACACAATGCGCCCGTGGTCGATCCCGTTGGCAGCCATGTGGGGCAACATGGGCGTTATCGCCGCGCCGTGGCTCTGGCGGATGGCCGACGAGAAAAACGGGCGATACACGCTAAAGCAGGCGCGAGATGCCGGGCTCATGACCGCCGTGGTGATATCGAAACGCCCGATGATCGTCGGAGCCGACGGCGAGTCTGAGCCGATGCCGGACCCGGAGTTCGCGGCGTGGAAGGTCGAGCAGGTGCGGTGGGCAATCTCCAACGGCGCGAACGTGATCCTGAACCCGTCGAGGTTGTCACCGGATCAACTGGAGCAGGTGTCGGGGATGGTACAGAAATGAAGTTCCGCACCGACATCGTTGATCGGCTGCGGCAGCGTATCGCCGCAGGCCGCGCCGCCGACATACCAGACGACGTGCTCATTTGCGGCGTGACGGTCGCTGAGGCGCGCGAACTGCTCGCCGAACTCGCCCGCCTCCGCGCGATCGTGGACAAGTTGCCCAAGACGGCGGACGGGGTGCCGGTGTACGTCGGAATGCGGTTTTGGATCAAAGAGGACGCTGGAGATAGCGAGTTTGAAGGATGGATAGTCACTGGCATAGGACCGGAAACGGCGGGCGAGAACGACCGCTATGACTGGGTACGCACCAACGGCATCGGATACCTCACAACCCAAGTGATCTACTCCACCCGCGCCGCCGCCGAAGCCGCGGCGAAGGAGAAGCGATGAGCGCCACCATCAAGTGCGACGGGTGCGGCAAAGAAGTGCCGATGGTCTGGACCAGATCCGGCGCGCCGGGCTGGCACAAGCCTCGCCAGTGGTACCAGCGGCAGGACGAGGACGGAATCCAAGACGCCTGCTGCCGCGAGTGCATCGCCAGCGACGACACCGGGCCTATCGCTTCCAACATGCGCCGGGCCGCCCGCGCGAGGGACATCGACGCATTGCGGGACCAGCGCGACGCGCTCTCCGCCGCCCTCTCCGACTGCGAAACGGCGCTACGAGAGATTATATACGGGAAAATCCAATCGGACAACGAGCATCCGCTCGGTGAGGCATGGTCGATGTCGGGTCGGTTCATCGAGATCGCTCGCTCTGCCCTCATCCGCGCGGAGAAGACAAGAGGAGGAACGCTATGAGCCATAACGACGTGAACGATGAAGCGGCGGCACTTGGCACATCGACGGCGACGCGGCTGTATCAAAAGGGACCGACGGTCTACGTTGGCGACACTCACTATACCACCTGCGACACAGACGGGTGGCACCGCGACTGGATCCGTTCAACCGGAGGACTCATTGGTAGATCGTGCCGATGCAGCGATTGGATCGGCGGATGCGTCGCACGCGCGAAAGGTGAGAAGCTGCAATAAACGTCGTGCGTGACGAGAAGCCATGAGCGGACTTGTCCTCAGCCTCTTCCCCGGCATCGGCCTGCTCGACATGGCGTTCGAGGAGGCCGGGTTCTGCGTCGTGCGCGGGCCCGATGTCCTCTGGGGCGGCGACATCCGCCGCTTCCACCCGCCGGCGGGGCGGTTCGACGGGATCATCGGTGGGCCGCCGTGCCAGATGTTCTCATCGCTCGCGCACCTGGTCCGCGCCAACGGGCACGAGCCGAAGTTCGGCAACCTCATCCCCGAGTTCGAGCGATGCGTCGCCGAGGCCCAACCCGCATGGTTCCTGATGGAGGAGGTCCGCGGCGCGCCGGTGCCGTCGATCGACGGGTATGGCATCAAGGACTTCCTATGGAACAATGCCTGGACGGCTGGGGATGACGGCTACGGCCAGGAGCAGGAGCGACTGCGCCGGTTCAGCTAAGGAAGTCACGCTACCCAAGACCGGTCATGAGCGTTGATATTGCCGAGGCAAAGAAGATCTGCGCATGCGTTCCGTTCGCGGATTGCGACGCCGGAGTGGTCGAAACGATGGCGTGCATGAGGGAACTGATTACAGAGGTCGAGTCTCTGCGCCGCGTGGTTGAAGACGCTCGCAAGGCACACGACCACTTGGCCGACGCGCTCGGGATGCTAATCGGACAAGAGAAGTCACCAACGCCAAGCCTGCTTGTCATCCGCGAGGCCGTCACCGTATTACGGAGGGCGACAACACACCTGCCGTATCTGCCAATAGGGAAACCATAACGTGACGCTCTGGGACTTCACCTGCCGCGCCGAGCGGCTTGAGAACGGGTACTACCGCGTGACGCTGACCGGGAACGTGACCGGCGAGCGGCGCGAGAGCGTGGGGTATCACCCGCTCTGGGAGTTGATTCGATTGATCGGTCGAAAACCAAAGGAACAGCCCATGACAAAGGATCTCGATCGTCAAACATTGTCCTCCCATGAAGCCGGCGCGGGCGGCACTGTCGGCGCTGCATCGCCGCGGTCCGCCCCGCCGGTTTTGCTCGGGTCGGCTGACGAGGCGGTGCAACCATGACAATCGAGCCCGAAAGCGCGAAAGCGACCCCGATACCGTTCAACCCGCTTCATTTCGGAGCTCAACTCCCGCGCGAAGGAAAATCCAACAGCCGCGTTGAAGCGCTCGAAAAACTCGCCGAGATCCCGCCCGACGTGATGGCGGCCGGCAGCAGCGCCATCGACCACTGGCTCAAGCGGTCAGTCAGGCTGAGCCGCGATGACATCCCGGAAACAATGGGCGAGATCCGAGCCTGGGCGCTGAACGAGATAGACCGCGAGCTGCGCGGCCGAAACCGGCGCTACAGTGGCGACCCGCGAACCGGCGACATCGCTGAGGGATTCTGCGCGTCGTGCGGAAGGCGCGTAATGACGGCCGAAACCGACGGAGAGCTGCTGTGCATGGTGTGCATGCCGCTAAAGCTCCCGTCGGTCATGATGGGCGGCGGCGTGTCCACGAACAACATGCCTCCGATCGAGCCACTATCGGTGTTCGTACGTGCCGCGGACGACGATCCGCTGGAGGACGACGAGCCGTGAGACCAGCCCTGGCGCCGTTCCCCTACTTCGGCGGTAAGTCGCGCGTTGCCGATGTTGTATGGTCGCGCCTAGGCGACGTTGACAACTACATCGAACCGTTCTTTGGTTCCGGCGCTGTTCTGCTCGCGCGCCCGCACCCGGAGCCGTGGACACGCACGGAGACGGTCAACGACATTGATGCGCACTTGGCCAACTTCTGGCGCGCCGTCCAGCGCGAGCCCGAGTCCGTGGCGCGTGAGATGAACTGGCCGGTGAATGAGGTTGACCTCGAGGCGCGCCACAAGTGGCTGGTGAAGATGCCTGAGAAGGACGGGTTTGCGGCGCGGATGAAGTCGGACCCGGATCACTACGACGTGAGGCGCGCCGCGTGGTGGTGCTGGGGCCTGTGCCAGTGGATCGGGAATGGCTGGTGCGCCGGCGAGTATTACGGCGAAGGGGACGAGCGAACGACCGGAACCGGCGTGAACGTCTCCGATCCCGAGCGCGGCGGCAGGCGCCCCCACCTCAGCGCGGGCATGGGCGTCCACAAGAAGATCCCCCACATCGGCATGGGCATGAGCGAGAACGCGCGCCGCGAGGCGGTGTTGATCGAGTGGATGATTTCGCTCCGCGACCGGCTCCGCAACGTCCGCGTCGCCTGCGGCGACTGGCTCCGGGTCTGCTGCTCAGACTCCACAACCACGAAGCACGGCGTCACCGGCGTATTCCTCGACCCGCCGTACGCCGACACCGCCGGGCGCATGAAAGATATCTACGCGCACGACGATCTGCGCGTCGCCCACGACGCGCGCGAGTGGGCGATCGAGCGCGGGCGCGACCGCATGATGCGCATCTGCCTGTGCGGCTACGAGGGCGAGCACAACATGCCCGCCGACTGGGATGTCGTTGAGTGGTCGGCCAGCGGCGGGTATTCGTCCCAAGGGCAGAAAGGCAACGTGAACCGGCACAAGGAACGCCTCTGGTTCAGCCCGGCCTGCGGGTCGGGCGCGCCGCTGTTTGGTCAATAGATCGGCGCGCTGCCGAACGCGCTTCGGTCCACCCGCGCCGCCTCCAGCAGCAGCGCCAGTGCCCGGCGCGCAATCTGCTCCCACATCTCGCGCGTATCCGCGTCGCACATCTCGAACGGCGGCAACGCGCGGGTCAGGCCGTGCAACTCGCACTGCTCGCACCAGGCGTCGTAGCAACCCGAGGCCGTCTCGCGGATCAGGCCCTCCTTGACGGTGTACTTGTACGCGGCGTCCGACATGGCCTACTCCATTCTCAGCTTCCCGGCCACGAACAGATCGTACATCGCCTCCACCTTTCCCAGCCGTTCGCCGAAATCGTTGTTCCGCACCTGCTCGTTCCGGATCGCCTGGTCCAGCCTGTCGGCCAGCCGCTCGCGGTCACGGATCGACGTGTTCGCGCGCTCGAAGCTGATCCGGTCCAGGGACGTGATCGGGCCGAACACGGCCGTTGCCGCGATCGCTCCGATGACGGCAATGGCCGAGAGCGCGATGCCCCAGGCGGTGTAGTTCGGTCGGCCCTCGCGCCGGACCAGTTCACCGACCGACTTGGCGAGCGACTGAACGTCCTGCTGGAGCGACTCCAGACCCGTCTCCAGCCGCGTCAGGCGCGACGGGATGTTGGCCTTATCGTCCTCGTATGCTTTCGGTTTCACGGCCGCGGCCCGCGCAGTCTCTGAATCTCGCGCTCGATCAGTCCGACGCGGCGCCCCATCCGATCCAGCCGGTCAATCATCCGCTCTCTCCATGATCCGCGTCCGCCCGCCGGATACCGCCGCACCGTGGTAAAAGGCTCAAAGACCGCGGTCGCGGTCGGCCCGGCGGCGCGGAACGCGGCATAGCAGGTGCTATCTCCGCAGCTTCGCCACGCCGCGCGCGCCGGCGTATCCGGCGGCGCCGATCGACGCCGCGTACAGCTGGTCCGGGCTCAGCTCGAGCCCGAGCTGCGGCCCGAACAGGACCGTCAGAAGGGTACCAAGCACGATCCACAGTTCGCTGGTCTTGACGCCCTCTTTCATGTTGTGCCTCCGTTCGTTGGCGTACTCGATTCGTCCTTCGCCCGCGCCCTGAGCAGCGCGGCCACGAGCGATCCAACCGTAATCACGATAGGGGCCACCGGGCCCGAGAACGGCGCGAAGGCCGCGGTTGTCGCCTCGGTCGCCGCCGCCGCCGATGCCGGATCGAACCGCGCCTTTCCGTCCGGCCCGACGCCACGGCAGCCGACGAGCACGAAAAGGGCGGAGAGTAAAGCCAGTCGTTTCATCACAACTCCTTTCATTGACCGGTCTACGCACGGGACTCATTGTAACGCCTATCGGTTGATCCAGTTCGCTGGTTTTCGAGCCCGCCAAGACGGATGATTCGGGAGCTTCGACGCCAGCCCGCGCCGGATCAGACGGTCCAGCAGCGATTCCTTCGCCCTCCTGCCGGCCGATCCCGGGTCCTGCCTCAGCACACCCTCGTGCAGACGGATGCCGCCGGCCAGCGCCTCAAGACGGTCATCGTGCTCAAGGGCCTTGCGCTCGACCACGATGCGCGATAGTTGGTGCTGGAACTGATACTCGGGTTCAACACCATCTTCAGGCCTGACCACGGAGCGGTCCACGACGAGGCGGTGGCTGGACAGGACCGGCTCTATCGTGCGGACAATCCGCTCCTCCTTGAACCCTCCGTGCGATCGCAGGCGAGAATCGTCCCTCGGCAGGATAACGGCGGACCACCCCGTCGGGTGAACGCGCAGCTCGTCGTCCCGCTCGCCCGGCTTGACCGAGAACGCCGGCAGGCGCGACATCAGCAGCTCGCCGAACTTGTCGAAGATGTCGATGTTCGGCTCCACACCGATCATCCGCGCGTCCATGGCGCGGCAGAACCGCAGCAGCGCGTCGATGTTCTCGTTCGTCGGACCGCCGCGCAGCGCCAGTATCCCCTTGCAGAAAAAGATCGCGCCCAGCGTCGCCACGACGGCGCAGGCCGTCTCGTCCTCGCCCTTGCCGGCAGGGTCGATGAAGGCGTACGTCGCCCCGTACGGGGCCCATTTCTCGTCCACCGCGGCCGGTCCATACAACCTTTCGTCGCCCAGCCCGATGACCTCTATGTCGCCGACAACAGTTGAACCGCTCTCGTTCACGCGGCCGTACGTGACCGACACGGGGGCGCGGTCACGGTTCAGGTCCATCACGATCAGGTCCTCAAGACTGAGCGGATAGCGGCTGCCCTCGTGCGCGTTAGCGACAAGCTGACACTGCATGAACCAATATCGCTGCCCCTGCGCCTTGTCGCGCGTAATCTGCTCGCGGCTGACACGGTGCGGGGCAACGATGTCGCCGGGCTGTGCCGCGCCGCTGGTCATCCTGTCGAGGATCGCCGGTGCGACCGCGCCAATCGTGTTCTCGCCCGGAAACGGATAGGTCTTGGGATAGCTGCGCACGACCACACCGCGGCGCGGGAGCTTGGCGTACAGCGTGTCCTCGTGATGAGGCGTACCGAGGTACAGGATTTCCCCGCGCCCCATCGTTGCGATCGCGTGGTACTCGGTCGTTGCGTCGAGCAGATCGAGCCGACCCTGCTTCGTGCGGCTGTTGTCCTTCGTCTCCACGTCGTCCGAGACGACCAGGTTGACGTGCTGGCCTGTGATCTGGCCCGTAATACCCTCGGCGATGACGGAATAAGCGCGTTGGATCGTGGCCCCGCGCACCGTAAATGCCTTGGTGGTAGAATCCTCGATCCGACTGCGCGGCGCCATGTGCCGCAGGAACCACACGGACGAGATCCATCCCTTGATGAGCTTGATGGTCTGCTTGCTGTGCAGCTCGCTCTTGCTGACGATCAGTGTACGGAACTCAGGGTCGCGGAAGAGGCTCCAGGTCGTCAGGCCGGCGCTGACAAGGTAGGTCTTACCGAAAAATCGCCACGCGAGGATTGCACGGTGAGCCGGACCGTTGGCGGCGAACTCCAGAACATCATCCTCTACCCAGCCGATCGGGTGATGGCGCTCCAGACCGACGCAGTGGAACAGCTCGCGCATGAAGAACGGAAAGCTGTCGAGGAGCCGACTGGTATAGGCGTCCTCGTCCGGCAGCGAAAGCAGATCCAGCCGTTCCCTGGTCGGGCCGTTCATTCCCCCCACCCCCCATCCCCGGACGATCCTGTCCGGCACGACCTACCTCCGTTCCTCAAGGATGGACTCGGGAACAGTCGGAGCGTCGAACGCCTGGTGGAGAAGACGAAGCAGGAACCAGTTCTGGAACGGCGTCAGTTTCCAGGCGTTATAGGCCGTCGTCCTGTCTATCTTGCCGGCCCCGATCCGGCCGGCGAGCCTGATAGCTCTCCCGACATCCGACGCCACGGGTCCGGCGAACGACTCCAGTTCCTTGCCGATGTGCCTGTTCGCCGCCGAGAGCGGCGATTCTCCCGAGAGGTTGCCCGGCGTCCACGGGATGCCGATGGCGTCAGCAATCGCCAGCGGACGCCCGAACCACCCGGACATTCCAGACTTCTCCCACGAAGCGTAGATCATTCCAACCGGGTTCTCTCGCCACCGCTCGGCGGTTTCGGTAAACGACCGGCGCCCCGACAGTCGGTTCGAGATTGCGTCTGTCATCGCTCCGAGGAACAGATAGGCCGAGGCGTACCACAGCTGATAGGAGGCCGGCATCTGAGCCATGACGCGAAGCCTCTGGTTCGTGAACGCAAAGGCATACGACTGGAGGTTATTGAAGATCCGCCCCATCATCGTCCGGTTGACAAGCGGACGGTCACCGACCCCCGGCGTCACCACCATCGAGCGGTTGACTTCGGCGGAGACGTTCGACAGAACAATGTCGAGCAGGTCCTTTGTGCCCGCATCGTCGCCCCATTCCTCGAAGTTGTACCGGATAACACCTTCCGGCCTCGACTCGATGAACTCATCGTACGTGGCGTACTTTTCCTTGATCGCTGTCCCGTCCGCAAGCTGACCGTGCTCATAGGTGAGCCTGTTGAACAGCTCGGCGCGATTCACGTTCAGACCGAGCTTGTTGAGTCGCGCGGCGTCGTACCTGTGGAGCCCGGCCCGGCGCATGGCGTCGTCCTGCTTGGCACCGCTCTTCACCAGCTCGGCCGCGCGGAGGAGTCTCCGGCTGTCCGTGCCGATCTTGTCCAGCACGGAGAGCCCGGCAATGCTCTTGTTGACGTTCGTGACCCAGTGAAGGAGCGTCAGGCGGTAGAAGGCATCCTCCACCCGCTTAGTGACGCGCTCGAAACCAGCGGAGAGACGGCGGACCCGGTCGGTCCCGAACCCCAGCGACCCGGAATCGTCCGTATCTGTGAGGTTGCGCCAGTGCGCCGTCCCGTCAAGCCCGATGTTCAGGAGTTCCAGTTCACGCCTCGTAGCCTTGTCGAGTCCGGTAATCGCCCGTCGTATCAGCCCGATCCGGCGCGGGCTGTGGAGCAGGGCAAGCGTGACCGGGCCGAAATCGTTGAGCTGGTTCCATACCGTGCCGCCCAGCTTGTTCATGCCCGAGAGCCGCAGCAGGCTGCGCCCGAGAAAGGCCGCGAACGGAAAGCGGTGCCTCTGCCCGAGCGGGTCGCGTCCCTCCAGCATGTCGATCATCGCCGGGATGTCGCGCGCGAGGGCGCCGCTTACGGATTCCGCCTGGCGCAGGGCCTTCGGATCGCCGGACCTCTTGCCCAGGTCGATCAGTACGTCCTTCATCTCGGCGAGGTATCGCTTGAGGGTGTCGCCGTTCTCGACCGGCGTCCCGTCCCTCAACGTCGCGCCCTGCCAGACCGGGTTGAGCTGGATAGCGCGCCGGATAGCCATGCGGCCACCGACGACCCGCGCGTAGCGGTCGAGCAACTGGTAAGGATCGCGCACCATGTAGTCGGCCATCGCCGACTGGTTGATGTGCAGCGCTCTACTCGCGGCGGGATCGGTCCAATCTTCGTCAACGATCGCCCGGGCGACCTCGGCGGCCTGTTTGCGGTAGTACGCCTCGGCCGACGCGCGGTACGCCGCCAGTCCCGACGGCGACAGATCGCCCTCGGTCAGATCGGCGATCAAATCATCAAACGGAACATCCTTCGGCGCGCCGTCGATGTCGCCCACGGTCGGGAACTTGGCGTCGTGGGCAATCCGCAGGATATCACGGTCCATCCGCTCCGCGATACCGGCGACGATCGGGCGGTCCTGCCAGGCGAGCGGGACTCGGTTCTTCATCCCGTCGGCAATCCGCATCTGGAGGCTCAGGCGGTCGATGAAACGGTTTCGATCCGAGGCAACGGCTTCCTGGTCCCACACCTGGCTCAGATAGAACCTGCTGTCCTCGACCTTGCCCTCAAGATCGGCCACTTCCGCGGCCTGCTTCTCCAGCCGCCTTCGGGCGGCGTTGACGCGGTTCAAGTGCCACTCGCTGTTTTCCTTGCCGATCATGGCAAACTCGCGCTCGGCGAGCACTGTTTTCAGTTTCTCCAGTCTCGCTTTCGCGCCGGCCAGTGCGCGCGGTCCGATCCTGAACATCCCGGCTACTTCGCCCTCTTGCAGCATCCGACCGAAGTAGCCGCGCATGACCTCGACTCCGCGCCGGACCGGATCGGGCACGTCCTTGGGAACCGTGACCGGGAACCCGCGGTGAGCGTCGTTCTCGCGGCGGATCAGGTCGTCTACGGCCGCGAGGTACGACTGCTCGTTCGTTACCGGCTTCCCGTCGTACACGAAACCCGTAACATCGGACCTGTTCGCGGCCCTCCACTGGTTCCGCAACGCGATCTGGGCCATCTGGCTAATGGCGCGGTACCTGTCCCTGATGCTCTCCGCCGCCGCGCCCGACTCGAAGAACAGCGGGTCGGTTGCCGATCCCCTCGTGATCGTCTGGGCCGATCCGAGCAGGGTCCTGTAGGCGTCGCTGATCCGCGCCAGCGTGACGTTTACGATGCGACCGCCGGGGGTCACGGCGCCCTGGAGATTCGCGTAGGCCTTTCCGGCGAGCGCCGCGGCCCTGTCGAGCCATGATCCGCCAAGCTCGGCCGCGGTCGCCTCCGCGTTCAGGTCCTTCCGCTCAAGGAACTCTCGGGACCGCACGAGCAGGTCGTAGAACTCCTGGCTGGGATGGTTCTCGACGTGCAGGTTGAGGTTGGCATCCTTGTACTTTTTCTGAAGCTGAACGATAAGGCCGCTGTTCTCGTCGTTCGGCTGCCGGAGCACGCGCACGACCGTATTATCCACCGGCGGCGAATCGAGAAGCTCCCGCAGCTTCGCCGTGCCAAAGGCGTACTCCTGCGGGAGCGTTTCAACGGTGATCGTGGACGGGCTGGTAGGCGGCCTTGCGGCGCCGGCGGCGGATCCCGGCGTGGGAATACCGCCAAACGGACTCGCGGTCGTACCAACGAAAGCTACGGGATCTGCGCTTGGCACGGATTCCTTCAGCATCCGGTCGAACCCGAGCCTGATCTGCTCGATCTTTGCGGACGACACGCCCCTTTTCAGACCCGACGGCACCCGCGCCATTGCCCCGAGCGCGCCGCCAAGGGCCCCGGAGATTCCGGCCGCGATCATCTCGTCGGTAAGGCCCGGCTCGTTTGCCACCGGGGCAAGCTCGTTCTCCAGCAGCTTGGCGCCGAGGCCGACGGAAGCGGCCACGGCGGCCGTCCTGGCAATGCCGGCGCCCCTGAACGCGAACCCGAGCGGAACCAGGTTCATCGGATCCCCGACCATGTTGACGGCCAGCGCCGCGTTCCCGGCGAATGTGCTTGACCGCGCGAACACGTCGGCGTCACGGAGGAACTGCTCGCCCGTGATCCTGTCCCACTCGAACTGCTCGATTGACCGCGAATCGTCGAACTGACCGCGCTCGACCAAGTAGCGCACGCGCGGATTCCTGTCGAGCCCGTGCTGTTTGATGTACGTAAAGGGGTTGAAGTTCTCGTCGTCCCGGCCCGGTCTGCCGATCCAGTTGGCGATGCTCTGCACGAGCCCCATGTGGTAGACGCTGGAGACGACTTCGCCGAACCCCGGACGGTCGATCGCGGGCGGCTCCTTGCCCGGCTCGTCGCCAGCGACGATGCGCGCGCGGTGCAGCGCGATGTTCCCGATCGAATCCGGGAAAAACCCTTCTCCGGTCTGCGGATCGACGAGCGTAATCGGCATCAGCGCAGCCCCGTCATGCGGATCTTCCTCTGGAACGCCGGATCGAATCCGAGCTTGAACTTGTCCTGCCCCGACCTCCTGTTGAACTCCCGTTCGCGCCGGTCGATCTCGGACCGATAGCGCTCGTTCTCGCGCGCTGCCCGGTCGTCCGGAGTCCAGATGACCAGGCGCCCATCCGGCGACGTGAGCGGAACCGAGATCCCGGGAGAAACCTCAACCATGAACGTCCATCCGAACGACTGGCCCTCGGCCGGAGAAAGGAACGGCACCGCCGAGACCACCTTCTCCGGATCGTGCCCGGCTTCGCTCAGCGCGCGCCGGGCCTCTTTCTCGAATCCGGCCCCCCAGCGCAGACCCTCCGGCAGTCTGACGCCCGTAGAGCCCTGGATGAACACCGGGGTCACGGCGCCGTCCCACCGCACAAAGTCCACGTGTTCGCGCACCATCGACTTCGCGTAGTTGTTCGACTCCTCGATGCGGCGCTCGCGCGGCAGGTCGCTCCTCTGGCGGTAGCGCTCCTGGAACCAGCCCCGTACGGCGTCGGATACTTCGAGCCCGGCCGGGTTCAATGACGGGTCGATCCAGAACGCATTGGTGGTGTGCGGGATGTCCCCGCGCACCTCCCGCATGATCCTGTTGACCTGCTCGGACCAGAACTGGTCAACGGACTGGCCGGACGGCCTCTGGCTGGACATGTCCTCAATGATCCCCCGATCCAGTCGCGGCGGCTCGCGCGCGGACTCGATCGCGGCGCGGACGGACGCGGCCTCAACGGAACCGCGCTCGCGGTACTGCTCGGCCGCCGCGTCGATCGCGGCCCGCAGCGGCGCGTCGATCGAGGCATCGTTGATGATCTTTGCATAGGCGCGCGGGTTGCCAACGGCGATCTGCCCCAGCGCCACACCGGCGTTGGCGACATCGACCGGATCGCTTGACATCAGCGACGCATACATGGTCTGTCTGATTTCGATCGGGGCCAGACCTGTTCCGGCCACAACGGCGCCTAGACCAGCAGGATCGACGATCCGGTTTGAAGCGTCGATCATGCCGACGCCCTCCGGTCCGACCATCTCGGCAAGGGCGTCGCCGTGCTGCGTGTCGGTCAGAAGAACCGGTTTGCCGGACAGCAGCGCTTCCGCGACCTGCTGCTTGGCCAGGTCGATCCGATCGGTACGGGCGAGCGAGTTGGCAAGTTCGCGCAGGTGGATCGGATCGACCCATCGCGGATCGTCCGGGGACATGTTCTCCATGCTCGCGGAAATCTTGCCCAGTTCTTCGGCCGTGATGTTCTTGTTAACTGCCCGTGCGTCAAGAGCGGCCCGGCGCCGCTCCTGCGCCGCGGATACGTTGAGGGCCCGCAGGCGCCGCGCGTCCTCCGGGAGGAGCCGGTCCCCGATCTGGCCGATCGTGCCCTGAACCGTCTCGAACGGCGCCCCGGTCTCAATGAGGTCGAGGACCTCGGCGGCCGAGGCCTTCGAGAGCGCGTCCTTGGCGCGCTCAATCTCTCCCCGCAGCACGTCCGACGCCGCCTCCTGCTCCAGCGCGAACTCGCCGCCGAGCGCCCGGCGCGCCTCCTCGAACTCCGTCTTGAGCCCGCGCTCCGCCGCCGTCTGCATCGCGCGAACAACCGGCAATCGGGCCTCGCCGTGGTCGAACCCCATGCCCTCAAGGTTGGCGATCATCTCGCGCAGCCCGGCCTCGTCGAGCCCGACCGCGGCGTCGCCGGATCTGCTCAGGATCTCCTTCCGGTTCGCCTCAAAGTTCTCGGCGGACTTGCCGAGCAGCGCGCCCATGACTTCGGTCACGCCGCGCATCCACTCGTCGCGGTAAGCCGCGTCGGCGTCCGGCCCGATGCGCTGCTCAAGGATCTGCCGCGCGAACGGCTCCAGCTCAGATCCGCTGATGGTCGCGGGCGGAACAATGACGCCGCCCTCAATGTCGGCCCGGATCTTCGCCAGCTCGATGTTCCGGTCCCGTGCGGCAAGCCCGCGCATGATTTGGTCCTGCTGCTGCCGCTCCTGCTCGGCCTGGCGCCGAGCCTGTTCGGCTTCGCCGGCCCTGAAGCGCGCGGCGCGGGCGCGCGTATACCGGAGCTGCGCCTGCTCGGCGACAAGCCCGGTGGCGGCGCCCAGGATCGAATCAAGCTGTGAGGCGATCTGCTGGCCGCGCGTGAGCGGCTGCGGCGCCGAGATGCCCGGCGCAATCAGGCCGGCGTCAGAGAGCGGCACGTCTGCGGATCCGATCCGCAGCCGCTGCCGGTGGGAGAGCGGGCCGATCTGTCCGTCGATCCGGCTCATACGAAGGCGGAGCCCCCAATGTCGGGGATGCGGCGGATGCTCGGGACACCGAGCCCGGTCGTGTAATCGGGCTGTTCGGGCAGGAGAGCGCCGGCGGCCTCGTTCGTGCCCTGGATCTGAAGTCCGGTGACGGCGCCCTGGAGGGCGCCGCCGGCCGCGGCCAGCAGCGGGCTGACCCGGCGCGCCATCAGCGCGCCGATATTGCTGCTCGCGCCGCTGTAGATGGCGCCGAGCGACAGCCTGCGGTTCTCCTCCTCTATCGCCGCGTCCATTGCGCCCTCCTGGGCCGCGAACCGGATCAGGCTCTCGAACGATCCGCCGGCCGATCCGCTTTCTGCCTGGATGACTCTCAGCCTGGCGATCGCGAGCTGCGCGCTGCGCCGGGCGCGGATCTGGGACAGGAGCGAGCGATTCGAGACCTGGAGCGCCTGTTCGCCGGCGGCCCGCGCCTCGCCGCGCGCCGCGCCGGACACGGCGCGGTTGGACTGGATAGCGCCGTAGCCCTGGATGGCCGCCGCGGTGGACGCGAAGATGGCCGCAAACGGGATCGGCATAATCTAACCCGAAGCGTATTCACCCACGTACTGCACTCCCGCCACCGAAAGCGGTGTCGGCCATGAACTGGTGATGGTTACGATGATGTCGGACGCCCGGCCCGGCGCCATCGCATCCAAGAGCCCATCATCCTCGGTGAACTCGCCGTCATCAAGGTCCAGGGTGGTCAGGTACTCGCCGAAGCCCGGGAATCGGCTCGTCACCGAGACGGAGTACGGCCCGCTCTCGCGGTGCGATACGACAACGCGGCGGCACAGGAAATAGTCGTTGGTCATCGCGCGGCCGGACTCGTCGCGCACGAACGGCTGTGACAGCTCCAGGATGAAATCGTAGAACCGGCCGAGGCATACTTCGCCCGCCGACCAATCGCCCGGCGCCGCGACGGTCGTCGGCGTGTAGGTCGTCAGCTCGATAACCCCGCCCGGGCCGGGTCGGGTCCACGTTCCCCTTGTCCCCGCCACGCCGACCAGAACCGGAACGGTGTAGGTGTCCGGACCGGTCACGGTCACGACCCGATTGCCGTCGATCGTCGGGATGCAGTCGGTATCCTCGATGACTACCGTATCGCCGGTCGTCAGGCCGTGGGCGATGCTCGTCACCGTGGCGTTTGCCCCGGGCGCGACGGCGGTGATCTTGCCGTTCCTGAACGTCGGGAACTCGGCCCCGAGCACGACGCGGTTGAGCGTGGAGCCGTCGCCGGACAGGTTGGCGGGCATGGTCCACGTCGTCAGGTTAGTCGCGGCGCTGTAGGTGCCGGTGGAGTAGATCTGACGGTCGAGCTTGACGGCGTACGGCCACCCGTTATACCCGGCGGGCGCGGCGCGCGCGGACTCAACCGGGTTGGTGCGCATGCGCTCGAGGATGAAGTCTCCGGCGCAGACCCTGGCCGTGCCGCCGATGGTCACGGCGACGGGAACCGTGAACCTGTCGGCGTCGAGCACGGTCACGGTGTGCTGCCCGTTGATGGTCGGCTTGCTGGTCGAGTCGATGATGAACACCGCGTCGTTCGTGACGAGGCCGTGCCCGGGGTAGTGGACCACCGTCGGGCTGCCAACGTCGTTGTTGGCGAGGCCGGCGATCTCGCTCAGGATCCACAGGTCCTCGGCGAGCACGGCCACGTCAACGATCCGGTAGGTGTCGTCGAACCGGAAGCGGCCCCACGCCGACTGCTCCTTGCGCGTGCCGGACCAGTGCGAACGGTAGACCGTGAGGAACGGATCGTCGGTATCGAGCACATAGAGCGCAAGATCGTTCGGGCTTGATACCATCGTGCGGCAGGCGGTCGGGAGATAGCCCGGGACGTGGCGGCTCACGTCGATCGCGGTCGTTGCGGCCCGCAGGTCGTCGTAGATGTATTCCCAGACGGACACGCTGCCGGCGGTCGGCCCGGTGAAATACAGGATGCTTGAGAGCGTGCGCGGCTTCGTGCCCGCGGTCGCGGGCAGGGTGCGGTGCTTCGTCGTCGGCTCTACCGCGGCGGTCGAGGGCGTCATGGCGTCCGGCGTACTCAGCTCGAACTGACGACCGGCCCGCGCGAACAGGGCCAGCGTGCGGCGCACCGGGACGATGAAGTCGAGCAGAACCACGTCCTCCGACCCCATCTGGATATTGACGGGATCGGAGTCCGATACGGTCGGCGCGTCCTCAAGGTAGAAGTTGAAGAGGTCGTTTGTGGCCGATCCGACGACGTACCCGTCGCCCACCAGCCACAGGCGCGAGCGCAGGAGCGCCATGTCAGAGACGGGAACCCTGTTCTTGTACCATCGCGCTGTGCTGCTGGTGCTGTCGGCCGTGATATCAACGCCGACGGTGAACGTATCGGGGGTCGGCACGGCGGCGACGGTGCGCACCCCGTCCGTGGACGGGGTCGAGCCCGAGTCGAGGATCAGAACCGAATCACCGACCGAGAGACCGTGCCCGACCGAGGTCAGGCGGTCGTTGGAGGCGGTGAAGGCGGTGATGAACCCGGAGGACTGGTCGGCACGGAACAGCTTGGGGCTGGGGTTGCTCTCGGCCGAGCCCGTCAAGCGCTGCGACCACGGGACCTGCGTCACAGTAAAGGTTGCCGGCGGCCCGACAAGCGTCCGCTGCATCCGCACCGGCATTGTGTCGGCGTCGGGCTGGCCGTCGGCCTGGTTCGGGGCCGGGGCGCGGTTCCAGCGGTCCTCAACCGGGAGCGTGCGCGTGCCGGATCCGGTTCCCGCCGTGAGTGATCCGCCCGGCTCGAACGGAGCCCCCGCCGCCGTCAGATCGGTGCCGGATCCGGTCGCCGCCGTGTCGATCTCCTGCGCCGCAGAGCCGCGGTACGGGCTGGTGATTGTGAAATACCCCGTCGGCGGCGAACCGCTCGAATCGACGAACGTCCACGCCACGAGCGCATCGGAAGCGCCGGCGCCCTGGAGCGTGCTCTGGATGCGCGCGGCAACCTCGTGCATCGAACTCTGGGTCGATCCGTCGTTGCCGAGCGACATGTCGTACTGCGGCCCGATCGACGTAGCACTGGTATCGGTGTTGTCAACCGTGAACCCGGTCGTAACGCTCAGCTCGATCTCGTCGTCGCTGATACGCGAGGCGATGAGCCTCCACCCGGCCGTGACGCCGGTACCGCCCGTGATCTTGATGGACATGCCGGCGATGTCGGTCATCCCGGCGAACGCGCCGGTCTTGACGAGGCGCCTGGTCGCGTGCGTCCACGTCCCGCCGGTGAAGTTGGGATAATACTTGCCGAAGCGGACGCGGAACGTGTGCGGCGAATCGGCGGAGTTGTCCCAGCTTCCGTTGGGGGTCGTCCACGTGCCCGAAGTCATCGTGTTGAACCGGCGCTTGCAGAACGTCACGCCGTCCACGTCGTACTTCCAGTAGCCGGCGCTCGCCGCGGCCGAGTCCGATGTCGTCTGGTGGTACGTCTGGTCGGCCGGGGTCGTGGCCGTCATGCGCTCGTAGGTTGTGAACGGCGCGGATACGACGAACGATTCCGTGGTTTTCGTCGCCACCGGAACCGTCGTGTTCACGATGAACGTCGTGTCCTGGAGGGTGACGAGCCTGATCTGATCGGCGGTCGCGGAGTTGAGGTTCAGGTACGCCTGCGCGTCGGGGCTGACACTGACCGTCGCCTCGTTCACGGTCACGGCGTCGAACACGCGGAGAACGCCCGCGCCGTACACCACGATGTACCGCTCGTCGTCGTCGCGGTCGATCGGATGGACGCGGTAGTTGGCGCCGGCCGTCAGGCCCGTAATCGCCTGGAAGAACCTGGTGCCGGGCCGCTTGACCGCTCCGAGCGCCACGTCGAAGACCACGTTCTCGGCGTTCTCGACCTGGCCCGGGAACCGCTGTGTGACCGGCTGACGAGAGACCCCCTGCGCCAGGTGCTGGGCGATCAGATCGACGTGCGCTCCGCTCTCACGTCCTCGTTTCGGCGCGACGGGCATGGATCATCTCTATCTCGCCGCGGACCCGGCCGCCTGCGCCGCCGCGATAGACGGGAACGGATTAGGCGACGGATCGCGGATCGTTTTGTTGGCGGTGACGGAGGCCTCGGCACGCAGCGCCTGTTCCTTCGACCAGGCGTCCTGTTCGGGGCTGGCGCGGTTGATCTGCTGGAAGAACTCGACGGCGCGCTCGATGATGATGCGCTGCACCTCGGTCGGCGCGTCGGCGAACGACGCAACGGAGAGCCAGCAGTCAAGGAAAATGTCGGCCGTGCCGAGGTTGGTGGTCTGGTTGTCCAGATCAAACACGACGTTGCCCGCGGTCGTGGTCAGCTCGCGTTTTCTGCTCGGTCCGACGGGCGCTATCCGCACGATATTCGGGGGGAGCGTTACGGTATTGCCGCCGCCGGTCGGGGTGAACTTCTGGAACCTGGCGATGGTCACTTCGTCAACGCCCTCAAGGTAGACCTTGGTCGCCATGACCTCGACGGCGTACTGCGCCCGCGCGTGCGGTGACCTTCCGGCCGATCCCGACGAGTCCAGCTCGCTGACCAGCGTGTTGCTGGCTCGCTGGAGACACTCGTTGACCGCCTGGAGCATTGTAAAAGCGCCCATAAGCACTCCTCAGTCGGCCGCCTCAAGCTCGCCCGAGCAGCCGTAGTCAAGCTCCAATATCGTACCCGGACAGTATTCGACGGGGACGTGGACAGACACCCGGACGGTCCGGTCCCGCTTGGAGCGCCGCGGGACCGGCGGCGCCATCGGGGCGTACCATCCGAAGTCCGGCGGCGGCGCCGGCGGCCGATTGGGCTCGAAGGACACGAACCCGAACAGGCCCGCGTTCCTGCCGCTTCTGGCGTCGCCGAAGCGCGGCCGTTCGAGCATGATGAACCAGTTTTCGGGCGTCTCGGGCGGGCCCGGCGGCTCGATGAATCCGCCGCTGCCCTGCTCGATAACCCGGGATTCATCCTGGCGGCCGCGCCGTCCCCGCCACGGCGGCGGCATGAACAGCGTGTTCCCGGCAAGGAACGAGAACAGCTCGGACAGTCTGGGGTCAGGTGGCACGCTTGCCTTCAATGAAGCCGAGCCGCTGCTCGACCGTGAAACACTGATCGCAGCTCGGGCCGCCGCACGTCGGGGCCATGCACTTGAAGCAGAACCCGCGGCGCCGCCCGCTTCCGGGGACGACGGTGTAGTGCATCCCGCAGTGGCAGCACATCACCGTGTCCATTTCTTCGCGTCCGTTCTCGCCGTCGATCAGGATGTACCCGTGCGTGCGCGTGCTATTCCTCCCATTGCAGGGTCGCCTGGTGGGCGGCGGACACGGTCGAGGAGACGCTGAACAGCCCGATCCCGGCGTTCTGGACGGCGGGGATCTTCATGCCGTATCTCGGGTCGGTGGTCCATCGCACGGTGGCCCGCTGGTTCATGCTCATATCGAGCATCACCGCGTTGGCGGTGTAGGTCGGCTCGACGGAGTGGGCCACGCCGCAGTCGAGTGTCGAAGCGACCTCCGCGGGGTCGAGGGGCACGGGCGTGAACCCGGACCCCTCGGTTCCGAGCGCCGTGTGACGCTGGACGCGGAACTTGGTCGCGCCGTCCGCCGGCGTGGCCGAGCACCCGACAATGATGTCGAACAGGCTCGGGCGGTCGGTCGGCGACGCGAGCGGCTGGAACAGGTTGATGACCGTCTTGTTGGTGCCAACGGCGGCCTCGCCGACGCCGGCATACACGCCTGGCATGATTCGGTCTCCTATCGGAAGGGGCTGCCGGCGTCCACGTCGGTACGACCGCCGCGCGCCCGCCTCGCCTCTGTGGTGTCGAGAACGTTCAGGTCCGAGAGCGAGGCGTCCCAGCGCTTGGCCGCGGTCTCGTCCCTGACCAGTTGGAACCGGATGCCCGGCAGGAGCCTCTTGGCGTTCTCCGGGCTCGACCATCGGGCGCAGAACTTCTCGGTGGCGGCCGTGCAGATGTAGCGCGCCAGCGGCTCGGGCACGCACTCGAACTTGAAGAGGACGATCTGCTCGGTGACGACGTCGGCGTCGAACTTGAAGGTGTTGTTCGCGCGGTCGTAGAGGCGCCGGCCGACCTGGGACACGTCGAGGTCCGCGTCGTCCCGGTCGGTATCGGCCGTGATGGTGCCGGCGGGCAGGACAAGGAAGTTGTCCGCGTCGCGCTTCAGATCGACGTTGACGCGGCGGTTGAAGTGCCACCCTCGCGACTGGATGCGGATGCTCTCGCGCTCCAGGTAGCGCTGCGCGATCCCCGCGGGCGAACGGCCGTCGGCGCCGCGCGAGTCCAGCTCGGTTGCGCCGCCGCCGCCGGAGTTCTCGATGATGTCGTCTACGGCCTCCAGCGTGGTCACTCAGATCCTTTCAATCAGGCAGTTGCCGCTCGTGGCGCCGGTCATGTTGAACTCGACAATGATACCGGCCGCGCCGCCGCAGTTGATGATGAGTTCAGCCGGGGTGTTGTCGGCCGGCGAGCGCACGTCGCTCGCGTCGCCGAGCGCGTTCTCGATCGTGGTTGCCGACACCTTCGACCACGTCAGCGTATCCGCCATCCGTTCCGAGTCGTCAACCACGTCGCCGTCCACGCCGACCGACGCGGAAAGGGTCGCGGTCCCGTTTCCGAGCAGGACCAGCTCGACGGCGGTAAAGGCGGATCCCTTGACGGACCTGCGGACGAGCCAGACTTTATAGTCGAACGTCGAGTTGTCGGCCCCGGTGCCGAAGAAGCTCAGCCGCGCCCCGCGGTGCCCCATGAGGTCGAAGAAGTTTTCCGGGCTAGCGGGCTGGGCCTGTCGCCCCGCGGTGATCGTAAAGGCCGTGTCGGACGAGTTGGCAGACAGGTACCTGGCCTGTCCTTCCGAGTCGTAGACCTGCCGGAAGATTCCCATGCGTCAAGCTCCCATTATTCCGGTTGATCGACCGCGCGCCCGCGCTCGGCCCCGCGCCGAAGTTCCTGTCGTAGACAGGGACGCTGTCGCCAGCGCCGACAGCACCGACGCCGCCCAGACCTTGTTGCCCTCGCTGGTCAGGTGCGACACGCCGTCGGCGCGCCAGCCGCGCGGCGGCTGGTCGGCGAACACGCCCAGCGAGGCCCACGCCGAGCCGATCCCGACAGCGCCGTACGCGGACGCGTTGGCCTCGATCCAGGCGACCCACGCCGAGTAGTCCTGCACGCCCCACGAGTTGCCCGAGGTGATGTTGTCGTTGCGGCCGTGGGCGGGGTCGGCGACAAACGCGACCCTGCCGGTGGCGCCGCTGTCGCGGTAGGTGTCGGCGACGGTGCCCATGTCGGACGGCGTGCTGTCCTGCTGGGCCGGGATGATGACCAGGGCGTCGAGCCCGAGCGCGAGCAGGAACGCCTGGTAGAGCGTCATGCCGGCCTGGTCGCTGCCGGCGGAGAGCGGGGTCTGGTTGAACGACTCGCTGAGGTGCTTGGAATACCCGTTCCCGCCCCAGCCGGTCGAGCCGATGCCCCAGCCGGATACGTCGGTGGCGTACGCCTCGATGGTCACGAGCAGCGGCGCGAAGCCGCCGCCACCCGTGGGCGTGAAGCGGACGCCCTGGAAAGCGTCGGCGAACTCGGACGCCGCGTAGTCCACCGCGCACCACCGGAACGAGAGCGGGCCCCAGTACAGGTTCCAGGTCGACGCGATACCGCCCGTGAAGGCCTTGTCGAGCTCGACGACGTACGTCGTGCCCGTGTCGGTGACGGTCATGACGACGCTGATCGACTTGGCGCTGCCGGCCGAGGCGGTAGCGCTCGCCAGGATGCCCTGCCCAACGGCCGGGGCCGCGCCCACCACGTCGGCCTTGTTGAACTCGACGTAGGGCGTGCCGCCCATGTTGAGGCCGACGAGGCCCGCGGTCACGCTGCCGGTCTGGGTTTCCAGCGTGACGGCATGGTCGGTGCCGGCGCGGTCGGTGCCGGCGGCGTCGATCGTGGCGCCGGTGTACCGCTCGCCCGTGACGTTCGCGCTGCCCGGGTAGGCGAGGAACAGGCCGCGGAACCGGCGCGCGTTGGTCTTGAGGAACTTGCTCCCCGTGACATCCGACCAGAGGTACTGCTTGTACCCGGCCGGGTCGATCTCCAGCGTGTAGCCCGGACCAAGACTGTCGGTCGCGTTGGAGCCGTACCCGACCCTGGTCCAGTTCTCGGATTTGGCGCTCTCGGCGGTGAGCGCGCCGCCGGAGGCGCAGGCGGCCGCGCTCTGGTCGAGCCCGAACTGCGCGCTGCCCGTGCCCCCGGCGGGCTGCTGGCAGATCGCGCCGACGCAGTTGGCCAGTCGCTGAAGGATCACGCCGCCGCCGTAGTGCTGCGGCCAGTTGCCGCCGGTCGTGCGCGCGTCGTAACTGATGCGCGAGCCGCGCGAGTTGGATAGAAACAGGATGCGGTCGATGCCGAACGGCGTGTTGTCGGCGAGCCGGCGCAGGGCCGGGTTGACGCCGGCGACGTTGGCGAAGTTGACCGCGGTCCCGCCGCTCGGCGTGCCGAGCGTGAAATACCCCGCGACGGCGTTGTTCGCGTCCTTGTGCGCGAAGGCGCCGGCGGAAATGGCCAGGTCGGTGCCGTAGACGCCCCAGATGGCGTTGGTCACGCCGCGGTCGAGGAGCGCGATATTCGACGGCAGCGCGTTGGATGCGGGCGACCAGTCGGACGGGAGCCCGGCGGTCGCGGATCCGCCGTCCTGATCCGAGTTGTGCGACGCGGAGAAGTGGTTCCAGGCGAAGTAGACCTGGTTCGAGTTCGTCCAGTTGGTGCCGTCGCTGTACTGGAGCAGCATCCCCGGGCTCTTGAGCGCGAAGACGGCCGCGGCCTCGGCGTCGCTGGTGAGCGATCGCCGGAGCACGAACGGCCCGTAGTGCCCGAGCGCGGCGGAGGTCGGCGCGTTGGTCAGCGCCGCGCCGATGCGCAGGCGGTCGAGCACGCCGGTCGAGGCCGCGACGTACGCGCTGCTCGATCCCGTAGCGAGCTGTGTTCCGTCCGAGCGGATGCAGCGCAGCTCCAGCGTCGCGTTGGCGGCGCCGTCGTAGTTGTTCGTGAGAATGCACAGCGCCCAGCCGGGGGCGCCGCCGGGGTCGGGCCAGACGCCGTTGACGGTGATCTGCGCGATCGAGACGCCGAGCGCGTCGAATATCTCGGCCTTGAGGTTCTGGCCGCTCCCGGTCGTGGTCAGCCGGAGCTGGTCGAGCGTGCCGGTGGCCTGATAGCTCTGCCAGATGTTGCGGTTGCTGGCGCTGGTGTTATACAACCAGAACGCGAGCGACCAGTCCTGGGCGCCGATGAGCGTGGCGACCAGGCCGGATCCCGGCCCGGGCGTGTAGGTGATGCCCTCGGTATTGCCGTCGATGTGCAGCATGTCCGAAAACCCCCGGCGCCACGGCAAGCGGCGCCGGGGGCGGAAGGAACAAGCCTCCGTTTCCGGCGCGGCGTGAGCGGGCCGGATCAGGTCAGGCTGAACGCTCCCTCGAGGAACCAGGTGATGAGGGCGCGGCCGTTGACCGCGACGGTGGCGTCGGCGTCGATGTCGGTGGCGGTCGGGACGGCGAGGTTGAGGAACAGGTCGGCGGCCGTGGAGGTTCCGTCCACGACGGCGGCGATCTGGGCCGCGTTCGTGGCGGCGAGGAAGGCGTTGTCCTGGGCCGATGCCACGTTGATGGTCGTGCTCGACGTGAGCGTGTTGACGGACTCGCCGGATCCGGGCGCGAAGTTCATCATGGTTGTTGCCAGGGTTGTTGACGAGGCAGCGGCCGATCCGAGCCCCCAGGCCACCGCCACGCCCGAGTTCAGGGTGGAGGCGATGGCGCTGGTCGTGGTCAGCGTGATGCTGGCGACGCAGGCGAGGACGTGGATGCGGCCGAGCGGGAAGTCGTAGAGCTGCTGGCTCGCGTACGCCAGGGCGTCGGTGATTGTGATGCTCATGTTGGTGAACTTGAAGAGGGTCTGGCGGAGGATGTGCGATCCGTACTCCTCGTGCGTCAGTCCTGACTTGGCGACGACGGTGCCGACCTGGTTGGCGCTCATCGACTCCGGCCGCTCGTAGGAGATCCCGGGTGTGGGGTGTGCCATGTGCGTGTTCCTCGGCGGGCGCGGCGCGCCCGGTGACTCAGATGATGACCTCGACGGAGCCGGCGCAGTATGGGTTCATCTGCGAGATGCCGCCGAGCACGAATGAAGCCATGAACCACGAGAGGGTCTCGGGGTCGTAGTGGACGATGTTCTGCACGTCCTCCCAGTTGCCCATCGTCACGGCCGCGCCCCCGTCCGGCCCCTGGCAGAGCGCCAGCGCCACCGGGGTTCCCGTCGAGGCGCCGATCGAGAAGTCGCCCTGGTATCGGGCCGGGCCGGTGACGATGTTGGAGTCGGGGAACGACCCGCCGTTGGTGCGGGTGTTCACGCGCTCGTCCACGACCTTGAATCCCTCGATGACGCGCACGGTTCTGGTGGAGATGTCGTTGCCGTTGGTCGCGTAGTCGCGGCTGAACACCTGCGCGGTGTTGTCGTAGAGCAGGACCTCGTTCATGTAGGGCGTGTACCAGAGCCAACGCGTCTCGGGCGGCACGTTGTCCTCGTCCATGAGGCGGGCGAGTTGTCGCAGGTCGGCGCGGAAGTTGGCGGCGCCGGTCGCCGAGCGCGGGTAGGCCGCGGCGACCGATCCGCCGGACCGGGTGACGCGGTTGCCGCCGGAATCGACGGTGAGGCCGTTCTTGGTGGTTGCGGGCGCGCGGGCCGCGAGGCAGGCGGTGGTGAACAGGCGGCGGTCGAGAACCATGCCGACCTGCCGCGCGTCGGCGCGGGCGAGTTGGGCCCAGACCTCGAAGTGGCTGACGACGGTATGGTCGCGCGGGAGCCGGTGATGGGCGATGACGTAGCCATCGTCCACCGAGTTTGTTCCCTCGTCCACGGCGAACGCCTGCCCGGCGAGGTCGCCGCCGGGGCGGTACGACTCATCGGCGTTGGGCGTTTCGGCGAACTTGAGGAACTGGTACGACTTGCTTCCCGCGGCGGACCGCTTGTGAATGACGGGCTGCTCGGCGGTGTACAGCTTGGGCTGGTTGCGCCAAGCCTCATTGAAAACGCCCGAGTAGACCTTGAGCGCCAGGGCGGTGTCGTCCGAGCCCGCGGCGAGGAACCGGGTTGGTGTAACGGCCATGAGAATCCCCCGAAAGGGTTCCGTCTGACATCTACGACTCCTTGCGGTCGCAGTTGTCGCGGCTCAGGGGTGGGGGCTCTTGCGAGTTCTCCCCGCCGCGTCGCGCGGCTGCCGTCCGGGTCTTGCTTGGGCCGCGGCGCGTGGCCCTTTTTTGCGGGGGCGCGCCGGGACCGTCGCTTGAATCGCCGCGCGGCGCCGTTCGGCGCCCGCGGCGCTGTCATCCTATGCCGTTGCCGGTCTGTCCGTCATGGGCGGATTCTTCCTTGGTCGCCCCGGCCCGCGCTTGGGCGCGGCCGCGCCGCCGCTGTGGCGGTCCGATTCCTTGGCATCCTGCCGGTACTCGCGCAGGGCCGCGTTCTCGCGCCGCGGGTTCTCCGTGTCCTCCTGCTCGGTCCGGCGCGCGGCTTCGAGCGTCGCGGCCTGGGCCGGGGTGAGCGGCTTGGGCGCGCTCTCGGCCCTGCCGATCGCCTCCTCGAACGCCGCGCGCTCCGTAGCCCCGGTGCCGGAGCAGTAGGGCGGCGACCCGGCCACGGTCAGGTCCAGCATCTCGCAGAGGTAGAACCCCTCGGTGTCCTGCACGGGCGGGGCGCCGTGGACCGATGGCGGCTTATAGGTCGGCGCCCGAGCCGTGATGCGGTACGTGGCGTTCAGGCGCTCCAGCTGAGCCGCTTCGCGCTTCGTGAGCATAATCATGCGATGTTCGACCCCTTGTCGGCCCACGCCGACGTGTCGGTGTTCGACAGCCGGCGCATGATGTCCATGATCTGCTGCGCCCCGCCCCCGATCGCCGACTCAAGATCGGAGAGGAGCGCGGCCTTGGTCGCGTACGCCGGCCAGCGGGTGGTTTCGAGTGTCACGGGCGCGTCGCTGCTCGAGTTGACGGGCACGGCTCAGCCTCCGCGGTTCCAGGAGTCGATGAGCTCCTGGGGCGTCCTCTTGATGATATCCCACGCATCCCGGTCGCCCATCTGGATGCGGCGCATGGCGGCCTGGAACTCCTTGGCGTCCTTCGCGCCGCCGGCGGGCCCGCTCTGCCCGGTCGTGCCCGTAATCAGCGGCCTCGACCCGTCCGCTGATTTCTGGCCGTCGCGCATCGCCAGGAGCGCCCGCACGGCGCTCGGGGCCGTTACGGGGTCCTTGAGCATCCTGTTGAAGCCCTCGATCTCGCCGGGTCCGAGGAACGTGTTGGCTTCCTTCAGCAGGGCGCTGAGCTTGTCCGCGCCGCCCGCCATCCGCTCGCACTCCTCCTCGGCCTTCGAGACGATGAGGCCGCGCAGGGCGGCCTTGGCCCGAATGCCGGAGACCAGCTCGTTGACGAGCGACCTGCCGAGCGCCGGGTTGACCTTGCGCAGCGCCGCGTATGTCTCCGGCTTCAGGCCGTCGTTCTCGTCCCATTCCTTGAGGACATCCTCCTCATTCAGGCCGGCGAGACCGATGACATCGCGGGCCGTCAGGCCGGCGAGCTCGTCGTCGCCCGTTTCCAGCGCCCCGATATGCAGGCGCGGAGTTGTTGACTTCTCCTCCGGCCCCTGCTTCTCGTCCGGCTTCTTCTCGGCCTTCCGGGAGAGCTGCTTCTCGCTCTCGCCGTAGCTCTTGACGACCTCGTTCAGCGTTTCGGCGAGCGTGTTCCTGTGGAACTTTTCGGGTATGGGCTCGCCCTTGTACTCGGCCAGCCACGCGGGCGGCGCCTTCGCGACCGGCACCGGCGCGGGCGGCCCGGATGTCACCGCCGTCCCTGTTGTTCCCGTTGTGTCATCTGTTCCCGGCATACGCGATGATCCTACAGCTTCCCGTTCGACCCGGCAAGCGATTGTTCGGCCACGTTGCCCGCCACGTCAACCGCCTTCTCGCCCGCCGCCGCCATCATCCCCTCGCGCAGCAGTTCCTCGCGCTCGCGCCGGAGCTGGCCGGGGTCCTTGATGAGGCCCGGAACGTCGATCAGGGCGCTCTCGGCCAGCGAATCCACCGCCACGTCGATGTTGATCCGCTGCAAGGCCTGCTCGCCCATGCCCGCCACCGCGCCCACGAACTGAAGAATGTTCTCGAACTTCTGCGCCCTCGAGAGCGCGTCGTACCCCGTGAGCAGCCGCACGTCGATCGGCTGCGGCTCCGACGAGCCGTAATCGAAGAACCTGTTGATCACCCCGCGCTTCTGGAGCAGATAGACGGCCCGGTGGAATGTCGGGATCTGGTCGTCCTCGGCGACGAGCGAGTAGAACCCGCCGCTGGCCGCGTCCAGCTCGCGCGCGTTGTAAAGAATCTGCGTTGCGGTCGTCCTCTCCTTCGCCGGCTGCACGTCCACCCCCAGCAGCATCGACTTGCTCAGGTTGTCGTTCAGCATGGCCCGCGCCTCCCGGACCACGCTGAAGTCGGCCAGCTTCTCGACCGCAAACATCGCCACGTCATTCAGCCTGCCGGCGGTGATGTTCCCGCCCTCGACCACCGAACCCGTACGCTTCGCAAAGTCCTCCGGGCGCAGCTCGCTGCCGATCCCCAGAAAGATCAAAAGCTTGGCGCACAGGCCGGCGAAGTTGCCCGTCTGCTCCGCGAGAAAGTCCTCGCTCGCCAGGTCGCCGCGCAACGCCGTCTCGATGAACCCGCGGCCGTAGTTCTCGCCCGGCGACAGCTTGAACACCGTCGAAACAAACGGCGAGACCTGATCCTGCGACTCGTTGATGATCCTCCCGTTCATCTCCTGCTCGATCAGCCAGTTCCGGCCGCGCGGCTGCCACCTGCACCGCGTCAGCAGCGGGAGCTGCCGGTCGCGCGCGCTCTTCTTCTCGACCTCCGACCTGTCCAGGCCCGTTCTCCCGAACGCCTCCTCGTCCAGGTCCAGCGGGTCCTTCCGCTCGCGCACAATGTGATGCACGACGTTCCCCTCGCCGTCGCGCAGGGTCACGTACTGCTCGTTCCGGTACACGATGAAACCCAGATCGTCCGTGATCCTGTGCAGCGTGTCGCCGAGCGCGTAGCAACGCTCGAACACCATGCGCTTGGCGCTGCGGAACCCGCTCCGCCTCATGCGCCGCGGAGTCCACGGCGCGCCGGCCTCTATGTACTTCTGGATGATGAAGCTGGCGGCCATGAGCTGCTGCTGCCGGACCGACTTCGTCCGCGGATCGACCGCCGGGTCGTGCAGGAACTCCGGCGCCGGCGTCAGGATCGCGAATGGAATCCCGGTCGGATAGACCGTCAGCAGCGTCTTGCCCGCGAGGGTCATAATCCCGCGCGCGCCGGTGCTCTGGAAGTTCTCCGGGAGCCTCAGCTCGTCGGTCTTCGGCCGCGGCTCGACCCCGGCCTGCCACCACGTCGGCAGCAGGCTCGGGTCCGTAAGCCTTGAACACTCGCTCATGCGGTCGAGCACGGCGAGCCGGTCGTTGTGCTCGGCATCGAACTGGGACTGGATGGTTGGAGACGGCATATGTTCTCAGCCGTTATCGGGGATCCTCAGCCCCGTCTCGTCCGGCTGGTTGATGCCGGGCTCGATGCGGAGCAGGGCCACCCCGCGCCGCCTTCGCTCGCTGGCGCGCCGGATCGCCGCCAGCCGCTCGGCGTCGGCGCGCACGCGAGACAGGTCCGGTTCCGGCGGCGGCGGCAGCGGCGGCCTCTCAGGGGTGAGCAGGTCCGGCATCAACAGCCCCTTTCGCTTCTTTCTCCGCCGCGCGACGCCTGATCTCGGCCATCGCCTCCCGAGCAATCGACCGGCGACCGAGCTGAAAGTTCAGCGCGTTCAGATCGCTCACCGGCGCCGGGTGGCACTCCGGAGCCTTCTCGCTCAGCATCGCCTCCAGCGCGACCAGCACGCCGTCGGGCAGGTCAGACCATCGGAATCTCGGTTCCGCCATGTTCCGTCAACCAGTCGAGCACCGCGTCCGGCGTCCACGCCAGCCGCGGCACCGTGACCCCGCGCCCGCGCAGCACTTTCCTCACCGCGCCGACGCACGTCCATGACTCTACCACCGCTAATGACCCGGTGCGCGACGCCATAATCCCAACCGCGCGGACCAGCCTCGGCTCGTGCAGCACGTACGCCGTAAAGTCCACCAGCCCTCGGCCGGGCACCAGAACCGCACGACCGTCCCCGATCGCCAGCCCCACCGACCGCGATACCGCCCTCGTCGCCCCGGCGAATGCCAGCCGCCCCAGGTACCGCGGCCTCCCCAGAAGTTTCCGGACAAACCTCGCGGGACGACGCGGACACCTGCACGGCATCCCCAGCCCAAACACCGTCAAACTCGCCCGTTGTGCCTCAGGAGCCGATCCACACACGGATTCGATCCCGCAATCACCAGCTTCGGCTTCTTCTCCTCCTCCGCCATCCTCTCCCCCATCTCCCCGCTCAACTCCCCCAGCGCACGCATCAGATTCTGGAACACCTGCCCGCACGCCGCCGCCTGCGCGTCCCCAGTTCGCTTCATCCGCATCAGCAACGCCAGCGTGTCCCGCGCGCTCCCGGCCGTCGATGCAATCATCGTGAGCTGCGACAGCGCCCATTCGTCCAGTCCTCCACGCGCCGGCTCCGTGCCGCTATCCATTCCGCATCTCCAGCCGCCCTAAGCACCAACGTTCCACGTAGAACGCATCACCCGATCCGCGCCTGCAACCGCTTCACCCGAGCCGCCATGTCCTCCGCCTCCTCGTTCATCCTCGTGCCGTCCACGCTCAACCGCCTGATCTGGTCCAGCCTCTCTATCGCCGCCTTCAAATCCGCCGCCGTCGGGTCCTCATACAACACATTCCCACCCCTATCCACCGTCTTCCGTCCATGCCTAAGAATACGTAAAATCGTCTTGTCCAATAAAATCGAAATCCGCTCAACACGATCCTTCCCCCTCGCCGTCAGCCTCAGCCCAAACGGACGACCCTCCTCTGTCACTACCTTCGTCGTGTTGTTCGTCTTGTGCTCCATCATCGCTAAACATCCTAACAGCACGTATACCTCAATACCAATACCTACCAAACTCCGATCGCTGGAAACAAGCGCCTTGAGAAAATGCGAGGGGATCGTAACAACCATGCCCGCTCGAAGCGCTCCCCCCCTACCCCCGTCTAAGGCGAGCGAGCGTGCGCGTGCGAGTGCGGCATGAGCGGATGTCATGGCCGTCCAGGATCGGCCAGGATCGATTCCGAGAGCGATGGTGCCCCTGAGGTCGGTCCTCGTTGCTGCCCGTCCTGGAGGCTCCTAGAGGCTCCAGGGCGATACCCTAACAAACGAGCGCCGAAAGACCAGAAGGCCATTTGGCCCTATGGACTAGAATCGAAATAATCGCGGTACCATCCGAACATACACCTTAGGTCGCGTTAGGGTAGGTAGAGCTGTGTGATGGGGTCGATCTTGGATATCCACGCGATGATCATCGGGTTGCTCATCGAGGCCGTCGAAGACGTTCCGGAATCCCGCATGGCCGAGCAGCCGGGCGACAGCCGCTCGCTCGTCCCGTCGGGGAGCGTCACCCGCACGTCCGACGCGCCCACCGGGTGGCGGCATCCGGGTCCGTGCTTCCCTCCAAGGACGACTCGCGCGTCCTGCACGCCGAGCGCACCTTCTACGGCGTGCACACCGTCCTGCGCAGCCCCATGGGCCGGTGGCACACGCTCATGCACGGGTCAACGACGCACGGCGTGCAGAGCATCGGGACGGCGCTCTCGCGCCTGCCCACGACCTACTACCACCCGACCGGGCCCGTCGGCGCCCTCATCGCCGCGCTGCCCGCCGACCGTCCCTGGCGCATAGGAGTGGTCGGGCTGGGCGTGGGCACGCTGGCGGCGTACGCCCGCCCGGGGGACCAGATCACGTTCTTCGAGATCGACCCGGCGGTGGTGCGCATCGCGTCGGACCCGGACCTGTTCACGTACCTGCGGGATTGCCGGGGCGGGACGCGGATCGTCCTGGGCGACGGGCGCCTGACCCTGGCGCAGGAGCCCCCAGGCTCGTTCGACCTGATCGTCCTCGACGCCTTCACCTCGGACGCGATCCCGGTCCACACGATCACGCTGGAGGCGGTGGCGCTGTACCTGTCGCGGCTGGACGCCGGCGGCGTGCTCGCGTGCAACATCTCGAACCGGCACCTGGACCTCGCTCCGGTGCTGGCGCGGATCGCCGAGCGCCTCGGGCTCGCGGCCGCACGGTGCGCCGACCGGGCCATCAGCCCGGAGGAGGCGGCCCAGGCCAAGAAGGCGTCGACGTGGGTGGCTCTGGCGCGGAGCCGGCCGGAGCTGAAGGTGCTCGACCTGGACCCGCGCTGGTCAGCGCTGCACGCGGGCGCGGGCGACCCGTTGTGGACGGACAGCCGATCGAACATCCTGCGCGTGATGTCGTGGCGGTGACGGGGCGCGCCCCGGGCGGGTCGGAGCGGCCGCCCGGGCCGCTCCCGCCGCCGCTGCCGCAGGTATGCTCGCGGCGACGGGCGTGCCTGCGACGAACGGGGCTGGACGCGCGATGCTGATCGTCTTCGGCGCCACGCTGTTCCTGAGTGCCGCGCTGCTCTTCATGGTGCAGCCGATGGTGGCGCGCCAGATCCTGCCGCTGCTGGGCGGGAGCCCGTCGGTGTGGAACACGTGCATGGTGTTCTACCAGGCGATGCTCCTGCTGGGGTACCTGTACGCGCACGCGCTGGGGCGGCGGCCGCCGCGGGTGCAGGCGGGCGTGCACGCCGCGGCGCTGCTGGTCCCGCTGGCGGTGCTCCCGATCCGCGTGCCCGAGGGGTGGTCGAGCGGCGCGTTCGCGTCGCCGACGCTGGCCGTGCTGGCGCTGCTGGGCGCGATCGCGGCGATCCCGTTCCTCGTCGTGTCGACGACCGCGCCGCTCGTGCAGCGGTGGTTCTCGCTGACGGACCACCCCGCGGCACGCGACCCGTACTTCCTGTACGCCGCCAGCAACGCCGGGAGCCTCGTGGGGCTCGTCGGCTACCCGCTGCTGGTCGAGCCGCTGCTGGGCGTGCGCGAGCAGGCGCGGGCCTGGGCGTTCGGCTACGGGGCGTGCGCCGCGCTGGCCCTCGTGTGCGCCGCGGTGATGCTCGCTCGCCCGCGGCGCGCGGGCGCGCCGGGGGAGGCGGGCCCGCGGGCGGCGCCGGCTCCCGCGCCCCCGGATGATCCCGCGGCGAGCCGCCCGCGCCGGCGAGAATCCCTCCGCCGCGCGCGCTGGGTGCTGCTGGCGGCCGTCCCTTCCTCGCTCACGCTGGGCGTGACGCAGTACTTCTCGAACAACCTGACCTCGGCCCCGATGATGTGGGTCCCGCCGCTGGCGATCTACCTGCTCTCGTACATCATCGCCTTCTCGCGTCGCCCCGTGCTGTCGGTCGGGCTGTCGGCGCGGATCTTCCCGATGGCCATTGTCGCGGTCGTCGTCTCCATCATGCTCGACGCGACGCACCCGATCTCCACGCTGCTGGCGCTGCACTGGCTCGCGCTGCTCCTGGCCGGCACGATGTGCCACGGGCTGCTGGCGCAGGACCGCCCCGAGCCGGCCCGTCTGACGGAGTTCTACCTGATGCTGGCGGTGGGGGGCGTGCTGGGCGGGGCGTTCAACGCCCTGCTGGCGCCCGTGGTGTTCACGTCGATCGTCGAGTACCCCGTCGCGCTGATCGCCGCCTGCCTCCTGCGCCCGGCGGCGCCGCGCCCCGCCGGCGCTCCGCGGCGCTGGGCCGACGCGCGCGGGCACGACTTGGCCTGGCCGCTCGTGCTGGCGGCGGTGCTGGCCGGGATCGTCGTCTGGCTCGACTCGAAGGACATGCTCTTCGACCCGAGGTACCGGGACATGTCCAAGATCCTCGTGGTGGGAGTCCCGGCGGTGGGGCTGGCGCTGTGCATCCCCTGGGCACGCCGGTTCGCGCTCGCCGCCGCCGCGCTGCTCCTGGCCGCCCAGATCGTCCCGCGCAGCTTCGGCGAGCTGCTCCATGCCTCGCGCACGTTCTTCGGCGTCCATCGGGTGTACGAGGACCGCGAGGGCATCTGGCACACGCTCATCCACGGCAACACGATCCACGGGCTCCAGTCCACCGTCGAGCCCATGCGCTACAGGCCGACGAGCTTCTACTTCCCCACCGGGCCCATCGGCGACGTGTTCAGGACCTTCTGGGACGATCCGCGCCTCGACCGCATCGGCGCCGTCGGGCTGGGCTCGGGCACGCTGGCCGCCTACGGCAAGCCGGCGCGCGACTTCACCTTCTTCGAGATCGACCCGCAGGTCGAGCGCATCGCCCGCGACCCCGCCCTGTTCACCTACATCGCCGACTCTCCGTCGAGCGTCCGCGTCGTCCTCGGCGACGCGCGCCTGACACTGGCCGACCAGCCCGATGGCGCCTTCGGGCTGCTCATGATCGATGCCTTCAGTTCGGACGCGATCCCCGTGCACCTTGTCACGCTCGAGGCCGTGCGCCTGTACATCACCAAGGTCGAGCCGCGCGGGCTGCTGGCGCTGCACATCTCGAACCGGTACATCGACCTGGCCCCCGTGCTCGCCTCGCACAGCGACGAACTCGGGCTGGTCGGGCTCATCCGCGACGACAGCGAGATCACCCCGGCCGAGGACGAGGCCGGCAAGCTCCCCGCCACGTGGGTGGTGCTCGCCCGCGACCCCGCGGACCTGGGCCCGCTGGCGACGGACCGCAACTGGACCGACCTGGACATGTGCCCCGGGCGCCTGCGCTGGACGGACGACTACGCGAACCTCCTCGCCGCGTGGAGGCGCCGCGGCCACTGACGCTCGCGCCGCGTCCCCGCGTCCTCGCCGCGCCGCCGCCCGTATGCTTCGCCCATGCCCCGGCTCGACTCCACCACCGCCGGTGAATCGCACGGCCCGGCGCTGGTCGTCCTGGTCACCGGCATGCCCGCGGGGGTTCCGGTGGACGTGCCGTTCATCAACGCCGAACTGGCGCGCCGGCAGGGGGGCTACGGGCGGGGCGCGCGCCAGCGGATCGAGTCCGACGCCGTCGAGATCCTCTCCGGCGTGCGCGGGGGGCACACCATCGGGTCGCCGATCGCCCTGCGGATCCCGAACAGGGACTCGCGCCTGGACGACGCGGCCAGGACGCCGCCCGTCTATCGCCCGCGCCCGGGGCACGCGGACCTGGCGGGCTCGATCAAGTGGCTCACGACCGACTGCCGCGAGACCCTCGAACGCGCCAGCGCGCGAGAGACGGCGTCACGCGTCGCCGCCGGCGCCCTGGCGCGCTGCCTGCTGCGCGAGTTCGCCATCGAGGTGTTCGCCTTCGTGCGCTCGATCCTGGACGCGGCCACCCCGGCCGAGGTCACCGAAACCACCTGGAAGGCCCTGCGCGACGCGCGCGACGCCAGCGAGACCTACTGCCCCGACGCGGCCGCCACGCAGCGCCAGTGCGCGATCATCCGCCAGGCCAAGATCGACAAGGACACCGTCGGCGGGCTGGTGGAGGCGCACGTCTTCGGCTGCCCGCCGGGGCTGGGGTCCTGCATGGACTGGCGCGAGAAGCTGGACGCGCGCCTCGCCGGTGCCGTCATGGGCATCCAGGCGTTCAAGGCGGTCGAGATCGGGCTGGGCAGGGAGTGCGCGTCGCGCCCGGGCTCGAAGGTCCATGACCCCATCCGCTTCGACGCGGCCCGGGTGGACACGCCGGGCCTGGGCTTCGTGCGCGACTCCAACAACGCCGGCGGGCTCGAGGGCGGCATGACCAACGGGCAGCCC